>Ga0335074_10000616_pt1 | contig 49920 bp, 47 predicted proteins | sample Lox_Sample_23_FD_206715 | JGI IMG/M metagenome (GOLD analysis project Ga0335074, IMG submission 206715) | Soil microbial communities from Loxahatchee National Wildlife Refuge, Florida, United States - Lox_Sample_2.3 | ecosystem: Environmental > Terrestrial > Soil > Wetlands | place: USA...
CGGTCAAGGAGGACGAGACCCGCGCCAGGCTCGCCGCCATGCTGGCCGAACTGTCCGGCGCGGTTCGCGCGTACGGGCAGGTCATCGAGGCTGACCCGGTAGCGCCCGGCTCCCTGAGCCAGCCCGGCGAGACGCCCGCGGTTGCGGCGCTTGAAGACCACCTGGAGGAGGCCCAGCGCCAGCAGGGCAAGCTCGCGGACCTCTTGCAGACCGACCCCGCCGAAGCCCCGGAAGGCTGGCCGCTACGCGGCGAGATCCTCGCCCACGTCGACCGGCTGCGCAGCGAGCTCGAACCGAAGAACCTGCCGCCGCAGGCTCAGGCCCGCGTTGCGCGGTCGCGGCTGCGGGCCCTGCGCCGGGGCATCAGGCACGCTCGGGAGGCCGCGGCTCGCCAGGACCGTAACCGCGGCGGCGGGCCCAAGTCCGCCCGGCGCACCATGGGCTCGGCGTTCTCCAGGTCGGCCCACAGGCACTCGGCCCACCAGGTCGCCCCGGCCTCCGCGAGCGGCGCGACCAGGTCCGCGGCGGCGGCCGGGTCGGCCGGGCTCGCGCCGGACAGAACCAGGTCGAACGGTTCGCCGGCGAGCCCGGCTTCGGCACGGCAATCCTGAAGGAACCGGTGAATCTCGCGGACCGCCGCGGGGTCCGGTTGCCGGGGCCTTCCCGCGTCGTCCCGCAGGAGCGGCATGGCGCCGTCCCAGCGCGCCGCGCGGCGCATCGGCCGCCGGGCCGGCCATTCCCCGCCCACCCAGATCGGGACCCTGGGCCGCTGCACGGGCGCCGGCAGGAACACCACGTCGTCGATGACCACGTATTCGCCCCGGAACGTCACGGGCTCTCCTGACCACAGCAGGTTCAGCGCCTCAAGGCCCTCGTCCAGGCGCGCGGCCAGCTCCCTCGGGTCGGTGGTCTCGCCGAAGGTGCCGAACTCGTCCTGGATCGGAGCGCCCAGGCCGACACCCAGGATCATCCGGCCGCCGGTAAGCCGGTCCAGGGTCGTCACCTCCCTGGCCAGCTTCGATACCCGGCGCCGGGCGACGGGCGTGATCATCGTGCCCAGCCTGATCCGCCGCGTCGCGAGCGCGGCCGCGGTGAGCAGGATCCACGGGTCGGCGATCGGCCGGCGCCTGACCTTGCTGTGCGTGACGTGATCCCAGACGAACAGCGCGTCCCAGCCCGCGTCCTCCGCCCGCCGGGCCAGGTCGGCGACCACGCGGGGGTCGGCGAAGTCGCCGAAGTTCGGGACATCGACCGCGAAGCGCATGCCTTATGCTCGCAGGTCCTGCCCGGACGCGTGGACGTGGCACACTACCCGGGTGGCCGCGCTCAAACTGCCCAACCTGCCGTTCCCCTTGGAGCCCGCGGGCAGCCCGCCGCCCGCGTGCCGGGTGCGGCACGGCTCGCTGATCCTGACCGCGCAGGCCAGGACCGACCTGTTCGTCGACCCGGCGGGCACGGCTGGGCCGCTGCCCGACGCCGGCCGCCTGGTGGGCCTGCCTCCGGCGGGTGACTTCACGCTGGCCGCCCGGGTCAGCGTCGAGTTCGGCAGCACCTTTGACGCCGGGGTCCTGCTCGTGCACGCCGGCGAGCGCCAGTGGGCCAAGCTGTGCTTCGAGTATTCCCCGCAGCAACGGCCGACCACGGTCACGGTCGTGACCAAGGGCAGCTCAGACGACTCCAACTCCTACGAGGTGGAAGAAGACGCGGTGTGGCTGCGGATCACGCGATCCGGGGCAGCCTGGGCGTTCCACGCCTCGGCGGACGGCACCTGGTGGCGGCTGCTGCGCTACTTCGCGCTCGGCGGGGACCGCGACGAGCCGGTCCGGGCCGGCTTCCTGGCCCAGTCGCCGGCCGGCCAGGGGTGCGCGGCGACGTTCGACCAGATCGCATTCAACCCCGGCGCCCCGGAGAACCTCCGCGACGGCAGCTGAGGAAATTTCAAATGCGGGCCGCACGCGGCCCTGGTAGGTCCTCGCGCGCGCACGCGCGTCTGCACGCGTAGGGCACACGCGCCGGACGGGACGGGGGACATTCACAACTGATCCCGGTGGTCCTCGGCGATATTGACCCGGGCGCGATCGAGAAGCTGATCGGCCTGTGCGTGCTGTACGAGCGAGCCCGCGGCCACGCCTGTGACGGTGGAAACCCCGGCGACGGCGCGGGCACTCCGGACTCCGCCGATCCCGACGACCGCGCAGGTACCCCGGACAGTACAGACCAGGGCGCAACAGGAGACCAAACTGGACTCGGGCCGGACGCCAGCAGCGTAGGCAGGCCGACCGGGCCGAGCCAGGATGCCACCGGAAAGTCAGGGCCGCCGGGCCGGGAGGGGGCAATGCCGGGCAGGACGGGCAGGGCGCCGGGACGCCCGCCGAGGTGCTGGCGATGCTCGAGCACCAGATCTGGCCACCGTCATCCAGATTGTCTCCGGACCAGGCGGCGTAGCGTCCTTCCTCCGCCGCCAACTGCTCGGCAAGGGCCTCAACGGGCCGTCCCTGCCGCTGGACGTCGGGCAGCCCTAGTTCGCATTTTGTACCCATGACCTGCGTCACATCGCTGCCGCTTCCGGTCACTGTGCGTCGTCTCGTTCGTCTCATTGTCTCGTCTCGCTCTCGCGCGGGTCTGCACGTCACGTGCGAATGCGTTCGATGAGACGAGACAGTAAGACGATCACCCAGCGTGACACTCGGCCCATTCTCAGCACGACGACTTTTCTGGGTCGCTGTAGTTCACTGTGTGATATCCCGGTCACGGATTGTCTTACGGACCTCTAACATGCCGAACTGCGCGCGCGGCGGAGCCGTTGCGATGGGTGCCGGCAACGGCAGCGCGGGCATGGGATGCCCCGCGCGCGAGCCCATTAGGAGAGGCCCGTGCCGAACGTCAATGTCACTGACAGTGAAAAGCAGGCCGCTGCGCGGCAACCGCAGAGACCGGTAATCAGGCTGAGGGCGGCGATAGCGGTGGCGGCGGCCGTCATCGTCGCGCTGTCGTGTGTTCTATCCGGCACCGCCATCGCCTCCACGGCACCAGCGGGCATTCGCCTCATGCCGGTTACGGCAGGGGCTAGCGTTTGGTATGTCCCTTCAGCTCCCGCGATCGCGGCCGTCCCTGGCTGCGGGAAGGGCGCCAACGTCCGCAAGGTCGTCGCCACGTACAAGGCCAAGAGGTACGAGGCCGCTGGTTACCGTACGGATACCCTGTACTGCGGAAACGACGACTACGGCTATCGTCATCTGGAAGAGCACATCGGGGAGTACTTCGGCGGCTGGCCTAGCTTCTCGTTCGCGATGGCCCAGACCCTGAAGGCGCCCGCTACCTTCGTTGCCCAGGAGAACGACAACTACCAGGAGCGCGCCCCGATCTACCAGTGCTTCTACTCCGCAGGCTATTACATAATCTGGACATTCATCGTGATCTCCAGGATCAGCTCCGGTGCTATCGTCACCGCGTACGGACGCCCGGGGAGGATAGTTCATGAGTCCTGCCCGTAAGCTGGTCTGTGATGTCCGGGCGCGACCGCGTCCGATGCTGTGAGGAGTTTCGTGGGGCGCATGGAATTCGGGTCGAGCGTGCTGCCCGAGTTGCGGAAGATCTTGCTCTCAACCGGCGAGGGGAAGTTTTTCGGTCCTGACGGCAGGCTGATTGAGGTCAAACAGGTGCCATTCCTGGAGGAATGGCACCTGGACGGGCTGGAATTCGACCCGGACCTCGGCCGGAGCAGGCTCGTCGGCGTCCTTACCGGGGCAGGCAAGACAGTGACGGCGACCATCGATGCCAGCGACTTCCCCGATCTGCGCGACAACACATCGAATAACCCGGAATGGAACGGCTCCGCCTACCATGACCTCGCAGTGCTCCTGTCGGTGCTGATCCAGGAGCAGATCCTGACGTGGGATCCGGCCGATATCCGTACCGATGAGGTCCGCATCCGGCGCCCTGCAGACCGCGCTAAGCCCTAGCCACGTTAGTGGGCGTCGTGGCTGATCATCAGGTAGCCTTCGGCTCTTACGACAACCCACGGAAGGGCTGTTGACGGCTCGGCAACGCCCCCTTCGGACCGGACGACCTTTAGGCCGAGCGGTTTCGCGTTGTAACGCCGCTCCCGTGACCGCGCGAGCGGCGAGGCTGATCAGGCTGCTCCCGTCATCGTGGGTTGTCCCGTCCGTCCCGTCCTTTGCGCGCACGCGCGTCTGCACGCGTAGGGCACACGTGCAGGACGGAACGGAACGAGGGACGATCACATAGCGTGCGATCTTCGGGGTCAGCCAGGATAGGTACAAAACGCGAACTACGGCCAGACCGACGACATCCCCTTGCACCTGCGCCGGCTGGTGGCGCTGCGGGACCAGGGGTGCCAGTACTCCGGCGGATGCTTCCCCTAAACACACTAGCGGCGCGGGCCAAGTACCGTCTAGTCAGGCCGTTGGCCATCATGTAGGGCTCTAGGACTCTTGTACTCAATGGGCTCCGCGCTATGGCGTAACGTTCCCGGAACGGTCCGGGCGTAGCGTGTGCTCCGTGAGGCAGACGCAGGCCCCGGTAACGGCGGAGGTCACGGGCCGCCGCTTCCGCCTGGCGTCACCTGCGACTGCGCTGGCCGTGGGTGGCCTGCTGCTGGCCGTGCTGATCGCCGATGTGCCGCTGGCCGACCTGGCCCGCCAGAGCGTGAACGCCAGCAGCGGTTCCTTGCCGGTCTGGGTCTCGGCCCCCTTCGTGGTGGTGGGATTCGTGGTGGCCTGGCGTAAGCCGGGTAACGCGCTGGGCTGGGTCATCTTGGCGATGGCGGGCTTCTTCGCGGTCAGCGAGGACGCCAGTTTCTACCTGGTGGCGGACTACCGGCTCCATCATGGCGGGCTGCCGCTGGGCTGGGTGGCGCTGTTCGCGGAGCCCGGCTGGGCGCCCGGGCTCGTGCTTTTCGTGCTGGTGTTCCTGCTGTTTCCTGATGGCCGTCCGCCGTCGGCTCGCTGGCGGTGGGTGGTGTGGGCCGCCCTGGCCGTGGGCATGGTGTGGATCGCCAGCGCGTTCGCCTTGACGCTGGGCGCCATCATCGGCCATCACCTGCAAGTCGAGTCCAGCGGGAATCTCGCGGTCCTGGACAATGGCGCCGGTAACGCGGCGTGGTGGAATACGGTAACAGCCGTGACCGCCCTGGTGGCGGCGGCGTGCTGGCTGGCCTCGCTCGGCGGCCAGGTGCTCAGCTACCGGCGCTCGTCCGGGGAACGCCGCCAGCAGCTGAAGTGGCTGCTGACCGGATCGGCCATCGCGGGCGTCTGCATCGGGGTCAGTTTCACCGGGGGAAACAACGCGTCTGGTTTCATCCGTGTTGTCAGCGTCGTCGTCCTTGCCGGATTTCTCGCCCTCCCGGTGAGCATCGGCGTGGCCGTCTTGAGGTACCGGCTGTTTGACATTGACCGGATCGTGTCCCGGACGCTGGCGTACGCGATCGTCACCGGCCTGCTGGTAGGGGTGTATGCCGCGATCGTGCTGCTGGCCACCCAGGTCCTGCGGATCCATGATTCGGTCGCCGTGGCCGCCTCGACCCTGGCCGCGGCCGCGCTGTTCAATCCGCTGCGGCGCCGGGTGCAGCGGGCGGTAGACCGGCGGTTCAACCGTGCCCGGTACGACGCCGACCAGATTATCGCCGCCTTCGCGGGCCGCCTGAAGGACACCGTGGACCTGGACTCAGTCCGGGATGACCTGGCCACCGTGGTGCGCCGGGCGCTGGAGCCCGCCCACGTATCGGTGTGGATCAACGAGCGCGGACCACGCTGAGTCCAGGATCCGGTTTCCCGTTGTATCTGTCAGGCACCAGACTCCTTGGGTCAGGATGGCGGGTCAATGCTCGACGTTGGCGACCTGGCAGGCAGGCGGCTAACGGTATTGGCACGGCACCAGGCGACCTGGCCGGTGGGCGGCGTGCATGACGGCTACGCACAGCTCTGGTCAGAGTGCCATGCGAGCTGTCTTGATCCGCGCCCTGCGGCTGCGGCCCGGAGTGCGCTGCGCGGGTCTTCGGAGGCTGAGCGACGGCGCTGGCGCCGGTTGATCTACTACACGGCTCAACTCGGCAACTCGCGCATAGGTATATCTCGATTAGGCCGACATCACATAGCTGCGCTCGTCCACAAGTATGACTAGTATCTAGGCGGCTGTGATCAGCCCGCGTCTGCGTGTGAGCCGCATCATGTGGTGCACCGGGCCGACGGCGGGGCGACCAGCTCGTGGGACCTGAAAGACTACTGCTGCTGGCACCACCACGTGGTGCTGCACCAGATGGGCTGGCCGCTGATCGTCTTCCCGGACGGCACCAGCCAGGTCACGAGCCCGGCCGGGAAGGTCATCCGCAGCCACAGCCCGCGACCCCGGCCAGGGTGACCTGGCCCGTCGCGACGAGGCGGCAGGTGGGTGGGGCAGGCCATCATCAGACTGGCCTCACCTGCGCCGCCTGGGCGGTCACCCGACATTGGGGCGAACAATCTTGGTCCGGGTCTGCTAGCGACCGAGGTGACGGGCGGTGTAGGCGTTGCGGAACTTGCCTTCAGGGTCGTAATGGTCCATCAGGCGCAGGAAGTCCGGGAGCCGCTCGTAACGTTCGCGGAGTGCCTCCGGCGGGGTGGCGAAGATCTTGCCCCAGTGCGGTCTGGCTCCGAACGGGGCCAGCTGGCGCTCGGCGAGCGTGACCACGGGGAGGACCGAGGCGGCATCAGGCTTCCAGGTGAAGTGGAACGCTACGCTGTCCTGGCCGTAGCACGGGCTGAGCCAGAGTTGGTCCGCGGCGACCACGCGGATCTCGCTGACCTGCAGTACCGGGGCCAGGCGATCCCGGATCTGGTCCAGGGCGTGCAGCGCGGGCACGGCGTGCGCCACGGGGAGCAGGTACTCCGACTGGAGCTCGTGGCCCGCGCTAGGCCTGGATTCGGGCCGGAAGTGCGGCAGCCGGTCGTACCATCGGCCCGGCACGCCGAGCTGCTGGGTGCACGCGTCCGACGACCTGCCTGGCACCGGGTGCAATGAGACGGATGCGGGTGTGGCGGTAAACCACGGTTCCTGCGCGATCAGCGGGTCCTGGTGCCGCTTGAGCCAGACCTGGGTGATGCGGGGCGCTTGCCAGTCGGTGAACAGGCTCACGCTGTAGCCGCTCGTCATGAGGTCGGTGAAGTGATCGTCCAGAGCCGCCAGGGGCAGGTTCTCGTAGACCCGCTGGCTGACCTCGAAGGACGGCACCAGGTCCAGGGTCAGGCTGACCACGGCGCCGAGCGCGCCCAGGTGGACCACGGCGCCGTCGAAGCCGTCGTCTCCGCGGCACAGGTCCACGACGTCGCCGGTCGCGGTGACCAGGGTCAGGCCCGACACGGCCGCGGCGAGGTTCTGGTTCGCGGCGCCCGACCCGTGGGTGGCGGTGGCGGTGGCGCCGGCCACCGTGATGTGCGGCAGGGAGGCCAGGTTGCGCAGCGCGAAGCCCGCCTCGTCCAGGCGGCCGGCCAGCTCGGCGTAGCTCAGGCCCGCCGCGACCCGGGCCAGCCGGGCGGCCGAGTCGACTGAGATCTCCGGCGGCAGGCCCGCCAGGCTGACCTGGGTGCCGGGCGCATCGGCGAGGTCATTGAACGAATGGCCGGCGCCCAGCACGCGGATCCGGTTCCGCGGACTGGCGTGCGCCACCAGGGACTGGAGCTGGGCGACCGAGGACGGCCGGCGGACGTCCGGGGCGCCGAACGCCACGTTGCCCGCCCAGTTCGTCCGCGGTCGCGCGTTCACCCTCAACTCCCTTGGGACCCTTGGCCGCCTGCCCTGTTTCCCGGGCCCCCGGTGGATCCCCCAGCGCCAACGGTCACCCTACCGGCGGGTCGAGGTCAGGCCGACCGGCACCCTACGGCAGGGGTTCCCGCATTTCCCCCAGTCCCCCAGAGATTCGCCCTGAATCGAGGCATTTGCTGAAAGGGCGAACGGGACAGCCGATCTGTCCCGGCCACTAAGAAGGGATTGACCACCATGTCTGTCAAGAGGAACGTCCTGCGGGTCGCTGCGACTGCTGCTGCGTCGGGTCTGCTGGCCGCGGGAGCACTGGCCGTGGCCGGCTCCGCCAGCGCCGCGACCGACCCGGGCTACGCCTTCCGTACCCTGGACAACGCCCACGACCTCACGTTCAACCAGCTGCTCGGGATTAACGACGAGGGCACGATCGCGGGCTACTTCGGGTCCGGCGCGGCTGGGCACCCGAACAAGGGCTACGTCCTGCTGCCGCCTTACGGCCAGGGCAGCTACGTGAACGAGAACTTCCCCGGCTCGGTCCAGACCCAGGTCACCGGGCTGAACAACCGTGGTGTCACGGTCGGGTTCTGGGCTCCGACCAACATGGGCAGCGGTGACGCCAACTTCGGCTGGGTCGACGTCGACGGCCAGTTCCGCCAGGCGGACTACCCGACCAGCGACCCGGCCAGCCCGGTGGCCGACCAGCTGCTCGGCGTCAACGACAACGACGTCGCGGTCGGCTTCTACACCGACGGCCAGGGCAACAACCACGGCTACGAGTACGACATCAACACCAACACCTACGTCCCCGTGATCGACCCGAAGGACGAGAGCGCAAGCCTGACCGCGGCCGCCATTAACGACAACGGCGACGTGGCCGGCTTCTACACCGCCGGCGACGGCACCACCGACGGGTTCCTGCTGCTCCACTACGCCAAGGGCCGCGACTGCCCGTTCATCGACCTCGCCTTCCCCGGCGCGTCGTCCACCATGGCGCTCGGCGTGAACGGCAGCGACGAGGTTGTCGGCACCTACACCGACGGCTCGGGCAACTCGGCCACGATGCACGGCTTCACCTGGACGCCGGAGGGCGGGTTCACCACCGTCGATGACCCGCACGGCATCGGCACCACCACCGTCAACGGCGTCAACGACCACGGCGACCTGGTCGGCTTCTACACCGACAGCGCCGGCAACACCGACGGTTTCCTCGCCACCCCGCAGGGCTGAGGGTTCCGGCGCCCCGCAAAGCTTGGCCGCCTGGCCTGGGACGACCCCGGGCCAGGCGGCCATCGCCATTGCCGGGGCCGGTCACCTCGGCGGCGCGGGTAGCGGGCCGCCGTACCAGGCCTCGATGATGCGGCGGGCGATCGACACGGGCGGCGGCAGCCCCAGCTCGCGGGCCTCGACGCTGGCGAGCAGGTCGCCGCGGCTGTACCAGCGGGCTTCGGCCAGCTCGTCGTGGTCGACGGCGATCTCCTGGCCCGCCGGGGCGTCCGCGCGGAACCCGAGCATCAGGCTCTGCGGCATCGGCCAGGGCTGGCTGCCCAGGTACCTGACGTTGGTGACCGTGATACCGGTCTCCTCGGCCACCTCGCGGATCACGGCCTGCTCCGCCGACTCACCGGGGTCCACGAAACCGGCCAGGATCGAGACCCGCCGGCCGGGCCAGGCGGCGTTCCTGGCCAGCAGGCACCGGTCGTCCGGGTCGGTCACCAGCATGATCACCGCGGGATCGGTGCGCGGGAAGTGCTCGGTGCCGTCGGCGGGGCACCGCGCCGAGTGACCGCCCGGGTCGGGGACCGTAGGGGTGCCGTCGATCGGGCAGTGCGTGTGGGTGGCGTGCCAGTTGGCCAGCGCCACGGCGTGGGTGAGCAGCCCCGCGTCCCGGTCCGAAAGCAGGGCCCCCACCTCGCGCAGCGAGGCGGTCCGCACGCCTGGCTCGGAGTCGCCCGGCAACTCCCCGCTGACCCCGAAGTAGACGACCTCGTCCTCGTCCTGGCCCAGCAGGAACCGGGTCCCGGACGGCGCTTGCTCCGGCGGGATCAGGACCAGCTCAACCCGGTCACCGACCTCCCGGACCAGCGCCTGCCCGCTGCTGACCACGAGCACGCGGTTGCGCGGGTCCTTCCAGGCCCGGTCGATCCAGTCCTTGTCCGTCCGCCGCTTGGTCACCCGGTCGACGGTGCCGCGGGCCAGCGCGAGGTCCTCAAGCGGCAAGAGCCCGGCTGAGCTCACCGCAGGTCCGGGCCGAGCCGGGCCAGTTCGTCCCACAGGTACGCCGACGCTTCGGCGCCGCGCAGCAGCAGGGACATGTCCACCCGCTCGTTCGGGGCGTGCATCCGGTCGGAGGCCAGGCCCACGCCCACGAACACCAGCGGCTTGCCCAGGATGTCCGCCAGGTCCGCCTCGGGCCCGCTGCCGCCCTCCTTGGTGAACAGGATCTCGCGTCCGAAGGCCCGCTCCATCGCCCGCCGGCCGGCCTGCACGGCGGGTGAGGTGATCGGCGAGCGGCTGGGGCGGACCGCGGGCGCTACCGTCACCGTGGCCACCAGGCCGGGCGGCGTGCTGGCCTGCACGTACTCGGTGAACGCCGCGCCGACGTCGGCCGGGTCCTGGTCCGCGACCAGCCGGAACGAGACCTTGGCGTGCGCCGCCCTCGGGATGATGGTCTTGAAGCCGGCGCCGGTGTGGCCGCCCCACATGCCGTTGATTTCGGCGGTGGGCCGGGCCCAGATCCGCTCCAGCGTGCTGAAGCCGGCCTCGCCGTACGCGGCGCCGCTGTCGCCCGCGTCGGCCAGCCACTGCTTCTCGTCGAACGGCAGCCGGGCGATCAGGTCCCGCTCCTGCTCGGACAGCGGGAGGACCCGGTCGTAGAAGCGGGGCAGCGTGACGTGGCCATTCTCGTCGTGCAGCCCGGCCAGCAGGCCGGCCATCGCGTGCAGCGGGTTCGGCACCCCGCCGCCGAACGACCCGGAGTGCAGGTCGCGGCTCGGCCCGCTCAGCGTGACCTCGGCCTCGGCGAGGCCGCGCATGCCGGTGCACATCGACGGCACCTCGGCGGTCCACATGGTGGTATCGCTGATCACGATGACGTCGCAGGCCAGCCGCTCGCGCTTGCGCTCCAGGAGGTCGGTGAAGTGCGGCGAGCCGGACTCCTCCTCGCCCTCCACGATCAGCTTGATCGTGACCGGGGGCGCGGCGGCCCCGCTCGCGGCGAGGCCGGCGCGGAGGCCCAGCGAGTGGAAGAGGACCTGCCCCTTGTCGTCGGACGCGCCGCGGGCCAGGAGCAGGCCGTCACGTTCGGCGGGCGCGAACGGCGGGCTGTCCCACTCCTCCAGGGGCTCGACCGGCTGGACGTCGTGGTGCCCGTAGACCAGGGCCACGGGGGCGCCCGGGTCGGCCGCGGGCCACTCGGCGTAGACGGCGGGCAGGCCCCCGGTCTCCCAGACCTCCGCGACGGGGAAGCCCTTGCTCGCCAGGTGCACGGCCAGCCATTCGGCGCTGCGCCGCACGTCATCCTGCCGGGCGGGATCGGCGGAGATCGAGGGGATCGCCAGCCACTGCTTCAGCTCGTCGAGGAATTCGCGCGCGTTGGACTCGACATAACCGCGGACATCCATAGTTAGACCGTATCGCCGAAGGCGTCGCCGCGGCCGCGCAGGCCGGCCGAGGGAATCGAGACGGTCCGCCCGGAACGGCCGGTCACCTGGCCCACGCGGGCCGGTTCCTCGCCGGCGCTCCGGAGCGCGGCGATGGCCGCGTCCTCCTCGGACGGCGGGACGACGACGCAGAACCCGGTGCCCATGTTGAACGTGGCGTACATGGTGGCGGCGGGGACCTTCCCCGCCTCGGCGATGAGCGCGAAGACGGGCGGCGGGGGCGGCAGCGCGTCAAGCTCGTAGGACACGTCGGCGGCCAGGCGGCCGAGGTTGAGCAGCCCGCCGCCGGAGACGTTCACCAGCCCGCGCGGGGTAATACCCGCCTCCCATACGGCTTCGATCGCCCGGACGTACACCCTGGTCGGCTGCAGCAGGGGGTCCGCTACGTCGGCGAGCGTCAGGCCGGCGACCTCGAATAGGACGTGCCTGGCCAGCGAGTAGCCGTTGCTGTGCAGGCCTGAGCTCGGCAGGCCGAGGACGACGTCGCCGGGGCGGACCTGCGAGCCGTCCACCGGGTCGCGCTCAGGCGGGATGGCCCCGATGGCGGTGCCGACCAGGTCCAGCATCGGGGGACCGCCGGCGGCGTCCGCGAGCATCGCGCCGATCTGGGCGATCTCGCCGCCGGGGATGGCGATGCCGGCCGCCTCCGCGCCCAGGTACAGGCCGCGGGCGATCTCCTCCAGCACACCCTCATCGATCCGGTCGGTGGCAATGTAGTCGAGCAGGGCGAGCGGAACCGCGCCGACGCAGATCAGGTCGTTGACGTTGTTGGCCACGCAGTCGACCCCGACCGGCTCCCACCGGTCCGCCTGCCTGGCCAGCAGGATCTTGGTCCCCACGCCGTCGGTGGACAGCGCCAGGACGGGCCCGGGCGGGACGTGCAGCAGCGTGGCGAAGTACCCGCTCGCCAGGCCCGAGACGCTGGCCGCCAGCGGGGACCTGGCCCGGGTCCTGGCCAGCCAGGGGCGCATCGCGCGGGCGAAGACGTCCTGCTCGCGCTCCTCGTCCACGCCTGCCGCGGCGTACACGGGCGGCGTTGCGTCGGGGTCCATCCTCGCTCGCTCCTTCCGGGCGGAGACAGCCCATCGTAACGACCGGGCGCGGACGGGCGGAGCGTGGCTCGTCCGGGCTCCACTGGCCGTTCGGAATATTTGATCTTTCAAATACAGTTATGCTGGCCACGGTACCCTTGGGAGGAAGCATGCCAGCTGTCACCGTTGACGACATCCTCGTCCTGCCCCGGGTCACGGAACCCGACGTCACCATGACCGAGCGGAAGGTCGCCTCGGTCACCACCGCACCATCCGGCTTCGAGGGCGAGGGGTTCCCGGTGCGGCGCGCGTTCGCCGGGGTGGACCTGGATCGCCTCGACCCGTTCGTGCACATGGACCAGATGGGCGAAGTCGACTACGGCCCCGGTGAGCCCAAGGGCACGCCGTGGCACCCGCACCGCGGGTTCGAGACCGTCACCTACATCATCGACGGCACATTCCGGCACCAGGACTCCAACGGCGGCGGCGGCCTGATCACCAACGGCGACACGCAGTGGATGACCGCGGGCGGCGGGATCCTGCACATCGAGGCGCCGCCGGAGGAGCTCGTGGTGACCGGCGGCCTGTTCCACGGCATCCAGCTCTGGGTCAACCTGCCCGCGCGGCTGAAGATGACACCGCCGCGCTACCAGGACATCAGGGCGGGCCAGGTGTCGCTGCTCTCGTCGGCGGACGGCGGGGCGCTGCTGCGGGTGATCGCCGGGTCGTTCGGCGGTCATGACGGCCCGGGGATCACGCACACGCCGATCGCCCTGGTCCACGCCACCGTCTCGGCCGGCGCGCGGGTGCGGCTGCCGTGGCGGGCGGACTTCAACGCGCTCGCGTACGTGCTGGCGGGCAGCGGCACCGCCGGGGCGGAGAACCGGCCGGTGCGGATGGGGCAGCTGGCGGCATTCGCGGACGGCGACGCGATCACGTTCGCCGCGGGCCCGAAGCACGACATGGACGTCCTGCTCCTCGGCGGGGAGCCGATCAGGGAGCCGGTGGCCGCCTACGGTCCGTTCGTCATGAACACGCGCAAGGAACTGGTCCAGGCGTTCGAGGACTACCAGGCCGGGCGGCTCGGCACGATCCCGGCCGTGCCCGTCGACCCGCACCCCGGCCACGACGTGCTCTGAAGCGAGCAGCGGGCCGGGACAATCTACCGGCGGCGCCATTCCCCGGCGAGCAGCTCGTAGGAACGGACCCGGTCGGCGTGGTCGTGGGTGATCGTGGTGAGAATCAGCTCATCGGCGCCGGTGGCGTCCCTGAGCTGCTCGAGCTGGTTGGCGACCTGGCCCGGCGAGCCGACGAACTGGGTGTCGACGCGGTCGGCGACCAGGGCGCGGTCGGCGGCGGTCCAGGGCTGCGCTCGCGCCTGCTCCGGGGTCGGGAACGGGATTGCCCCCTCCCCCGAGCGGATGCTGCGCACCCACCGGCCGTAGCCGGTGGCCAGTTCCCTGGCGGTCCCCTCGTCCGGCGCGACCACGACGTCGGCGGAGACGCTGACGTACGGCCAGGCGAGGTTCTCCGACGGCCGGAACGCGGCCCGGTACGCGTCGGCGGCCTCGATCACGGTCGCCGGGCTGACGTGGTAGTTGGCGGCGAACCGCAGGCCGTTCGCCCCGGCGACTTCGGCGCTCTGTCCCCCGCTGCTGCCCAGGATCCAGACCTGGACGTCCGCGCCCTCGCCGGGGATCGCGTGCCCCTCGACCCCCTCGGGCGAGGAATAGCTGCCGCGGAGCAGGGCCAGGATGTCGGCGACCTGCTCGGCGTAGTCCTGCGACTGGGCGCCGGGCAGCTGCAGCAGGGTCTTCTGCAGCGCGAACCGCGGCGTGCCCAGCAGGTGCTCGAAGCTGAACCTCGGCGGGATCAGCAGCCCGTTCGGCGTGCGGGTGCTCCTGGCCGGGGGCGCGGCGGCCGGGACCGGGGGCCGCGGGCCGCCGCCGGACCGGCCGAGGCCGAGGTCGAGGCGGCCGGGGTGCAGGGCGTCGATGAGGCCGAACTCCTCCACGGTGGACAGCGCGGTGCGGTGGCCCATCTGGACCGCGCCGGACCCGATCCGGATCGTCGAGGTCGAGGCGGCGGTCAGGGCCAGCACGACGGCCGGGGAGGTCCCGGCCACGCCGGGATTGAGATGGTGCTCGGCGAACCAGTACCTGGCGTAGCCGAACCGCTCGGCGGCCTGGGCGAGGTCGATGCTGTTCCGCAGCGCCTGCGCGGGGCTGGAGCCGGAGCTGATCGGAACCAGGTCAAGGACGGCGAGCGGGGTTGCGGCCATGTCGTCTCCGTTACGGTGCGGGCAGCGGGTCCAGGCCGAGGTGGTCGCGCAGCGTGCTGCCTTGGTAGTCGGTACGGAACACGCCGCGTTCCTGCAGCAACGGCACGACCTCCTCGGCGAACTCGTCAAGCCCGCCCGGCGTGATGTGCGGGACCAGGATGAACCCGTCGCTGGCGTCGGCCTGCACCAGGTCGTTGATCTGCGCGGCGACGGTGGCCGGGGCGCCGACGAACGTCTGGCGGCCGGTCACCTCGATGATCAGCTCGCGGATGGACAGCTTCTCCGCCTCCGCCCTGGCCCGCCACCGGGCCGCGACGGCGAGCGGATCGGTGTACATCCGGACGCTGGCCCGGCCCTGGGCGACCGTGTGCTCGCCCGGGTCGGGGTCGATGTCCGGCAGCGGGCCGTCCGGGTCGTAGCCGGACAGGTCCCGGTTCCACAGCTGCTCAAGGAACGCGATCGCGGTCTGCCCGCTGACCTGCTGCCGGCGTACGAGCCTGGCCAGCTCGGCGGCCTCGGCGTCGGTGTCGCCGAGGACGAAGGTCGCGGCCGGGAGGATCAGCAGCTGGCTGGGCAGGCGGCCGTACCTGGCGAGCCGGCCTTTCACGTCGGCGTAGAACGCCCGCCCCTCGTCCAGCGTGCCGTGCCGGCTGAAGATCGCGTCCGCGCTGGACGCCGCGAACTCCCGGCCCTCCTCGGAGTCGCCGGCCTGGAAGATGACCGGGCGGCCCTGCGGGCTGCGCGGCACGCTGAACCGTCCGGCGATGTCGAAGTGAGCGTCGGAGTGCTCGAACCGGCCGGCGCGGGCGGCGGACGGCTCGCCGAGGAACGCGCCGGATTCCTTGTCGGCGAGGATCTCCTCCCCCCGCCAGGAGTCGAACAGCTCCCATGTGGTCTTCAGGAACGTCCGGGCCCGCTCGTACCTGGCCTCCTGCGGGAGGAAGCCGCCGCGCCTGAAGTTCTCGCCGGTGAACGCGTCCCATGACGTCACCACGTTCCAGGCCGCCCGGCCGCCGGACAGGTGGTCCAGGGTGGCGAACTGCCGCGCCACCTCGTACGGCTCGTTGAAGGTGGAGTTGATCGTGCCGGCCAGGCCGAGCCGGCTGGTGACCGCCGCGAGCGCGGCCAGCACGGTGAAGGTATCCGGGCGGCCCACCACGTCCAGGTCGTAGATCTGGCCGTTCTGCTCGCGCAGCCGCAGGCCCTCGGCGAGGAACAAGAAGTCGAACTTGGCTCGTTCGGCGGTGCGCGCCAGGTGCGCGAACGAGCCGAACTCGATGTGGCTGCCCGAGCGCGGATCACTCCACACCGTGGTGTTGTTCACGCCAGGGAAGTGCGCCGCGAGATGGATCTGCTTGGTCATGTCCGGCTCCCCTCCACGGCGGCGTAGCGGCTGGCCGGCCTGGGCAGGCCCAGGCGCGCGCGCAGCGTGCCTGGCGGGCAGGAGGTGCGGAACAGGCCGCGCCGCTGGAGCTCGGGCACCAGGGCCCTGGTGATCGCCTCCAGGTCATCGGGGATGACCCCGGGGCGCAGCCGGAACCCGGACAGCCCAGCGCGGTGCCATTCGGCCAGCAGGTCCGCGAGCCGCTCGGGCGTGCCGGTGAAGACGGTCGCGTCGCTGGTGTACGTGCTTCCGGCGCGCTCGTCCAGCCGTGCCTTGCGGGCGGCGGCGGCCACCGCGCTTCCGCCGAGGAAGACGGCCAGGTCGCCGAAGAGGCGGACGGTCTGCGGGTCTCGCCCCGCGCCCTCCGCGGCGGCGCGGATCTCGGCCACGATGGCGCGGGCGTGCCCGGCGTCGCGTGGCGTCACGTAGCCGACGTCGGCGGCGGTCGCGATCAGCCGGTAAGGCAGGCCCCCGTGGCCCAGCGCGGACACGACCGGCTGCCCCTGGGGCGGCCGCGGCGTGATCGACGGGCCCCGGACGCTGAAGTAGGGACCGGCGAAGTCGATGTAGTGCAGTCTGGCGCGGTCGATGAACCGGCCCGTCGCGGCGTCCCTGATCTCGGCGTCGTCCTCCCAGCTGTCCCATAGCCGCCGGATCACCTCGACGTAGTCGGCGGCCTCGGCGATCAGGGAGGGGGGCAGCTCGCCACGGCCGGCCGCGGCGAAGACGCGGCGGCCGAAGAGCGCGGCCTCGGCCGGGCTGGGCGAGGCCCGCACCCGGACCCCGGCGCGGCCGCCGCTGACGTAGTCCAGGGTCGCGATGGCCTTCGAGGCGTGGAACGGCTCGGTGTGCGTGACGACGACCGTCGGCACCAGCCCGATGTGCTGGGTCACCGGTGCCACCCGGGCCGCGATGAGAACAGAATCCAGCCGCCCGGCGACCCGGTCGGCCCGATCGGACTGCAGGCCGAACCCGTCCTCGATGGTCACGAAGTCGAGCAGGCCGCGCTCGGCCTCGGCGACCACATCCACCCAGTAGCGCGCGGTGAGCAGCTCGCCCGGGCGCGCCCGCGGCTCCCGCCAGGCGGCGGGGTGCCAGCCCGCACCGTCGAGCGCGACGGACAGGCGCAGCGGATCGTCAGCGATGACGGCCTCCCGCGTCGGCGGGCCAGGCAGCGAACTGGCTGTCCGGGCGGGGGATGCCGTAGTGCTCGCGCAGGGTCCCGCCGGTATACCCGGCGCGGAACAGGCCGCGCTCGCGCAGGATCGGGACCACGTGGTCGGCGAACGTCTCGAGCCCGGACGGCAGGACCGCGGGCATCACGTTGAACCCGTCGGCCGCTCCCGCGCCGAACCACTCCTGCATGGTGTCGGCGACCTGCTCGGGAGTCCCGGCGAAGGTGCGGTGCCCGCGGCCGCCGCCGAGCCGGCCGATGAGCTGCCTGACGGTCAGGTCGTCCCGCCGGGCGAGATCGACGATCAGCTGGTAGCGGCTCTGCGCACCCTGAACAGGCGGGCGCGAGAACACCGCCTCGGGCAGCGCGCGGTCCAGTACCAGGTCCTGCTGCGGCACCTCGAGCACCTGGGCCAGGTGCGCCAGGCCGTGGTCGGGCACGATCAGCTCCTCCAGTTCGTCCTCAAGCGCGCGGGCCTCAGCCTGCGTCGAGCCGACGACGGGGACCAGACCCGGCAGGATCTTGATCAGGTCAGGGTCGCGGCCCAGCCTGCGGGCGCGGCTCTTCATGTCGGCGTAGAACTCCTGCGCGTCGGGCAGCGTCTGCTGCGCGGTGAACACCGCCTCCGCGTACCTGGCGGCGAACTCCCGGCCGTCGGCGGACGAGCCGGCCTGCACGAGCAGCGGCCGGCCCTGCGGCGGGCGCGGGACGTTGAGCGGCCCGCGGACCCGGAAGTACTCCCCGGCGAAGTCCACGGGGTGGATCCGCCCGGGATCCGCGAAGACCCCTGAGCGCTTGTCGCCGATCTCCGCGCCGTCCTCCCAGCTGTCCCACAGCGCGGCCGACACGTCGACGAACTCCGCCGCGCGCCGGTAGCGCTCCCGGTGATCCGGGGTGTCATCGAGGCCGAAGTTCTGCGCCGCCGCCTTGGTCGCGGTGGTGACGATGTTCCAGCCGGCCCGGCCGCGGCTGATGTGATCGAGCGAGGCGAACCGGCGGGCAAGGTTGTACGGCGCGTTGTAGCTGGTGGACGCGGTGGCGATGAGCCCGATCCGGCTGGTCGCCCCGGCCAGCACGGTCAGCAGGAGCGTCGGCTCGAGCGCGCCTGCGGGCCGGTGCTTCGCCTCGCCCCACAGCGCCGGGGAGTCGGCGAGGAAGACCGAGTCGAAGGCGGCGCGCTCGGCGATCTGCGCCAGGTTGATCCAGTGGCCGATGTCGAGGTTGGCGAACGGGTCGCTGCGCGGCAGCCGCCACGCGGCCTCGTGATGCCCGCAGCCCATCAGGAACGCGTTGAGGTGCAGCTGGCGCGTCACGACGACGCCGCCGTGGCGTTGAACGCGGTGTCCACGAACTGGCTGAAGTCCACGTGCACCGGGATCAGGCCGGCCGTGGTAAACGCGTTGGACACCTGCTGCTCTGACGCGACCACGGCCGGCGTGATGGGCACCGCGAGGGAAGAGTCGTCGCTCGCGGCCCGGGTCATGACGTCCAGCGGCAGCCCGGTGGCCTTGGCCCAGACGGCCGCCCAGGCCGACAGGTGGCTGTTGGCCCACTGGTGCGCCTGCGCGAGCAGCGACAGGTAGTCGCGGATGGCGGCGGCCTTGGCCGGGTCGGCGAGCGAGGCCCGGGAGGCGACGGTGAACGAGTACGGGCTGCCGTACCCCTGGCCGGTCACGATCGCCGTGGCCCCGTCAAGCTGCTCGCCTTCCTCGACGAACGGGGACCAGATGTCCCACGCGTCCACGTGCCCCGAGGTCAGCGCGGCCAGCCCCTCGGCCGGCTGCAGGTAGACCAGCGTCACGTCGCGGACCGGGATCCCGGCCCTGTTCAGCACGGTGAGCAGGTGGTAGTCGGCCGAACTGCCCTGCGCCACGGCGATCCGCTTGCCGCGCAGCTGCGCGACGGAGTGAATCGCGGAGCCCTTGGGCACCAGCAGGGCAGAGCCGTTCGGGTTGGCCTGCAGCGCGCCGACGATCGCGATCTTGTCCCCGCCGGCGGCGGCGAACACCGGCGGCGCGTTGCCGACCCCGCCCACGTCGATCGAGCCCGCCCCCATGGCCTGCAGCATCGGCGGCCCGGAGGTGAAGTCGGACCAGTCGGCCTTGAACGGCAGCTTGCCGATCAGGCCGGCGGCGGTCAGCAGCGCCTGCGCCCCGGTGCCCGCCTGGTCGCCGATGTGCAGCGTGACGTCCGACACGTCGAGCTGCGCGCTGGCCGTGCTGGAGGCTCCGGCCGCAGGAGAGGAAGCAGACGATGAGGCCGAAGAGCAGCCCGCGGCCGCCATCGTCGCCGCGGCGAGCGCCGCCGCGAGCGCCAGCCCGCGGCGGGTGCCACCGGAACCGGGACGGGCCGGCGTGTTCGTTCTGTCCATAATTGCCCTTCCTTCGTAACACCGAGCTGGCCGAGCAGCTCGTGTCTGGTCTCGATGAACCCGGGGCGGTCGCGCTCCCTCGGGCGCGGGACGTCCACCGGGCCGCTGAAGGTGATGCGGCCGCCGGCCAGCACGAGCACCCGGTCGGCGAGCTCGAGCGCCTCGTCCACGTCGTGGGTGACCAGCAGCACGGCGGGTCCGTGCCGCTGCCATAGCCGCAGCACCAGGCGGTGCATGGCGATCCTGGTCAGCGCGTCCAGCGCGCTGAACGGCTCGTCGAGCAGCAGCAGGCCGGGCTCGCGGACCAGAGCCCGGGCCAGCGCGGCCCGCTGCGCCTCGCCGCCGGACAGCGTCAGCGGCCAGGCGCGGGCCCGGTCGGTGAGGCCCACCTCGGCCAGCGCGGTCAGGGCCACCGCCTCGGGCTCGGGCACCCGCAGCCCGAGGGCCACGTTGGCGAGCACCCGCCGCCAGGGCAGCAGGCGCGGCTCCTGGAACGCGACCGCGACCGGGCCGGGCACGTCGAGCTCGCCGGTGACATCGCGGTCAAGCCCGGCGACCGCGCGCAGCAGCGTGGACTTGCCGGTGCCGCTCACGCCGAGCAGGGCGACGAACTCGCCGGGCGCGAGATCCAGATCCAGCCCGTCCAGCACGCGAAGGTCACCGAAATCCCTGGTCAGCCCGCGGATCCGGGCGGCCGGTCGCACCCCGGTCACTCCGACAGCAGGTCGCGGCGCCATGCGAGGGCCTTCCTCTCGAGTAGCCGGACCAGCGCGTCGGTGATCAGGCCGAGCGCCGCGTAGACGGACAGCGCGACCATGATCACGTCGATGCGCAGGAACTGGGTGGCCTGGCTGATGATGAAACCGAGGCCCGCGTTCGCGTTGACCTGCTCGGCGACCACCAGCGCCAGCCAGGCCACGCCGAGGCTCTGCCGCAGGCCGACGAGGACCTGCGGCAGCGCGCCGGGCAGGATGACGTGCCGGATCATCTCGGTCCTGCGCAGTCCGAGGGCCCGGCCGGCCTCGGCGAGGCGGGCGTCGACGCTGCGGATGCCGGCGAAGGTGTTCAGGTACAGCGGGATGGCGGCGCCGAGCGCGATCAGCAGGACCTTGGGCAGCTCGCCGATGCCGAACCAGACGATGAACAGCGGGACCAGGCCGAACAGCGGCAGCGTCCGCAGGATCTGCAGCAGCGGGTCCACGGCGTCCTCGCCGATCCGGCTGAGCCCGGCCACCAGGGCCAGCACGATCGCCACGGCGGCGCCGAACGCGAAGCCGACCGCCATCCGGTCAAGCGAGACCAGCATCGCGCCCTGCAGCGTGCCGTAGGCGGGCGAGTCGGTGGTGACCAGGCTCACCGCGGTGCGCCAGACCGTCGTCGGCGGCGGCAGCGTCTGCGCGGAGATCAGCCCGGCGGAGCCGACCGCCTGCCAGGCCAGCACGACGGCGGCCGGGGCGATGAGCCGGTACCAGCCACGGCTGCGGCTTCCTGGCCTGCGTGGGCGCAGCCGCCCGGCGGCCAGGGTCGCCGCGGCGGCGCCGGGCACCGCGGCGACCTGCGCGGGCACGGCTGGCGCGCGCGCGACGGACCGGGCCGGGGCGGTCAGGGTGACGTCCGTGACTTCGGGCATGGGGTACCTCAGGGTGGGGGTGAACCGGCGTGATGACGGCAGACGGGCCTCGTCGCCCGATTCAGGGCTGCTCAGCGACGAGCACGGCCCCGCAGACGACAGATCGCACTGGACTGCATGCCGAAGTCGGCATACCTGCGCGCCACGAGCGCCGTCCGGTGAGCCATGCCGTTACCGTAAGGACATTTGTCTACTAAGTCAATAGATTTAATAGGAATCTATCCGCCGGACGGCCCGTAGCCCGCTTGCGGCCGTACCTTGTATAGTAAACCGATCGGAAATATTTACTACGGCTGGCGGCAGGATGTCGCTGCGCTTTCACTGGTTCCGGCCGGCCAGCGGCCTGGTCTCGTTCGCTTCCGCGTCAGGTCCCGCAGCGCCGGCCGCCGCATCGCAATTTCGGGCCGAACGAGCAGTGGTATCAGCCCAGCGCCAGCTCATCGGAATCTGGAGGTCCCGTCGTGCGCCTAGCCGTGGTCACCGGCAACCCCAAGCCCGCGTCGCGCACCCGCGGCGTGGCGCTGGCGGTGGCCCGGGCTCTGTCCGCGGCCCTGCGACCGCCCGGCGCGGGCGACGCGCCCCTGCTGGCCGGCGGTGCCGTCGGCGCGCACCTGGAGATCGACCTGGCCGAGCACGCGCCGCGCCTGTTCGACCCCGCCGACGGCGAGCTGTCCCGGCTGACCGCCGAGGTGGCCGCCGCGGACATCGCCATCTTCGCCTCGCCGACCTACAAGGCGTCCTACACCGGCATGCTGAAGGCCTTCCTTGACCGCTACGGCGGCAACGGCCTGGCCGGGACGGTGGCGGTGGCGGTGATGACGGGCGGCTGGGCCGGTCATTCGCTCGCGGTCGAGGTGCACCTGCGCCCGGTCCTGGTCGAGCTGGGCGCCACGGTCCCGGCCCGGGGCCTGTACGTCACCGAGCCCGAGTTCGCCGAGCTCGATGCGAAGGTGGCCGGATGGACCGCCACCGCGGGCCCGCTGATCGGCGCCGCGCTGGCCGCTTACGAGGCCAGGGACGTGTAGCCACCGCGGAAGTAGACCAGCGGCGTGGCCTGGCTCGCGCCGGTCTGGATGTGCCGCACCCGGCCGATCACGATCTCATGGTCGCCGCCGGGCAGGCGGTGCTCCACCGTGCATTCCACCACGGCCAGCACGTCCTCAAGCCGCGGGCTGCCGGTCGGCCCGTGCCGGTGCCGGACTTCGTCCCAGGCGGCGGCCACGCCGCGGCGGGCGAAGTTCACCGACAGCTGCCGTTGCGCGGCCGCGAGCACGTTCACCACGAACGCGCCGTGCCCGCGGACCGCCCGCAGCGTCAGGCTGCCGAGGTCGAAACATACCAGGATCAGCGGCGGGTCGAGAGACAGCGAGGTGACCGCGCTGGCCGTGGTGCCCACCGGCCTGCCGTCGGCGTCGAGCGACGTGATCACCGTGACGCCGGTCGCGAAATGGCCCATGGCGTGCCGGAACTCGGCGGCCGTGACCTCCGCGCCGCAAGCCCGGCCGGCCCCAGCGGTCATGCTCGGCCCTGCCCGTGGTTCGGCCGCGGCATGATCACCCGTCCACAGTGCTGCCCGCCAGGACGAATAGTCAAGTATTACGGTCGAATTAGTGGATTTTCGGGTCACTCCTGCCTGATGAGGCGAAGCGCCAGGGCGGGGCAGGCGGCGACCGCGCGACGGGTCTCGATGCCGAGGGCAGGCGGCACCGGGCGCGGGTCGATGACCGGGTAGCCCCATTCGTCGAGGTGGATGAGCTCGGGCAGGAGCTCGGCGCACACGCCGTGGCCGGTGCAGTTGATCGGGTTCACCCGCAGGGTTTGCGCCACGGTCAGGTCCAGTCGTCTTCGGTAGTGGGCAGGCCGGCCGGCAGCGGCAGGAACGGCGTCCGGTTCGTGGCCGAGCACTGCCCGTGCTCGTGCAGGCTGATCTCCGCCGCGAATACGGTCAGGGCGCTGCGGACGAACCGGACGGTGCCGTCCGGGTGGCCGCAGGCGCCGCGGCCGGCGACGAGGTTTTCGGGTCCGGCCCAGCGTTCGGCGTTCTGGCGGGCGGCGCGGCGCGGGCCGGGGCCCGCCAGCTCGGCCAGCGCCCCGGCGATGGCCGGGAGGCCGTTCAGGCAGGGGCCGCACTGGCCGGCCGACTCCGCGGCCAGGTAGCGGGTGACCCGGGCCGCCTCGGCCAGGCCGCACCGGTCGGCGGGCAGCGCCGCGACGACCCCGGCCCCGAGGGCGGCATCGTGCCGGCTCAGCGCCTGGTTGTCAAGGGTGAGCGTGGCCGCGGCCGCGGCGCCCAGCCAGGTGCCGTGGAAGCCGCCGACCAGGACCGCCTGGGCCTGGACTTCGGCGGCGGTCTGGGCGTCGGCTTGGGCGTCGGCTTGGCTGGGCAGCAGGGCGCGCAGCGGATGGCCGATCTCGGCCTCGATGACCTGGGTCTTACCGTCGGGCTGGTGCACCGTGGTGAGCATCGTGCCGGGCTCTTCGGCGGTGCCGAGCTCGCGGAACCAGCGCGGGCCGTAGCGCGCGATCAGGGCCAGGTGGCCCAGCGTCTCCACGTTCTGCACCAGGGTGGGGGCACCGCCGAGGCCGCGCTGCCAGACCCGGGGCGGGACGAACGTGGGCCGGGCGGGGCCGCCACCGAGCCGGTTCACCAGCGCGGATTCCTGGCCGGCCAGGAATCGCGGCGGCGCCTCGGTAACGGTCACGCCGAGCCAGTCGACGCCCGCCGCGTGGCGCTCGGATAGCGCCCGCATGAGGTGGGAGCCGGTGCCCTGGTGCACGTACAGGTGGGCCTCGGTGGCGCCGATCGCCTCCGCGGCCAGCTGGAGGCCGTCCAGGACCAGGTGCGGGGCCACGCGGAGCAGGAGGGCGTCCTTGCGGCTGGTGGGCTCGCTCTCGGCGCCGTTGGCCACGATCACGGCGCGGCCGCCGCGGGCCGCGGCCACGATGGCCAGCTTGCGGTGCATGGGGAACGCCGCGCCGCCGCGACCGGTCAGGCCGGCCTCCGCCACGGTGTGGATCAGCAGGCCGCGGCCGCCCCGGTACGGCGGGCGGCCGTGCCGGGTCAGGTGCGCGCGGAGGTCGTCCGGCACTCCGGGCACCGGCGGCAGCAGGCGGGGCAGCCCGGCGGGTGCGGGCCCGGCGGTGGCGGTCATGGCGGGCCCGGCAGGGTCGGTCATGGTCGTCATCGGGAGATCCTCTCGCGTAGGTGCGGTGAGCCGGCGGTAGGCAGGTGCCGGGCCAGGAGGGTGGCGACCCGCGCGGCGCGCGGAACCTGCCGCGCCGCGTGCGCCAGGCGCCAGCCGGTCGCGACCGCGACGGTCAGGGCGCAGCCGATGCCGAGGCCGAGCAGCCAGCCGTGCTGGAGGTCGCGGCTCGAGCCGATGCTGTGCGCGAGCGCGACCGGCCAGCTCACGTAGGCGAGCAGGTGGACGGCTCGCCACAGCGTCCGGTTGAGGCGGCCGCGGAGCAGGCTGGTGAGGATCATCGCCAGCATCAGGTCGAACGAGATGGCGCCGAGCCCGAGCCAGAACCGCTCGTAACCGGAGGCGAACGGGATCACGGCGGCGCTGACGGGGATGCTGACGTAGGTGTCGAGCACCGCCGTCAGGACGTGCACGGCGACGAAGGCGACGGCGAGCAGCGAGATGTTCCTGTGCAGGCTGCCCGCGGCGAACCTGGGCAGGCCGGGGAGCCTGCCCTGCCGGTTGACCAGCATGCCGAGCACCAGGACGGCGGTCAGCAGCAGCAGCGCGACGATCCCGGTGGCACGGCTGGCGTACCAGAACGCGGTGGTCCCGCTCATGGTCAGTTATCCCCGTTCGGTCGTGCGTGCTCGGAGCCCTCGGGCCAGCCCGCGACGGTGCGGATCACGCCGGTCGCGTCGACCAGGCGGGCAGGCAGGCCGAGCCCGGCCAGCCAGGCCAGCGCCCGGCGGCCGCGGATTACCGCGGCCGTGCTGGCCGCGTTGGCATCCGCGCAGGTTCCGGCGGCCACCGAGACGGTCCGCCAGACGGGTTCGGCGGGCAGGCCGGTGCGCGGGTCGAGGATGTGGTGCAGCACGTCGCCGCCGCGCTGCCAGCGGCGCGCCTTGGTACTCGAGGTGGCCAGCCCGCCGTCGCGGATGGCGACCAGCGCGTACGGCCCGGCCGGCTGGTCATCCGGATCTCCGGTCACGTCTTGCACCCGGATCCGCCAGCCCGTTTCCGGGGCCGGGCCCGCGACCGCGATGTCGCCGCCCAGGCTGACGAGCACGCCGCAGCCGAGGTGCCGCGCGATCCGCGCCGCGGACCGGTCGGCCGCCCAGGCCTTCGCGGTCGCGCCGAGGTCCAGGGACAGGCCTTCGGGCATGGTCAGCATGCGGCCCTCCAGGCGGACCTCGCGCCAGCCTGGGACTTCGGCCACCGTGATGGGCGAAGCCGGGCCAGTGCGCGGAATACGTTCGAAATCACGATCGTATCCGATGGCGGACATGGCCGCGCCTACCGTCGGGTCTACATCGCCTTCGGTGAGCCTGGCCGCCCGCAGCGCCACCGCGATCGCCTCGGCGAGCAGCGTGCTCACCTGTTCGGGGCGGCCGCCGCGCAGCGAGCAGATCTCCGAGTCCGCGCGGAAGCGGCTACAGGCCAGGTCGATCTCGGCGCAATCGGCTTGCAGTATGGTCCTGGCCTCGGCCAGGTACCGCGCGTCGGTCACCACCACGCGGACCTGCATGCCCAGGGCACGCCAGCTGGCGGCCGCGTCGCTGGTTCCGGCCGCGCGGGATTGCTCCGCGCGGCCTTCGTCCGCGCGGTTCCGGGTGAGGTTCATCACGTGCCGCCCGAGGTGGCCTGGCTGCTGCCGGAGCTGGAGGCCGGGCTGGAACCGGAGCTGAAGCCGCCGGAGCCGGTCGAGCTCGACGTCGAGCCCGACGAGCCGGAGCCGGATGAGCTGGAGCCCGACGAGGCAGCCGATGAGCCTGAGTCCGAGCTCGAGGTGGACGATCCGGTACTCGTCGAGGCGGTGCCAGAGGTGGTCGTCTCGGTCTTGTGCGTGGATCCGGGCAGGGCCAGGGCCACCGCACCGGTCACGGCCACGCTGGCCAGAGTGACCGCGGTGGTCGTCGAGCGGACCTTGGCCCGCCCGGCCTGCCTGGCGGCCATGGCCCGGCGGATGCCGTCTCGGTGTGCGCTGCTCATGGCTCCCATCCTGCGGTCAGGTCTTCGGCGCTCCCTGGACGAAGCTTCTGCGTTCGCTATGAGAGGCGGGCGCCCCCGTCCATGGCCGCCATGGGCACGCTAGCCACCCAACATGAAGGACGGCCGAAGAGCCTGTGCGGGCTATGGTCGGGTGCATGACGGACCCGCGTGAGCTGCTGCTGGCGGAGCGGGCGCGCGCGCTTGAGCGGGCCGCCGCGCTTGAGCGGGAATTCGCGGGCATCGCGGAGGCCGCCGCCGCGGGCGGGACCGACGACGAGCACGATCCGGAGGGCGCGACGCTGGCCTTCGAGCGGCAGCACGCGGCGGCGCTGCTCGCGCAGGCGCGGGTCCAGCTAGCGGCGGTCGATGCGGCACTGGCCCGGCTGGAGGCCGGGCACTACGGCGTGTGCGAGCGGTGCGGGCAGCCGATCGGGGATGACCGGCTGGCGGCCCGCCCGGCCGCGTCGACCTGCGTCCGCTGCGCCGCCCGCCGCTTATGCGCCCTGGCCCCGGTCCTGGTCGCCGCGCAGCACGAACGCGGTGCGGGGCCTTGGTCGCCGAGCCGCTGCCGGGCTGGTCAGCGCAGACGCCGGGCCGCGCAAAGAGCCGACCGCGCGGCGGTTGTCCCTTCCCGCCGGCGGAGCTGCGACCATAGGTCCATGACCGAATCTGCCTCGACGACCGAGTTCCGGGCGGCACGGGACCTGCTGCTGCGGCACCGGGAGGACTACGACGCCGCGCGGCGCGAGTTCACCTGGCCGGTCCTGAACACGTTCAACTGGGCGCTCGACTGGTTCGACGTGATCGCGGCCGAACACCCGGACCGGATGGCCCTGCGGATCGTCGCCGAGGATGAGGACGCTCACCTGACCTACGCGCAGCTCGCCGACCGGTCGCGGCAGGTGGCCAACTGGCTGCGCGACCTCGGCGTGCGGCGGGGCGACCGGATCCTGCTGATGCTCGGCAACGTGGTGCCGCTCTGGGAGATCATCCTGGGCGCGATGAAGCTGGGGGCGGTGATGATCCCGGCGTCGACGCTCCTGCAACCGGCGGACCTCGCCGACCGGGTCGCGCGGGGCGACGTCAGGCACGTGGTCACCGAAGCGGCGCTGACCGGGAGGTTCGGCGGGATCGGCGGGGACTGGACGCGGATCGCTGCCGGGCCGGGCGAGACGGCCGGCCCGGGCTGGCACGCGTACGAGGGCTCCCACGCCGCATCGGCCTGGTTCACGCCCGACGGCGTCACCCAGGCCGATGACCCGCTGCTGCTCTACTTCACCTCGGGCACGACCGCGCAGCCGAAACTGGTCGCGCACACGCAGGTCAGCTACCCGGTGGGGCACCTGTCGACCATGTACTGGATCGGCATCCAGCCGGGCGACGTGCACCTGAACCTGTCGTCCCCGGGGTGGGCGAAGCACGCCTGGAGCAACGTCTACGCACCGCTGAATGCGGGGGCGACCGTGCTGATCCTGAACTATCCGAGGTTCTCGGCGGCGAACCTGCTCGCCGCCCTGGGCGGCTGCCGGGTCAGCACGTTCTGCGCCCCGCCGACGGTGTGGCGGATGCTCATCCAGGCCGACCTGGGCACGGCGGACGTGTCCGCGCTGCGCGAGTGCGTGGCGGCGGGCGAGCCGCTGAACCCGGAGGTGATCGAGCAGGTCCGCAGGGCCTGGGGGATCACCGTCCGCGACGGCTTCGGCCAGACCGAGACCACCGCGCAGGTCGGCAACACACCGGGGCAGCAGGTCCGTCCGGGCTCTATGGGCAGGCCGCTGCCCGGTTACCAGGTGGCGCTGGTGGACCCGGTGAGCGGGGAGCGGGCCAGGGACGGCGAGATCTGCCTGGACCTGAGCCAGCGCCCGGTCGGCCTGATGACCGGCTACCTGGACGACCCGGTGCTGGACGCCGAGGCCATGCGGGGCGGCTACTACCACACGGGAGACGTGGCCACCGCCGACGACGACGGCTACATCACCTACCTCGGCCGCACCGACGACGTCTTCAAGGCCTCCGACTACCGGATCTCGCCATTCGAGCTGGAGAGCGTCCTGATCGAGCACGAATCGGTCGCCGAGGCCGCGGTGGTACCGTCCCCTGACCCGGTCCGGCTGGCCGTGCCGAAGGCCTACATCCTGCTCACCGCGACCAGCGAGCCGTCCCCGGAGCTAGCCAGGTCCATCATGGCGTTCTGCCGCGAGCGCGTCGCGCCCTACAAGCGGATCCGCCGGATCGAGTTCGCCGACCTGCCGAAGACCATCTCGGGCAAGATCCGCCGGGTCGAGCTGCGCGGCCAGGAGACCTCCCGGCTTCAAGAGGCGGAGTCCGCCCGCGGCGTGACCGAGTTCTGGGAGGAAGATTTCACCTGGTGACCGCCTGAGTGACGCGGAGCGCTGGCGGTGACGGAGGGAATGGTGTTACCGGGCCTGGGCCTGCCGTGCTTGACCGCAGACCGAGGAGATCTGGTCGGCGCCGGTCAATCGGATGTTTCGGCCCCCGCCCAAGGCGGCGAGAGCGGTGTTTCCGCGCCCCCAGCGCCCTGCAGGCGGGCGGTCCATTTCTCCTCGATGTGGCCGAACCGCCAGATCGCGATGGCTACCGCCCAGGTGACGATGAACATACCCACGATCACGAAGCCGGCGGTGTTGATGTTGAAGTTGTACATAAAGCCCCAGAAGCCGCTGGTCTGGCTGACCCCATGCACCTCAAGCGGGATCAGGCTGAGGGTCTCGATCCCGCCGATGAAAAAGCAGATGACGACGGACAGGCCGGTGATGGCCAGGTTGTAGTACACCTTGCGGACCGGGTTGAAGAACGCCCAGCCGTAGGCCAGGTTCATGAACATGCCGTCGGTGGTGTCCATCAGGCTCATCCCGGCCGTGAACAGGATCGGCAGGGCGATGATGGCCTGCCAGGGGATGTGCTCCGAGGCTAGCAGCGCGGTGGTGGTCAGCAGGGCGACCTCGGTCGCGGTGTCGAAGCCCATCCCGAACACCACCCCGACCGGGTACATCTGCCATTCCTTGTCGATTACCTTCATCCAGCGGCCGAAGAACCGGTAGAAGAACCCGCGGTTCTCCAGCTGCCGCTCAAGCTCGGCCTCGTTGTAATGCCCACGCCGCATGGACCTGAAGACCCGCACGATGCCGGCCAGGATGACCAGGTTGAGCAGGCCGATCAGGAACAAGAAGGCGGCCGACACGATCGTGCCGAAGGTGCCGCCGAACGACTCCAGCGACGAGCTGGAATGCGTCACCGCGGGTAGCACGGTCTTCTCGGCGATGATGATGCCGACCCCGATCGCGACGACGATGGTCGAGTGGCCCAGGGAGAAGAAGTAGCCGAAGGAGAACGGACGCGGCTTGTCGGTGCCCTGCCGTTCGTTCATCACCTTGCGGGTAGTGTTGTCGATCGCCGAGATGTGGTCGGCGTCGAACGCGTGCCGCAGGCCTAGGGTGTAGGCGGTGATGCTGAGCCCGATGCCGAACAGCTTGTAATGGGCCGGCAGCACGTAGGCGATGAAGACGGCGAACCCGAGCGCGTGCAACAGCAGGATCGAGCCGTACATGCCGACCACCCGCAGCCGCTCGGTCCGGCTCATGGTGCGGAAGGACTGCCGGATGATGGTCCGGATGTTCATGCCGGTCTGCGGCGCTACGCTCTGAGCGGTCATGGCCTCCACCCCTAGGTCGCTTGCGCAGCAGGTCCTGCGCCTAGCCGCACGCTAACCTAGTTGCAAATAAGTTGCAAGTACATAAGAGACGCAGTTAGAGGCCTGTTCCGGGTCGGCCTTAGTCGGTGCACGTCGGGTCCGCGCGGGCGGCCGCGGCGTACGGGGCCGTCGGCTCCTCCGCGTCCTTTGACCTGCCGAACGCGGTGAGGTGAGGTCTACCGCCTCGACATGAAGGAAGCGTGACGGGGGGGGTGAGGGACGGAGCGCGACGCGGCGCGCGGGGGATTACCAGCGGCCCCAGGGGAGCAGGGCGGTCACCGCGACCGCGGCGAACAGCAGGGTCAGGTAGGCGATGGACAGGTGGAACAGCCGCATCGGAGCCGGGGAGGAACTCTCCGCGGCGATCCGGGCGTTCAGGCGGTGCGCCTCGGCCAGGAACCAGACGCCCAGGGCGGCGGCGATGACGCCGTAGATCCAGCCCGCCCACGGGATCAGGGCCAGCGTGGCCGCCACCATGGCGTAGGAGTACCAGAGGATCTTCCTGGCCACCACGGCGGGCGTGGCCACCACCGGCAGCATGGGCACGTTGGCCGCCGCGTAGTCCTTGCGGAACTTCATGGCCAGGGCCCAGAAATGCGGCGGGGTCCACAGGAAGATGACGGCGAACAGCACGACAGCGGGCACGCTCACCGTGCCGGTGACCGCGGCCCAGCCGACCAGGACAGGGAAGCAGCCCGCCGCGCCGCCGATCACGATGTTGGACGGGCTGCGCCGCTTGAGCAGCAGCGTGTATACGAAGATGTAGAACAGGATCGCCGCGTCGGCCAGCGAGGCCGCCAGCCAGTTGGCCAGCAGGCCCAGCAGCAGCGTGGCCCCGGCCCCCAGCACGATCCCCCAGGCCAGCGCCTCCCACGGCTTGATGGTGCCCTGCCCGTTTACCACCAGCGGGCGTCGGGAGGTCCGCTTCATCACCGCGTCGATGTCGCGGTCGATATAGCAGTTGATCGTGTTGGCGCTGCCCGCCGCCAGCGTGCCGCCGATCAGCGTGACCAGGACCAGGCGGATCGGCGGCAGGCCGTGCTGGGCGAGCAGCATGGCCGGGACCGTGGTGACCAGCAGCAGTTCGATGATGCGCGGCTTGGTCAGCGCGATGAGCGCGCCGCCGACGACGCGAGGCGAACGGCGCGGTCGGAGTCCTCCGGGCGAAGGCGGGCCGACGGGCGCCGTCGCGGCGACAGGGAAGGTGTTCGGCACACCTATCAAGACGTCTCGCCCTCGGCTGAGGTGCCGTCATGCTCGACATCTGAGCTTTCATCTGGCGCGGCGCTGGATGCCTGCGCGTCGGCTCCGGCCGGGGCTTCAACCTCGGCTGGGGCAACAGCATCGGCATCAGCCGGGGCAACAGCGTCGACGTCGGCATGGGTCTGCGCGCCGGCTCCGGCCGGGGCTTCGGCGTCGGCCTGCGGCGCGGCGGCGGACCTGGAGATGACGGCGGGGACCACGTACACCAGGCCTTCCGTGCCCGGTTCCCTGGTCCCGATCGCGACCTGGTGCGCCGGCCGCAGGTACTTCAGCCGCGGCACGCTGTGCGGCCGCCGGTAGATGGCGAAGAGCACCCAGACGGCCACGATGAACGCGCCCATGGGCAGCGCGAACGTCTCGATCGACCCGCCCAGGTACCGCAAGGGACCGGAGGCGATAACCAGTTCAGTCACAGAACCTCCACACCGCGCAGGACATCCCTCTTAACGAATGTAGAAAAACACCCAGAAGATCAACGTGATGATCGCCAGGTAGTTCCAGACCCAGGTGAACGAGCTGAGCGCGGACTGGAACCGCTGGACGTCGAATGCCTCCTTGTAGGTGGGCGGCTGCTCGACGAAGAAGATAGCCGGGATCCCGCGCGCCCGCATGAACAGTATCTCCAGCCAGATCATGGCACACAGCCAAATGACCAGCGCCACCGGGTAGAACCCGGTGAAGACGCTGGCGTAACCGGACGCCCCTGGCTGGAACGGCAGGCTGAGCAGTTCCGCGATCTGCACGCAGACCGCCGCCAGGCCGAGCAGCAGCGCCACCGGCGCGGCCAGCATCCACGGGCTCTTGCGCCCGGCCTTGAGCATCTGCAGCCCGGCGGTCTGCACGATCGCGCTCACCACCACGAGCAGCATGATCGTGACCCCCCACCCCTGGCTCGGGGGGGTCGTCGAACTCGGCAGCCACTTGTCGTGCGAGTTCGCGGCCTGCAGGTAGAAGTAGGCGAAGGCGAAGCAGCCGAACAGGAACGACAGGCCGGCGATGGCGAGCCGCGAGCCGGTCCACGCCGCGTTCAGCGCCGCCTCGTGGTAGAACGCGTTTTCCTCGATGGCCCTGGTCGCGGCTTCGTTGCCGCCGGGCGCGGTCATCTCGGCCATGCCTCAGCCCTCCGATCCCACGCCGGTCAGGGCGCCGCTGATGACACCGGCGGGCGGGTTCAGGTCGGCGACCGGCAGCGCGCCGGGAACGCCGTACTCGTAAGGATCGGACAGGACCACCGGGATGTGCTCGAAGTTGTCTGGCGGCGGCGGAGAGGAGACCTGCCATTCCAGGCCGCGGGACCGCCACGGGTTCCCCGTCTCGGGCACCCGCCAGACCACCGTCGACATCACGAAGTTGATCAGGAAGAGCAGGACCCCGAAGCCGAGGACGTACGCCGAGATCGACACCCAGTCGTTGATCGTCTGCAGGTTGGTGGCGTACTCGAACACGCGCCGGGGCTGGCCCAGTTCACCGACCGCGAACAGCGGCAGGAAGGTCGAGTTGAAGGCGAGGAACATGACCCAGAAGTTCCACTTGCCGAGTCGCTCGTTCAACTTGATCCCCATCATCTTGGGGAGCCAGTAGTAGATGCCGCCGAAGGCCGCGAAGATCAGCCCGCCCATGATCGTGTAGTGGAAGTGCGCCATCACGAAGAACGACCCGTGTGAGGTGACGTCGGCGGGGACGTCGGACAGGACCACGCCGGAGATCCCGCCGATGAGGAAGTTGAAGTACATCCCCAGGGCGAACAGCATGGGCACCGTCAGCCGGATCTTCGCCTTCCAGAACGTGCCCATCGCGACCAGGTAGATGAACCCGGTCGGGATCGAGATCATCTCGGTGGTGAGCATGAACAGGGGCCGCATGTCCGGGTCTATGCCCGAGTCGAACAGGTGGTGCTGCCAGACGAAGAAGGACAGCAGGGCGACGCCCACCATGCCCGCCGCGGCGACCTTGTACCCGAACAGCGGTTTTCGGCAGAACACCGGGATGATCTCCGAGACGATGCCGAACCCGGGCAGCGCCAGGATGTACACCTCCGGATGGCCGAAGAACCAGAACAGGTCCTCGTACAGGTAGCTGCTCCCGCCGAGCTGGTTAACGAAGAACGCGGTCTGCACCGTCCGGTCGGTGATGATCATGTACATCCCGCCGACGAGCACCGGCGCGGCCAGCACGAACAGGAACGACACGGTGAGCATCGACCAGACGAACATCGGCAGCCTGCCCCAGCGCATGCCGGGCGCCCGGTAGCAGATGATCGTGCAGATGAGGTTGAAGCCGGCCAGGATCATCGAGACGCCCATCAGGCCGAACGCGATGGCGTAGCCGTCCATGCCCTCGCCGGCCTGGATCGACAGCGGGGCGTACCCCGTCCAGCCGGTCGGGAACCCGCCGAACAGCACGCTGGACAGCAGGATGACGTAGGCGCAGGGGGTGAGCCAGAAGGACAGCGCCTCGATCCGCGGGAACGCGGTCCGCTTCGACCCGATCATCAGGGGCACCAGGTAGTTCCCGAGCGGCCCGGTGACGACCGAGGTCATCATCATCATCATCATCGTGCCGTGCTCGCCCACCACCATGAGGTAGGCGCTGGGCGAGAGCACGTGGTAGGACGGCGACAGCAGCTCGGTCCTGATCGCCATGGCGAACAGGCCGCCGGTCAGGAAGTACGTGATCATCCCGAACAGGTACTGGATGCCGACCACCTTGTGGTCCAGGGTGTACCTGAAGTACCTGGCCAGGCCGGTGTCTTCCGCCTCGTCGCCAGCGTGCGTGATGGGGCGGCCGAGCATCTGCCGGACCAGGTCGTTGAAGACGCCGAGCCCGATCAGCCAGCCGAGGATGAGGAAAAGATAGCCGATCACGATGGAGAAGTCGTCGTCGTCGTTCAACGCGCTCTGCTGATAGCCGCCCGCCAGGAAGCTGCCGAGCCAGTGACCGACGAGATACCCGATGACCGCGCCGATGATCGCGGTATGCCACGCCGGGCGGAGCCACCAGGGCCGCGCCTTTCGCGGGGCGCCAGGCTCGCCGCCACCGGGGGCCTGAGCGCTTTCCGGCTGGATTTCGATGGCCATCTGCGTTACCTCACTACCTTCCGCCGCGTCATGGCTGCTCAGGATCGTTCGGGTTGTAGTAGCCGCCGCCGGCTCCGGTTATCCCCAGCTGAACGAGAACCTTGCCGATCGCGGGGATGACGGTGGGGTCATAGGTCATGGCGTAGGGCGGCAGGATCTTGGTCAGCGAGGCGAGCTTGATCTCGGTCTGATGCGCCCAGGCCTGGAAGGCCGATACCGAGACGACCTGGCCGTAGTTGTACATGGCGCCGTGCCACAGGCCGCACAGCTCGTCGCAGCGGACCACGAAGGTGCCCGTGTGTTCCGGCGTGGTGTATGCGACGTCGTTCACGCCGGGGTTCGCGTCGGCCTTCACGCCGAGCTGGTAGGCCCAGAAATCGTGGATGACGTCGAGCGAGGTGACGTTGAACTGCACCGCCTGGCCCACCGGGAGCTCGAGCTGCGTGGTCTCGAAGCCGCCGAACTGCGGGTAGCGGTAGGTCCATACCCACTGCTGGCCGATGACCTGCACCTGGAGGATGTTGGAGGTGTCCGGCTTCCAGATCGGCTGCGGGCCCTCGCCGCCGCCCGCCCCGGCCGGCGAGATCAGCTCGTAGCTGCCGAACGCCGCCAGCGCGAGGACGATCGTGGTGGTCACGACGATCCAGCTGAGCTGGATCCCGGTGTGGCCGTGAATCGGCGCGGCGTCGGTCTCGTCGCCTTCCTTCGCCCGCCAGACCGTCAGCGCGTACCCGAAGTAGATCAGCACGCCGAGGATGACGGGGGTCGCGATCGTAGCCAGGACGGTCAGGTCGAACTGCTGCCCGGAGGCCGAGCTCGACATGGCGCCCGGCGGCAGGTGCGGACCCCAGACGATGTAGACGATGGGACAGGCGATGGCGCTGGCCACCACCCAGAGGATCAGCAGCCGCAAGCCATGATTCGGCTCGGCCGCTGGTGCCCCCGGGCTCGCCGGTTCCTCGGCCATCAGGCATCCACCTCCATTTGCCCGCTCATGTAACCCGGCGTCCCCATCGGGCCGCCGTTTCCGTCCACGAAGCCGCCACCGCACGGGATGATGCACTGCCACCGGAACGTGCCGCCCACGGCCGGGGTCATGAAGCTGAACGTGACCACCTGGTGCGGGCCGCTGGTGCACGGCGACGTGGGGCACAGGTTGTTGTTTTCGTTGAGAGTCGTCGGTGAGGCAATCGGGACGTTGATGCCCAGGGCGGGCATCGTGAACGTGTGCTGGACGTTGCATCCGGACCACGAGTTCAGCAGCGACGTCGGCCTGCCGTTGATGTACTCCACACCGCCGATCGTGCCGGTGACCTGGCCGAAGACGGGATTGCGCAGGGGGGTGCAGCCGTCGTAGCCGAGGATGGTCATGTTCACCCTGACACCGGCGGGAACCTCGAAATACGTGGTGTGGATCCACTGCTTGGTCTGCGGGTTCTGGATGAAGTACGAGACCCAGTCCGGGTGATTGGTCACCGTGTTCTGCGGATCGGTCTGCATGACCACGTTGACCTGGCCGTTGCTGGCGTACGGCGTGTAGTCCTCGACCGTCGGCTGGACGTCGATGATATGCAAGGCGACGAACACCACGCCTGCGACCACCGCGGCGAACGCGATCAGCAGCGTCGTTACTCGGGCCGCCAGTGACACCGGCTACCACCTCGTTTCTGTGCGACCTCCGATGCACACGGTTGCAGCGGTCATCGATGTTGCCGGTACCAGGCCGCCGGAAACCAGCAGGTAGCCTCCGGCAGGCGGAAATCCGCAGGCACGATGCCGACTTACGCACCTGATCGTGACGGCGGAAGCAACAACGGCGCAACATCGCGAGGCGTGAATGACAAAATTGTCATGCGTCCCGGTGCCGACAGGCGCGGAACGGCGGCGCCGGGCCCGCACATTACCCTTCTCACCCCGCGAGATGTTGCTGATGTGCCGCAGGAGAGTTCATGAGCCAGCACCGCCCGTGGTTTGCAATCGTTTGTGACACAGACAGGTAACAGATGAGGCATGACCGTTACCGGCACTTGACCAGCAGCTAACCCGCGTAGAAACATCGGGGTCAGGTCATGAACGGTTATTAAAGTGTTGGGGGGACAGGTTCCACGCCGGGCTGGGCTGGCAGCGGACGTGGAGCCGCACCACGCAGGAGCGGCAGACCACCCTAAAGCGGCGAAGAGGCGATGACTTCGCAGGAAGCGGTTCAGGCCACACGAACCCAGCCAGCGGACGCGGCCGGCACGCGGATCCTGGTCGCCGACGACGAGCCGGGAATCCGGTCCTTCATCGGCCGTGCGCTGGACGCGGCCGGCTACGCCACCGATTTCGCCGCCACGGGCGCGGAGGCGCTGCGGCGGGCGCGCAGCAGCCATTACGACCTGGTCATCCTGGACCTGGTGATGCCGGACATGGCGGGCCAGGAGATCCTGGAACGGCTGCTGGCCGCGCGCCCGGACCAGGCGGTGCTCGTGCTGTCCTGCCTGGCGGACGTCGCCGCCAAGGTGGACTGCCTCGAGCGCGGCGCCCAGGACTACCTGACCAAGCCGTTCTCGCTGGCCGAGCTGCTGGCCCGGGTCAGGGTCAGGCTGCGCGGCGGGTCCGCGGACATCGGTCACGACCGGGCCGGGGAGATCATCAGGGCCGGGAATCTCACGCTGGACGTCGGGCGCCTGGTGGCCGACATCGGCACCGGTCCGGTGCCGCTGACCAGGCTCGAGTTCCTGTTGCTCCGCGAGCTGGCGGAACGTCCGGGCCAGTCTGTCGCGAAGGGACAGCTGCTTGCCACCGTGTGGGGATACGACTTCGACCCCGGCTCGAACGTCGTCGACGTGTGCGTGCGGCGCCTGCGGTCCAAGCTCGGCTTCGGCCTGATCAAGACGGTGCGCGGTGAGGGCTATCAGCTCGCCGGGCACTGACGCGGACGGCTCGGGCCAGCTTTCCGGGCTGGACAGGTTCGCGGTCAGGCTCAAGTGGCCGTTCCACCCCGGGCTGCTCGACGCCGCGTGGGCGGTCTTCTCCGCGATCAACCTGGCGGCCATCCTCGCGTTCCCCGGGTGGGAGACGATCCCGTTCCACGTCATCTGGATCAGCGTCACGGTGGTGTACGGGTTCCGTACCTGGGCCCCCGCGCCGACGCTGTGGGTGCTCGGGGTGGTCATGGCCACGACCGCCGCCGCGATCGGCGTTGACGTGGCCCGCCGGCTGACCGATCCGCAGGAGCTGACCGAGGTCCCGCTGATGGCGGCGATGTTCGTCGCGATGGCCTGGCACGCACGGCGGAAGCTGGCCGCCGAGCAGAAGTCACGCCTGGTCGGCGAGGAGAACGCCAGGCTGCTCGCGACGCAGCGCCGGTTCCTCCAGGACGCCTCGCACCAGCTCCGCACGCCGATCACGATCGCGCTGGGCCACGCCGAACTGCTCGCCCGCGGCCTGACCGGCCGTCAGGAAGGACACGACATCCAGGTGGTGCTCGGCGAGCTCACCCGGCTGCGGCGGATCGCCGAGCGGCTCCTGGTCATCGCCGCCGCCGAGGGCCCGGAGTTCCTGCACCTCGAGCCCGTCGCGCTGGACAGCTTCACGATGGAGATCCTGCGCCGCTGGCGCCCGACCGCGAACCGCAGCTGGCAGGTCGGCCGGCTGGACCAGGTCACCGTCCAGGCCGACCGGGAAAGGCTCGGCCTGGCCGTCGACGCGCTGCTCGAGAACGCGGTGCGGCACACCGCCGATGGCGACGTCATCAAGCTGTCGGTGATGGCCACCTGGATCGGCGGCCCGGTACGCATGGCCGTCGCCGACGCCGGCCAGGGCATCCCGGCCGAGTTGCTCGGGCACATCTTCGACAGGTTCCGCAGCGGCGACAGCGGGCATCCCCACGGAACCGGTCTCGGGCTGGCGCTCGTCCGCGCGGTGGCACGGGCCCATGGCTGGGATGTCCTGGTGCGCAGCCGCCCCGGCCACGGCAGTGAATTCGAGCTGCTGCTCCCCGCGCCTTCCGCGCCGCCTCCGACCCCTGAAGCCCCGCAGGCGGCCGCGGCCGCCGGAGCGGAAGCCACGGGTGACACACTGGCACGCAAGCCGTGACGTGAAGGCGGGGTGAATCCGGGCGTGAGCCAGCAGACCTGGGCGGGCGCGATCCGCGAACTGGGGCGGTCAGCGGTCAGGCACAAGCTCGCCACCGCCTTCGCCCTGCTCTGCATCGCCGGTTCGCTGACCGTCATCGTCGTGGTCGGCTCGGGTTCTGGCTCGCCCGGCGTTCCCGTCGATCCGCCGGCGCCCGCGTTCAGCCTTACCGTCCTCGGCCATGCCGGGGAGCAGGTCTCGCTGCGCGAGTACGCGAACCGGCCGCTGATCGTGAACTTCTTCGCCTCCTGGTGCGACCCCTGCAAGCAGGAAACCCCGCTGCTCGCCCGGTTCTACCGCGCCGAGCACGGCCGGGTCGCGCTGGTCGGGCTCGACGAGAACGACATCATGTCGCACGCGCTCTCGTTCACCCACGCCGCGGGCGTCACCTACCCGGTGGGATGGGACCCCGAGGTCACCGCCGCGTCGGCCTACGGGGTCAGCGCGCTGCCGCAGACCTTCTTCCTCGACGCCAGGCATCGCATCGTCGATCGCATCTTCGGCGCGGTCACGCCCGCCGAGCTCAGCAAGGGCATCGCGCTCGCCACGGGGGAGGTAGCCAGTTGAGCACCCCAGCCACCACGGATCCGCCCTACGTTCCCATCCGGAGCAGCGGCTGGGCGACCCGCCGCACCCCGGTGTGGCTCCTCGTCGTGCTCGCCCTGGTGGTCGGCGGCATCGCGCTGACCTCGCTGCACCACAAGCCCTCGCACGCGCAGCAGGCCAGCGACCTGAACGGCTACCTGAACGACATGAACGCCGCGGTCGAGTCGTGTGCCGGAGGGGTCACCGAATCGCAGCAGGCGCTGAGCGCGGTGCAGTCCGGCGACACCGGCGACCTCAACACCGCCGTCAAGCTGGTGAACTACAACGCGGCGAACTGCTCGCCCGCCAACAGCCAGCCGCTGGACGACCTGACCCAGTACCAGGTCACGGAGTCCCTGGCCAGCTTCAACCTGCAGCAGTGCACCAACGACTTCGTGACGTGGGCCTTCCCCGACGCCATGCAGGCCCAGGTCGACATGGCGAGCGTGCTGACGGCGAAGGGCGCGCCCGCGCAGGCGTCGGCCAGCGCCGCCCTCAAGCGGGCGCTGGGCAAGCTCGACGCGGAGCGGGCGACGATCTACTCGATCCTAGGAGCCGCCGAGCGCGCGGTCTCCGACCACGCGGCCCTGCCCCGGCTGCCCGGGTAGCGGTTCGGCTGCGGGCTAGGAGTCGTTCTTCCTCGACTTGCTGGCCATGCCGATCACCCCGGTCAGGCCGTAGGCGAGGCCACCGTGCCACAGGCCGCTCACCACCCCGTGCAGGACCCCCCCGCCGGTCACCACGCTGAGCACGAGCGCGATAGCGGCGGCCGCCAGTGCAGGCAGGACGGCGAAGCGCCACGGGTTGTTCCGCGCCCAGCGGATCGCGCGGGTGGGCTTGGCCCGCCACAAGGCGCCGGCCGCGGCCACGACGAAGAACGCCACCGCGCCCATGGCCACGGAACCGCTCAGCGCGCTCAGGCCCACGCCCCCGTGGATAACGTGCAGGACCAGGTCGCCGCCTGCGACGACGCCCCCGGTCAGCACGGCGGCCCCCCACGGCGCGCCGGTCAGCGCCGCGCCGGAAACCGACATCTCCTCGCGCCGGGAGAGATCGTGATCATTCTGAGTCGGTGCGGACATCCGAACCCCTGCCCTTCGAGCACCCCGAGCGATATCACGTCATATCGCGTCTTGAACAGAGAGTACCACGGCCCCGCAAGAACGCGGTCCGCGCCGCGCGCGGGCGGCGGCTTCCCAGCGGATTGACCGCGTCCGCACAGCGCCGGGGCACCCGCCGGCCGGGGATCTGTATGAATACGGTGCTTGCCTGAGGGAAGTAGCAGTCTGCGGCCGGGACGTACCCTGGTCTGGTCGAGGGCGAGGACGATGCACGACGATCAGAGCGACGACCGGGGCAGCTTCGGCGAGGACGGGTACGGCCCCACGGGCTACGGCCGGTACGGCGGAGCCGGGTGGGGGCAGTACGTTCCCCCGCCCCCGCCGCGAAGGCCGCCTCGACGGCCGGGGCGAAGCGGGCGAATGCGCCTCTACACCGTGGTCGCCGTGCTCGCGGCGGGAATCGGCGCCGGACTGACCGCCGCGGTCGGTTCCCCGGACGCGGTCTCATCCCCCAGCATCGCCGGCAGCGACGTCCCTGCGCCGCACGAGATCGCGCCCGGCAGCGGGTCTTCCGCGACGCCGCTCAACCAGGCGGCCGTCGAGGCCAAGGTCGAGCCCGGCCTGGTCGACATCACCGCCACGCTCAAGTACGAGGGCGAGGCGGCCCTCGGGACCGGGATGATCCTGTCGTCGACCGGCCTGATCCTCACCAACAACCACGTGATCATCGGCGCCACCAGCGTGGCCGTGACCCTGGTCGGGTCGCGGGCGCGATACCCGGCGCAGGTGGTCGGCTACGACGACACCGATGACGTCGCGCTGCTCAAGCTCGACGGCGCCGCCGGGCTCGCCACGGTCAGCTTCGGTAACTCCTCGCAGGTCAGCGTGGGCACCCCGGTCCTGGCGCTCGGCAACGCCGAGGGCAAGGGCGGCGTGACGCCCGCCCCGGGCGTCATCGACGCGCTGAACCGGTCCATCCAGGCCAGCGACGAGGGCTCGAACACGACCGAGAACCTGAACCACATGCTGCAGACCAACGCCAGGATCCAGCAGGGCGACTCGGGCGGCGCGCTCGTCAACAACGCGGGCCAGGTCATCGGCATGATCACCGCCGCGAACACCTTCACGGGGCCGTCCGGGTCGCCGGGCACGTTCGGCTTCGCCATCCCGATCGACCGCGCGCTCACGATCGCCAGGCAGATCGCCACGGGGCAGGCCAGCCCGACCGTGTATATCGGCACGCCCGGTTTCCTCGGCGTGGTGGTCGCGAAGAGCAGCAGCCCCAATCCGCGCCAGCAGGCCTTCGACGCGCAGGAGTCGCAGCGCGGCGGGCGCGGGGGCTCGGCGGGTAACGGCTCAGGCTGCGTGACCGCCAACCAGGAAACCGGTGTGCCGGCCAGCATCGCGCCCGTCAGCACCGGCGTGCTCATCCTCGGCGTCCTGTGCGGCTCGGCCGCAGCCACGGGCGGCCTGGCGCCGGGCGACGTGATCACCTCCATCGACGGCCACGCCGTGACCGCGCCCGGCTCGCTGACCGGCCTCACGGCCACGTACCACTCGGGGACGGTCGTCTCGGTCAGCTGGACGGGCGCCGACGGCGCCGGGCACACGACGCGGATCCTGCTCGGCAGCGGCCCCGCCCGGTAGGACCGAAGGGTCTTCAGCTACCCAGAGCTGCCCAGCCAGTCCCGCAGCCGGGACTCGCACGCGGCGATCGCGGCGGTCTCCACGTACTCGTCGGGCGTGTGCGCGATCTCGGAGATGCCGGGGCCGTAGTTCACCGCCGGTACGCCGAGCGCGGCGAACCTGGCCACGTCGGTCCAGCCGAGCTTGGCGCGCGGGGTGGCGCCGATCGCCGCCACGAAGGCGGCCGCCGCCGGGTGCGCAAGCCCGGGCCGCGCGCCCTCGGCGACGTCGAGGACCGTCACCGGCCACGCCGCGAACAGTGAGCGCACGAAGTCCTCCGCCTGCGCGGCGTCGCGGTCGGGCGCGAACCGGTAGTTGACGGTCACCACGCACTCGTCGGGGACCACGTTGCCCGCCACCCCGCCCCGGATCCCGACGGCGTTCAGGCCCTCGTGGTAGCGCAGCCCCTCGACTTCCGGCTCCCTGGCGACGTAGCCGCGCAGCACGCCGAGGATGTCGCCGGCCTCGTGGATCGCGTTGCGGCCCATCCAGGAGCGCGCCGTGTGCGCCCGCCGGCCCGCGGCCGCGATCTCGGCGCGCAGCGTGCCCTGGCAGCCCGCCTCGATCTCGCCCGAGCTCGGCTCCATCAGGACGGCGAAGTCGCCGGCCAGCAGTTCCGGGCTGCTGCGGCTGAGCCGCAGCAGCCCGTTGCGCTCGGCCGCGACCTCCTCGCAGTCGTAGAACACGTAGGTGACGTCCCTGGCGGGCGAGGTGAGCGAGCCGGCCAGGCGGAGCTGGACCGCCACCCCGGACTTCATGTCGGTCGTCCCGCAGCCGTACAGCCGGGATCCTTCGGCCCGGGAGGGCAGGTTGCCCGCGATCGGCACGGTATCGAGGTGCCCGGCCAGGATCACTCGTTCCGGGCGGCCCAGCGTGGTGCGCGCCACGATCACGTTGCCGTCCCGGTGCACGGTCAGGTGCGGCAGCGGGCGCAGCGCGCTCTCGATGGCGTCCGCGAGCGGCCCCTCCTCGCCGCTGACCGAGCCGATGTCCACGAGGTGCGCGGTCAGCGCCGCGCCGTCCAGGCCGAGATCCATCCGGCCAGCATAGGTGCCAGGATCAGGCCGCACCCGGCGTCCTTGCTCCCTCGCCGGCCTGGCCGGGCAGCGCCCTGGCCGCGGCGCGCAGGCCGGTCACGATCACCGCGACCGAGGGCCTGCGCACGCTGGCGGTCCTGGCCACGGCGTAGATGTCCCTGGCCAGGTCCAGGCCGAGCGGCAGGTCCCTGACCGCCACCCGGCGCTCCCCCGCGGCCACGGCCAGCCGCGGCAGGATGGCGATGCCGATGCCGCGCGCCACCAGGCTCACGATGGTGGACATGCCCTCGAATTCCGAGAGCACCGGGGGTGTCACCCCCACCGCGGCGAGCAGGCGACCGACGGCCTGCCTGGACGGCTCGCTGGGGGGCGCGGCCAGCCACGGCTCGTGCCGCAGCGCCCGCAGGTCGACGGGCTGGCCGGGATCGGCGGCGCGGTGCGCGCGCGGGACCACCAGGACCAGCGGGTCGCGGACCAGGTGGAAGCAGGTCAGGATGGAGCCGCCCGCCTCGATCTCCTCGGCCAGCCGGCTGGTCCAGTCGTCCACGATCGCGACGTCCACCTCCCCCGACCGCACCTGCCTCAGGCCCTCGCGGGCCGAGGTCTGGCGCAGCACCAGGGTCAGCCCCGGGTGGGCGCGCAGGCTCCGCGCGAGCGCGGGCGCGAACGCGACCGCCGCGGAGGGGAACGCCGTCGTGACCACCCGCCCGGCCGGCTCGCCGGCCCGGGCGGACAGGTCGGTCTCCGCCTCCTCGACCATGGCCAGGATCCGCTCGGCGTGACCGGCCAGCCGCCGGCCCGCGTCGGTCAGCTCCGCCCGGCGGGCGGACCGGTCAAGGAGCGCGGTACCCGCCTCGCGCTCGAGCGCGGCGAGTTGCTGCGACACCGCGGACGGCGTGTAGCCGAGGACCTCGGCGGTCCGCGCGATGCTGCCGCGGGCGGCGAACTCCCTGAGCAGACGGAGCCTGTGCAGGTCGAGCATAAGAGAATCTTAGTATCTGCCCCAGAGATCAGCGCTTGCGCTTATGGTGCGCGATCCGTGAAGCTCTAAGCAGGTGTTCAGGGTTGTCACGGTAGGCGTGAGGTAACCCCGCAGGTTCCCTCGCTGCGCTGGCGGCCGGATGCCTGGTTTGTCCGCTTATCCCGCAGCTAGGAGTGCGAGCTTCCGTGGCTCTCACGATCGCTCCCCCCAGCCATGCCGCCGCCCGGTCCGCGAGTCCCGCGCGTTCCTGCCTCGGGCCCTCGCGGGTGGCCCTGTCCGCGACCCTCGCCGCCAGCGAGACCATGGACGCGCGGCGCCGCCGCGGCGAGCCGGTGCTGCCGATGGGGTTCGGCGAGGCAGGACTCCCGGCGCACCCGCTGCTGCGCCAGGCGCTGGCCGGCGCCGCGGGGTACACGTCGTACGGCCCGGTGGCGGGGCACGCCCGGCTCCGCGAGGCGGCCGCCGGGTACTGGACCAGGCGCGGCCTGCCCACCGACGCCGGCCTGGTCGTGTCCGGACCGGGGAGCAAGGCACTGCTTTTCGGGCTGCTGGCCGCGATCGGCGGCGACGTGGCCGTCACCCAGCCCAGCTGGGTCAGCTACGCCGCGCAGGCTCCCCTGGCCGGGCACGCCGCGCACTTCGTGCCCGGTGACGGCGGCGTACCCGACGCCGCCGAACTGGCGCGCACGGTCTGCTCGGCGCGCGCGGCGGGCCGCCGGGTGCGCTCGGTCATCGTCACGCTGCCCGACAATCCCACCGGGACGCTCGCGCCGTCCGCCGCCGTCCGGGCCCTGTGCTCGGTCGCGGACCGGCACGACCTGATCGTCATCTCCGACGAGATCTACCGGGACCTGGTCCACGACGGCGGGACCGAGTTCGTCAGCCCTGCGTCGCTGGCCCCCGAACGGACCGTGGTGACCACGGGCCTGAGCAAGAGCCTCGCCCTGGGGGGCTGGCGGCTCGGGGTGGCCCGGCTGCCCGGCGGCTGGCTCGGCCCTGAGCTGCGGGACCGGCTGCTCGCGGTGGGCAGCGAGATCTGGTCCGCGCCGGCCGGGCCCGTCCAGCAGGCGGCCGCGGTCGCGTTCGGCGAACCGCCCGCGCTCGCCGAACGCGTCGCGCTCAGCCGGCGGCTGCACGCCTGCGTCGCCCGCCAGGTCGCGCTCCGTTTCGCCAAGGCCGGCGCGGCCGTGCCCGCGCCGGCGGCGGCGTTCTACGTGTACCCCGACTTCACGCCGCTCGCGGACGTGCTGCTCGAGCGGCACGAGATCACCAGCGACGAGGGCCTGGCCGAACTGCTCCTGGCGCGGTACGGGGTCTGCGTGCTGCCGGGCAGCGCGTTCGGCGAACCGGGCGGGCGGCTGCGCCTGCGGGCGGCGACCTCGCTGCTCTACGGCGAGACCGACGCCCGGCGCACCGCCGCGCTTGACTCGGCCGACCCGTGCTCCCTGCCCTGGATCGCCGCGTCGCTCGACCGGCTGGACGAGGTGCTGGCCGACCTGGTCGCGTAACCGGCGGGACCGCGGCGACCTCGGGCCGGGGACGGGGCTTGGGGGGATAGCACTCGTTCGTTCGGCATGACTGGTCCGGGAAGGGGTACGGCGGGCGCGGCGGGTGCGGCGGGCGGCGGTGCGGGCAGACTTGAGCGCATGACCGCACCCGTGAGCTATATCGACCCGCCGCCGCCCTCGTTCCTGTTCGACCTGGACGGGACGCTCATCGACAGCGTGTACCAGCACGTCATCGCCTGGCGGGCGGCGCTGTCCGCGATCGGCATCGACCTGTCCGTCTGGCGGATCCACCGGCGGATCGGGATGAGCGGCGGGCTGTTCGTGTCCGCGCTGCTGCGCGAGACCGGGCGGTCACTGTCCCAGGCCGACGTCGACCGCCTGCAGCAGGCGCACGCGGCGCACTACCTGGCGCAGGTGGGCACCGTCACCCCGCTGCCCGGGGCGCGCGACCTGCTCGGCGTGCTCACCGGTGCGGGCGTGCCGTGGGCCATCGCGACCAGCGGGTACGCCGCGACCGCGCGGCCGGCGCTGGCGCTGCTCGGGCTGCCCGAGGACACCCCGATGGTGACCAGGGACATGGTGCGGCACGCCAAGCCCGACCCCGACCTGTTCCTGGCCGCGGCCGCCCTGCTCCGCGTGGACCCGAGATACGCGATGGTGGTGGGCGACAGCGTCTGGGACCTGCTCGCGGCGCGGCGCGCCGGGGCGCTCGGGGTGGGGCTGCTGTCGGGCGGGTACGGGCGGGAAGAACTCGAGCGAGCCGGGGCGTACCGGGTCTACGCCGACCCGGCCGAGATGCTCGCGCGCCTCGACGAGGTCGGGGTGCGGACCGGGTGGGCCTGACGTTTTGCGGTATGCCTCTAGAGCCTCTCAGGCCCCACTGACACCCCTACTCATCGTGACCGAGATCACACCACCGTGTGTTCAGCAGGTTTTCGCTTGCAGGTCGCATGGGTCTTGCTAGGAACGGCACCGCTGCTCGCGAGTGGAGATTAAATGGTTGGGTAAGCGGTCGGGGCGCCCCGAAGTCAGGGCGCCCTGGGTCAGTCGGGGAGGCGAATAGCCGTGCCCACCGTGCGTCGGATCATCGTTGGCGTGCATGGGTCGCTCGGAAGCCTGCAGGCGCTGCGATACGCGGCGGCCGAGGCCAGGCAGCGGGACGTGCCGCTACTGCCGGTCATCGCCTGGGTCCCGCCGGGCGGCGACCTCGCGGAACGCCGGAACGCCTCGCCGTACCTGCGCAAGATCTGGCGGGACGCCGCCTGGGAGCGGCTCAAGACGGCGTTCGACGACGGCCTGGGCGGGATGCCCGGCGACCTGCAGGTCGAGCCGCACGTGGAACGCGGGGAAACCGGTCCCGTGCTGACCGACGTGGCGAACTCCCCGGAGGACCTGCTCATCATCGGGACCGGCCGGCGTCGCTTCTTCCGGCGGCTGTTCCGCATCTCGGTGGCGCGTTACTGCCTGGCCCACGCGAAGTGCCCCGTGGTCGCCGTCCCGCCTTCGGCGCTGATGGACGAGATGAGCCGCGGGCTGCACGCGTGGCACGTCCGCCGGCACGCTCTCATCCCGGACGCCCCGGAGATCTAGGGCCCGCCTGGGGCCCGCTGGCCCTGCATGGGTTCCGTTAGGAACCAGGCTGCGGGCGCATGGGTCCTGCAAGGGCGCTTCTAATGGGTCGCTACCTCACCGTTAACTATGGATGTGCTTCCGGGCTCAGGCGTGCCCGGCACCGCTATCACCAGCGGCTCATCACTAGGAGTCACCGTGTGGGACCTGTTCTACGTCGGCCTGACCATCGTCGTCTTCGCCGTGCTTTTCCTCATCTTGAAGGGGATTGAGACCTTTGAGCGCTGAGAACTGGATCGGCCTGATCGGTGGCGTCCTGCTGACGATCTACCTGTTCGTGGCCCTCGTCCTCCCCGAGAGGTTCTGATGAATGACACGCTCGCCGGCTGGCTGCAGTTCCTGCTGCTGTTCGCCGCCCTGGCGGCGTGCTACGTGCCGCTGGGCAACTACGTCGCGCACATCTTCACCGACAAGAATCACTGGCGGGTCGAGCGCGGCATCTACAAGCTGACCGGGATCGACCCGGATGCGGACATGCGCTGGAGCGTGTACGTGCGCTCCATCCTGGCGTTTTCGCTCGTCAGCGTGCTGTTCGTGTACCTGATCGAGCGGACCCAGCACTGGTTGTTCTGGTCGATCGGGATGGCGAACGTCTCGCCGGACACGGCGTGGAACACGGCGGTCTCGTTCACCACGAACACGAACTGGCAGAACTACGCCGGCGAGGCCACCATGGGCTACCTGACCCAGATCGCCGGCCTCATGGTGCAGCAGTTCATGTCGGCGGCGGTCGGCCTGGCGGTCGCGATCGCGATGATCCGCGGCTTCACCCGGTCCCGGACCGACCGGCTCGGCAACTTCTGGGTCGACGTGACCCGCGGTGTGATCCGGCTGCTGATCCCGCTGGCGGTCGTCGGCTGCCTGGTCCTGGTGGCCGGCGGGGCGATCGAGAACTTCGCCAGCTACCACACGATCACCACGCTGTCCGGCGCCCACCAGACGATCGTGGGCGGCCCGGTGGCGTCGCAGGAATCCATCAAGGACCTGGGCAACAACGGCGGCGGCTGGTTCAACGTCAACGCGGCCCACCCGTTCGAGAACCCCAACCCGTTCACGAACATCTTCATCATCTTCATGCTGCTGCTGATCCCGTTCAGTACGCCGCGGGCGTTCGGCAAGATGGTCGGCGACAACCGGCAGGGCTACGCGCTGGTCGCCGTCATGGTGATCATCTGGGCGTGCGCCGTCGGCGGGGTTACGTTCTTCGAGTCCCACCTGGGCACGGCCGGAGTCGGGCCCCAGCTCGCGCACGGCGCCTACGAGGGCGTGGAGACCAGGTTCGGCCCGCACGGCTGCTCGCTGTTCGCCGTGTCGACCACGGTGACGTCGACCGGATCGGTGGACTGCTTCCACGACTCGCTGACGCCGTTCGGCGGCGGCATCGCGCTGATGGACATCGCCCTGGGCGAGATCGCGCCGGGCGGGATCGGGGCCGGGATGTACGGCATCCTGGTCCTGGCCATGGTCACGGTGTTCGTGGCCGGGCTGATGGTCGGGCGGACGCCGGAGTACATCGGCAAGAAGATCCGGCCCACCGAGATGAAGTACGCGGCGCTGTACTTCCTGACCCTGCCGGTGGTGATCCTGACCATGGCGGCGATCGCGATCGGCACGCACTGGGGCCAGAGCGGGATCTTCAATCCCGGGCCGCACGGGCTGACCGAGGTCGTGTACGCGTACGCCTCCCAGGCGAACAACAACGGGTCGGCCTTCGCCGGCCTGGGCACCGGGGCCACCTTCTACCAGATCACCGGCGGCATCACGATGCTGCTCGGCCGGTTCGCGCCGGAGATCTTCGCCCTGGGCCTGGCCGGGTCGCTGGCCAGACAGGCGCCCACGCCGGCCAGCGCCGGGACGCTGGATACCCGGACGCCGCTGTTCGTCGGCATGCTCGTCGGCGTGATCCTCATCCTCGTCGGCCTGACCTACTTCCCCGCGCTCGCGCTTGGCCCGTTCGCAGAAGGCCTGCATTGAGGGCCATCCAGTACCGGCTGCGGCCGGTGACCCACCTGCGGCGAGAACCACATCGGGATCTGAATCGCCCGAGTGCTGAAGGAGCACTGCACTGAGATGTCCGTGACAACTGACAGCCCGGGTACCCCGGCCGCTCCGCCCGCCCGTACCCCGGCCCGCGTCGAGCACAAGGTCGGCGGCGGCCTGCTCGACCCGAAGATGCTGTGGAAGGCCACCCCGGACGCGTTCAAGAAGCTGGACCCGCGGGTCCAGATCAAGAACCCGGTCATGTTCGTGGTCGAGGTCGGCGCCCTGCTCTGCATGTACACGGCGATCCGTTCGTCGTCGGCGTTCAACTGGACCATCGTGGTCTGGCTATGGCTGACCGTGGTGTTCGCCAACCTGGCCGAGGCGGTGGCCGAGGGCCGCGGCAAGGCGCAGGCCGACACGCTGCGCCGCGCCAAGCGGGAGACCATGGCGCGCCGGCTGACCAACTGGCAGCCGGGGATGGAGGCCTCCGCGCTGCGTGAGGAGTCCGTGCCCGGGACGGGCCTGGCCCTCGGCGACTACGTGGTGGTCGAGGCCGGGCAGGTCATCCCCGGTGACGGGGACGTGGCCGAGGGCGTGGCGTCGGTGGACGAGTCGGCCATCACCGGCGAGTCCGCGCCGGTGATCCGCGAGTCCGGCGGCGACCGGTCCGCGGTGACCGGCGGTACCACCGTCCTGTCCGACCGGATCGTGGTCAAGATCACCTCCAAGCCGGGCGAGACGTTCATCGACCGGATGATCGCCCTGGTCGAGGGGGCCAAGCGGCAGAAGACGCCGAACGAGATCGCGCTGAACATCCTG
>Ga0335074_10000617_pt1 | contig 49769 bp, 51 predicted proteins | sample Lox_Sample_23_FD_206715 | JGI IMG/M metagenome (GOLD analysis project Ga0335074, IMG submission 206715) | Soil microbial communities from Loxahatchee National Wildlife Refuge, Florida, United States - Lox_Sample_2.3 | ecosystem: Environmental > Terrestrial > Soil > Wetlands | place: USA...
TGGCTCCATCGCTACAACTGGCATCGACCTCATGGTAGCCTCGACGCCTTGCCGCCCGTCAGCCGACTCGGACTGACCGAGAACAACCTGTTGAGGCTCCACAGCTAGCCTGCTATGGCGCGTCAAAGGCCTTTGAGCTTCATCTTGCCCGATCGTTGGCAATTGAGCTTCGCGGCGAGCCGATCGACGTGCTCGCCTTCTGCCCAACCTATACCCGAACCGCCTTCTTTGCCCGCGCTGGCCTCCCCGAGCCGCGCCGAGCCATGCCTGCCAAGGCCGTCGCACGCGAGGCGATGGCAGCGCTGGGCCGGCGCCCGCTCGAGCTCTGCAGCCTGCATCACTACCCACAAGCGATCCGCCAAGTTGTCGCCATCAACCCAGCTTTGGCCGCATGGCGCTGGCCGCGGCAGATCGTAGCGCTGCTGAGGAAGACGCGGTCATGAGCACAGGCGCGAGAACCAAATTGCAGAATCTCTTGCCCAACTTGAGACCCATTCCCGAGCACCATGTACCAGCAATTGGGCAGGCGGTATCCCGACAACCCCGAGTTGACTACCGCGGGAGTTTCCTATGTCGCGCAGGACGAACTCGGGGATGGTCGTGTGCACGGGGGTTTCTCAAAAAGGCGTGCTTGGCGCGATTGTGCAGCCGCTTTCGCATTGCGACCGAAAGACAAACATCGATCCTGCAGAGGTACTCTGCACGGCATCTGCCCCCACTGCGACCAGCGGTTACTTCTCCCTTAGCGATGTCTTTTCGGGGCAATCAGATTGATGCGCTTGATCGCGAACTCGGAACTACCGCCGCCTTCCGCATTTCGAAAAACGAGGTGCCTTGCGGGCGACTGCGGTGGAACGCTCATTAGTATTGTTTCAGGATAAATTCCGCTTCTCACCAAATTATCCGCAGTGACCGATTTACCGAAATCCTCAGTAACAAGCAGTATTCCTATGACGCCTCTAGTGACAATGATCTCTACTTCTATCCAATATCCGCCCTGCACATGTCCGCCGGCGAACTGCAAATTCGCTACTGAAGAGCCAAGCTCGACGGACATTGCAAACTCCCAAATTTGACCCGGAGTGGTGGCATAGGATTCTCCTTCCTTTTCATCAATGTGGGTCTCTCCGTGCAAGATCGGCGGTGATAGACCAGGATAAATCTCAATTTCCGATGTACCCATTGCTTCTAACAGTGTCTCGTTGCTTACGAGTTCAAAGTCCACCCATTTGAACCAATAATCATGGAAGTTGAAATTGAGAATCGTACTCATGGAGGCCGGAAGAAGACGCCGTTTCAGTCTTGTTTCATCATACCATTCGACCCTTGATTGCCCGAGCTTTCCTTTTCCGTCAAACGAGGGCATGCCGTTCGCAATCCAATGCTCGCGAGGCCGGACGCACTCGATCCAGCGACCGCCCGATTTCAGATGAGGCAAAACGGCGCCGCATTCAGCTTGAGCCCCCTCAAACCTCATATTCATGAAGGAAGCATTGGCCCAAACGACATCAAACGTGTTGAGTTTATCAAAGCAGCGAAGATCGCTGTTGATGAGAACAAAATCGGATTGATATCCTTTATACTTGCAGATCAGCTTGATAACTTCCAGGTTTTGATTAACTATATCAGAGAACGTCCATTTGGCGCAGCCGTTCTGCAAAAAGAAAATACCATCAAACCCAAGGCCCGACCCGAGTTCGAGAACAGATTTGCCCTGCATGAACTCTTTATAAAGCGTCAAGTACCAGCGACGCGCTTCCGAAACTTGATGTTCCGCAAAATATCTGTGCCAGGCCTCGACAAGTGGACCTGCGTCAAGTGCAAGCAGATCCTCCGACTTGACTTTCTCCCCTTGAAACTCACGCCACGTTTCTTGTGATATTGCGAAGTCTTCATCAAATTTTGTCACTATCTCGATCCTAAGCTGAGCGCACAAAGTTAGCATTCGTCGATTTGCGCGCTGTTTAACCCCCCAGCTCGCCTCTCTTGGGAGTCGAGCCTGGAACTGATCTTCCGAGCGTGTAGCGGGCGCAACGACCGGCTGACGGTAAGAGCACGAACTAGTCACTGGTCATTGCCGTCAGCCGACTCGCCTCCGGAAGAACTGCTGCACGCCTTTGCAATATCAGTACCTCGATTGCCAAATCCCGGCTAGTCGCGACAGTGGCGCCGCTAGAGCGGTAGCCGCATCGTACCCGGCAGCGGCGAAATAGTTCTGGCATTCGGCGGGTGTGAAGAGGTCGACGATCAGGCCAATCGCTGCCTAAAGCCGTCGATCGTTCTTTCCGCAGCTTTTCGCGCTCGCGCCTTCGACAGCGGCCGCGAGTTCGGGCCATCTTGGTCGCAGCCCAGGTCTCGTGATGAACACCGAGACGGCGCAGCTGCGGGCGGTCAATGTCGAAGCAGAGGCCCGGATCGAGCGCCTGCACGCCCTCATCAAGACGCTTGAACGGGCGCGTTACGGGCGGCGATCGGAAGCCCTCGATCCCGATCAGCACGAGTTCGCTTTCGAAGAGATCCAGACCGAGCCGAGTTAAGGCGGTGGAGGCCCGCCATCCGACGTCGGTCGGATAGCTGCGGCGAGATGAGCTGCGCTGTCGATAAACGGATCACGCTGTTCTCGATTCGCGGCCAATGGAACCCATGCTCGTCGAGCCGCTTGGCGAAGAGACAAACACCCGTGCCGTCCCACCCGCGGCGCGCGGGCTTGAGCCGTCTGGGCTCTGTCCAGCGTCGCCTCGATCGCGCCGAGACCCGTCTGCGCAAGAAACTGCCGGCCCATCTCGAGCGGGTCGAGGTCGTGATCGAACCGGAAGCAGCGACCTGCCGTACGTCCGGCTTCGCCGAGCGGGTCAAGATCGGCGAGGACGTATACGATTGGTGCGACGGCTACAATAATTTTTCGGATTGGGTGGCGAAAGCTGCGACGCAGGCTGGCTGATGATCAACCGCCGGCGGTGCTCCCACTTCTGCGGCGCAAGGTCGAGGCCGCACTTTCCGCTGGCATGCCTTCTCGGCGCGCGGGGCCACGAACTTTAGGCAAAAGGCAGTGGGTTCCCCGAGATCGACGATCTCCTCGGCGAGTTCGAACCGATCCGCTTCGAGCTTCGAGAAATCGAGGAGGTCGGTGCTCCTCGGCGGTATTGATGTGCCGACCACTCCTTGCATCGCACCGCGCCGAGAGGGCCGACCACCTCATCGCGGATCATCTCGGAAAATCCGATAATGGCATTCAAAGGCGAGCGGAGCTCATGGCTCATCATTGCGAGAAAGCGACGCTTGCCGCGATTGGCCGCGTCTGCACTTGCCAATGCGGCGTGAAGTTGCGATAGGAGGATGACCGCATCATAGAGGCGCCGGGCCATCGCATTGCAGCAATAGTCGCGCGCGTCCTCGGCGACCTCGAGGATCCAGCTGCCGCCGTCGCTCACCGCATCGACGCCGCGCTGGTCCGGCGTCGGCCTGGCGACTTTGAGGACTCTGGCGCTGGCCTCATTCAGGCGTGTGAGTCGCAGCAGGGAAGGTTCTGCGCATGCCAGAGCATCAGCGAGCGCAGTGCGGTGGAGCGCAATGTCGTTGGCGGCCTCGCCCGGCGCCTCGAGGCTTTGCGTGCCGATGGAGGGGAAGGGGTCATAGCTGGTCCGGCCGGCCATGCCGGTGGCGAGCAGCGCGGCCGTGATCAGGGCAAGCGGAAGCGGGGCATGGGCAAGACCTCAGCAGGGCCGCGCGATGCCTGGCCGGGGACCCACACGGACGCTCTCTTTGCCGCCCTCATCCAGTCCGATCCCGGATCATAGCATGGCTTTGTTGGGCCACTTATTGTCTGGCATTGCTCGCCGGAAACGCGGTAGGGGGCGGCCCTGGGGTCGGGGCGGGTTGGGCCGCACGGGCGGTATCGTCTCGTTGATTTTACGCCAGAGCCAGTCGAGCGCCTGTGAGGTGCTGTCGACCTGATCGTCATGCCGGGCGCGCGGGAAGCCCAGGAGCTCCCCGATATAGTCCGCGAGCCAGGGCGCCTCGCGCGGCAGCAGCACCCGCCCTTCCTCGAAGCGAGGCGACTGGGCCAAGAGTCGCGCCTGTTTGTCGTATCGCGGTTTGGGGCAGATCGGCCTGATGCGGCCAGCGCGGCGAAACTCCTGGCTCACCGCCCGGCCGATGTCGCTGTCCTCGATGAGAGTCGCGCTGGCGCGGTGCTGCTCATGCGCGGCGATGATCTGCCGCCGGAGCTCGGGCACCTCATACTTGCCGCGCCGAACATCGAGGAGATAGATGATCCCCTCCTTCAGGCCCCAGATGGTCCCGACGGAATAATCGCTCTCCTCGTACTCGGTGGAGGCGGTGTCCCAGCTCGCGACCACCAGGTCGAGTGGCTCCGGCATCTCCTCATAGAAGCGCAGCCAAGGCCGCTTGATGATGTTGCCTTCGATGGGCAGCGGGCTCTGGAGGTACTGAGCCGAGAAGCTGAGCGAGCCCAGGGTGCGCCGAAGCCCGTCCAGGACATATTGGGGCTCGCGTTCGGGATGCAGCAGCTCTCCCTCCGGCCGGTGATAGAGATCATCGGAAGCAGGCCCTATGGGATAGTCGCGGTCCACATCCGCGACGGCAGGGATCGACAGCACCGTCCAGTCCTCCTGGCCCAGCACATGGCCGACCAGGTCGTCTTCGTGGAGGCGCTGCATGACAATGATGATCCCCCCGCGGGTCTTGTCGTTGAGGCGCGTGAAGAGGGTGCGGTCGTAGAACTCATTGGCCTTCCGCCTCAGCGCCTCGGACCAGGCATTCTCGGGCTTGAGCGGATCGTCGATGATGATGAGATCGGCGCCGCGGCCCATGACCGAACCGTTGACAGAAGCCGCCAGCCGGTAGCCCTGGGCGGTGGTGACGATCTCGGTGGTGCGCTGGCGCCGGAGCTCGATGCCGAGCTCGGGGAAGAGCCCCTGGTACCAGGGGCTCTCCACCACGGTGCGGAAGTCGAGCGCGAGCTTCCGGGCCAGCTCATGCGCATAGCTGACGCAGATGACCCGGCGGGTGGGATCGCGGCCGAGATACCAGGCGGGGAAGGCGATGCTACAGCAGATCGACTTCATCGAGCGCGGCGGCACGTTGATGATCAGCCGCCGGATCTCGCCGCGGGCGACCTGCTCGAGGTGATAGGCCATCGCCTGGTGGTGCCAGTTGCCGCGGAAGGGGGTGCCGGGCTCCAAGGTTGTGAAGGTCTTCTCGACGAAGCTGGCAAAGTCCTTGCGGAGGATGGCCCGCAGGAGGAGCCGACGATCACTCATCGTCGCCCCCTCCTTTCCGTCGCGCCAAGGCCTGGCGGATGATCTGGTCGTCATCCGGCTCGAGCTCATCGGCGGCCTCGGGGGCTGCATCATTGGCAGGTGCTGGTGTTCGCGCATCGACATGCAGCATGAGCTCCATGAGGATGCGCGCTGCTGGCATGTTGCCTTTGCCCATCTCCGTGATCATCTTCTTGATCAGGACCTCGGCCGTGGTCATCCGGACCTGCTTCCCGTTGACCGCCATGGGCATCGGTGCGAGGAGGCACTCCTCCAGCACTTTCCGAAGATTGCGCGCCCCTTTGGGACGGCCCTTGGGGTTGCCGGATTCGCCTTTCTGGAACTGCGTGTGTTTGGGCGGACGGCCGCGGCCGACTCCATAGTGCTTAACCATGGCGCACCTCCTCGCCGGCGAGGCGGCGGGCCGCGATCTCATCGAAGGTGAGTCCCGTGCCGGCATGGCGGACCTCCTCGCCAAAGAGCTTCTGCCAGCGCCGGATGGTCACATCGACATAAAGCGGATCGAGTTCGATCAGGTAGCCGCGGCGGCCGGTCTTCTGCGCCGCGATGAGGGTGGTGCCGCTGCCGCCGAAGGCATCGAGCACGATACCGCCGCGCTGGGAGCAGTCCTTGATGGCGTCCCCCACCAGCGCGACCGGTTTCACGGTGGGATGCATCGCGAGCTCGTCCTGGCGGCCGGCCTTCATGGTGTTGACGCCCGCGTAGTCCCAGACGTTCGTGCGGTAGCGCCCGGTCTCGCCCAGGCCGAAGTTGTTGAGGTGCGGGGCGGTGCCGTACTTGAAGACGTACACCAGCTCGTGGCGGCTCCTGTAGAATGACCCCATACCGCCATTGTCCTTGGCCCAGACGCAGAGGTTCTTGAGCTCGGTGTAGGCCGCCGAGCCCGCCGCCAGCAGCTCTCGCATGTGCCGCCAATCCATGCACACAAAGTGGATCGAGCCATCGATCGAAGCATGGGCGAGTTGGCCCAGCACCGTTTTTAGGAAGAGGGTGAACTCCGCCTCCGACATCTCGCCCGAGCCCATGACGAACTCGCGATGCTGGATGCGGCCCAAGCCCGAGACGTGCCCATCGATGCGGACGTTGTAGGGTGGATCGGTGAAGACCATCTGGGCTTTCTCGCCTGCCAGCAGCGTCTCATAAGAGGCCTGCTCGCGCGCATCGCCGCAGAGGAGCCGATGACGCCCGAGAAGCCAGAGATCACCGGCCTCGGTCACCGCTGGTCCTTGCGGCTCCATAACCTCGTCGCTGGGATCCGCCTTCTTCTTCGCCTCGGCGGGCGGATCGATCAGCCCATCGATCTCCGCCATCTCGAACCCGGTGATCTCGATTTCGAAGGCGAGATCGAGCTCGGAGAGTTCCTTGAACTCGATCGCGAGGATCTCGCGGTCCCAGCCGGCGAGCTCGGCCAAGCGGTTGTCCGCGACCATATAGGCCCGCTTCTGCTCGGGTGTCAGATGCGCGAGCGGGATGACCGGCACCACGGTCATGCGCAAACTCTTCGCCGCCTCGAGGCGGCCGTGTCCCGCCACGATGGCGCCCTGCTCATCCACCAGCAGTGGGTTCACGAACCCGAACTGGCGGATGCTCGCGGCGATCTTCTGGATCTGCTTTTGCGAGTGCGTGCGCGCGTTGCGCGGCGCCGGCTTCAGCTCGGCGATCGGACGGGATTCGATGGCGAGCGGCAGCCGCTCCATCCAGAGCAGCGCGGGATCGCTGCCGTCTGTCGTGGGAACGCTGCTCGCTTGCGGGAGAGCCGCGTGAGAAGGATCAATATGACTCGTCGGTCGCCGACGGTGACGAACAGGTATCATCGCCCGGTACTCCTTTGGGCAGCGGCCCGCGATGTGGTTGGCGAGCCGTGTCGTTGAGCGACCGGTCGATGGGCAAAACGGGCGTGGAGCCGCGCATCACCGTCTCCTCGCTCGCGCGAAGATCGACCGGTGAGCTACGACTGCCTTAGCTGGGAGAATGCCTAGCTCGGATGGACTTTACGGCCCTGGGGCCGTCCAGCTGCACGGCGTATACGCGCACGGCTCCGCGGTGTCAAGCGCTAAGTTATTGATAACCCTTGACTAAGGATCGGTGGCGCGCTCACAGCGGTGTCGGCATTGGAGCCTAGGCGCCGAGCAATGGAATGCTCGTGCGGGCGGCAACAAAGCCAGATTGTGATCCGGAAAAGACTGGATGCAGCGCAACGGCGGAGCGTCAGTGTGCCGGAAGGGCGCTGCACTTGCGCCCCCAAAAGGAGGCACACATCCCATGCGATCGCCATTGGCCGCCGAGCTTCAGCACCACCAATATCTCCGCGAACAGCTGCGGGCGGAATTCCCCGAGGCCGACGACGAGACGCTGCGCGATACCGTCGAAGGACTGTCGCGCGTGCCGGACATGCTGGCGGCCATCCTCCGCTCGCATCTCGACGATGCCGTCCTGATGTACGCGCTCCGCGAACGGATCGGCGACATGCAGGAGCGGCTCGCGCGGATCGAAAGCCGGAGCGACCGCAAGCGGGCGATCGTCGCCGCGGCGATGGAGCGGGCAGACATCAAGAAGCTGACTGAGCCCGATTTCACCGCCTCGCTCCGTCCGACCCCGGCGCCCCTTATCGTCATCGACGAGGCGAAGATCCCCGGCGCGTTCTGGAAGCCACAGCCGGCAAAGCTCGACCGGCGCGGGCTCGCGGCCTCCTTAGCCTCGGGCGAGGCGGTGCCGGGGGTCACCCTCGGCAATGGCGGGATCACCCTGGCGCTGAGGACCCGCTGATGCCCTTCTCCGACGCACAGACGAAGCTGCTTGCGGGCAAGCTCAGCGAGAAGGTGGTGAAGACTCGCAAGCAGGACGGTCGGCTCCTTTCCTACATCGAGGGCTGGCATGTCATCGCCGAGGCCAACCGCATCTTCGGCTTCGACGGCTGGGACCGCGAGACGGTCGAGACCCAATGCATCTGGCAGGATGCGAAGCGCGAGGCGAAGAGCTGTGCCTATGTGGCGCGGGTGCGGATCCGGGTGCGGGCAGGGGATTGGGTCATCTCGCGCGACGGCAGCGGCACCGGCCATGGCACCGGGCCAAGCTTGGGCGAGGCGCATGAGAGCGCCCTCAAGGAGGCCGAGACCGATGCCACCAAGCGGGCGCTCGCCACCTTCGGCAACCTCTTCGGTTTGGCGCTCTATGACCGCGCGCAGAACGGCGTCCGCCGTAATGGCAATGGCCACGGCGTCGCCGCGGGGGTCTCCTGGGCCCTGTTCTCCGCCACCGGCGGCGTTCTCAGCCGGCACGGGATCCCTGAGGAATTTTGCGGGGCGCTGCGCGAGCTCATGGAGCGCACCCCAGCCCCGGATCGGCTCAAGGCGATTTGGGCACGGAATGCCGGCACAGTCACTCATCTGCGGCGAGCCTGGCCCGACCTCAAGACGGTGAACGGCACGCATTACGGCGACGTGTTGGAAAAGCTCTTCGAGCAGCAGGTGGAGCGGCTCGCCCAAGGGGTGGCGCAGGAGGCCGTCCAGGACGCCCCACCCATCATTGACAAAGCGGAGCTGGTGTTGGGTGTGCCGCGGCGCGTCCGGGATGCGGCGCATCGGGAGTTTGTCGCATCTCTCCCCTGTCTCGTCTGCGGCCGTTCTCCCAGCCACGCGCATCATTTGCGCTTCGCCCAACCGCGCTCGCTCGGCAGCAAGGTCAGCGATGAATGGACCGTGCCTCTCTGCACCATCCACCACCGGGCGCTCCATGACTTTGGCTCCGAGGAGAAATGGTGGGAGCAGATGGGCATCGATGCCCTCGCGGAAGCGGATAAGCTCTGGCAGCAGAGCCATCGGGAGCCGCCGGCCGAGGACGCTTCGCCCGCACCAGGAAGTGCCGACCATGAAACGGCCGCATAAGCCAGTTACTACGATCGGGCACGTGGTCGCCCGCTATCAGTCCGCCTGGAGAATTTATCTGAGCATGAGGGTAGGTGATTGCACTTGATCGATTGCCATGCATGACAGCGACGGGAGGATTTCGTGGCTACCGATTTGCAAATCGAAGCCAATCGCCGCAATGCGCAGCTCACCACAGGACCGAAGACCGAGCGCGGCAAAGAAGCGTCTCGTATGAATGCGCTGAAGCATGGGCTGACCGCTCAGCAGGTGACGCTCTTTGACGAACGGGCCGAGGACTTCGAGGCCTTCCACGCCGAACTCCTCGGCGCTTGGCACCCCAGGGCACGGTCGAACTACCTTGGCCGAGCGGGCGGTGCTCTGCGCTTGGCGGCTGACACGTGCCTACCGCATCGAGACGGGTTTGTTTCGCAAAGCACGCAAAGCTTGGAGCAATGGTACTGCCGCCCATACAAACGAGATCGCGGTGGTGTTTCTGCGTCTCGCCCTCAAGAGGATGATCGCTCAAAGCTCACCCGCTATGAGATCAGCCTCGAGCGCTCCTTATAGCGAGCGCTTCGAGCGCTGGAGCGGCGGCGAGCCTCGCGACGAACATGGGGCGGTTCCGAGACCCGTGCTGCTGGAGTTCGAGGTGCTCTGAACAGAAGCCACGCGGCCCGAGTGCTGGTCCGAGCAGTTACCGACGCCCGAGACGGAAGCACGTCAACACGCCGTCTAAGTCAAGTGCACTGAATGTGAGCCAACGGCGTTCCGAAAATTTCGTGCTTGCTTGGCGCGGCGGGCGGATCTCTAGTGCGGTCGCGGCCGAGCATAAGCTCGGCAAGGACGTGACTGGGTCGGTTGCCCAATGAGGCGCCGACGTTGTAGTGCAGGCGTTTTCTAAGAGCGGGGTCACATCATCCTTGATGGCTCTATGCGACCCGTGGAACAGCGGACGCACCTGGTCGGTAATCGAGCGGCGGATAGCCTCAAGGATTGTGCTGCAACCGGTCTGACCCTCGGAGCATATTGACCAACCAGCGAATCGGCGCTGTCGCCTGCCAGCACGTGGACTGGTGCACGGCCCGCAGTTCTTCACGAAGCCGGCCATTTTGGCGTAATAGCTCGTCAAGATCCATGACCGGAGATGTCACTCCCGGGGTTGGCCGCGGTGTGTAAAAGAAAGGCGCGTCCGAGTGGAACGCCGCCATATACGCCGCGTAACCAGTCGGCATTCCATCGCGCCGCACTGTTGCGGCCAGCAGGTTCAACCCAGCATCCACGACGATCGTCGAGGAGAGCTCGTCACGAAACGTGGTCAGGATCTCAGCGGCGCAATCCGGCAGATTGCCGAGTGAGAGAATTGCCGCCGCCTTGAGCAGCTTGGCCGGGCCAAGCCGTTCGGCCTCCTGTCTCATTGCCTGGGCACAAAGATCGCGCATATAGAAGGCATCGCCCTGCAACAGCCGTCCGAACTGCGTTTCGGTGGGGAACCAATAAGCATAGCGGGAGGGTAGTGCCAGGGCGGAGTAATGCCGCGTGGTCAGGGCGAACAGATCATATCCCTGGCTCCTCATGAATCGATCCACATTGTGCCACGTATGGTCTGTCGGATGATCGGTGCCAAAGAAGTTCACCTCAATGCCGACGCCGAGCACGTTCAACTCAGACAGCGTGTGATCCAATCCGGACAAAATTGCGAAATCCTCACCATCCACATCGATCTTGATGAAATCAAGGTCGTCGATGGCGTTATCCTCGAAAAACCGCGTCAATTCGATTTTCGATGACGGCGTCGGCGCTGGTACCGACTGCGACTGAGGCGAGCTCGCGCGGGCCGACCGCAGCCGCCACGTCTCGGGAGTGCTCAGGCGTTCCCATGGATTGCCGGGTAGCCCCGGTCGCCCGGAGCGCGCCTGTTGAAACGGATGGTCCGGGGGCAAACCGACGGCACCCGCGATATAGTGCACGCCGGCGAGTGTTTCCGTAGCTTGAAGTTTGCGGCACTCTGCCTCATCGATGTCGAATGCCCAGGCCTGCAGTCGGTTTCCAAACGCACGGAACGCATCATGGATTCCATTCGAGCAGCCGACATCGACAAGACGGAAACTGTTGGTCGCATCCAGCGCACTGGAAATGAATTCAGCGAAGCTCCGGCCGCCAGTCAGCACTTCCACTCATCGAGCTCCCTTATTGTTGGGTCAGCGCAGAACGCATCCCTATTCCCTTCCACAGAAGCGGGACGGGTAACTACTACCTCAGTAGAGAGCATTTGACCAGTTGGTGGTTCGTTGGGCGCAGTGTGGCAGGGCCTCTGGGCACGACGTGATTATGCTGCGCGTCGCGCCGTGACCTGCTCCCCGAGTTTCATCCATAAACCGCTTTCGTTGGCAGACGCAACGGGACAGGACGCGGAGCCCCCAGAGAACGGGACGTCCTGTCCCGTTAGCGAACTCGGCGACTGCAGACAAGCCGCATAGGCGAGCGGCGTGAGCCAGCCCAGGCTCGAATGCGGCCGCTCGGCGTTGTAGTCGCGGCGCCAGGTTTCGAGCATCGCGCGGGCATGCGGCAGCGAGCGAAACAGCGTCTCGTTTCAGCAGCTCGTCTCTGAGCCGTCCGTTGAAGCTCTCGATGAATGCGTTCTGGCTCGGCTTCCCGGGGGCGATGTAGTGCTAGGCGACGCAGCGTTCGTCGGCCCAGCTCAGCATGGCATTGGAGGTCAGTTCGGTGCCTTGTCCGAGACGATCGCCACCGGCTTGCCACGCCTCGCGACGAGGTGGTCGTGCTCACTTGCAACCTTGAGGCCCGAGATCGAGGTATCGGCAACGAGCGCCAGGCATTCCCGCGTGCAGTAGTCGACCATCGACCATCTGATCGTGCACGAAATCGAGCGACCAGCGCTCGTTCGCCGCCGAGGGCAGCGCGATCGGCGCCCGCATGCCCGAGGCACGTTTGCGCCCGCCGCGGCGCCGGACTATCAGCCGCCTTGTAGAGCCGATAAACGCGCTTGCGGTTCACGACATGCCCCTCGCGCCACAGCAGCACGTAAAGCCGCCAATAACCGAAGCGCCGGCGCTCGTGCGTCAGCTGCCGCAACCGCTCGCGCAGCGCCGTGTCCGCTGGCACGCGGGCGGTACCAGCACGCTGGTGCGATCGATCCCGATAGGCGACAGGCCCGCCGCTCGCTCGTGCCGAAGACCGCTTGAAGATGAACGCAAGCCTACCGGCAAGCGAGCGGGCCCTACCATTTTTTTGCCAGCAGTTCCTCCAGCGCCGCCGCGTCCAACATCGCGTCGGCCAGCAGCTTCTTCAGCCGCGTGTTCTCCGCCTCGAGCGTCTTCAACCGCCGGGCGTCGGACACGTCCATGCCCCCATACTTCGCCTTCCAGCCGTAAAAGCTCGCGCTGCTCATCCCATGCTTCCGGCAGAGGTCATCGACCGACGCTCCGGCCTCCTGCTCCCGCAAGATCCCAATGATCTGCTCTTCCGTGAACCTGCTCCGCTTCATTGTCCTGTCCCTCCACGGGTAATCGGACTCTAACAAACCCTGGAGGAGTTTTGGGGGAGCAGGTCACAGGTCACGAGGTGTCGAGATCCTTGGTGACCTTGAGCTGATTATATTGATGCGAATCCGGCCCGTAGATGGTCGCGAGCGTATGCGCGTTCTTCGATGGCTTGACGCCGGCTGCAGCGGATTATGCTGAAGCATCGCGGCGACCAATCGCCGTCTCCGCCCCTTTTACTCCTTGACCACTCCATCGCCGGACAAGTTCGGCGATTTCCGTCTCATCAAAGAAATGCCTCATATACGGGTGCCGGCTATAAATGGTTTCTGCAAGCGGGGCTGGGACGCACACGCGCGATAGCACGTCAGAGTACAATGATGCGCAATTCTTATGTGCGGTGACGTTCTCATTCTCATGGTTCCCAGGTGAACGGCCGGTGATCTCAGCCAAAGCATGTGACAGAGTCTGATTTAATGCAGAGGTCCGGAATACCAACGCTACATCATCGCCCCTCTCGAGCCGGGCATAGCCTATGTGGGGGTCAAAATCATGGTGAAGTAAGTCGAAGCCGGTGACAGAAAGGAATTCTTCGCTAAAGTAGGCTGCTTCGCCAAGGCATCTGAACCAAAGCTCGTCTGTTACAGATGGTGGAAGTGTTCCTTTTATTTCGTGATCCCATGCGGTAACCAAGCCATCAGCCAAAAGCTGAGCAAAGACGGGACCACCCAGAGCGTACAGGTCGGAATAGACAGGAATCGCAACCGGCAGATCTTGAAACATGCCGGATATGCCGCGTCCTATTGGATCGCGCACGGCAGTCAGAAAAGCCACCCTTCCGCCTAGGCGCCGGACCGTTCCAATGTCGCTGCGCGCGCGATCGGCGGCCTCAGCTTGCAATTCCCTCGCTCTTACGATCTCGTGGTCCGGTCCATACATGGCAACCGCCATTGCGGCACTCGCCTGTAGCCTCTGAGAGTACTTGGCAGAAGCGTAGTGCACGCGGTGTACCCTTACGAACGGCGATAAACAGCGCAATGCGCTCTCTATAGTCTGAGTTCCAGTTTTCCCAAGCGATACGATAACAAAAAGGTCATAACCAAGATCATGACCGCGCTGTGCGAGAACTTCATTGCTTGCGTCAAACAACTCAATTTCCAAAATCGTCACACGTACGTTTCTCTCTGTTCCAGCCTGACGAATTACGATGGCGGCAGTTTCCAGAGGACGGGCTAGAGTTATGCGGAGCTGAGTAGTGCCTTGGGCAAAGCTTTCCGGTGTCGTGAAGGTTGAACCTGCAAGATCACAACCTGCCACGCCAATTGTCCCACCCTCTACCGAAAGGTTGATCTGTAGAACACACGGCGCATCGGCCGGCCGGCCCTGCAACGCCCCGTGGTCCAATGGATATGATATTCCGTATGCCCATTGCTGCTCGGGCATTTGTACGCGGAAAGGCTCGGCACTAACGGCAGCGGCGTCGTTCAATAATGCGTATCGGGACGGCGAAAGCGCGCCGAATATCAGGCTCTTAGGTGAGCGCTGCGTAAGCGGCGGAGACGGGAGCCTAACGGCGTTCTCGCTAGTGGTTGGAAGATCCATCACGGGTTCGCTACCGACGACGTTGAGTGTCGAATCGTTTATCCGAAAAGCCGCTGTGGCGCAACTTTCGACGCTGCTGATCGTCAAGCACGTTCCATTCGCGTCTAGTGTCGCGCCCCAGGCGCCGCCCCCAAACACGTGTCATCGGCGGGCCTTTTTTCAGCGCGTTGAACTTAGTGTTACGGTGGTACGAAATCGTGTCCCTGGAAGTGTTGTAGGAGCGGCGCTGACCAACTCGTCGACGGAGCGAGTCGAGATGCCTTGCACGTAGGCTTCCTGGACGACGGCAGTAAGCGCCTTCTCGGCCATCCGCCGCGGCTCCAGGAAGCCCGGGAAGTAGCTGCCCTTGCGCAGCTTCGGAATCCGCAACTCGACGGCGCCGGCGCGCGTCTCCCACTTCCGGTCGCAATGGCCGTTGCGCTGATTGATCCGCTCGGGACTGCGCGCGTCGTGCGCCGCGCCGGTCAGGCTCTCGACTTCCAACTCCATCAGGCGCTACGTGGCAAAGCCGACCATCTCGCGCAGCAGCTCGGCGTCAGAGCTCTTCTCCAGAAGCGCACGAAGGTTCATCATGTCGTCGGTCATCGTAAGGTCCTCGAGGGGCTTGTGGTTGGCTCCTGGTGACGCCGTGGCCTGGTTCTTTTCTATGCGCTGGCTTGCGAGCATGGCTGCTGCATCTCGGGCGGAGAGTTGGCGGAGAAACGCGACTGCATCAGTCAAAACGATATCCGGCTATATCGGACGCAGCCGACCAATTTCCCAAAAAGCGGCCCCATCGATTTGAAAGACATCTTGACGCTGTTCGGCACGCTCCGGAATGTGGCGATCGAAAATTCCGGTTGGCGCTGCGCCGTGAAGATGAAGTTCGAGGGCTGAGCGGAAGCTCCCGGGCGCGATTTCGGTATCCGATTTCGGTAGTTCTAATGCGTCCCGACCGCGTAAAATCCGATCGCGCCGTCACCGCGGCGCAAGAGGACCTTAAAAGACACACGGTTGACACGCGCAACTGGCAAAGCGTCCAAGACAAAGCGTGATCGCAAGCGGCCGACAAAGCCGCGTCAAGCGACGGTGCTTGCTGCGCTGCCGCAGGACGAGGCCGCAGCGCACGCGCTGCTGGAGCAGGCGCGCCGGCGGCTCATGCGGCGCGACCGGCGCCTGCGGGCGGTGATGAAGGCGCTTGGCCCCTGCGGCTATGACCGCCGACCGCCCGGCTTCGCCACGCTCTTCCATGCTATTCTCCGGCAGCAGCTCTCGGGCAAGGCGGCGGCGACCATCGCCGCGCGGCTCGGAGCCCTTTGCGGCACCGTCACGCCCGAGACGGTGGCGGCACTCGACGATGCGAGTTTTGCCGTCGCCGGCGTCTCGCGGCAGAAACGCGAATATTTGCGCGATCTCGCCGCGGCCGCGCTCACTGCGCCCGGACTCTTCGCCGGGCTCGAAACGCTCTCAGATGAGGCAGCGATCGAGGCGCTTACGGCGGTGAAAGGCATCGGCCGTTGGACGGCGGAGATGTACCTGATGTTCTCTCTCGGCCGGCTCGACGTGCTGCCGCTCGGTGACGTCTCGATCCGCGCGGCGATCGCTGAGATCTATGGCATTCCGCGCGAGGCGCCGGCGGCGCGGCTGATCGCGCTCGCCGAGACATGGCGGCCCTTCCGTAGTGTCGCCTGTTGGTATTTCTATGCGCATCTCGACCGCGCGCGGGCGCGCGCTGCGGCGCCCTGACGACGCGCCCGCGGCGTCGCCCGGATTTCGGCGCGAATACTTGCAGTTGCCTGCGACTTAGCTCGCGCACGTTAACGGTTTGTCAGCAAAGTTAGTTAACGCTGAGACTCGGCGCAATCGTCGGCGCGCGATGATGGGGAGATGTGCGTGTTGGTCTCGGTCGAGCTCAGATGGGCAAGGGCTGCATTCAGCACCCGTGCAATCAGAGCGGCAGCGACTAGATCGCCGTTTCGGCCTGTTCCGGGCTCGCGCCAGGGCCGGAACGGGGGCGAAACGGCTTGCCAGGCGGCTGATCCCTGGGTAGGGTCGCCATGGTGAATCATTGGCGGGAGCCGAAACCGGCAGTTGTCGTCGCGCCACGACGCCGGCGGCTCGGTCCCCGAGCATGGATTCGTTGCATTTCACCGAGCGTCCTTGTGGGGGGGACCGCGTTTCGTGCCGGTGGTTATGTCGGGCGTGACGTCAGCGGAATGAGCGTTGGTGGCGGAGGGGATTTGCTCGGCAAGATCGCGAAATCAGCCCGGCGGGTCTTTGCCGAGCGCCAGATACTGGTGCGGGCCGAAGGCCGGGTCAGCTACATCACCTTGGGCCGGCGCACGCAGATCGCGATGGTGGCCGGCGCTCTCGTCCTCGTCGCGCTCGTCGGCTTTGGCATGACCGGCGCGCTCCATCTTCCCGCTGCCGTGATCGACCGGGCGAGCACGCCTGCCGACATTGAGGCGCAGCTCGAGCAGCTGCGCAGCCAGCTCGAAGCGGCGAAGGCGCAAGCCGGCGCCGCGGCGCAGAGCCAGGCTGCCCTGGTTGCGCAGGCGCAGATCAAGCAGCTCGAAGCGGCGCGCGACAGCGCCATCGCCGAAGAGAACGCGCTGAAGCAGCAATTGCAGCAAGCGCAGGACGCCGCCAGCAACCGCACACAGAACTTGGCTCAGCTCAATCACACGCTCGACGCCAATCGCGGGGAGCTGCGTCAGTCGGATACGCAGCGCCAAGCCTTGCAGAGCCGGGTGCACCAGCTCGAGTCCGAGCTCGACGCCGCGAACGCACGCACCACGCAGGCGAAGGCGGATCTCGCCAGCAACGAGCGCCGGTTGCAGCAGCTCGCGGCCGAGCAGGACAAGACGCTCGCCGAACGCGACCGGCTGCAGACGCGGCTCCTCGAGCTGCAGCACGGTTCGGCGTTGGTGCCGATCACGCCGAACGCCGCCGAAGCGCCGGCTGCGCCGGCGACGCCGCAGCGCTCGATCGCCGATCGCCCCGCCGATCAGCACAGCGAGAGTGCGCCGACGGCAGCAGCGCCCGCGGCGACCGCCGCCACGGCTCCGGCGAGCGATGACGACACGGTCCCCGCCACCGCTGTCGCCCGGTTGACTCCCGCCACGCCTCCCGCCGCCAACAGCGGCGAACTCGAGCGCGTGCTCGCCTCCACCGGCATCGATGTCGAGAAGCTGCTCGGCAACCTCAACGGGGCGCAAGAAGGCGAGGGCGGTCCTTTCATTCCCTTCAACAAGAAGGATATCGCCGCCGCCAACGGCGCGCGCGCCGAACAGCTGCGCAAGATCCTGAAGACGTTGCCGCTGGCCGCGCCGCTCGCGCATTACGAGATCGGCAGCACCTTCGGCGCGCGCCTTGATCCCATCAATCACCGCCAGGCTTTCCATCCCGGGCTCGATTTTGAGGCGCCCTATCGATCGCCGGTCTACAGCACGGCGCCGGGCACGGTGATCTTTACCGGAGTGAAAGACAGTTACGGCAAGCTCGTCGAGATCGACCATGGTCACGGCATCGTCACGCGCTATGCGCATCTTCACCGCATCCTGGTGGCGCGCGGGCAGAAGATAGGGGCTCACCACGAAATCGGCGAGCTCGGCAGCACGGGGCGGAGCACGGGACCGCATCTGCATTACGAAGTGCTGGTTGACGGCACGGCGCTGGATCCGGAGAAATTTTTGCAGGCGGGCAAGAATGTGGTTCAAGCAAGCGGAGAGTGAGCAAGGCGAGCGGCAGGGTCCCCCGAGCCGACCCGCCGCACCGTCGATCCTCAGCGCCGATCTGAAGATCGAAGGCGACATCGTCAGCCAGGGCGAGCTGCATATCAGCGGCTCGATCAAAGGCGACGTAGTCGCGCGGAAACTCACCCTGGGCGAGGGGGGATCGATCACCGGCGCGGTCGAGGCCGACATCGCCATCATCGCCGGCAATCTCGCCGGCCGGCTCACCGCCACCTCGGTGGTCCTGGCGCGCTCGGCGCGGGTCGTGGCCGATGTGACGCATGTGTCGCTATCGATCGAGCAGGGCGCGGTTTTCGAAGGCTTCAGCCGCCGAGTCGACACGATCGAGGGGGTGGCCGAAGAGACCGTGCGCACGCCGCGCCTCAACGCGCCGACGTCGCGCGCCGAGGCGAAGCCGGCTTAAGCTTTCATTCACAATCTGGAGAGAGTTCGCGTTGGCGCCCGCTTGGCGGCGCACAGCTCGATTCGCGCCTTTCGCATAATCCAACGTCGAGAACTCTGGGGCGGGACCTGCGCCCTCAGCGTCCGACGGTGATCAGGTCAAACCCAGAGGCGAAAATGGGTGACGGCGTTCTCAAGACCGAGTTTCCACGAAGCTTGCACTTGAAGTCCGTGCGCGTGCTCGCCGAGACGAGGGCGTCACCGAAGGGGCCTTCGGTCGCAGCGCGATAAGCACAGGCTATCGAACCGTGCCCGCTTCGGCTGAAACTCGACGTTCGCGACTTACTGCTGCGGGGCAGGATTGGGCGTCGACGTCTGAGGCGGAACCGAGTTTCCCTCGGACGGCAGGTTATGGCCGAGCAGGCAGTCCTTACGCATCTTCTCGCGCTTGGCGTTCGACTCGGGCGTGTAGTCGGGATAGGCCTGCTGCGCCTGCCGCGTACAATTATCTCGCAAGTTCCAGTAAATGCTGTTCGTCTTAAAGTTCTGGTCGGCAACACCAGTTCGTGGCAAGGCCAGCACAGCAGTAGCAACTATCAGTGCCAAGCAGAATCTGCAGCCCACGGGTGGTCGCCTCCTTCACCAATTGGTCGTCAAGCCCACTCAGGATAGCGCACATCGGGAGCGATAACCCTCGAAATCGTGCGGACAGCGGTCGCACCCCTTACTACTGAGAGACAGTCGCCGATCGTTCGAGCGGAGCGCCGCCCACCCCACTATGGAACCCTCACGCATCTTCACCTCTGCGCGGTCCGGCGGGGTTGCACATGGCCTTGCTTCGCGCCTTCGCATAACCCCGAACGAGGACTCTGGATCAGGACTCGTGCCGTCGATCCAACGACAAGGTCGCGGACGATTCCGGCCCAGTCGGGTGCGCAGGAATTTGAGCTCGCGCCGCGCCGCTTGAACGGGAGCGCATGGGTCTAGCGGCCAATCGTGATGGCGCCGCGCTGATAGCTCTGGCGCAGCATCCCCCGTGGCGCTTCACAAGCGCCGCAAGTTTGACGATCGCCCGATGCATGAGCTGCGACGGCGTTCGGTTGAACCGTGGTGTCAACCACCGCTGGGTCTCGATTGCTCCGGTGTTGTGCAAATTGGAGCCACGGGGCGCGATCAGTGGGCGGTCTCCCAATCGTGATCTGGTCAGTGGGGGGAGCGCTCCAGCTACGCGGGGGATGCATTCTCGAGTGGTTGCTTAAGATGGTATGCATATCGACGGAGACAGAATACGGATGCTCTCGAAATTCACTAAGCGCGGCCCTTTCACAATAGGAGCGCAATAGAGTGATGCTCTCGCGCCGACTCGCGTTCGGGCGACCTCAACCGGTTGGCGGAGCTAGGGGACAACCTCGGCCCGCGCAGTCTATAGCTGACCTCATGTACCTCGAGCGCGACAGACTAGACGGCCCAACTACACTTCCCAGTCAAGGTGCGCACCCCGCCATCTGCGCGGCTTCCGGCAGTACTGCGGCCGCGCAAGTGAGTGGCACAATATTTCTTCATTCCAGCTTTCGCATTTCTGGTACCTGGTTCTGGTCGCGATTCAGGGCGTCTCCGCAGGTTTTGACGTATTATGAGGTGTTCAACGAGCAGCTCTCAAGCCTGAGTAAAGAAGAGTTAGAGACCAAGCGGCATGACGCTTGGTATTCCAAGCATCCGCCGGTCGGCAGCTACTTTCTCGAGTATCTTCCACTCATTCAAGATGGTTGCGGAATCGCGGATTTCGATCAGACTATGTCGTTCGATCGCTTTATTCCAACCAAGGGCGTCCATGGCCCGCTCAGCGACGCGGAGCGTCACTATCTTGGGCGCCTTATTACGCACGCCCTGGATTTAGGCAAGATACCTCTCCTGTCCGCCAAGCGAAGTCTTGGCCGCCTGCACGCAATCAAGGCGGCGTTTCCCGGTGTGCACATACTGCTCTACCGCAACCTGTTCCAACAATGGTTGTCCTACGCGGAGCAATTGCTTCGCGATAATGCCTATTTTCTCTTCACTATTTGCGCTATAATACGTGCCAATCAGCATGACGATTTCATTAGGCTACTGCATCAAAGATTTGAGCTTAATAAGCCTATTAGCGACAGCAATACATATCTGTTTTGTTTTCTTCTCCTCCATCTGTATCTCTATGCGCAAGTCGCAGACGCGGCAGATCTCATAATCGATCTGAGCCGGGTTGCATCCGATGATAAACACAGGAAAGTCATACAGCGCCGAGTTGCGGCAATGTGCGCTGTCGAAATCGACCTCAGCGATGTGAGGGCGACCCCTTCTTCTTTGGTCGTGTCAAGAGGTGAGCTGCCAGCGGATATCCGTGATCTCTCTAATTCAATCATCTCTCGCGCTCCGTCTCGGTTAGGGCGCGCACTCGCGTCAAAGGCTCTACGTGATTTTGTAAGGGGTTACGTGAAAGGTCCTTGTGATTCAATAGCAGCGACGACGAAACCCGCCTGCCTATCATGTCGGCCGCCCTTCAGCGCGCAAAATATCGCAAACGCAATCGATCGGCCGGGAGATGAAGGAGAGAAGGCGCGTCTCGATGTGCGGCTGGCGCGAGCCGAAGTGACGCGCCTGTCTGCGGAACTCGGCCATGTGTCTGCCGAGCTCAGCGGGGTTTATCAGTCGCGGTCGTGGCGGATCACCAAACCGCTGCGAGCCATCGAGGTGCTGTGGCACAAATACTGTTTTTGAGTTGGACGTCCACATCTGGCAGGAACGGTGACTGGTCCGCCTGCGCTTCAACTGGAGAAGTTCTCTCGCAATGATGCCAGCTCGACGGCCCGCTGCCCAGACATAACATTGCCATAGCCGTTGCGGTGAGGCAAATTTTCAGCATCAATGCGGCTGTGGCATCAACCTCGCTGGTAAAACCGGGGACGCGCATGAACTCGTCTGAATAGCCTGTTGGGCACAGTCAAAGCCGACCTGGCAACTAAAAGGGAAGGCGCGAACTTTTGGATCGATCTCGCGTAAAACGATTGTTCGGGCGCAAGACAGGTCGGATCTAGATCCTAGGGATGGTGTGCGGCGTGCTCCGCACGGTACCTGGAGCCGCTCCAGCGGTTGAATGATCTGGTTGACTAGGTGGGGAAGCCCCGGCGGTTTCTGCCGCGCTCTTCCATGCAATCTCTCGGCTAGGAACTCTCGGCACCAGCTCCGAGCGCCGAACCTTCATGTTGCCGAGACCGGACTTCGTCGCATAGATCGGATGAAGGTGACACCAAGCGCTTCGAGACTTTTGTGCTTCGTGTCAGGCGCGATACGTTGTCGGACTGGCATCCGAAGCTTCTCGTGGAGATCTCGCCGATGCTGCTCGCCTCATCGGGCGCGATACCGGTTCTATGCGACGGACGAAGGCGAGGGCGAGCGATGGCCGATCGAGACGCTCGTGAACTCGCTAACCGAGCAATGTTCTGGCGGTCTATTCGGAAGGTCGTGCATAGAGGAGGGGCGGTGGACCGCTGTCGCCTGTCTACGTAGGCAGAGCTCTCGCGGGCCTTCGCCGGATCGCGCATTGCCCAGTGCGCGGCAGCACAAAGTATCCGCACGCTGCATTGTCTGATGCTCAATGAGCAGACGCAGGATGGCGCATACGGTTGAAAGCAATATGCTATTTTGCTATACGCGTGGAACCTCATGCGGAGGTCATGATGGCCGAGATCGTCGGCGCTCTAGACAAAACCTGGGGCCTTCTGGAAGCTGATCGGCCGACTCGCCGTCTGTCGCTACTCATCCCTATCTACAACGAGGTCGAGAGCATCGATCCGCTGATGGAGCGTTTGTTCGCGGTGCTGGACAGGCACTTCTGTCCGGGCACGTTCGAGGTCATCGCAGTCAATGACGGCAGCACGGATGGATCTCTACAGAAGCTCAAAGCACATGCGAGTCGTCGTCCCGAATTGAGAGTCGTGGATTTTCGACGCAATTACGGGCAAACCGCGGCCATGCTTGCCGGGATCCAGTTTGCGCAGGGCGAAGTGCTGGTATCGATCGACGCCGACCTCCAGAATGACCCGGAAGACATCCCGCTGTTGGTAGCGAAGCTTGAGGAAGGGGCGGATGTGGTATCGGGATGGCGCAAGGACCGCAAGGACGCGAAGTGGCGTCGCAACTTCGTTAGTCGCGTCGCCAACCGCCTGATTTCGAAGATCTCAGGTGTCAAGCTCAACGACTATGGCTGCACCTTGAAGGCCTATCGCCGCGATGTGATCAAGGGAGTGCGGCTCTATGGCGAAATGCACCGCTTCCTGCCCATCTATGCGAAGTGGATGGGCGCACGCGTGGTCGAGATTCCGGTGCGTCACAATCCGCGTCAATTCGGCAAGTCGAAATACGGGCTTGAGCGAATCATCAAAGTGACGCTCGATATCATGGTCATTAAGTTTCTGGACCGCTACATGGCGAAGCCGATATACATCTTCGGCGGCTTCGGTTTGTTGGCGATTGCGTTTTCTTTCGCGACTCTCGCTCTCGCGCTCGCTCTGAGGCTGTCCGAAGGCATCTCGTTGATCCAAACGCCGCTGCCGCTGCTTGCTGCTATGGCGTTTCTCGTCGGCTGCATGAGTCTCTTAATGGGATTGCTGGCGGAAATCGTTGTGCGCACCTATTTCGAATCACAGCGCCGACCACCCTTCCTGGTCCGCGAGCTCACCAATTTCGAGAAAGTCGTCTGATGTGTGGAGTCGCGGGATTCGTTGGAAACGGTACTGCTGACACGCTGCGGGCCATGCTCGACGCGCTGGTGCATCGTGGGCCCGACGGGGAGGGTGCTTACGAGGACTCCCAGTTGCCGGTCTGGCTCGGCCATCGACGCCTCGCGATCATCGACATCGCAGGGGGTCGTCAGCCGATGTGGAACGAAGACGGGACGATCGGCGTCATATACAACGGTGAAATTTATAATCATGCCGAGCTGCGTCGCGAACTGATCGCAAGGGGCCACGTGTTCGCGACTGATCACAGCGACACCGAGGTCCTGGTCCACGGGTACGAGGAATGGGGCAGCGAACTGCCGGAGCGGCTGAACGGCATGTTCGCCTTTGCCATTCTCAACCGTCGCCGCCGCCGATTGTTCCTGGCGCGCGATCGGTTCGGGGAGAAGCCGCTCTATTATGCTCGGCAGCCGGGCCTTTTCGCGTTCGCAAGCGAATTGCACGCGCTGGCGCGCCACTCCGGTTTCATCGCTCGTCTCAGGCCGCGAGCTGTGCAGAAGTTCCTCGCGTACGGCTTTCTGCCGGCGCCGCATACGCCATGGGAAGGTGCGTATAAGCTCCCGGGGGGGTCGCACCTCACCTACGACATCGATACCGGCGAGCTAAGGACGTCGCGCTATTGGCACTTCAGTCTCGAGCCTGACGAGGCGTTCGTGCGTCGGCCGGAGGCCGCGCTCGCCGAGGAATTGCGTGCCCTGCTCTTTCAAGCAGTGCGCCGGCGCCTGATCAGCGACGTGCCGCTCGGACTGTTCCTGAGCGGCGGGATCGATTCGAGCGCGGTGCTGGCCGGCGCCGTCGCCGAACGACGGGGCGCGCCGCTCCGGACTTTTACGATCGGATTCAACGAACCATCCTTCGACGAGTCCGGCGATGCAGCGTCGGTGGCGCGGGCCTTCAGCACCAATCACGCTATGGAACGCGTCGACCTTGCCATGGCCCGGAATCTCATCCCCGATCTTTTGGTCCGCATCGGTGAGCCAATCGGCGACGCGTCGGTCTTGCCGACCTATTTGCTCAGCCGATTCACCCGGCGCAGCGTAACCGTCGCGCTCTCGGGCGATGGCGGCGACGAGCTTTTCGCCGGCTACGATCCCTTCAAGGCGCTGGCACCGAGCCGCCTTTACCAAAGGCTGGTGCCCCGCGGGCTTCATCGAGGACTGCAGCGGCTCGCCGATCTCCTGCCCATCTCGACCTACAACATGAGCCTCGATTTCAAGTTGCGGCGCGCGCTCCTCGGCCTCTCCTACGGCCCATGCCTCTGGAACCCGGTATGGCTCTCTCCTGTCGATCCGCAGTTCATGCGCGAGATCTGCGCCGAGCCGCTACGCGCCGAGGAGCTCTACGAGGAGGCGATCGACATGTGGCGAGCCGGCGACGGACGAGATCTTGTCGACCGCAGCCTTGAATTCTACACGAACTTCTATTTGCAGGACGATATTCTGTTCAAGGTGGACCGTGCCGCCATGCTCAATTCGCTCGAGAGCCGAGCCGTCTTCCTCGACAACGATCTCGTGGCGTTCTGCCGTCGCCTCCCTCACCGCTTCAAGTATCGCCATGGCGAGCGGAAGTATCTGCTGAAGCGCGCGCTCCGGGGGATCATCCCCGATGAGGTGATCGAGCGGCGGAAGAAGGGATTCGGCATTCCGCTCGCAAGCTGGCTTCGGACAGTCCCGGCCAATCCGCCGATGCGGCCGCTGCCCGGTCTGCGCCTGGAGCGGGTGGCGCGAGCGTGGCAGGATCATCGCGCAGGAACGGTCGATCACCGCCTGTTTCTCTGGAGTTGGCTGAGCCTGCAATGGGGCCTGCTCCAACCATCGAGTGCGGCATGAAGACCGGTAGCATCGACGACTTGGATGGCGTGACCGAGCGAGGATCTCCGGAGCGCTTCGGATACGAGTGGAACGAGTATTCCGAGATGCGCCCGGAATACGAAGAGCAATTCCGGCGGTGGACGGTTCATCTCCGGCCCGACGACTGGCGCGATAAAAGCTTTCTCGACGTGGGCTGCGGCATGGGCCGCAACAGCTACTGGCCGCTAAGATATGGGGCGTCGCGCGGCGTGTCGATCGACGTCGATCGAAAATCGCTGCAGGCCGCACGCCGGACGTTGGTGCAGTTTCCGAATGCTTCCGCCCTCGAAGCGAGCGCCTACGATATTCCGTTCACTGACGAGTTTGACATCGTGTTCGCGATCGGCGTCATCCATCATCTGGAGCATCCCGAGCGAGCGCTGCGGCAAATGGTCCGCGCCGTACGACCTGGCGGGCGTGTTCTGATCTGGGTCTATGGCCTGGAAAATAATGAGTGGATCGTCAATATCATAGATCCGCTGCGCAAAGTGTTGTTCAGTCGGCTACCTATCGCGCTCGTCCATCACTTGTCAGTCTATCCTGCCGTCGGCCTGTGGTGTGCCCTTAGGATGGGACTCAGTCGAATCGAGTACTTCCGCCTGCTTCGGCGACTTTCCTTTCGTCATCTACGGTCGATCGTCTTCGACCAGCTCTTGCCGCGCATTGCCAATTACTGGTCGCGCGAAACCGTAATCAAATTGATGTCAGATGCGAATCTGAAAGGCGTTCAGATTTCCTGGGTGAACGAGATGTCTTGGTCAGCAATCGCCACAAAACCGACGCTGCCTGCGGTCAGTGGTGAAGCGGCGAGTAGACTAGACAGCTAGGGGATCAATTCGTAGCGCAATTGCGGAAGGAATGCGTTATTGCGCTGGGGCTATCGTGAATGTCACCAGAACAGATTTTGCCAATCGACGGGATTTTAGAACTGCTGTGTTGCCCCAACACGGGCGCATCCTTGACCCGCCGCGGTTCGACACTGCTCGGATCGGAAGGGACAAGCTACCGAATATCCGATTCGGGCATTCCTTTATTTGCCGAGAAGTTCTGCTCTGCCGACGGACGACAGCAGCGGGAACATTACGAACGCATTGCAGCGGCATATGTGGAGAATTTGGGGTATCCTCACACTGAGGAATACACGACCTATCTTGATAACGCCTTGCTAGCGGCGGTCGACCGTCCGCTCGGCACCACCGCTGAACTTTGCTGTGGACGCGGTGAGGCATTCTCACTGCTCGGTTCACGGGTTGCGCGCGGCATCGGGGTGGACGTATCGCCGTCAATGCTGGAACAGGCGCTCTTATTCAGTCACAACTCCGGACTCGTATTCCTTCAAGCCGATGCGACTATGCTACCCCTGCGGAATGCGTCGTTCGACAGCGTCTTCATGCTAGGTGGGATTCATCACGTTCGCGATCGGAATCAACTCTTCTCCGAGATCGCTCGAATTCTGAAGCCAGGCGGGCGCTTTTATTTTCGAGAGCCGGTAAGCGATTTTTGGCTTTGGCGATCTTTGCGATGGGCGATCTATCGGATCTCGCCAACGCTCGATCACGAAACCGAGCGTCCGCTTCTCTGGTCCGAATCTGTACCCGTGCTCGAGGCCAACCGGCTCCGTCTAACAGAATGGAAAACATACGGTTTCGTCGGCTTTTGCCTCTTTATGAATAGCGATGTTCTAGTGTTTAACCGACTATTCCGCTTCTTACCAGGAATCCGAGGATTAACGCGCGCCGCCACGAAGTTAGACAGCGCCATTCTAAGCCTACCTGGGCTTGGACGATGTGGCCTTCAGGTCGTCGGTGTGGCTGAGAAAGGGCTCAAGTAGATGTTGAGGACGTTACTGCTCATCGCCGCGATGATTCTCAGCGCGGTCATTGGCAATCTGCTGCTCAAGACCGGCGTATTGGCTCGCCAGCCCAGCGGGCTTGTGACCGTAATTCTTCATCCAAGGGTGATCTGCGGTCTAACCCTGTTCGGCGGTGCGGCGATGCTCTACCTGCTTGTTTTGCAGCGTATGCCGCTCAATGTGGCGCAGTCGATGATGGCTCTGCAATTCGTGGGAGTGATGCTTGGGTCAGTCGTCATCCTTGGCGAGCCGATGCCGCCCACACGTCTCTTGGGAGCAGCCCTAATCACCATAGGTGTTCTTATTGTCGGCTGGTCCAATCTCCCGTGAGCGACGGGGAAGGAGAGACGTAACGTACATGGTGCCGTATTTGAGCCTGATATATCGACTGCTTGAATTGCCGAGTGCTTATGCGCTGAACCAGCATCTCGGTAGACCAACGACAGATCGGTACCGGGCACTAATAGAGGCTAATTTGCAGACTGACGATATCTTCGTCCTCGATGTCGGATGCGGAATTGGCAATTTTCGCGACAGTTTTCGCGGCCACTATATCGGAATTGATATCAATTCTAGATACATCGATATGGCTCGGAAACGATTTCCGGATCGCTTCGAGGTTATGGACTGTACCAGCCTTGGATTTTCTAATGATAGCTTCGACGAGGTTGTCAGCGTCGCGACAACTCACCATCTCAACGACGACGCCTTCGCAAAGATGGTTGCCGAAGCCCTCCGCGTCGTAAGGCCGGGAGGCCACTTCCATGTCATCGACGCGGTACTGCCGGCGTCGAAATGGGCTTGGTTCAAGCATGCCTGGTTCAGGCTAGACCGAGGCAGGTACCCTCGTAAGCTGGCGGTCATGCTCACTCTTTTACGTAGCCGCGGTCGATTATCTACTCACCAGGTCCTTAAAGGGCCGCTGCACGACGTCGCATACATTCGGATTGCACGACCCTAGCTGATGAATCGCGGGAAAGCGTCCTCGATCCGGACGTAAGGTAGTGTTACTCGGGCGCATCGAGCGTTACGCTCTCGATAAGCGCCTTGCTAGGCCCCGCGTCGGACAAGTTGCGAACGATGACATGTCCGATTTGTGACGCATCCGCCCGCATGCAGTACTCTCTTATCTCGCTGTCCGGCCCGATCTCGACCTCGCTCAGGACCTGAGTCGGGCTGGCCGCTTGTGTGAGCTCGATACCGATCTTTCCGGCAAGCGTTTGGACCTTCGCGCAGACGGCTATGCTTCCTTGAACGTCTTTGAGTTTTTCCGAGAGGTCTGCTTCGAAGCTCTGTGCGCCCTGGCGCGGGGCGGTCTCGATGCGGATGAAGGTGGAGAGAACCGGGCTCGGAGCAAGTTCGGCCGCTGATTTCAAGTTAGCGAGGGGGATGTTGGCCAAGGGCGCTCCATGTTTCGGGCTCACTCTCAAGATACGGACCAAGAGCGCGTAGGCCGTAAACGGCTCTTTCCCCCATTCCTCTGCTTCAGTACTCTCGATATCCAAGCCGGCGCTGCGGAGTGCCTCCAAACCGCGCTGAATCATTTCGGGGTTAGGGTCGAGCAAGAGAACGTATTTGGTTTGCGGATCTGCAAGACGTTCGCGCTCGTATGCTCCGAGTGTCGGCATTACCGAGTTGGCATCATGCGTCCAAGGATTTTGCAGCGTAAATAGCAGGTTACTGGAGGTTAGCGACGAGAACAGATAGCTGCTATCAGTGGAATACCACGTCCGCACTCGCTCGCTCGGCTTGTCGTATTTGTTCAGGAGGACGTGATACTGCCGGATCATCTTGTAAAGTGCCACCTCGTCCGGCCGTTCCGGCCCGTTCAAATAGACTTGCAGGTAAGGATTGAACAACAGGGGTATCTGCGTGAGGCCACCAAATAGGAACAAAGCGGACAAGGCGGCTATGTTGGGCCGCCGAACGACCGATAGTACCGCTGCCAGCGCGACAGCCGCCCCGATAAGCACTACTACTTGAGGGGCTCCGTTTGCTATATTGGACAGATGCAGCGCATAGCGCGGGTCGAGGCGCACGATGACCAAAGGTATTAGCAGACCAAGGACGAATAACCCGGCTAACCCGGCGCGCGTTTGATCGGCGAGGTTAGTCACACGTCCGAGAACGACCGGAACAGTAAGGTAGGTGACGATCGTCAAATGTGCGACGTAATAGTAGGTATTGGCGAGATCCATTCGCAGAACGAAGACAGCGAATGCATATGCGGCACAATAAAGCATGGAAAACCATGCGATGCGCGCTTCTATCGTGTTGCGAAATAGCGACGATCGCAACACCAATGCAGCCACCGCCGACGTGATATAGGGGACGTAAATGTCATAGTCCGTAGCAAAAAACTGTGAGAAGGGCAGATGGTGGGATTCTGAATATTGTTGGCCGGAGTGGATCGCATTCAGTGTCACGTTCCACAACGTTCGCGGCGAGACGTAGCCGACATTGCCCCAGTAAAACAGTAGCCCCAGCCCCATGCAGATCAGCCCGCCGATGGCGAGGCCGAGAATGTCAGACAACAATTGGCGCCACGGCGCGACATCGGCAAAGCAAAAGCCGAATTCCACTAGCAAGAACAGCCCTATGGCTGTGCCAGTAAAGGCCTGACTGTTGACGGATACGCCAAAAAGAAATCCGCTGACGACCGAAGCTCCCAGCGAGCGTTTGTCACGCAGATGCCAAACAGCGATTCCAGCGAGAGCCGTCGGCACGGATAGGAAGGTCGTGAGATCCCAAAACAGAATCCGCGGGAGAAGCGGATTCAGGAAGAGAAAAGCGTATGCTGCGCAGGCGATCGCCGTGCCGTAAAGGCGACGAACCATAAGGAACAGCGGGATGCCACTGCACCATAAGATGAGAAGCCGCAGCAGAATATATCCGCTAAGTCCGTGACCAATGTTTTGAAACAGCGAATTCAGGAAAATGACCGGAAACCGCGCAGCATAATAGGTGCAACCGTACTCCAACCACATACGCTGGAAAGAATAGCCATATCCTGTGTAGAACTCTGGGTCGATATATCCCGCTTGGTTTATCAAGCTGATATGGAACACCAACACAGCGGCTATGGGAGCAATCACCCAGTAAAGGATCACAAATCTCGGGATGCGAGGATTCGCATGCCGTTCAATGTCTTGCCGCGTTCGGCTGTCCAAAGCACTCAAAGCCGATTTCCTACCTTGTGTCAGCGGGTATCGACCGCCGGCGCTTAGCCGCACTGATGGTTCGCGCGCCGGTCAGTCGAACCTGAGCGTTTCAACCGCGCTGCCGCTGCTGTGCTGGCCTGGATCCATCCGCCAATACCGATTCCGATCGCATTCCAAATCGTCGCACTCGGGGAGAGCGGGAAGCGCAGGGGAGGAGGCAATGTTGGCGAGGGTCCGGACGATTTCGTGCCGCAGGCGTCCGCTCAAAACCGGCCGGGTGACAGGGTTGCAGGTGATCCAACGTCTCAGCTCGCACAATCTGTAGACAGAAGGAGCGCAGCACTGTTGGTGGAGCGTTTCAGCGACATCACTTATGCAGCTGTCCCAGGTAAAGCGACTCGCACGTGAACCTACCATGGACATTCCGTATAGACAAAGAGCCGCCGCGCTTCAACTAACCTGACACCGCGGGGTCGGGGACGAAGTTGGAATCAAAAGGGCCGCTTGGTAAGCGCCGAAGATCCCAAGAGATCACAGGAACGAAGTCGAGAACCCGTCTCCGCACCGAAGCGATTGCGATTGCGATGGCATGCAGATGTTAACGTCCTGGGTCGCGCGACGATCGACTTGATCGTAAGCGGTGCCCTCAGGCCACAGCGGCTTTCGGGGACGTGATGTAGGCCCAGGGGAGTAGCATCGTCGATGCGGCTCATGGGCCAGTCGTTGACGAGCTTCGTGAGGGCATCAGCGAGATATGCTTGCGGTTCGACGGCGTTGAGCTTGCAGGTTTCGATCAGCGATGCTAAGAGCGCGTTTTTCCGATTGAGAGCAATGGGCCGGATCGATCGCTCGACCGTGTTGGAGTCGTGCCGTCGTCGACGAAGCGCGTGATCCCCTCCCAGTGCTTCAGCCCGTAGCGGATTGCCGCCGCCAGCTTGGATTTTGCCGAGACCAGCTGGAGCTGCTTCGTGAGCCAAGTTCTGAGCTCCGCGACGAGAGGCTGGGCTCGGGCCTGCCGAACGGCGCGACGCGCATCGGGGCCTTAGCCCCGGATCTCCGTTTCGATGCGGTAAAGCGCGTCAATGCGCGCAAGCGCCTCATTGGCGATCGGCGCTGTGCCGCTCTTGGCCATTTCGTAAAAGCGCCTTCGCACAGGTGTGCCAGCAGAAGGCGAGCGTGACTTGGCCGCCACGCCCGGGATCGGCGAGCGCGGGGTCGCCGGCATAGCCGTCGACTTGAAGGATGCCGGTGAATCCCTTCATCATGGCGACGGCGTGATCGGCGCGGCGGCTCGCGGCATAGACGTAGACCACGCCTGGCGGATCGGTCGCGCCCCAGGGGCGGTCATCGCGTGCGACCGCCCAGAGCTGGCCCGTCTTCACCTGCGACCGCGCCCGGGGTCGAGTGGTTTCGTCAGCGAGCTTGGGCGACGCTTTCAGGAAAAGCCGCTCATGGACCGACGTCAGAAGCCGTGCGGCACGGCCGACGCAATGGGCGAGTGTCGAACGATCAAGCTGGACACCCTGGCGCGCATAAATCTGCGCCTGACGGTAAAGCGGATAGTGGTCGGCATACTTCGCCACCAGCACATGCGCGATCAGCGCCTCGTTGCGTAGTCTGCCCTCGATCAAGCGCGCCTGCGCCGGCGCTTGCACGACCGCGCTCTCGCGAGCCCGGCAGGCATATTTGGGCCGGCGCGTAACGAGCACCCGGAGTTGCGCCGGGATGACGTCGAGCCGTTCGGACGTGTCCTCGCCGATCCGATGCATGGCCTCACCGCAGCAGGGGCAGGTCTTGCTCTCGACGTCGATCACGACCTCGACACACGGCAGATGCGACGGCGATCCGCCGCGATTGAGCCGGCGCTGGGCTGCGCGCGCTGCCTTCACGCCGGCGTCCCACCGTTCCTCCTCGGCTTCTCCCGCGTCGGCGGCCTGCTCAACCTCTTCGAGGGCGAGATTGAGCTGATCGGGCTCGAGTCTTTCCGAACGGCGACCGAACCGAGCGCGCTACAGCTCGCGGATGATCTGACGCAGGCGCTCGTTCTGATCCCGGGCGCGGGCAAGTTCCGCGGTGTGTGTCGCGCGTTCGGCCAGGAGCAGCGCGCGCAGCTCTTCGGGATCACTGGGGAGGTTCTCGGTCTCGAGGGTCACCCGTCCGGTATGACGTGTGTCCGGGCCGACCCAGAAGCCGGCCGCGCGCCGCTCGGCTCTCTGAGTCGTTATGCTGCAGCTATTGCGTTGCCGCCGGCACAGGCGGCTCCACCGCGCGCGGGTCCATTCCATGCCCTGGATCAGCGCCGCCAGCTGTGCCGCTGTGAGGTGGACGGTCCCATCCTCGATCCGGGGCCAGCGGAATCTGCCCTGCTCGAGCCGTTTCACAAAGAGGCAGAGACCCGAGCCGTCCCACCAAACCAGCTTGATTCTGTCCGCTCGCTTCGCCCGGAACACCCGCCTTCTCCTCTTCAACGAGTCCGAACCTCCGTGCGATCGCGCTTACGTTCGCGCCCCGGCGCCGTGCTCTCAGCCACGATGCGCGCCTTGTCCTCGACGCTCCAGCTTCGCCGTCGTCCCGAACCCGTGAAAATCTCGACCCGCCGCTCCGGCGCATCGCTCGTCCTAGGATCGTCCTGCGTATCCGTCATAGTCCCAGCAGCCCACGTCACAGGCCCCGAGACTCTCACGCCCGGTTATCGAAGAACAGGTACCCCCAAAGCACCGCTTACAGTTGATCGCCTGCTACCCGGAGCTTGCGAATTGTAGCCGGGCCAGACTCGCGACCATTTCGTCGACCGTGGAACGAAAGATCCGGAGCTCAGGTTTCTTGCCCCAAATGGGATGCACAACGCAGCCTGTGCCGAGCTTCTTCATTCAAGCGACGGCGGCGCAGTTTTGTGCGTTGCGACTGCTCCGTTGGTTATTCGCCGCATCATGGCTGCATTCGGCAAGCAATTTTTTCGGATGCCTCGCTGTTCGTCGAAATCGATCTCGATGTGAGCGGCTGCGCGAGCGGGCTCGGGCGCATCAAGCACTACGAAATGACCTATGCCGGTAAAGAGGTTCAGGTGAAGCCCGTGCCCGGACGGCAAACGATTGTCCGCGCAGCGGACAAGAGTTCCCTCGTCTCTATCTACCCGGGGAGGCCGCCTCGCGGGCGGAGGCGTGATCGGCGCTGAGGCTGCGGCACCGAGCCGCCAATCTGGCGCCGAATCGAGGGTGCCACCGGAATGACGTTGAAGGACCTGCAAGGCGTGATCCGAGCCGCATGCGACAATACGCATATCTACCAATTTCTATGTCGGTAGCGAGACAATCGCCGGGCGAGGCGGGCGTCGAGATGCCGCGCGCCATCGGCGTCCACCGCGTCCGTCTCGACGAACTCGCTGCGCGCAGCGTCAAGCACTTCGCCTTAGGATTATGACATGCGCGATAGCTGGGAACATCGTATCCAGATCGAGAAGCTGCTCCCTGCCGATCCGGCCGCGAGTTATCCGTGCCTCGTCGATGGCGCCATGCAGCGCCCGCCAGAGGGCATCGGTGGCGTGCCGAAGTTCTACGAGCTGCTATGACAGATCCTAAGCGTGGCCGCATCTATATGGCTCCTGCCCGCATCGCCTGTCGGGCAAGCGCGCCACGGCAAAGCACGCGCGCTGAGTCCGAGCGTATTCACCGGGCGGTTAACGCCATTGATGGTGCGATCGACGGAGAATGGCGCGGTGATCTCGCTCCGCCGCAAGCCCGTAACGAAAGTCAGCGCCTTCCATTGTCCCTTCTTGACCCGGCCAATAACGCGCCGGCAGCGTTTCCCGCGCCTACCCAGGCGCCATGTTGGCGAAGGTGCTGGTCTCGTCGATGAACAAGTCGAGCGCGCCAGGCCTCGACGTCGCCCAGGTGCGCGCTGCGGAGAAGGCAGGCCGCCGTGCACGGTCGAGGTGCTGCTGGTGAAGGTGTATCGAGCGGCATCGAGGGTGTCTTAAAACGTCGCACTATGGCCGACCGACCGACCGCTAGCTCTATCAGAGGTTGGCGCAGTGGTGTGGTAATACACTCCAACCTAGAGAAGAGGCCAATCTCCGACTTCAGGGCCGGCGACCTTCCATGTTAAGATTCATTAGTACACCGCGCTCCTTTTCCAGATGCGGGAAGTACGCCTGAGAGAAATCGTCGACATGCGCGTGCTCAGTCTCTCGCCAATCCCATAACCGAATATCGGCAAAGCCGACGCGTTCGAGCAGATCGCGCAGCGAGGGCTCGTCATAGGTGGTGCGATGATAGATGATCCCTCCTTTGCCGTCCGGTATGCGGCCGAAGAGCGTCCCGAGAAACCAGTCGAGCTTGAGGCCAGCCTGATAAAGCCTACTCACCACCGCAAAATTCGGCACCGACAGCCGCAGAATACCGCCAGGTGTAAGTGTTCTTTTCCAGTCGATGAGTACATCGACAACCTCCTCGCGGTCGAAATACTCGATCACTTGGCAAGCGTAAAGAAGGGTTGCAGACGCGTCCGCAATGTTGGTGAGACGGCGGATATCCTGGACATGATCGACATGCGGAAACGCCATGTGATCGATGTGGACAAAGCCAGGAATAAAGCGCTTGCCACAACCGACATGCAATTTCACCAATTCTGCCATCTCGCTCCACGACGTCAGCTCGAACGAGTCGTGAAGGTAGCGGGAAACGCCATTCGAATCCACGCCATATCACCTCCGCGCGACGGGCCCTGTCCTTCCTTGAGAATCGACTTTGCGTCGCCCCTCCGATAGCTTTACACATGTTACCAATGAGACAAGCATCGCATTTAGCCGTCCGAACAATCTGGCGGTCAGATGCCGCCACCAGTCTCTGTGGCGAACTCGTTTGCGGCCGTGGAAGATACATTCGATCGCGAGAGAAGCGAAGTCATGCAAGACAACCCTTTCATTTCAATTGCGTTGCCAGTCAAAAATGGGATGCCGCATCTGCCTGGGGCTGTTGAGGCGCTACGCCGGCAATCGTATCCTAATTTCGAGCTGGTCATCCAGGATGGGGGCTCGACCGACGGCAGTCTCGAATACCTGCACGGGCTCGATGTCCCGTTTTCTGTGCATATCGTCTCGGAAGACGACGGCAGCTTGACTGCAGGATACAACCGAGCGCTCAAGAGGTGCCGCGGCGAGCTCGCGGCCACCGCCGGATGTGATGAGGTTCTTGAGCCGAACGCCCTGGAGCTCTTCGCCTCTTGGTACCGGAAGCATCCGAGAGCGATCTATATCTATGGTGGTTGCCGCGTCATCGCCGGTTCAGGGGCCGTACAGGACTATGAGCCCAAGGATTTCGGATTCATCGACTTCATTCGCCATCAAATGTGTCCTCCGCTGGCTGCCGGGGCCTTCAACAGATCTCTGCTTGGACCGGAACTGTATATGGACGAGTCACTGCGGACCGCTCCGGATTTCGAGCTTCTGGCCCGGCTGGCGTTGCGATTCGGCGAGGATCGGATTCTCCGTATGCGAGGGACGCTTCTCACTGCCTTGTGCAACGAGAGTAGCATGACATACCGTGCCGATGCTTATGAACAGATCGCCCGCGATAAGGGCACAGTTCTTAATCGGCTGTTGCATGGTGACATGCGGGAAGCCTTTCTCGACTATTTTCAGCGCGATCTGCTGTTCAACATGCATGCGCAATTTGCCGAACAGACATTTCATATGCCGGACGGCGAACCTGTCTTTCAGAGGCATCTGCTGGCGGCGGCGGCCGCAATGCCCGGGATGTCTCGCCTCAAATATCTAGCGTCACTCGATCGCCGCTTCCGCTGGGACGAGTACACCCGATCTCTCACTCGACGCGAGAACGTGGCACCGCTACCGCCCCCAAAGCAGGCTTCACTGGTGTCAAAGCTCGACCTCTGTTCGATCCGCTCCGAGCCGGATTGGCAGGCCTCTGGCGCCGAGCTGGGGAAGGATCGGGATGGAGTGCAGTTGCGTACCGGAAACGGTCCCTGGCACTATTCGGCTCTAGTACGCCTGAATTTGGCTCAACCGGTGCGCCCGAATACTTGGCGTTGGCTCCGGATTGCCTTCTCGAATGTCCAAGGTACGCCAATGGCCGCCTTATTCGATCCAACGTCGAACGACCTTCAAGATGAGGTGCCCCTCGTGGCGCGGCCGGGGATTAGTGAGGTCTTCCTTGAGCTGCACGACCCGGCCTACACGCATCTGCTGTTTCGAAATGGCGCCTCAAGCAATGCTTCCACCGTTCTGATCCGCGCCATCGAATTTCTATCTATGTCGATAGTGCCAGAGCTGGCCGCTTGATCGCGGTTCCAAAAACGTTCATAGGGGTAGATGCGGGAGTGACTTGCCAATGTTTGTGCTCGTGACCGGTGGCGCTGGATATGTGGGCTCGCGCGTTGTGGCCCATCTTCTAGACCAAGGCCACCGGGTGCGCGTTTTTGACAACTTCCTCTACGGCGGCGAACCGGTGATCGCGCTGAGTGCGTTCTCCAATGTGGAACGCCAAGTGGGGGACGTCCGGAACGACGTGGCCTTACGCACTGCCATGGGTGGGGTGGATGCTGTTATCCATCTTGCCGGAATCGTGGGCGAAGAGGCCTGCAATGTCAGCCCCCGCTTCAGCTGGTCGGTTAATCATGACGCGATTCCCACGTTGGTGCATACCGTCGAGGACAGCGGTGTCTCGCGGCTGGTCCTGGTCAGCACATGCAGCAACTATGGGGTCGCCGGGACGAATCTTGAGGTGGACGAGGATGCACCACTCAAGCCCCTATCGGCGTACGCACGCGCCAAAGTCGCGGCAGAACAGTTAGCACTGGCGGCCAAGCGTGTGCCTACGGTCAGCGTTCTGCGCCTGGGCACGGTTTGCGGCGTTTCGCCGCGCATGCGTTTCGATCTGCTGGTCAATGCGATCGCGCGAGATGCGGTGCTTGACCGCGAGATCGAGATCTACGCACCCAAGGCCTGGCGGCCGTTCCTGCATATCGACGATGCGGCCGAAGCGCTTAGACAGGTGCTAACGGCCGACGCGAGCGCCGTGCATCGCTGCGTTTTCAATGTGGTGGGCGAGAACCATCAGAAAGCGGGGCTCCTGGAGATCGCCCGCCGGCTTTTCCCTAACCTCCGCGCGAAAGTCGTCGACCGGGATCCCGATGTGCGCGACTACCGCGTAAGCGGCGAGCGATTTGTAAAGGCCCTCGGCCTTCGGCCGTCACGTACGGTGGCTGATGCGTTCCGCGAAGTGGCCGACGCCGTACGGAATGGCTGTTTCCGGGACCCCGACTGGAAAGGTCATTCGGCGGTCCCACTTACTCGTTTTCCACCAACATGAGCCATGAGCATCTTTATAGCCCTAGGAGTCGCCAAGCCTATGAATTCCACGGATTGCGTATCAGTCTTTGGCCTTGGGAAGGTCGGGATTACCTTGAGTGCGGCACTCGTTGGTGCGGGCTTCGGCGTCGTCGGTGTCGACGTGGCCGAGCCGGTGGTTCGCAGCCTGCGTGACGGCAGCTTCTGCACCGGCGAGGCTGGCGTCTTGGAGCGTCTTGGCGCGGCTCGAGCCGGACAATTTCGTGCGACCACGGATTCAGCGGAAGCGGTTGCGGCCTCGGCCGTTAGCTTCATCATCGTCCCGACGCCGAGCAACTCGCTCGGTGGCTTCTCCAATCGCTATGTGCTTGGCGTGCTGGAAGCGATAGGCGCCGCCGCAGGACGAAAGCAAACGCGGCATGTCGCGGCGGTCGTCAGCACCGTGCTTCCCGGATCGAGCGCTACGCAGTTTATTCCGGCCCTCGAGCGCGCGGCCCAGCGGCGAATCGGCGACCGCCTGGGCTATTGCTACAATCCCTCCTTCATCGCTCAAGGCGAGGTCCTGAAGGGGCTGGTGCAACCCGAATATATCCTGATCGGCGAGGCAGATGACGCGAGCGGCGCTGCGATAGAAGCCGTGCATCGGCGCATCGTCATCAATGGTGCGCCGGTGACAAAAATGACACCCATCGAAGCGGAGATTGCGAAGATTGCTTGCAACACACACGAGACAATGCGCGTCGCTTTCGCGAACATGCTGCTTGCGCTGTGCAATGAAGTACCGGATGCCGACGTAGACCGAATCACCCAAGCGCTTACCTACCGAATTGGTGAGCGGTTCTTTAAGGGGGCAGCGCCTTACGGAGGGCCATGCTGGCCTCGCGACAACCGCGCGCTCGCGGCCTTCATGGACCTTGTGGGCGTGCCGAGCACGCTGCCGAACGCGGTGGATCGCGCGAATGCCGACCATGGCCTCTATATTCTTCGACAAGTGCTAGACGCAGTTCCGCGCGGGGGCAGTGTGGGGCTCCTCGGCCTTGCCTATAAGCCTCGTACATCGATGATCGACCGGTCCTTCGGGATCGATCTTGCTGGATGGCTTTCCGCGGAAGGCCGGATGGTCGTCGGCTGGGACCCATTGGCCAATGCCGAAGCAGCACGAGCACTCGGCACCAAGATTCGCATCGCGGCCGAGGCGGAGGACTGCCTTGCCTGCGATGTTGTCGTTATCGCTCTGCCGCTTGCTGAAGTTCGTGAAATCGATTGGTCCCGCGCCGCAGCAACACGCGTGCTGGATTGCTGGCGGGTTCTGGACGCCGAACAACGGCAATTGGTAGGTAGCTACATTCCTCTCGGCTTACGGCGCGCGATGACGAGCCGCTGGGGCACCACCCCAGGGTACGGCGCGTGGTTTGAACATCTGACCAACTAAGATCAGAGTGCCATTCCAGGAACTCGCAGAGCAAGAACTGTGACTGTCTCACACGACATCATCCCGCTCGTCGAACCCTGGGTCTCCCGCGGTTGCGCTGAGGCGGTGCGCCGTCAAGTCGCGAGTGGCTTCGTTGGTCCCGGTGCCGCAGCGCGGAGCTTTGCTGACCGCGTCGCGGGGATCTGCGAGGTGGCGGCGGCTGTGCCAGTCGCCAGCGGCACGGTAGCCCTCTCTGTTGCGGCCCAGGTCCTCGGCCTGAAGGCGGGCGACGAAGTCGTGGTGCCGGCCTATGGTGTCATTTCCGTGATCAACGCTTTCGCTTCGATAGGTCTGATCCCGCGTCTTGCGGAGATCGACCCCCGCACCGGTTGCATAGATCCAAAGCTCTTGGAACAAGCGATCAGTCCAAGCACGCGGGCGGTCGCCTATGTAGATTTCTGCGGCAGTATTGGGCCGGACCTCGATCGCGTGGCGGCGATCTGCGGGGATCGCGGCATCTCCTTGATAGAAGACGCTGCGTGGTCGTTGGGCCGCGGCCCGGCTGGCCGTCGCGGCGGTAGCTTTGGGACCATCGGCGCTACTAGTTTTAGCGTGCCGAAGATCGTTACTACTGGACAAGGTGGCGCTGTGCTGGCGCATAACGCAGTACAGCGGGACGCTGCAATCTGTGCCGTAGACCAAGGCGATGTAGATTGGCGCCAAACAAATATCAGCAACGGAATCGGCAGCAACCTGCGTCTGAGCGACCTATCTGCGTCTCTGGGTATCGCGCAGCTTGATCAGCTTTCGGAACGGCTGGCACGCAAGCGTCGCGTCTTCGGAGTGCTCGCCGAACACCTCGGCGCGCGACTGTTTCGCCCCGCGGACGGTGACCCGCCGATGCAGAACATCATATTCGTGGATCGTCCCAACGACGTCCTCATCGAGCTTCGCGCGAAGGGGGTGTCGGCAGCCAGGCCGTATCGGCCGATGTATCACCATGCGCCCTACCGAGGGTTGAAGAACGGGAATTTCCCGGCCTCGGAACTCTGGTTCCAGCATGCTGTCTATCTGCCTTTCGGGATGGGAATGGATGAAGCAAGCGCGGCACGAGTTGGAGAGGCGGTTCAACACCTGAGCTGCCGCTTTGTCGATGCGACTGTGGCTTAAGCAGAAGCGCGGAACCGCAACTTCCACGCCGTCGGCCAAGATCGTCCAAAGCGCGGTGCTCGACGCTGGAATAAGCCGTCGGCCGCGAGATAACAGGATTTCTCTGGCATTTGAAGCCGCGTTCGACCGCTTCTGACTGGCCCGTTTGTTGCGGGCGCATGGTATCGACGCCCACGTCATCCACATGGCAAACGTCGCTGTCTCACGTGAACATCGGCTATCCTTACGCCTATCGTGTGGCTGCGGGCGCCGCCCGCGCCGGCATAACAGGCGGCAAGTCCGCGAGCGACGAAGGGAGGTATGCCGCAAAGCGGCGCATTTCAACGTTGGGACCGTTAACCACCGGTGTCGAAAGCCCTTTGCGCGGCGACGGCGATTTGCGATTGCGCAAGGCGATCAAACACGCGATCCCTGCCCCAAAACTGTCGGAACGTGGCGAAGGTCGGGGTATCGTGCTGAAGTGGATTGCTAAGCCAAGTAGACGGCACCGGCGCCAGCGGGACCGCTCCGCTGCGCTCGCCGATCTCAGTAGGACGAAGGATGTGATTGCGGTCTGCAGCGCGGCCTTGGCAACGGACCCGACTTTGCGGGCAGCAGGTGAGGAATTGCACCACGCGCTCTCGCACGCGCTCGGTTACGAGGGGCCTCAAGTCCAAGCTTGGCCGACAGCCTCTGATCGACGGCGTTCCGTACATGCGGGTGATTGGATCACAGGGCTACGCGCACAAAGCCGCTGGCGACGTGCATGGGATCTCCAGGCAATGCGTGGTAGCGCTAAGAAAAGAATTTGGTGATAATTTCGGATGTGCAGTTGTGGTGCGCGATCCGATTCCGCGTCTGCACAGCCAGATTGCGCTATTCGAATCATTCAACTACGACAAAAAGTCCTGGGGTGATTTGAGATATCTCGACGAGATCTGCAGGGACGCCGGGATTATTTCTGAGGATATCAGCTACACGGAGCGCCTTTTCATACACGGAGTAAACATGCTGAATTCGATATTAGACGAGATGAGTACCGCAAAAGATTTACAGGTGTGAAGACCTCACCTGCACACCGGGAAAGTTACGCGAATTCGTGATTGATATTACCAATAACAAGGTGTCCGTGCCGGATCAATGGGTGGAGCAAGCCATAAGCAGCCGGCGGATCAATGCCCACTTCGTATCCTCGGCCGGCGAATTTGATGACCGGCAACGCCAAATTATCCAGGCCGTCGTGAAGCCGGAAGCCTGGGACGCTTACAGATCGCTCGGTTATGAATGCAAAATAAAATAATCGCACGATGCTGGCATTGACGTGCCTACAGTTACGCGCCTGTGAAAAATGCTGATCCGGCGTGGATTGCCCGGACCCCGAAAGCTCGATAGCATTGTCAGGGAAGTGCTCCAGCATCGAGTGGCATCTACTGCGATGAGGAAAACCGACTTTCTGAGCTGGTTAGCCGCGAGCGCCGCGTTCACCAGCCAGCGCCCATAGCCGGCGGCGGGGTCGGCGAAGACCAGATGATTGCCGGCCGTGCTGACCGTCTCGAACAGGTGCAGTCATTCGACTCCTTCCGCGTTGGACTGCACCTGTCTTCATATCGAACCAGCAATTAGGGAAGTAGGCCCTGGCCCTGGTTCCGATGACGTGGGGATCGCGGAGGTTGGTGCGGGTCGATCAGCGTAAAAGGGTCGACGCCCCGGCGACAGATGCCCTCCAGCCGCCTAGAATGCCGCAACTGCAGAGTTCGGCATCGTATTCTGGTTCAATCGGAACACACCATTCAGTCCCGAAACAGGTGCGCGGAACCCTGGACCACAAAGCGTACCGATACGAAGGCCTTAGAAATGTTGCACCTTCTGGGAGCTTGAGCTCGCTTCAACGAACTTGATCGGTCATCGCCGCCATGTTATTCGGCTCATTAGCCAAGGACTTGGTCTGGTCATCCCGTGAACGGTGAGGACCGCAAGTGACACTCGACATGGGTGAGGGTCAATGAAGACGGCATTGGTCTGCGGAGCGGGGGGCTTTATTGGCTCACACCTGGTCAAGCGGCTTAAGCGAGAGGGTTTTTGGATCCGCGGGGTCGACCTGAAGTTCCCGGAGTACTCGGAGACCGCTGCCGACGATTTCATTATTGCTGATCTGCGCGATGTTTCTGTTTGCCGCGGTGCCGTCGACCGCCGGTTTGACGAAGTCTACCAGCTCGCCGCAGATATGGGCGGCGCCGGCTACATCTTCACTGGCGAAAACGACGCGCATATCATGCACAATTCGGCGATGATCAATCTCAACATTCTGGAGACCTGCAGGAATCGCAACATAAAGCGCATTTTTTACTCGTCTTCAGCATGCATGTATCCGAGCCACAATCAGCGCGATGCCGCGGCGCCGGTGACGCGCGAGGACAGCGCTTACCCGGCCGATCCCGACTCAGAGTACGGCTGGGAGAAGCTCTTCTCCGAGCGCCTTTATCTGAGCTACGCGCGGAACTACGGCATGGAGTGCCGGATCGCGCGCTACCACAACATCTTCGGCCCCGAGGGCACCTGGACGGGCGGACGCGAGAAGGCGCCGGCCGCGTTGTGCCGTAAGATCGCTGAGGCGCCCAACGGGGGGAGCATCGAAATCTGGGGTGACGGCCTTCAGACGCGCTCGTTTCTCTATGTGGACGAATGCCTTGAAGGAACCATTCGGCTCGTGCGATCGGGCTTTTCCGGGCCTGTCAACATCGGCTCCGAAGAGATGGTGACGATCAACGATCTTTCGCGCTTGATCATGAAGGTTGCAGGGAGGTCGCTCGAGGTGAAACATATTCCTGGGCCGCAAGGCGTGCGTGGGCGCAACTCCCATAATGACCTGATCCAAGACAAGCTTGGGTGGGCGCCTGGACAACCCCTGGTTGAAGGTTTGGCGCTCACCTATCCATGGATAGAGCAGCAGGTTCGCCTGGCGCGTCATCGGAACACATAGAATTTTCAATCGGGGAGGCGAAGTGAAAACAATTACGGTTGTGGGGCTAGGCAAGCTCGGTGCACCAATGGCGGCAGTTTTTGCGGCGCGCGGCCACAAGGTCATCGGCGTCGACGTCAACGCGTCGTTTGTCGACGCCCTCAATGAGGGGCTTGCGCCGGTGAACGAACCGCGTCTGCAGGCGATGATCGATGAAGGACGATCGAGGCTCCGCGCGACGACCGATTTTGCGGAAGCGATCCCGGCCAGCGACGCGAGTTTCGTGATCGTACCAACGCCGAGCGATCACGACCATTTCTTCACCAATCGGTACGTCGTCGAAGCGATGGAGAAAATCGGTGCGGCTTTGCGGTCGCGTTCCGGTTATCACGTTGTCGTGGTGACGAGCACGGTCATGCCGGGTTCCACTGGCGGCATGATCCGCGAAACGCTCGAGCGAGCATCCGGATTCAAAGTCGGCGAGGATATCGGGCTCTGCTATGGCCCAGAATTCATCGCGCTCGGCTCGGTCATCAACGACATGCTGCGGCCGGATTTGCTGCTGATCGGCGAGTCGGATGCTCGCGCGGGCAGCTTCATCGAAGCGATCTACCGCGAGGTCGTCGAAACGAAGCCTGAAATCCACCGCATGAATTTCGTAAACGCGGAGCTCTGCAAGATCGCTGTGAATACCTTCGTGACGACAAAGATCTCCTACGCCAACATGATTGCCGAAATGTGCGATCGCCTGCCCGGCGCCGATGCCGAGCTCGTCACAAAGGCGGTGGGCGCGGACAGCCGGATCGGCCGCAAATATTTGAGGGGCGCCATCGGCTATGGCGGGCCGTGCTTTCCGCGCGACAATAAGGCGTTCGGCGCGCTCGGGAAGCGCCTTGGCGTCCGCTGTGACCTCGCAGAGGCGACCGATCGGATCAACGATCACCAGCTCGAGCGGCTGTTCCAGTTTGTCGAGCACCATGCGGGACCCGCGGCGAAGGTCGCCATCCTCGGCATGTCCTACAAACCGCATACGGAAGTAATCGAGGAGAGCCAGGGTGTTGCTCTCGCTCATCTCCTTTCCAAACGCGGCTACGCGGTGACGGTTTTTGATCCGCAGTCGGGCGACAAAGTCGCCGCCTTGCTCGGGAACCTCGTTGAACGCGCACCCTCGGCGGCGGAAGCGGTAGCACGTGCGGATGTCGTTGTAATTACGACTCCTTGGCCCGAATTCAACCATATCTCATTTACTCCTCAAGCGAAGAGGTGTGAGCTCGTCGTCATCGATCCATGGCGCGTCGTGGATCAGTCGAAGCTCGGCGACGGCGTGACCTACATTTTGCCGGGCCGGGGCAACCGCGGTCCAGCGGCGTCGATCGAAGTGGTGCAGAAAATCGCGTGAACCTGCACCGATGTAAAGCAGTCGGCCCTTCTGTGATAGCATCGAACGAAAGAATTACGAGGCTGACCATTGTTCATGTTCTAGGGCAGGATGCCAGTTGCGTCAGACATGATGTGAGCGCTAGGGAAACCAGATGATTTCTCTCGTGCTATATGGCCGGAACGACAGCTACGGCTACAATCTGCACAAGCGTGCGGCGCTCAGCCTAAATTGCTTCGCGGAGGTGCTTTCCGATCCGGATGATGAAATCATCTTCGTCGATTATAATACACCCGACGATTATCCGACCTTTCCGGAAGCTGTCGAGGACACGCTCACAGCAGCGGCAAAGGAGCGATTACGCGTACTTCGCGTGCGGCCGAGCCTCCACCGGCGCTTTCAGTCCAAAACCCATCTGGTTGCGCTCGAGCCGATCGCCCGCAATGTCGCCATCCGACGGTCGTCTCCGCTCAATCGCTGGATCCTTTCGACGAATACGGACATCATTCTTGTCCCGCGGCACGAGGGAAGCCTGAGCAGTGTAGTTCGAGACCTGCCGGCGGGGTTCTATCATCTGCCGAGATTCGAGATACCTGAGTCGTTGTGGGAAGGCTTCAACCGGCTTGATCCCGCGGGCGTCATCGCCTCAGTACGCGATTGGGGCACCGCCGCTCATCTTAACGAGATCGTTTTTGGGAACGACATCGTGAAGTTCGATGGCCCGGGCGATTTTCAGCTGATCCAACGGCAGGATCTGTTCGATATTCACGGACTCGACGAACGGATGTTACTGGGGTGGCATGTCGACTCAAACCTGGCGAAACGGCTCTGCTTCAAGTACCGCCAACCCCGAGACTTGCTCGAGCATATCTTTGCCTACCATTGCGACCACACCAGACAAGTGACGCCGGCACATCGGCACGATCGCATCCAGAACGATTCCAATGAATTTGTGCATGGCGTCAAAATGGCCGCCATACCCGAGCAGGCCGACAGCTGGGGATGTCCCGGCGATCACATTGAGGAGATTCACCTCGCCGGCTCGTCGAGCCGCCTTTACATGCAAGTCGTTCGCCACGTTGTCGGGGCTCCACTGACCGAGCCGACAGAGGCGCACTACCGGCCAGAATCCTACGACAAAGTTGATTATGACCCGCAACACCTTCTGCCGTTCTTGATCGATATCTTCATCAATGCGCCGCGGGATTGGAACATTGCCTGGTTTGGAAGATCCCGGGACACGTTGAACCGGTTCATGCGCGCGTGGCAGGAGCTCGGTTTCACCGGCCATCTGCTTATCGATCAAGAGATAGCTCCGTTTTTGATGGAGCGCGCGTTCGACCCGGTCGTCACTCGGGACCGAGCCGGCATCCTCGCCGACGCAGATGCTTTCATCTTCGATTTTGGGCTCGCTGACATCGCCGCGACCGACAACGGAATGTCTGCGAACAGGATAGAGATCAAGCTTGTTCAGGGTTTCGCGGCCCTGATGAAGGCGGAGGAGGAGAGGACGCAGAGCGGCAATGCGCCGCGGCGCATCGTGACGCTCAATACAATCCACAACCGGTTTGAGCGCATGGTGGTGAGTTGCATTGCAGCGGCGGCCACTCCTTTCAGCACTCGCATTCGCCAGGGTTACATCCGGCCGCGCACAAATGAGATGCTAGACTGCCTGGTGGCAATGACAGTGGGTGAAGCCGGAGAGAGGATCGGAAACCAAATCCGGGTCAAGCCTGGGCATGTGGGCATCGTATGCCATGGTCCCTACGCCCGTCTACAACCGGGCGTGTATCGGGCGAAAATCCGGCTGCGCGCGAGATCAACACTGGGAAGCAATCCCGATTCGATCGTGCTGGTGCTGGAGATCAGCGTGGACGGCTACGTCCTCGGTTACCTGCCAATCAGCCGGGATCGATTAAAGGCGCGTGATATCGAGTTGCCTTTCGATCTTCCGGAAAGTCTGGGAGCAGAAGCGCTCGTTGGCGGAATCATGCTCTGCTTGCGATCGTTGGGTGAAATCGATGCAGCCGTCGAAGCGATGTCGGTCGAACCCGCGAGCAAAGCGTCTTTGGGTGAGCGGCGTGATTTGAACTGGCTGCATGCGCAGTTAGTGGGAGACGCCGGCGAGCGGGTAGGGGAGGTGGTGCGGAGCCGTCCTGGTCGGATCGGCTATGTGACGTACGGTCCGTACTGGCGACTGCCAAAGGGACGGTACCGTTGCCGGGTGAAGTACCGCGCAGAAGCGTCGCCGCACTTGGCCCCGGCTGATCCGGTGATGGTTCTCGAGCTGGCAATCAAAGGCCAGACCAGGGCTCATCAGGTATTAGACGGGCAGGACCTTGCCGCCGGCGAGGTAACATTGGACTTCGCGGTTCCGGAGATGGTCGCAATCGATCGGGAGGCCAAGGTTGAGCTACGCCTTCGGTGCCTGCAGGCACTGAACCTCACGGTCGAAGGCGTTACGACCGAGCCGCTGGCAGCGGCGCTCGCGAGCGAGCTGCCGACCAGCATGGAGTGGCTGCCGTTGCAATTCCCGGGGGCAGCGGGGCAGCGCGACCGCGCCGCGGTGCGCAGCAGGCCGGGACGATTGGGCTGCGTCCTTCATGGGCCTTACTATTCGCTGCCCGCCGGCCAGTATCAGCTCAGAATGGATTTTGAAGAAGAACAGCAAGCCTCGGCTGGAACTAGCGATCCGATTTTGGTGCTGGAAATGGTCATAGACGAGGTCATTCGAGCTTGCCGCGCAATCGATCAGCAGACGCTCGCGAGCGGCAGCGCGACCCTGGAATTCGGGATTCCGGAAAGCGTGGGCGCGGATCTGGAAGCAAAGATCGAAGCCAGGCTGCATAGCATTGCTCCGGTTCGCATGGCAGTGAAGCGCGTTGTGGTCGAACGAACCGGGGATTTCGCGCAGCAGACTTTGCAAATGGACATCCTGCCATTGCAAACGGCTGGGGAAGCCGGCGAACGGGTTGGAGCTGCGGTGCGCGCCAGACGCGGACGATCGGGATGCGTGCTATATGGGCCCTATCGTCGGCTACCGGCTGGGGAGTACGTGGCGAAGATCAGCTTCGACGGGAGGGAAACCGGAGCGGAGGATCCACGATTGGCGCTGGAAGTCGTGGCTGAAGATGTGGTTCAAACCCGTTGCGAAATCGACACGCAGGGCATTGCCGCAGGCGAAGCGAGTCTGGCTTTCGCGATCTCGCAGAGTTTGGCCGCGGATCGAGAGGCAAAGATTCAGATAAGGCTGCACTCTCTGCGTCCAACTGAAGTGACGGTGCGGAGCGTGCTGGTCGAGCGGGTCGGAGATCCGCGCCTCGGGGTTGCAGAAGAGCAGCGAAGCCGGCCAGCCCGTAAGCGGCGTCGCGCACCGCAGAGCGCCACGGTGCGGATGCGAGCTCTGGGCGGTTCTTTGACCGCTCTCGCCCGGACGCTGCACCGCCGAATTCATGATCTCCGCTGAGCTCGCGCGGCCGAATGCAATGCCGGGGCTATATCATTCCCGTTCGATACTTGAGGGATCGCAGAACCCAGGCCGATCTCGGCTCGGCGATCGACGCTCCGTTGGATGTGACCGAATGGGTCGGAATTCCTTTCGATCGTCCGATGCGGCAACCGGCGCTCCGATCACCACGAAAGAAGTAGGTCCTCGATGGCCCCTATGACAACTCGCCCAACTCTCGAGGATGTTGAGGCCTATTGGGATCGGCGACCCTGCAACATCCGCCATTCGAACAAGCCGATCGGGTCCAAGGAATACTTCGACGCAGTAGAGGAACGCAAATACTTTGTCGAACCTCATATCCCGAGCTTCGCCGAATTCCCGCGTTGGCGAGGCAAGCGCGTGCTGGAGATCGGCTGCGGCATCGGCACAGATGCCGTGAATTTCGTGCGCGCGGGCGCTTCCTACACCGGCGTCGATCTTTCCGAGGTTAGTCTCGATCTTACGAGACAACGTTTCGTTGCCTTCGCGCTCGAAGGCAGACTGTTGCATGGCAATGCGGAAGAAGTGCATCGACTGGTCGAGCCAGCGTCCTTCGACCTTGTCTACTCGTTCGGGGTCATACATCATACGCCCGATCCCCGCGCGGTAATCGAAAGCGCGCGCCGCGCCATCCGGCCGGATGGGGAGCTGCGCATCATGCTTTACGCCAAGCATTCCTGGAAGGCTATCATGATCGAAGAGGGTTTCGATCAGCCGGAAGCCCAGGCCGGTTGCCCGATCGCCTATACTTATACGCCGGAGGAAGTGGTAGCCTTGCTCGACGGACAATTCGCTTTGATGGAAATCTCCCAAGCGCACATATTTCCGTACATTGCTGAGAAATACGTGCAATATCAATACGAGCCGCAGCCTTGGTTCAGAGCGATGTCGAGGGAGATGTTCCAGGCCCTAGAACGCCATCTTGGTTGGCATTTGCTCATCAAAGCTAAGCCGGTTTGAACGCGTCCAGCACTCGAATTGTACCCGATAGCCTTGGCGACAGCTTGGCTTGTTCGGTGCGCATCGACGCTCTGAGATCGGCGACGAGCGGCACGCTCGGTTCCTGGCGCAGAGTCGTAGCGCTGCTCGTCAAAACGCAGGACGGTCTTGACGTGGAGCTTTCCGCCATCCGATCCCGCGAAGAGCGAGTTCTTGCGCGTGATTGACCGCCCGCAGCTGCGCCGTCTCGGCGCGCGCCGCGAGCACCATCGCCTTCAGCGTCTCGATGTCGTCCGGAAGCTCGACCGCGGTATCGGCCATGCCCGAGAATGAAGCATGATTCGCCGCGCGACGCCGCGGTGAAGGCGGCCCTGAGTCATCTCGCCGCAGCTATCCGGCCGACGTCGGATGGCGGGCCTCCACGGCCTTAACCCGGCTCCAATCCATGCCATCGACCAGCGCCAAGAGCTGCGCTGACGATAATCGGATCACGCTGTTCTCGATTCGCGGCCAATGGAACCCATGCTCGTCGAGCCGCTTGGCGAAGAGACAAACACCCGTGCCGTCCCACCACACGATCTTCACGCGGTCGGCGCGCTTCGAGCGAAACACGTAAAGCGCCCCCGAGAACGGATCCGCGCCGCTATCCCGGACCAGGGCCACCAATCCCGATGCTCCCTTGCGGAAGTCCACCGGCTGCGTCGCCACGAACACTGAAGCGCCGGCCGGAATCATGCGGAGCGGACCGCTCGCAAAATCTCCGTCACCCGGGCCGCCGGCACCGCCGGGCCAATACGCAGCGTCACCCCGCCGACCGCAATCTCCAGCACGCCGCCGGCCTCCACGCCATCAAGCTCAACCATGGCAAAGGTCGGACCCGGCGCTCCCGCCGTCTTCAGTCCAGACTTGCCCGCCGCCTGCCGGCGCCACGTAAGCAACTGCTGTGGTGTCAGCCCGTGAGCGCGCGCGATCGCCGAGACGTTCACTCCGGGGTAAGCGTCCGGCCTGAACCGTAGTGGCCGTTACCCAACTGTGGGGCTCACGGTACGGCGGCGTGGATCTTGGCTCTCAGGTCGTCGCGAAAGAGTAGTTCGACCTGAAGGATCGTTGAGTCGAGTA
>Ga0335074_10000618_pt1 | contig 49711 bp, 43 predicted proteins | sample Lox_Sample_23_FD_206715 | JGI IMG/M metagenome (GOLD analysis project Ga0335074, IMG submission 206715) | Soil microbial communities from Loxahatchee National Wildlife Refuge, Florida, United States - Lox_Sample_2.3 | ecosystem: Environmental > Terrestrial > Soil > Wetlands | place: USA...
CGGTGATGCTTCCCGGCTCCGGGATACTCCCCAGCTCCGTGGTACTCCCCAGCCATGAATGCCGCGCTCAGCCGCCGCCGGCCTGGCTATGAATGCGGCGGTGGTGTAGTTGGGTGTGCACCAAAGCCCCATTCACAAGCGCACCGGCCTGCGGCCAGGCAGGACACCTGCTAGCTGCCGGCCCCGGCCGAGCCGCCAGCGACCTCGTAGGACCACAGCTCACTGCTGATGCCGACCGCTGGCGGCGCCTCGCCACCAGCCCGCTCGGCCGCTGAGCGATGCCCGTGCCCGAACGCGGGCGACTTCACCCAGACGTCGAACGCCGCCTCGTCCCGCCAGCGGGTCACTACCAGCCAGGTGGTGCGCTCATCGGTCGGTTTGAGCAGTTCAAAGCCCTCGAAGCCGTCCTGGTTGTCGACCGCGCCCCTCGGGCGGCGAACCGCCGGGCGAGTTCGTCCCCGCTGTCGGCGGGCACCGTAATCGCGTTGATCTTGATTACTGTCATGTGCCCGATCATGCCAGTCCCGTCACACGCGGCCTCGCCTGACGCGACTCCGCGCCAGCCCAGTCCGGCCGTGCTTCCGGGCGGCACCCGGCGGCCACGCTCCGCTTGCTTCCGGCGGTCAGCGGGCGGTCAGGCTGGCGTGGTGCTCGGGCTCGCCGATCGCAGCATTAGGCCCGGCCTGGCGCAGGGCCGCGGCGATGGCCTCGCCGACTGCGCGGGCCACAGGGGGCGGGAAGGCGTTCCCGACCTGGCGGTAGGCAGCTGTCTTACGCCCCGGGAACTGCCAGGAATCTGGGAATCCCTGCAGCCGGGCCACCATACGCACGGTCAGCCGGGGAAGCGCCGCCGCGGGGAAGTCGGGCCCCGGCACGTTGTCGGCGATGCCGAGCCCGTCAACGCCGAGCGTCCGCCATTCGGCCCGCGCCCGCGTCGGCCCGAGGTCAGGGCCGCCGTGCTTCTTGCTGCCGCCGACGATCGTCGGGGCGATCCGGCTGGCCTTCTGCGCCCACGCGGCCGCGCCAGGCCAGCCGCCCGAGCCCATCAGGTCGGCCAGCACCTCGCCCACATGCGGCGGCGGCCCGGGCAGCGGCTCCGGCCAGCGGAACCACGATGCCCACGGCTCCCTGATCGCCACCAGAACGAACCGCGGCCGGAGCTGTGGCAGGCCATGATCGCTGGCCTGGACGAGGTCCCACCAGGTCTGGTAGCCGAGGCTGCGCAGCCGGGCGAGAACCAGCGCGCGATAGCCATCGAACCGGCGCGTCGCCAGCCCCCGGACGTTCTCCAGCAGCACCGCGCGCGGGCATGCCTCCTCGATCAGGCGCAGCGCCTGCGGGAACAGGTCCCGCTCGTCGTCATGGCCGAGCTGCTTGCCAGCTATCGAGAACGGCGGGCAAGGCACCCCGCCTGCGAGCAGGTCCACGTCGCGGAAAGCCCGCCCATCGAGGTTGGCAACGTCGTCCTCGACTACCTTCCATGCCGAGCCCCGGTTGCGCCGCAGCGTCTCGCATGCGTCGGCGTCGATCTCCACGACGGCCTCATGAGCGAACCCGGCCTGCTCCAGCCCCAGCGCTTGCCCCCCGGCCCCGGCGCAGATCTCCAGCGACGTCAGCTGGCTCACCCGTGCGTCAGTCAGCTCGCCCACCAGTGCCGACGTCAGCTCACCCATCCGTGCCTCCGTCAGCTCGCCCACCCCGTGCCTCCCGTTCGTTGGAGGTGATTCTGCCGTGCGGCACCGACAGAAGTCTGGTCCCACGCCGGTCTCACCATGACGCAAGCGTCACCGCCAGGTGTTCGTAGCTCAGAACGCGCCGCTGAGCGGTAACTTCCCGCCACGCGTCGGCCTGCTCCGAGTTCGCGTGACGGGCGACGCTGCCCGCCATCGCGTCGTAGGCGATGTGGTAGACGGCGTCCACCTCACCCGTTCCCCGGGCGATGGACGCAAGGCGGCTCGGCAGTGGCTCGGCGGTCACGGTCACCAGATGCGGCTGCCTGCCGCGGCGGTGGCGGATCATCTGCAGGCACTCGTGGCGGATGTTCTGGACCCGGTCCGAGCGGATCGTCCACTTGCAGGAGATCGCGGCGTGCAGCGGCGGCAGGCCGGATGCGGTCGGGACCATCCCCAGGCTCACCGTGACGTCCGGCCTGATCAGGTAGTCCATGCCGACGGTGATGCGCAGCTGCGGATTGGCCCGGACCAGTTCATCCACCTCGCGCAGGTGCACGTACTGGTCGAAGTTGGTGATCATCGTGCCCCTGCTGACCAGCCAGAGCCGGTCGGAATGCAGCCGGGCAAGCCTGGTGCCCAGGTCGTCGCACACCGCCTGCTCCAGCGGGCCGCCGGGATCCCTGGGCACATCGGAGATCACGTCGCGGTCGACCGACAGCGCGTCCAGCACCCCGGCAGCGATCGTCATCGACTCCGCGCTGTCCACGTCGGCGAAGTTCGGCGCCAGCGCCCAGCCGAGCTTGTTCTTGCTGCTTGGCTTCCAGCCCAGCAGCGCCGTTGCGAACGGCGCGGTCATGTGCCTCCCCGGCGGCTCGTCACAAGATCCCGAGCATGAATGGTCCCATTGATGGCGCCAGCGCAGCACCCGCACAGCATGGGTGGGCCACCCATGCGCCCCCTACGACGTGGGTGGGCCACCCATGCGCCCCCCACGACAGCTGGCCCATCGATGCCTGTCCGGTGATCTTGGGTGGCGAGCAGCGGAGCGGTTGATGGCTGCGCAGACAAGTCCGGCTCGGCCTGGTGGTCGGCCAGGGGCGGCCGGGCTCGTCGCGAGGCGCAGGCCGACAGCCATACGATGGTGCGATCAGCGCTTCCGACGTCGATGACCAGGTCGGCCGGCCCGTGGCTGCGGCCACGCCCCGGCGTGTCACTCCTGCCGAAGCCGCACCCATTCTGGCCACACGGGACCCGGTGATTGCCCGGCTTGTCGCTGAAACCGGGCTGCCACGGCTGCGGCGCCCGGCCGAGTCCGGGTTCGCGGCCCTGGTGCGGGCGATCGTGTATCAGCAACTCGCGGGCCGGGCAGCAGCCGCCATCCACGGCCGCCTGCTGGCCGCGCTCGGCGACGACATTGGCCCCGAAGGTCTCCTGCGCCTGTCCGCCGAAGAGTTCCGGGCAGCCGGCCTGTCGGCGGCGAAGGTCGCCTCCCTCCTCGACCTGGCGGCCAAGGTCACCGACGGCACCGTCAGCCTGTCGCCCCGGGCGCTGTCCCGCCAGTCCGACGAGGAGATCACCGAACGCCTGTCGTCGGTGCGCGGCATCGGCCGCTGGACCTCCGAGATGTTCCTGATCTTCCAGCTGCGCCGCCTCGATGTCTGGCCAACGGGAGACCTCGGCGTCCGCCGCGGCTTCGGCCTCGCCTGGAAGATCCCGACGCCCACCGCCCGCCAGCTCGACCCGCTCGGCGAGCCTTTCCGCCCGTACCGCTCCGTCGCCGCCTGGTACTGCTGGCGCGCGGCTGAGCTCTACGCCGGCGCGGCCGATAGCGCGCTCACCCGATAACGCGGGTCGCATGCTCGCGGGCACGGAAACCGGAGGACTAGCAGCTCGGGACATTGTTTTCGCATGCCGGGAGGGGAATCGGCTACGATGCGTGCGTCCCACGCCGGTGTAGCTCAGTTGGCAGAGCGGCCGTCTTGTAAACGGCAGGTCAGCGGTTCGATTCCGCTCACCGGCTCCAGGTCCTTGTGCGGTTGACAGCCCCTCTCACCTACGATAACGCAGGAGGAGTGGGATCTGTCATGGCGCAGGCAGCCGCCGCGCGGACCAAGATCAACACAAAAGCAACACAGGCAGCCTCCCGCGACGGATCCCGGCGCCCCGCCGGGCCGCGGACGGCATGCCGTCCGCCGACTGTCAGAGCTGCGAGAGTTCATCCGCGTCCGGCTGGGCGGCCACACCTACCCCAGACGCTGCTACGGTTTGGCGCGACCGACAACGTCACCACTAGCACGGCGCCCAGTCGAAGAAGTCCTGTTGTGAGGCTGACGGCCGGCAGAGCTGTGACGTCTGCCGGTTGACCTGGCCCGGCTAACGTGGGGGCGTGCTCGCTCTGCTGCTGGTAGCCCTGTCATTGGGCTTGTCCAATTTCGCCGCAGCGATCGGCATCGGCGTGACCGGTGTCAATGCGCGCATCCGGTTGCGCGTCGGAGTGATCTTCGGGGTTTTCGAGGCTGGTATGCCAGTCTTGGGGCTGCTGGCCGGGCGCAGCTTGGCCGGCGTCCTCGGGCATGCCAGCCAGTGGGTGGGCGGGGGCGTGCTGATAGCCACGGGCGGGTACGCGCTGGTCCAAGCGTGGCGTAACCCGCCTCGCGCCACCATCCCCTCCTCGCCGGGTTCGGCCAGGCTGGTGGCCTCCGGCCTCGCCCTGAGCATCGACAACCTCGCCATCGGTTTCGCCCTGGGCACTTACCGCGTACCGTTCGCTCTGGCGGTGGCCGTCATCGGTGTGGTCAGCATTACCCTGTCGCTGGCTGGGCTTGAACTTGGTGCCGGCATTGGCCGCAAGGCCGGGCAGTGTGGCGAGGTCTTGGGTGGCCTCATCCTCATGGCCGTCGGCGCGGCCATCGCAGCTGGCGCCTTGTAGCTGGCGTCGGCCTGGCCGGTTTCTGCTTGCGCCTCGGTGAGGGCTTCCATGGCGCGACCGTTCCCCTGTCCTCGCGGCGGCCGTGAGGCTTTCGAAATCCGTCAGCTGACCGATGTCTTCTCTTGCAACTTGCATAAGTATTTGTCGTGCAAGCCGCATGACGCAGCGTTAGGAGCATGATCCAGTCGCGCCTGGACCGGTCAGGTGCAGTGACGTTCCTACAGCCCCACCAGTTCAAATCACCCCAGGCAAGGAACCAGATGGACACGTTGTTAGGGCTCCGGCCGACCGTGCGACGCCCGCGTCGCGTCAGCCTCATCGCCGGGCCGTCAGCTGCGGCCGAAGCCCGCAGCCAGGTACGGGCAGCGATCCATGCCTGGGACGTGCCCGCCGACCCGGACATCGCGGTGGTACTCACCAGCGAACTCGTCACCAACGCCCTGCAGCACGAGGTGGGCGAGACCATTACGCTCACCATCACCTGCGTCTGCGATCAGCTACGTGTCGATGTCCACGACTCGTCAGATTGCATGCCGGCACTAAAAGATGCACCGGTGGACGCGGAAAGCGGACGCGGCCTGATGCTGGTTGCCAGCCTGTCTGCTGAGTGGGGTTTCTACCCGACAACTCTGGGCAAGGCCGTGTACTTCACCCTGATGTCGCCGGACAATCCTCACGAGGTCGGGCGACCGCAGCCGACAGGTGATCGCACATGGGTCCGGTAAATCGATATCCTCTGAGGCCACCGTGCCCACCCGTGCGCCATCGTTCCAGCACCGCGATCATTCGGATGCGACAGCCCGCAGTGCGGCCTCGCGGGCGATGTCTATACGCGAATTCACATCAAGCTTCTTCAGGATGCTGGAGACGTGGGTCGCAACGGTCCGCCGGGACAGCAAGAGCCGGGCGGCGATCTCCGGGTTGGACAGTCCCTCCTTCACGAACGCGGCGATCTTGGTCTCGGCGGGTGTGAGGCTGTCCCACCCGCTTTGCGCCTTCCTGTGCTTGACCCGCGGGCCACGGCGGATACCGCGAGCACGGAAGTTGGCCTGCAGTTGAGTGATATCGGTGCTGGCGCCGAGTGAGGCGTAGACCTCCACGGCCCGGGTGAACGCTGACCGTGCCTGGCTGCGGTCGTCGCGGTAAAGAAAGCCTTCGGCGGCCGCCTCCAGCGCCTTGGCCCGAAGGAGCGGTCGGCTCGCGTCGCTGTACCGCTCTGCGGCCGTCAGCAGCTGGGCGGCATCGTGCTCCAGCAGGCCGCAGCAATATAGTGCGTTCGCCTTGCGATGGGGGATCTCCGTCTCGGCGGCGAGAGCTGTTGCATGGGCCGCGAGGGTCCGCGCAGTTGCCAGGTCGCCCGTCTTCATGGCCAGGCGGACGCCGTCGGCCAGCAGGTCCTCGATCTCATCGAGCTCTTCGGTGTTGCCGCCGAACCCGGAAGTCAGTACCGCGAGCGCCTCCGGCAGGGCGTCGGCCTGCTCGTAGTCGAAGCTACGAGCGAGGGCGAGTGGGCCGATGACCCGGTTTCCGGTTCGCTCGGCACACGGAATGGCGGCGGCGAGGTAGCGGCGCGCAGCGCCGATCTCGCCGCGGTGGAAGCAGATCAAGGCGGCGATGCCGAGGTCGCAGCAGGCCGCGATCGGCTCCTTCAGGTCGTCCGGAAGGGTCTGCACCTCAGCCAGGGCATCGGCCCACCGCCCAGTATCGAAAAGAAGCTGGCCGAGGGCGCTGTGCGACTGGACCAGCCGGATCACCATGCCGACCTGGTTTGCTAGTCGCCGCGCCTGCCGCGCCGCGGCCAGGGCTTCCTCGTAACGATCTAGGTCGCCTAGCGTGACGGCCTTGTTGACCTGCAGCAGCAGCCACAGGTCGGTCAGCGCCGGATCGGCCTCAGTCACTGACAGCGCGCGGTCGAACAGTGGCAGCGCGCTGATCATCTGCCCCTTCACCGCGGTCACGATGGTCAGTACGTGCAATGCCCAGCCCATCGCCCAGTTGTCGCCCGCCTCCGAGGCCGCTGCGATCGCTGTGGCGGCGACTTGGCCGGCCTTCTCGACCCGGCCGAGGTTGCTGTGCGTGCGGGCTGCGAGCACGAGCAGCCGTGCGCGGTGCCGAGCCGAGATCCCCGGGGAGGCCAGTGCCCGATCAAGAGTGGCCAGGGACTCCTCGAACCGGCCGACCCGCATACGGCACTGCGCGAGTGTCCAGTGCAGGTCTACAAGGAGATCGGGCTTTACACCCTGCTCCAGCGCCCGGCTAGCAACCTGCTCGGCCTGGACTGCGTCGCCGACCCGATAAAGAGCGTCGGCGAGCCGGCTCACGAGGCAGTCGTGATGGGGCGAGCCGACCGGGGAACTCGCGACCGCCCGGCGCAGCAGTTCTGCCGCGACCTGGGACGCGCGGCCGACCAGCAGCTCGGCGTTGCGAGCCAGCCAGCCCAGCATCCACTCATCCATCGGCTCACTCGTGCCCCCTATCGCCTGCAGCAACTGCCGGGCAACCCGGTCCGACGACGCGCCGGCCTCGGCGAGGGCGCGCCCCGCGTCGCGGTGCCATGCTGCGCGCACTGGTACCGGGATCTCGTCATACATCGCAGCACGAATCAGCGGATGACGGAATTCGAGATCGTGACCGGACTCGGTCAGCACGCCGGCCGCGCGTGCCTCGTTGACGGCTGGGAGCAAGCCGGCCACGCTGCGACCCAGAACGACCGCGAGGTCCCGCATGGCAAAATCCACGCCTAGCAGCGCGGCCGCCCGCAGCACCTCACGCACCGGGCCGGAAACAAAGCCCAGGCGGTCTGCTATGGCCGCCGACAGGGAGCTTGGTGCGCAATCGCTCGCCAGCTCGGCGGCACCCGCACCGGTGATGGTCACGCTCGAGCTGCGATCGAGCGCCGCGGCCAGCTCCATGATGTAAAGCGGGTTGCCCGCCGCGCCCTCGGCGAGCCGTAGCAGCTTGGCGTCGGGCTTTCCACCAAGCAGCACCGCAATCAGCTCGGCTACCGCCGCTGCGGTCAGCCGCCTGAGCTGCACCCGTTCGGAGTCGCTCGCCACCCGCCGCAGGGCCAGCACGTCTTCCCGCTGCGGCACTGGGCGCATCATCCCGATCAGCAGGAGCGGAACCCGCCGCACCGACCTGGCCAGCCGCTCCCACAGCACAATACTGGCCTGATCAGCCCACTGAAGGTCGTCGACGACCACGATCGTGGGCCGCACGGCGCACTGCTCGGCGATCAAGGCCAGCAACTGCTCAGCCACCGCGGCCGATACGTCCATGCCACGATCGCTGGCGACCTCGCCGCGCAGCAGCGCAGCGATCGCTTTCCGCCGGGGATCGACCGAAGGCTCGCGCACTCGCAGCGCCTCCAGCAGTGGCAGGAGCGGCAATGCCTGCCCCAGCTCGTCGCCCGCGCCCCAGAACACGTCACAGCCAATGTCGGCCGCGTCGGTCAGGGCCGCACGTACCACGGCAGTCTTGCCGATTCCTGGCTCCCCCTCGATCAGCACCGAGGCGCCCTGTCCGCCAGCTGCTTGCTTCATGAGCCTGATCAGCATCGCCAACTCGGCGTCGCGGCTGATTAGAGGGCTGGCCAGGGTCGCGGTGGCCATGCAGCAGACTCTACTACCAGAACATTCCGGAAACAAGTGACTCTATAGTTTAAATCGCTCAATTAGTTACATCTTTTGGGCAATCGCCTCGCAAGCCTTTCTGCCCCATGCGGTGAAAGTTGCAGGACTTCTTGCACTGCATGATTTCGCTAACGTTCCTCGGCAGGAATACCCGAACATTTCCGGTAAGGAGGCGGCGATAATGACGACGGCAATTCTGAAGCTATTTTCAGTAGGGGAACAGGTCTGGATTGCAATTGCCCGAGGTGCCTAAAATTGATATGAGGCCAGGAATAGCCTCGTACAACTTAAATGCGCTCGCAGGCCAGATGGCACCGCAACTGGGCCTCTGACCTCGTGGAACGCTGTGGAGGAAACATGCGCATCGGGCGAACCATCATCATCCCAGCTATCCTAGCGCTCGGTGTGGCCGGAGCGGTACTTGTCGGCTCGGAAATATCCACAGTGGCTGCGCCTGCGCCTAGCACCCGCGCGCAGGTAACGGTCACTGCCGCGAGCCCAGAGGTGCTCTACCACAATTGAGCTGACCGAGCGCAGCAGAGCAGTTACAGTTCAATTAGGCCGGATCAGCCGCACCATTATTTGAAGCGGTCAGTCTGCCACGCAGGAATTAACGGGCTGCTGACCGGGTCAGCAAGTTCTGGCAGTACCCGATACCTGTAATCACAGCTTCCACAGCCGCATCTTTTGTAACGGGCCGCAGAGGGACGCTATCGGCGCTGGCTTGAGCCAAGAATGTGTCCGAACGAACAGCAGCGAGACCCCGCCGAGGCGGAGATGGTCTCCGTCGAGTCCACTCTGACCTGCCCGCCCGCACCGGGTGACGTGCGGCGTTGAGCACCGGGGCTTCGGCAGTCCCGCGAGCTCGTCGGGCTTGGTGATCCGGCAAGGGTTGGTGAGGCAGTCACGTCCGCGCGGGCTGTCTATCTGATGCCGTCGGCTGCCGTATCAAGACCCAGAGTTGCACGGCGGCGAACCTGCCGAAGGTCTCAGCCCCAGAGGCAACGAGTGTTTCACCACTGGTTGCAGGTAAAATTCCCGTGCAGCTTGTCTGCCCGTGTGGCGCTGGGAGGAGGTGTGCCGGATGACGCTGCCTGGAAGCCCGACGGTGCGGCGCCGAAGGCTCGCCGCGGAGTTGCGCGAGATCAGGGAAAGCAAGGGCAAGAGCGGCGATACCGTCGCCGCGGCTCTGCGATGGTCGCCTTCCAAGATCAGCAGGTACGAGCGGGCCAGGACCAGCTTGCAGCCGCGGGAAGTCGAGAGGCTGCTCGACTACTACGGGATCACTGGGCCCCGCCGCGCGCTGCTCATCGAACTCGCTGAGGATGCCTCGCACAAGGGATGGTGGGAGGACTATGCGGATGGCCTTGACGCCGACTATCAGCAGTTCATCGGTCTTGAGGATGAGGCAAGCTCGATCGATATCTGGCATGTTGAAGTTGTAACTGGCCTGCTTCAGACAGAGGCTTATGCCAGGCATATAATACGGAGTTACAGCCGGGTGGAACCGGTCCCGCCTGGCATGGTTGAGCGGCTGGTCAGGGTACGGATGCGGCGGCAGCAGGTGCTGGACCGCAAGCCAGGCTTGCATCTGTCCGTAGTGCTCGATCAGTCGGTTTTAATGCGCCGGGTCGGCGATGATTCGGTGATGTACGAGCAGCTTCAGCGGCTTGCAGCTGAAGCCGACCGCCCCAATCTGACCTTGCAGGTCGTCCCGCTCGACGCTCAGCATGTCGTCGTGGAGTCATTTGTTATCTTCCGGTTCGGCCAGGACAATGATGCGATGCTCCACGATGTCGTTAGCGCTGAGCATCTGAGAAGTGGTTTCTCCGTGGAAGTCGAGAGAGAAACCTACCTGCATCGGCTCGCATTCCGGACGCTCGCCGACGCTGCGCTTGACCCAGCGTCGTCCAAGGATCTGATACTCGAGACCGCCGACTCGTACTGGTCAGGTGACCGGCGGGCAGGCTGATACACAACTGGGTCTTGTGCCGCATCAGCCACGTCTGCCCGGTCGACGATGCGGCGGAGTCGTTCGTCGTAGACAGGGTTGTTGCGCCAGGGCCAGTGTGAACCCAGCCGCAGCAAGTTCCCCGCCTCGGTCTGACCAGCCGACCGAACGTCGAAGACACCGAGGGTGGATCTTGCGCTCCGCCCAGCAGCCCAGAACTCGCCGACCTGCGGAAACAATCGGTGTTCGGCTCTGACGAGGCAAACGTTGCTGATTACCGCACTAGCTCGCTCACTTACCACCGAAGATCTGCCGGGTGATTCTGATCACAGCTCAGCGGCATATCTCTGCTTGCCCTAATGGCCCGGTGGGCTGATCCCAAATGCCAGGGTGTCGCGCATCCTTCGCTCGTTCGTTATCGTTTTGGTCCCCATTATTCTCCGGCTCGTTATCATTTTAGTTCCCTCTGGCCATCAGAGACCCCAGTACTCTCCTCTCATGATCAGAAACCTCAGACGTCAACGAGGTCCTCCCCTTTAACTCTAATCACTCTAAGTAAGCACATGGCTGCTTTAGGTACCAGGTATTAGGCCGCGAAACTATGTACGATATTCAGTGAGGTAAACGCATGGAAAGAATTACGGTGACCCACCAAAGAGGGTCGGATTCCGAGCTGTCCTGGATTAAGAGTTCCTTTAGTTTCGCCAACGGCAACTGTGTTGAGGTAGCAAGCCTGCCGGAAGGCGGCGTCGGTGTCCGCGACAGCAAAGATCGCGAAGGCGCGATCCTCCGCTTTGCCCCAGACGAATGGCGCGCATTCCTCGGGGGAGTGCATAACGGAGAATTCGATAACTTCTGCGAGGCATAACCGCTGCGGGCAAGGCGTCGCAGCGTCCTGTCCGCGCTTATTTCAAACGGGATTCGGGCGAAGGCCCCTCCGGGGCGCTGAGGGGCCTTCGCCCTGTCTTGTTCCCTGAGGCGGGACGAACTGCTAGCGAGACGAGCCGATGGCTAGGAGATTGGATCCTGACCGTGACGCCGGGTCAGAACATCCAGGGGAAAGGGACGATGAGGCTCCCGCTTACCTGGTCGACACTCGCAGCGAGGTGAATGCCACTCTCCGATTGGTGGCTGCTCGCATTCCCGATGCTCACGTGACCCGATGCCGCGGCGTCGGCACCGAGGGCGCCGAGCGCAAAAGCCAGAATCAGGATCCCGCGCGCTGCTTGGGCAAGCGGGTCGGCTCGCAGCCCTTGCGGAGATTCCTTGAGAGAGCCAGTTCGCGCCTGCATGAAGGCGTAAGGCGTCCACCTATGCGTACTCACCGGGATGATCCTTTCATCCGTTACTCGACGTATCCAGCTCTGCAAAGCGATATAAGAAGAAACTACACCATTATTCGGCTGAGGATGTGGCATTCCGCTTGATTCGCAGAGGATTATCAAGAGCGTTTGGCGCCCTGACGCAGCTGACATATGACGGTACCTTTGCTCGCGCCTTACCGGGCCGCACGCTGCGGCCGCGATTCAGCCCGAGACAAAGCGCCGAGCGATCATCGTTATTGTCAATGTGGCCGCCACCACCGACCCGACCCGACGGGAGAGTTGCCCTCATCGGCAAGTCAACCTCACTGGCCCCATTTGTCCCACGGTGGCAATGGGGCATCGTCTGTCACTCGCTGCCACCCGATCTCAGCCAGCGCGCAGAGAATCTTCTCCGGTGCCGCTTCACGGGCACGCCAGGCCCGGCCGCACGATGAAATTGCAGTGAAAATTGCGTCGCATGTAATCGCAGAGGACTGACCATTGCCTTGATGTGCCAATTGATTTAAGATGCTAATGAGAACAGGGCCTGTAATGGTTAAGAAAGACGGGAAACTTCCACAGGTTCCATTCAGGCGTCAGTGACGATCTGCCGCCCAAGCGTTAGAAAAATGCAAGGCGATCATGGACTTCCGGGTGCTCGGGCCGATTGAGTTCTGGTCGGCGGGACAGCGAAAGGATCTTGGCCCGGCCAGGGTCCGGTCTATCCTTGCGATTCTCCTGCTGACTCCGCGAACGATAGTGTCGGCTGACACCCTCATTGACAGGCTGTGGGATACGCGGCCGCCGCCAAAGGCGAGGGAAAGCCTGTCGGTCTACATCACCAGGCTTCGGGCGTCACTGCGGCAGGCCGTGGGTGACAATGTGCAGCTGGCCGGGCGTGCTCGCGGCTACTTGCTCGAAGTTGACCCGGAAGCCGTGGATGTGCACCGGTTCCGTAGGCTGCGCCAGCAAGCAGACGCCCTGGTCGCGAGCGGTGATCACAATCGAGCCGCCGATGTGCTGCGCGAGTCGGACCGGCTCTGGCAGGGCCAGGCACTGACCGGGATCCGCGGCGATTGGATATCCCGGATGCGGGACAGTCTCGAAGAGGAACGCCGGGCGGCCATCGTCGAGCGGGTCGGATGTGAGCTGAAGCTTGGCCGGCATACCGACCTGGTGGGTGAACTTCGGCATCTGCTAGCCGAGTACCCGCTGGACGAAACACTCATCGCGCACCAGATGACCGCCCTCTACCGGAGCGGCAGGCCAGCCGATGCACTGAGCCTCTACCGGGAAACTCGCGGCCGCCTTGTTGACGAGCAGGGCACAGAACCGGGGCCGGTGCTGTCCGAGCTCCATCAGCGCATCCTGAGCGGTGACCCAGACCTGGCCGTCAGTTCCTCCGGCCAGCACCCCGGTCTGGCCCGGCCGGACACGCTTCCGCCTGAGACGGCCGGATTCGTGGGGCGCCACGAGCAACTCGAGTTGCTCACCGGCGAACTCGGCCGCGCCCCGGGGGTCTCCATCATCGAGGGCATGCCAGGCGCCGGGAAAACTGCGCTGGCTATTCGCGCGGCGCGCCTGGTTTCCAGACAGTTCCCAGACGGAGCGCTCTACCTCGACCTTCATTCCCACGATCCTGGAACCGACCCGCTCAACCCAGCCGAGGCACTGCGCCGGCTGCTTGAGATGCTCTCGGTGCCAGCAGCGCAGATACCGGATACCCTCGGCGAGCGCGCCGCGCTCTGGCGGGCACACCTGAGTAACTGTCGCGCGGTCGTGATCCTCGACGACGCGGCCGGGCACGATCAGATCCGGCCACTGCTGCCGGTCACGGGCCAGTGCCTCATCCTGATCACCTCCCGGCGCAAGCTTCCCCGCTCCCCAGGCGCGCGGACGCTGACCCTGGACGTGCTGTCGGCTGACGAGGCCATCACGATGTTCCTGCAGGTGGCGGGCGAGAGTAAGGCCGGGGACGCGGATCAGATCTCCACGGCCGTGGAACTGTGCGGGCGGCTGCCACTCGCGATCCGGATGACCGCCAGCCGGATCGTGCGGGATGGCCCGCCGAGCCTCGGTGTCCTGAGCCGGGAACTTTCGCACTCTCCCGCGTGGCTGAGGGGCACCGGCGCGGCGAGCCCGGAGGTGACGGCTGCCTTCGATATGTCCTACGATGCGCTGGGGCCCGACCATCAGCGGTTCTTCCGGCGGCTGGGCGTTAGTCCATGCGCATATTTCAGCCTGCCGACGGCGGCCGCTCTGGGCGGCTGCACCTCGGTCGAGGCGGAGAAGGACATCGCCACGCTGGTCGATTGTCACCTGCTGGCCCGCGCCCCCGACGGTTCTTTGTGCTTTCACAATCTCATCCGCGACTATGCGGCCGTGCGTGCGGTGCGTGATGACCCTGAAGCCGAGCAGAGGCAGGCTGTGGGTCGGCTCCTTGACTACTACCTGCACTCGGCCGATCAGGCCGACCGTGTGCTCCAGCCGTCCCGGCGCCGGACTCCTGTGCAGGTCACACAGGTACTGGTCGCTGGCCCGGCCCTGGGCACCCAGGAAGACGCGGCAGCCTGGCTGGAATCCGAATGGCTCAATATCCTGCAGGCCGCGAGGCACGCGAGCAAGCACGAGTGGAAGCGGAAGTGCACCGATCTTATCCACATGCTGGCCGGCTTCATGGAAATCAAGGCTCACTGGGACGAGGCAATAGCGGCCCACACCCTTGCCCTGCAGGTCAGTCGTGACCTCGCTGATCCGGCCCGGATCGCGCGGGCATCGGTTGCGCTCAGCACGGTGCTTCAGCACACCGGGCAGCACGAGGCAGCGCTCCCGCGGGCTGAGGAAGCCGCGGAGATCTACCGGTCGCTGGCCGATCAGCGGGGCGAGGCCGAAGCCCTCGACCTGATAGGCCTCGCCCACCAACGCACATCCCGTTCCCGTGAGGCACTCGCGTATTTCCATGAAGCGCGGATTCTGTATCGCGCCGCTGGGGACAAGCGCGGCGTCGCTGACGCGCTGAGTCATTCCGGGATTGCCTGCTGGCATCTGGGACGCTCCGCCGAGGCACATGCCATCCTGCGCAGGGCGCTTTCGCTCTACCGTGCGGTCCGCGACCAGCGCGGGGAGGCCAAGGCGCTCAACAATCTCGGCCGGATATATCTGTACAGCGGCCGCCACAGGGAAGCGCTCGACGCCTATCAGAAGTCCCTGCAGATATTCTGCGAGATAGGGGGAGCGCAGAACGAGGCAATCCTGTATCAGAACATCGGCACCGTCCACCGGTACAAGGGCAGCTACACGGAAGCGCTCGATGCCTTCCGCCGGGCAATCGCCATATATCGCGACATAGGTGACATGCCCAATCAAGCTGACGTTCTCAACGACATCGGCGCCATCTATCAGAGCGCCGCATGCTCCGACGAGGCGCTTATCCACCACGAGCAAGCGCGGCTGATCGCCGATGAGATCGGAGACCTGTCCCAGCAGCTGATCGCGCTGCGCCGGATCGCCGATATACATCGCGGGTCCGGCCGGGATGGCGAAGCGCTCGCTCATTACCGCTCCGCTCTCAGCCTGGCCCGGGAGATCGGTGACCTGTACGAGGAAGGCAAGATCCTCGAAGGAATCGCCGAATCGACGCTGAGCACACAGCATCAGCCGCGTGTGGCCCGGATCGTGTTCAGGCAGGCGCTGGACATCTTCGAACGGCTCGGCGTCCCAGAAGCAGAGTCGGCGCGGATACGCATAGAGGCCATGGACCCAGCCTCCGGCCTCCTCATCTCTTAGCACAGCGCACCGGACGCTGACCCTCAGACTGCTGCGCCAGGACCTGGCGGGCGACGCGGCCGTCAAGGCGAATGCAAGATAAGCGTTCGGGCTGGCAGCGCACGATGGTGCCGGAGCCCCCCGCAGCGGAAGTTGCTGGCGGCCCCCCATAGGACTGTGCACTACCTGCTCGGGGCTACAGGGGAGGTCTTCGTGGATCTGGGCCAACCTCGAATCCGGCTGGATTCTAGCTGGCGCGTTCCTGGCCCCGGCCGGTCGCACGGCCTTGCCTGCGGCCCCGAGCCAGGCGACGGGTCGCCCGTGTTCCCGTCGGCCCAGTTCTGCCAGGCGGCTTTGGCTGATGTCGAGACCAGCTTCGCCGCCGACCCGGGCATGCTTCCTGAGCAGGCGTTCGTGGCGCCGGATCATTCGCTGGCCTGTGACAGATTGTTCGCCAGCGCCGAGCGGTTCATCACGCAGTTCCACAGCGAGAATCGCGCCGGCCCGCCGGGCCGGCGGCTCGGGCACGTCCGTCGCGAGATCGAGACGACAGGCACCTACCGGCACACTGCCGAGGAGCTGGCATTCGGTGCGCGCGTCGCCTGGCGGAACAGCTCCCGGTGCATCGGGCGAATGTACTGGCAGAGCCTGCGGGTGCGCGACCGGCGCGAGGTCACCAAGGCATCGGATGTCGCGGCGGAGTCGGTCGCTCACCTGCGCGAGGCGACGAATGGCGGCCGGATCCGGCCGGTGATTACTGTGTTCGCTCCGGATACTCCGGATCGGCCAGGTCCTCGGATCCGCAACCCGCAGCTGGTCAGGTACGCCGGCTACCGGATCGCCGACGGTACAGTCATCGGCGACCCGTCGGCCGAGGACATCACTCGCCTGGCCGTCGATCTCGGTTGGCCCGGCCGACGGCCGGCTGGCTGGTTCGACGTGCTTCCCCTGATCGTGCAGGAGGCCGGCGCCCCGCTCACACTGCACGAACTGCCTGCTGACGCGGTACTTGAGGTCAGCATCAAGCATCCGGAGTTTGACTGGTTCGCCGACCTCGGGCTGCGGTGGTATGCCGTGCCGGTGATCAGCGACATGTGGCTGGACATCGGGGGTGTCTGCTACCCCGCGGCACCATTCAACGGCTGGTACATGTGCACGGAGATCGGGTCTCGCGACCTCGGCGACGTGTGCCGCTACAACCAGCTGCCGGCGATCGCCCAGTGCATGGGCCTGTCCACGGCCAGCGACCGAACCTTGTGGAAAGACAGGACGGTGACCGAACTCAACCTCGCGGTACTGCACTCCTTCAGCAGCGCCGGCGTAACGATCTCCGACCATCACACCGAATCGGTTCGCTTTCTCCAGCACATGGCGCGAGAAGAGCGGCACGGCCGGGCCTGTCCGGCTGACTGGACCTGGATCGTGCCGCCGACCGCGTCGTCCACCACCCCGGTCTTTCACCGGTACTACCAAGATTTCGACCAGACACCGAATTTCTACCGTCACCCGGCGCCCGCACGGCTCGAGCCGGGCTGCCTGCATGATCGCCAGCCATGCCCGGCGGCAGAACCCTGAGCCCGCTCGTCGCATCAGCGGCCGTTGCTCAGGTGATCGGCGTTCCCGCGCTCGGCTTCCTCGATCGATGCTGCCTTGCGCTCCCACTCCTCGATACCGCGGAGCACGCCCTCGGTATAGGCCCGCAGGTGCGCCCGGTAGACGTCGCTGTAGGTCCGCAGGTAGGCCAACTCGGCTTGCGCGGCCTGCCGCTCCTGGTCGGTCTGCAGCGGTGCCGGGAGGTTCAGCGCGGAAACAGCCGCCTCGCGCGCCCTGGCCTGGGCGTCCTGCAGGATCATGTCCGAGTGCTGCTGAGCCTCGTGCACGATATGCTCGCGGCGCTGTCTGGCCTCCGTGGTCACCCGGCTGCTGTACGCCTGGGCATCAGCCACGTATCGGTCCGCTGTCTGCTGCGCGGTTGACAATATCCGGACCGCGTGGATGTGCGCATCGGCCTCACCGAACAGCACTACTTGCCTGTCGCCGTTGACGTTCCCGGCGAGAATCCGTTGGCGCAGCCGCTCCACTTCCTGCCATAGGGAAGCTCGCTCGTTCACCAGGTGGATCCACTCGGAGTGCACCAGGTGCAGGAATCCCCTGACTGACTCCTCGTCGTAGCCACGCCGCCCAAGCCGCGCCAACGGGAACGTCGTGGCCTCGAGCGCGTCAGGAGTCAGTCGCTCGTTCTCGTCGTACCGTGCTGTGGTCAAGGCTCGCTCCACCCGAAGTCCTCGATGTGTATCTGATCCTTCGCCATGCCCGCCGAAGCCAGCCGGGCGACGGTCTCTTGCACCATCCCGGTCGGGCCGGCGATGTAGGCGTCGTGCTGCGCCCAATCGCCGTGCCGGGCCACCACATCCGGAAGGCTGCCAGTCTCGCCCGCGAACTTAGGGTCGGCTGACACGGCGGCTGTGACGGTCAGCCAGGAGTTCTGCGCGGCCATCTTCTCTAGACTGTCCAGGTCGTACAGCCCGTGAGCATTGCGCGCGCCAAAGAACAGGTGCACCTTTGGCGGTTGCAGGCCGCCCGCCAGCTGATCGAGAATCGCCTTCAGCGGGGCCAGCCCGGTACTCCCCGCCACCAGCAGCAGATCCCGGCCGGAGGGCGGCTGACTCAGCGTCAAGGCACCGACAGGGGGCCCCAGCCTGAGGTCGGTGCCAGCAATGGCGCTGCTGGTGAGGGCCATGCTCACCGGGCCACCGTCAATGAGCCGGACATGAAACTCAAGCAGACCGTCAGGACGGGGCGCGTTCGCTATCGAGTAGTAGCGCCACAGCCTCGGGCGGCTTGCTGACTCGATCGCCACGGACTGCCCCGGCAGGTAATCCATCCGCGGCTCCGGCCGGACGAGCAGCACGGAGATGTCGAACGCCCGCTGCTCGTGAGCCACGACCGTGCCCCGCCACCAGGCGGGCCGCACCTGCTCGTCTGCGGCTGCCGCTTCCGTCATAACCGAGCTGATCAGCTTGTACGCCTCCGTCCAGTCCGCGGCCATCTCTGGCGCCCAGGTTGGCCCGGAAAAATGCTCTAGCGTCGCCAGCAGACTGGCGCCCACGGCTTCGTAGTGTCCGGCGACAGCGCCGAATTTTCGATGATCACGGCCGAGTCCCTGCAGAAACGCTGTCAGATCGTCAGCGTTGTCCACCTCGGAAACGATCTTCACAAGGGCATCGACGAGGTGCCCGCGCTGCGCAGCCATTGAGACCGGGAACAGATCTCGCACCTCGGGATGCTTGATGAATAGGTCCGAGTAGAAGAACAGGGGCAGCTCATCACCGTGCACCGCGACACGGGCGAAGCTTTCCCGCAGCCGGGCAATGTCCAACACTCCCGCCTTCTTCCGCGCTCACTGATCTTGGCTTGCTGAGATCGGAGGATCCGATCAAGCCGTCGAGGCGAAATCTGCAATTGCGCGACAAATACTGCTGCAAGTTGCACGCGGAGACATCGGTCAGCTGACGGATGTTTGAAGGAGTACTGGCGCGCTTCGCGGCCGAAGACTATGGGTGCTCGCCGTCAACGCAGCACGACGAAGTGGGCGGCGGACGGGCCGCCACATCGTTCCGCAGGGGTGAACATCGCCCCGGTCAGGAGTCGCGACGAGGTGACGGGGCCCGGTCGGTCAGCCAGCGCAAGAATTTTGCAGCCGGGCCGTAAAGCCAGGTCAATACCGTTGGGCGTTGAAGTGAGGATGTCGTACCTGCCGTCGGGCCACTGTCTCCGCGCTGGCCGCTTGCCCGGCCTCGCACTACCAACATCGTCTGCTCATTCGCCCGAAACGTGACCAGATGCGACCCAGGCGCGACGGTGGTGAATTGGATTAGGAGGAACTATGTCCGAGCCTGCCGTCGAACGGGAGCCGGGGCTGGCGCTGCGGGACGTCCCACGCGCAACACCCCAAGAGATCACCCGCAGCAGTGAGTATCCGTTGCGTGTCGTGAACCTGACGGTCTGCCTGCCGGACGGGGAGCAGGTTCTGCAGGACGTGAGTTTCCCGGTCGGCCGTCAGCAGCTGATTGTGGTGCTGGGGCCGAGTGGTTCCGGGAAGACGACGCTGCTGGAGGCGATTGCCGGGCTGCGGCGGGTGGCTGGTGGGGTGGTGGAGTACAAGGGGAGCAGTCTGCATGCTGACCGGGCGATGCTGTGTCGGCTGGCTGGTCTGGTTCCGCAGGATGCTGGAGCAGGTGTGCATCCGCAGCTGACGGCGCGTGCGGCGCTCGATCGTGGTGCGGATCTGCGGCTGGGCCGGGGGGCGGGCCGACGGGAGCGGCGTCAGCGGGTGGCGGCGATTCTGGCCCGGCTGGGTATCGACCGGCGGGCGCGGACGCGAGTGGGACGGCTGTCGGGTGGGGAGCGCAGCCGGGTGGGGATGGGGCTGGCGCTGATTACTGAGCCTGCGCTGCTGCTGCTGGATGAGCCGACGGCGAACCTGGACCCGGGGAACGTGCTGTCAGTGATGCGGCTGCTGGCTGGTCTTGCCCATGCCGGCACTGGCCGGATGGTGATCGTGACCACGCATTCGGAGTCAAGCCTGCGGCTGGCTGACCGGCTGCTGGTGCTGACCCCGGGCGGGCGGATGGCCTACTTCGGGCCGCCCCGGCGCGGCCTGAGCTACTTTGGGAAAGACAGCTGGGCCCAGGTCTGCGAAGCGTTCGTCGGCCAGCCCGGCCGGGACTGGGCCGGGGAGTTCCGCGCCAGCAGCTACTACACCGACTGCGTCGCCGCCCCGATGGCCACCGGCTGCAAGCCCGTCAGCGTCCTGCCATCCCAGCCGCCACCGCGGCTGCCCGGCCGCCTGTCCCAGGCCCGCACTCTGATCCGCCGCCACCTGGCCCTGATCGCCACTGACCGCGCCTACCTCGCCTTCGCCGTCGGCGTCCCCGCGTTCTTCGCCGCCGTCCTGCGGATGATCCCGGCCCCCCAAGGACTCACTGGCCCCCACGCAGCCAACACCGCCATCCAGCCCCTGCTGCTGCTCCTCACCTTCGCTAGCGCCCTGGCCGGATCGCTGCCCGTCATCGACGAGATCGCCGCCGAGCGCACCATCTACGCCCGTGAACGCACCGCCGGCCTGTCCGCCACCGCCTACCTGGCCAGCAAACTCCTCATCCTCGCGCCCATCGCCGCCCTCCAGGCCACCGCTATGACCACCGCAGCAGTTTGGGGACGAGCGCTGCCACCCCACGGCGTCGTCCTCACCTCCCCACTGCTGGAACTCGACACCGCCACCGCCGCCCTCGCCGTGGTCTCCTGCGCCCTGGGACTCCTGCTGTCCACCGCCATACACAGTGACCGCGCCCGCTTCCTCATCCTCATGGCCGTCATCTCCGGGCAGCTCATCCTTACCGGCGCCGTCGTCACCATCACCACCATCCCCGGCCTCAGACAAGCTTCCTGGCTGTTCCCCGCCCGCTGGGGATTCGCCGCCACCGCATCAACCCTGCACTTCACCACCATCATGCAGCCCACCGCCGGCGTCACCCCCGACCCTCTGTGGGCCCCCCACCCCCACATCTGGGAAACCGACATGCTCATGCTCGGGGTACTCGGCGCCATCATCACCTTGCTCACCTGGATCCTGCTCATCACACTCGGCCCCGGCCGAGGAAGAACAGCCAGATAGGGGTACCCGAGGGCCGCCATACAGGTAGAGCATCGAGGGCCATTGGTGATCGAGGAGATCGATATCCCCGACCCTGGTCCGAATCAGGTCACGGTACGCAACTTTGCAAGTGGCGTTTGCTATTCCCAGCTGCACCAGTTGCGTGACCCTCGCTTGCCTAGGCCAATGGGCCTCGGGCATGAGGGCAGCGGCGTCGTTACACGCGTGGGGAAGGAAGTTACCCACGTAAAAGAGGGCGATCATGTCATCTCGACGTGGGTGCCCAGGATGCCCATTAGTGGACTGCCCAGCTCGAAGCCCACTGGCGCTACCCTCCGCGGACGGCCCGTCATCGCCGACGGCGACGTATATACCTGGAGCGAGCACATGGTCACCTTCGCGGACAAGGTCGTCCCCATGTCACCGTCGGACCCGACCGATATCACCTGCCTCGTTGGCTGCGCCGTGCTCACGGGAGCCGGCGCGGTGCTGCATACAGCGAAGGTCGGGCTTGGCCAGTCCGTGGCCGTGTTCGGTGTTGGCGGCGTCGGTTTGTCGGCGATTAGTGCTGCGGCCATTGTTGGCGCTGATCCTATTATCGCGGTGGACTTGGTTGACCATAAGCTGGAGTTTGCCCGGGAGTTCGGTGCTACCCACGGTATCAATGCGTCGGAAACCGACCCTGTAAATGCGATCCGGGCGATCATTCCAGGCGGAGTTGACTGTGCTATGGACGCAGTCGGCGCACCGGAGACCGCTCTCCAGATTCTGGGGGCAGTTAGAGAAGGGGGGCCGAGGGCAGATAATCAGGGTGGCATTGCCGTGCTCCTCGGAATTCCCACCTCCGATGTCTCGGTCGACTTGAAGGAAATTCTTCTGTACCAGCGCCGCTATTGCGGAAGCCTCGGTGCCACAGAACCCGGGACCGATTTCCCGCTTTTCCTTGAGTGGGTGCGCGAGGGCAAGTTCCCGCTCGAGAAGCTCGTGACCAACCGATATTCCCTGGACCAAATCGAGGGGGCGCGCGCTGCGCTGGAGGAGGGGCAGATTCTCGGCCGGGCCATCATCGAGATCTGAGGATGGGGCGCGCGGGATGCGGCGTCTAGGGCGTCTGGCCTGACGAGGGGCTCGGCGGCAGGCTGCCGGTGGCGGGAGGCGGCTGTGGCCGGCTGGCGGGCTGAGATGACGCGGCGGCGCTGGGAGCCGACCAGGTATCCACCAGGGTGGGCAGCAAGCACGCGATGCCGACGGCGAGGATGGGCACCATGATCAGCAGCCTCGGGCGGCGCCAGGCGAGGAGTGCGGTGCTGCCCAGCAGGCACACAACGAGGCCGAGTGCCAGGAGCACGAGCCTGGCGGTGTAGACGCCACCCCACAGGTAGGCCCGGCGGCTTCCGGGCTGCAGGACGGCGCTCACCTGGTTCCCGCGGTTATGGTCACGTGGATCATTGGCCAGAGTGACGTTGGCGGTGACACTGTCGCCGTTGGCCATCGGATCGGCGTAGGCGTAGCTGCCCAGGCAGTGCCAGTCAGCTGGCAGGAAGGCGCGGGCACACCCGGTCACGGTTACGTAGCCATTAGGTGCGGTTCCTGTCACCGCGGCCCGGGCCGAGACGCTCGCCCACGCATACGGAAGAGCCGGGACGACTGCGGCCACCGCTGCTAATCCGATAACCGCCAGCAGGCAACGCGTCCATCGCCTCGCGCCGGGCGCGGGCGTCTGCGCGCTCATCAGCCGGCCCGGCGTTCATGCCGCGAATGCACCAGATCATGATATGGGCCATTTTGGCGGCCAGCAGGCGGCTGGGTGGCAGTACCCGGCGTGCTGGCAGCGGTGGCGGGCGTCCAGTGGGCGGCTGAGCTACGGGTGGCGGGCCGTTCAGCGGTCGCTGGGTGTCACCGGTTACCGGCAACCTTGAGGCAGCGGCCAACGTTGCCGTAATTGACCGGCAACTCCGGCTTGTCCGCGCCTCGCCGCATTCATCGGCGCGGGCTAATGTGTGTCGAGCCGTCGGCGAGCGTGATCATCAGGAGGACCTAGTGCAATACGGTGTATCCCGGGTCATCGCAGGTCCGTTCCTGCACCTGCTGTGGCGCCCGGAGATCACCGGCGCCGACAACATCCCCGCATCGGGCGGCGCGATCCTGGCCTCGAACCACCTGTCGTTCGTCGACTCGATCTTTCTGCCGCTGATGGTCCCGCGCGGAGTGACGTTCGTCGCCAAGGCCGAATACTTCAACGGCACCAAGCCTATGCAGCGGGTCGCTGCCGCTTACCTGCGCGCCACTAAGCAGCTCTCGGTGGACCGTTCGGTCGCTGGTTCGGCGATGGAGATGCTGCAGGCGGCGCTGCGCCTGCTGGACGAAGGCCGGCTGTTCGGCATCTATCCCGAGGGGACGCGCTCACCAGACGGGCGCCTGTACCGGGGCCGGTCGGGCGTCGGCTATCTGGCGCTCAAGTCAGGGCTGCCCGTGATACCGGTCGCGATGTCGGGGACCGACCACGTGCTGGCACCTGGGCACGTGCTCCCGAGTTTGGCCAAGATCAGGATCAGCGTGGGCAAGCCGCTCATTTTCGAGCCGGTCAAGGATGAGCCTGTAAGCGCCCAGCGGCGCGAGGTCGCCGATCAGGTGATGCGGTCCATCCAGGCTCTCTCCGGCCAGGAGTACGTGCCGATGTATGCGTCGGACCGTAAGCGCGAGCTGGCGGCGGCCGACGGGGCAGCCAAGCCGACGGGCGACTAGTAGCGGCTGTCGGGGGCGTGCCGGTCTCCGTCGCCGGGCGTGGCAGCGGAGTCGCGGTAGCCGAGATCGTCGCCGGAGCTAGCCTGGCTGCCACGGTAAGCCGACGACTCGTCGTAGTCAGGGAGACCGTGGCTCGGGTAGGTCCCGGTGTCCTGGTCGCCGAAGGCGGGCGGCTCGGCAGTCCGGAACGCCAGCGGGTCGTCATCGCCGTAGCTGGAGGAGTCGTCGTCGGTGTAGGCGGCCCGGCCCGGGTCACGGTAGCCGGGCAGGTCGGAGCTGTGGTACCCGGGGAGATCGGAGTCGCGAGCGCCGAAGGGGTCCGGGTCCGCTTGGGTGCTGTCGCGGTAGCCAGGCGGGTCGGCGGCGCGATAGGCGGTCAGATCGTCGGGGTCGTTGTACCCGGGGAACTCTGGGTGAAGGTCCCGGTACGCGGGCGGGTCTCCATCGCCGTAGCCCCGAGCATCACGGTCGGCGGCAGGTTCGTCGCTGTAGCGGTCGCTTCCCTGGCCCGGGTCGCCAGCGGACGTGTCGCGTTCCGCAGCGGCATCGCTGCCGCCATTCCCGGGCAAGCCTTCGGTCGTCGAGCCGGGGTTCCAGACGTAGAGCCTGGCGGCACCCTCGGCATCGGCGGCACTGGAGTCCGCGGCCAGGTCCTGGTCCTGGGCACCAGCTGTCGGCTCCGGCTTCCGCAGGCTTGCTGTGGGTGCGGGAATGAGGTGGGCGGGCACGTTCCTGCGCGGGCGGGACGGCAGTGACCTGCCTGCCCACGGCAGCTCTCCGTCCGGCTTAGGCGCTGGCTCCCACGGTGGCGTGCCCGACACCTTAGGCGGCCGGGCGACGTTCAGCCGGGTCGCGGGCATGACCGACCGGGCCAGCAGACCCCCGGCCGCAGTGGCAGCTGCAGCTGCGCCGTTGCCCCCGTTGCCGCTGACGCTGCGGGCACCACCAGGGGCGTCAGAATCAGTCACGATCGGCGAGAAGTACTCGCTCATCAGGTCCAGGTCGCCGGCCGCGTTGTGCGCATACGGCACCCGGGTGGCCTGGCTGATCTCAGCGCGTGCCTGCGCGATGGCCCGTATCCGGCGGCGCACCGCCGCCGCGTAGGCCACGGTGGGCACCAGCAGCACAAGGAGGATAATCCCGCTGATGATGCCGTCACGGCGCAACTTCGCTGTCATCGCGTCGGAGATCACCGGGGGCGCGGGGGTGGCTGGCATCGGGTTGGACACAGCACCGGCGCCAGCCCGCGGCGGGCCGGGTGCGGCGATCGTCCCGGCCTCGGCCAGCGCCCGCGCGGCGTCCGCGGTCCCGAATCCGGAGCCGTCCGCGTTCCCCCCTGCCGGACGGAACACCGTACTGCGGGTCAGCGCCTGTGTGACCTGGGCCGGGGTCAGCTCCGGGTACTGCGACTTGATCAGTGCCGCGATGCCAGTCACAACCGCGCTCGCGGCGCTCGTGCTGCTGACCGTGGCGTAACCAGATGACGGGACAGCGGCGATCATGCCGTCGCCCGCGGCTGTCAGCGTCACATAGCTCTGGTGGCTGGAGAACGGCGCCTTGATGAACGAGCTGTCGAACGCGCCCACCGATATCACGCCGGGGTAGTCCGCCGGGAAGTTCGCAGCGTCGGTCGTGGTGTTGTTGTCGCCACCGGGCGCCACCAGGATCACGCCCTTGCTCAGCGCGTACGCGACCGCCGACTGCTCGGCGGCGCTGCCACCCGCGGCGGCGGCCGCGGCCGCCTCAGCCGCGGTCGGCGTGCCGAACGCCGGCGCCATGGGAGCCGGGGTCGCCGTCAGGGCGGACATGGATTGCCCGGGGTCCAGCGGGAGGTCGATGACCTGGGCGCCGTTGTTCACCGCGTACGTGATGCCTGCCGCGATCGCGGCAGGCAGGGCCGAGGTGGCGGATGACTGCGACAGCAGCGGATCACCGGAGTCCAGGACCACCCTGACCGACAGCAGCTTGGCCTGGGGGGCCACGCCCATCACCCCGTCGGCGTTGCCCGGGCCGTGCCCATGGCCGACGATGAGGCTCGCCATCGCGGTGCCATGGATGCCGAAGAACTGGCCGCCGAGGCTCTCCCCGGAGTTCGTGAGGTCAGGCCCGGGGATCACCGACCCGGTGAGGTCGGGCTGGTTCGGGTCCACGCCCGTGTCCAGCAGCGCGATCGTCACGCCTGCGCCCTTGGTGGTCTGCCACGCCTGCGTGACGTGCAGCGCGCTCAGCCACCATTCCTGCTGGCGCACCTGGTCGGCAGACCTGGCCGGGCGGGCCGCGCCAGCCAGGGCCGGAGCGCCGGCAGCCGCAGCCCATGCGACGGCTAGGCCCATCGCTAGGCCGTTTAGCATAAGCCGGGGGAACCTCAAAGGCACGCGCGCTCGCCTTCCATGCGGGGTACCGGCATTCTGCCATGTAGACGCTGGTTACGTACCTTGTGGACAAATTCCGGATGGCCTAAACCTGGGCCGGAATGACGGGCCATGGTCACGATGGCCGGGCTACTGAGAGCCGGACGTGCGCCCCGGGCGGAAGCCCAAGCTGCTGGGCGGCATCGCCGGCGTTGACGGCCAGGGAGATCAGCCCGGCGCTGTCGGCGAACGCGACGATCTCGCCCGGCGCTACCGCAGCGAACGTTTCCAGGAACGGGACCGTGAGCTGGCGCCGTCCAGCCCGGACCACCAGCGGCGAGCCATAACCAACGCCGAGCTGCCCGACGTCCGAAGCCTCGATCGACAGCTGCACGTTGCCGAACCTGTCCACCGACATGACCTCCCCCTCAGCCTCGCCGTCACGAACCCGGCTGGTCGGCGCGGGCAGCGTCACGAGATCGGCGAGGTCGATCTGCTCTCCAGCCTCGGTCAGGTCGCGCCCGCTGGCAAGGTGTGCCGCCACGGGCATGAAAATGTCCCGGCCGTGGAACGTCGGCGACACCGGGTGCAGCCACAGGTCGCCGTTGGTGAGCTGAACCGCCTTGGTGGCGCCGCCGAGAGTGGCTATCGCCCAGGAGAGCAGGCCGTTGTCCGGCCCGACCAGGATGCCGTCGCCCGCCTGGACGGCGATCCCCCGGCGCGCCGTGCCGACGCCGGGATCAACGACGGCCAGATGCACGGCAGGCGGCAGGTACGGGACCGTCTGGGCGAGCACCGCGGCTCCCCGCCGCACGTCTCCCGGCTGGACCAGATGAGTGATGTCAATAACCCGGACGCTCGGGGTGATCTTGGCTGCGACGCCGTGACATGCGGCGACGAACCCGTCCTCGAGCCCGTAGTCGGTCAGGAAAGTGATCGTGTCGAAGGAAGCCACGAACGGTGAGCGTACGTCTCTTGGGCGCTGCCGCATAGGGGGCCTACGATCGATGGCTACCGAGGTGTCATGGAGGCCGGGGATGGCTGAGCTGTCTGAGCTGGACAAGCGAATTCTGGCCTTCGAGCAGAGCTGGTGGCAGCACCCAGGCGCGAAGGAACGCGAGATCCTCGACGTGTTCGGCATCCCGGTGACCCGTTACTACCAGTTGCTGAACGCTCTGATCGACCGGCCGGAGGCTACCCAGTACGACCCCGTGCTCGTCGCCCGGCTGCGCCGGCAGCGCAGCCGGAGAAGCGGCATCCGTTCAGCACGCAGGGACTCGGCCTGACGATGCCCGCGCCGGCCGACGGCCCGGCGGAACCCCGGACCGAGGCGGGCCGGGCTGGCCTGGCCGCGCTGCTGGCGGCGCCGTCGCGCGCGCTGATCGCATCGGACTACGACGGCACGCTGGCCCCGATCGTTGCCGACCCGGCTGCCGCCCGGCCCCAGCCCGGCGCGAACGAGGCGCTGGCCCGCCTCGCCCCGCTGGTGGGGATCTTGGTGGTGATCACAGGCCGGGCCGCCATGGTGGCGGTCGAGCTCGGCCAGCTCGACCGGGTGCCTGGCTTGATCGTTCTCGGACAGTACGGCCGACAGCGCTGGGAAGCCGGCACGCTTACGTCGCCGCCGGCCCCGCCGGGCGTTCAGGAAGCCCGGGAGCAGCTTCCCGGCGTGCTGACCGCGGCGTCCGCTGCCGAAGGCAGCTACATCGAGGACAAGGGCGACGCGCTCGCTGTGCATACCCGCCGGGCCGCCGACCCCGACGAAGCCCTGCAGCGCCTGCGCAGCCCGCTCGCCGGCCTCGCCGCCCGGACCGGGCTCGCGGTCGAGCCAGGCCGGATGGTGATCGAGCTGCGGCCGTCAGGATCGGACAAGGGCCAGGCGCTGGAACAGCTGGCCAGGGAACGGGACTGCGCGGCCGTCATGTACTGCGGCGACGACCTCGGTGACCTGTCGGCCTTCGGCGCGGTCGAGCGGCTGCGCGCCGCCGGGACCCCCGGTCTCACCGTCGCCAGCGCCAGCGGGGAGGTCACAGCCCTCGCTGAGCGGGCCGACCTGGTAGTGGACGGCCCGGGCGCCGTGGTCGAGCTGCTCAACCGTATCGCCGACGCGATCACCGGCTCGGCTGAACGGGGGGTGGCTGGCTGAGGGTCGGCGGATCACCGCCCGGGCTGGGTGGGGAAGGCTACGGACTGGCCGTGACGCGGAGCATGCGCTGCAGGTTGTGCGCTTGCTGGTGCCAGCTGTACTCGGCGTACCCGAGCTGGACCCCGATATCGGCCGCGAGCAGCGTGTTGGCTGACACCCCGTGCTGAGACAGGTACAGCTTCCCGTGACTGCGGCCCAGCGAGAACGTTATGTGGCTGCCCGGTGCATCGAAGTACCCGTTCGAGATGACCGTGAACTCGAAGCTGCTCGGCGACACCAGGGTCACCCGGACCTTGCCGACCCCGCCGGCGAGCGCGGGACCAGGATGCAGCGTGGCCACTGTTCCCTGACGGAACTGTGTGCACCCCGAGACCGGGAACGGAAACACGGCCTCCGGGTCATCCTCGAATTTTTTCATAACGGCAGCGGGACTGCCCGTCTCGTTCACCGGCCCGATGTACTCCGTGTAGGTGTACTGATACCCGTGCGGGTGCGACAGCCAGTTGGCCAGGTCCTCTACGGCCAGCGTTCCGCCGGCGCGCAGGTCATCGATGTCGTCGATTGCCTGCTGCCACGCGGAGGGCTCGGCCGGTGCCAGCCGCGCCGCGGCGTTGATCTTCGTTGCCGCCGTGCTCGCGGCCGCGTCCCGCTGCTGCCGCGCCGCCGACAGGATGCTCTCGGCCTCCTGCCTCAGCCCGTCGCCGGGATCGGTGAAAGCTCCCGGCCAGGCTGGCGGCGACAGGTGCACCCCCACTCGTCCCGCCGCCGCGGCCTGGGCCACGCCGGAGTCGTACTCGGTGACCTTCTCGTCATAGGTGGCCTTGGCCGCGCCGGTCAGCCGCATGGCTTCGGCGTACTTGTCGATCGCCTGCTGCGCCTTTTGCTGGGCGCTAGCCACATCCCCCGCGTAGGACTCCAGCGCCCCGGCCGCGTCCGCACACGCGGTGGACGCGGTCTGCCATCTGGCCGGCTGCGGCGCGTACCTGGCCCGGAACGCGTTCGCGGCGGACCCGTGCCACTTCGCGGCACCGATGCCGGCCATCCCCTCGGCGGTCTCCTTAAAGGCCGCCGAGAAGGTCTGCAGTTGCTGCGCCGCGTTGCTGATCGCCGCGGGACTGCCGTGGACGAGGTCGGCCGGGTCACTGGTCTGGCCCAGCTGCAACTCCGGCTGCGCAGCAGAGATGCCGAGGATATTCGCGAGCGTGTGGCCGAGCCCGGCGGCGACCTTGCCGCCCTCGTCCACCAGGCTGTCGAGCCCGTGCGCGGCGGTATTCAGAATGCCGTCAAGGGCGCCCATCGATCACCACGCCTTTGAGTGTCCCGCCCATGTGCGCAAGCGCCTCGGCGATGGCCTGCTCAGCGGACGAGTACAGCTGCTTGCTGACGCCCAGGCGGGTCGCTATCTGGTTCCCGTCCTGGACCATGGACCGCACGCCCCATGACCACCGGTCGCAGAACCCGCTGAACGCCGCCTGCAGGCTCGCGTCGCCCAGCTGCGGCTCGCTCAGCGCCAGCCTGCTGAACCCCCGTCCCTCGGCTGCCGCCTCGGAGAAGCCCAGCCTGGCCAGGGCAGCCATGCTCGCGTCCAGCCCGTCGGCCGTTTCGGCCAGCGCTGATTTGCTGACCGCGAAACCATCCCCCATAACACCTCCATCAGTCGCGGCGCCTCTGCCCGGCAGAGCTCTTATGTTGGCCGGATCCTCGGCTCAGGGGGCGCCCCAAAACTCAGCGAGTGACTCTATAGGCGGCTAGTGCGTGAACGCGAAGTTTCCGGCGGATTGCCAGGCGGCGATTGGGCTCGTTGACGCCCAGCGACGGCATTGATGGTCGTGATGGTCCTGGGGAACGGTGCCGGGCTCAGCCGAGGGCTCTGAGCTGCTCGGCGAACCACTCGGTCGGCGGCAGGGCGGCGCCGGCTTGCGCTAGTGCTGCCGCCCGTCGTTTCCGTTCTGTATCTGGCATTTCAAGGGCTTTATGCAGGGCGTCCGCCGTGGCCGAGACGTCAAACGGGTTGATCATCAGTGCATTCGCCGCGAGTTCGGCCGCGGCGCCGGTCTCCCAGGAGAGCACAAGCCCGCAGCCGGCGTCGGACAGGATCGGGCCCTCCTTGGCCACAAGGTTCATGCCGTCCCGGATCGGGTTGACCAGCAGCACGTCAGCCAGGCGGTAGGCCGCGAGCGAGCGGGCATAGTCGTCGTCAACCTGAAGGATCAGCGGGTCCCAGTCCTCGGTGCTGAACTCCTCAGCGATCTCGCCCGCCACGCGCTGCACTTTCGCTGTGTACTCGCGGTACTCGGGCAGGTCGTGCCGCGACGGGTAGGCAAAAGCCACGTGAACCACCCGGCCGCGCCATTCGGGGTGCGCCACCAGCAGTTCCCGGTAGGCGATGAGGCCGCGGACGATGTTCTTCGACAGCTCGGTGCGGTCGATCCGGACGATCAGCTTCCTGCCCCCGGTGGTACCGGCCAGGGCCGTCATCCTGGCCTGCACGTCCGGCTGGGACGCGCGGCTGGTCAGCGCGCCCGCGTCGACGCCGAGCGCGTGCACGCCGATCCCGGTGACGTGGCCGCGGTAGGTCACCTGCTGCCGCTGCCGGTCGACCTCGGCGGCCAGGAACTTCTCACAGCAGTCACAGAACGCATCAGCCCACCGCTGGGACAGGAACCCGGCGTGGTCGGCACCGAGTATTCCTTCGAGGACCTCCCGGGCGACCTCTTCGGGCAGCATCCGGTAGTACTCCGGCGGTGCCCACGGGGTGTGCGAGAAGTGAGCGATCCTCGCGTCCGGGCACAGGTCGGCGAGCATCCGGGGGACCAGGGACAGGTGGTAGTCCTGCACCATGACCTTGACGGTTTCTGGGCGCGCGCGCTCCGCCTCCTGCGCCAGGGCGTCGGCGAACGCCCGGTTGTACGCGCGGTACGACTCCCACTCGCGCCGGAAAGCCATCCCGAAGATCGGCTGGTTAGGCCGGTCGTACAGCATGTGGTGGACGAACCAGAGGGTCGAGTTGGCCACAGCGTTGTAAGCCCGCTGGAAGGTCGATGGCGGGACGTCGAGCAGCCGCACCGCCGAGCCGTCCGGCTCCCCGTCAAGGCCGATGCGGCCATTCGGCGCACCGCGCGCAGCGGCCCGGTCGGCGTCGCTGAGCGCCGCGCAGACCCACAGCGAGTTCCGGTTGCTGGCCACCGAGGACAACCCGGACACTAGACCGCCGCCGCCCCGCCTGGTCGACAGACGGCCGTGGTTGTCCAGGCTGAACGACACTGGCCCGCGGTTGGATGCGATGAGTACTGGCCCGCCGGCCGATCGTTCGCCCATGTGTGCTCACGCTATCGGGCCGGCTCCCGGCTGGCCCGCACCGGCCGGGCCGGGTTACAGTGCGAGTACAACTGCATAACGCGCATTCCAACGCGCTCATCAAGAGGGGTGGAGGGACCGGCCCGTCGAAGCCCCGGCAACCATCACGGTGACACGTCCGCGCCAGGAACGCGAGGCCCCCGACGGCGAGACACCGGTGCCGCGGGATAGCTGAGCGGCCGTCAGGCGAGGCCATACCGGGACAGGTGCCAACTCCGGCCCGCGGTCAGTCGACCGCCGGGAAAGATGAGGAGAAAGGCCTCGCCACTGTGAGTACATCTGGGAATCTCCAGAACGCTACCTCCGACCTCACCACCCCGCTCGCAGCCCCGTCCGCGGCTCCACCGTCCAGCACTTCGCCCGCCGCACAAGGGTCGCCGGGCCGTTTCGGCTACGCCAGCGGCCTTTCCTGCCGCGAGTGCGGACAGACCGCCGAACTCGGCGCTACTTACTCGTGTTCCTGGTGCTTCGGCCCGCTCGAGGTGGGCTACGACTACCCGCGGGTGACCAGGGAGTCCATCGAGGCGGGGCCGCCCAACATCTGGCGGTACGCCAGCCTGCTGCCGGTTCCCGCTGACATAGCCTCCCGGCCGAACACGGAGCCGGGATTCACCCGGCTGATCCGAGCGGACCGGCTGGCCAGCGCCCTGGGCATGCGGACACTCTGGGTGAAGGACGACCGGGGCAACCCCACGCACTCGTTCAAGGACCGGGTGGTCGCCGTTGCGCTCGCCGCCGCCCAGGAGATGGGCTTCAAGGTCCTGGCCTGCCCGTCAACGGGAAACCTGGCCAATGCCGTGGCCGCGGCCGCGGCCCGGGCGGGAATCCAGTCGGTCGTGCTGATCCCCGCTGACCTCGAGCCGCAGAAGATCATCGGCACTGCGGTGTTCGGCGGGACGCTTGTCGCCGTCAAAGGCAGCTATGACGACGTGAACAAGCTCGCGTCAGAGCTGGCTGACGAGCGGGAGGACTGGGCGTTCGTCAACGTCAACGTGCGGCCTTACTACGCCGAGGGCTCCAAGACCATCGGCTTCGAGATCGCCGAGCAGCTCGGGTGGCGGCTGCCGCAGCAGGTCGTCGTGCCGGTGGCGTCGGGAGCGCAGCTTGTCAAGATCGACAAGGCGTTCCGTGAGTTTGCCCAGCTCGGCCTGGTGGACGAGACGCCATACCGGGTTTTCGGCGCGCAGGCGAGCGGCTGCGCGCCGGTAGCCACCGCGTTCCGGGCCGGCCAGGAAGTGGTGCAGCCGGTCCGGCCGGCCACGGTTGCCAAGTCGCTGGCGATCGGGAACCCCGCTGACGGCCCGTACGTGCTCGACGTGGTCCGCCGCACCGGCGGCGTCGTCGCTGACGTGCCCGACGACGAGATCATCGAGGCCATACGGCTGCTCGCGGCCACCGAGGGCATTTTCGGCGAGACAGCCGTCGGGGTAACGCTGGCCACAACCCGCAGGTTGCTGGAATCGGGTCAGCTCGACCCCGATGCCGAGACAGTCATCATCAACTCCGGCGATGGGCTCAAGACACTCGATGCCGTGGCCGGATCGCTGCCGGAAATCAGGCCGATCCCGCCCACGCTCGAGGCGTTCGCTGAGCTGGAGTCGTCGTCCAGGTGACGACGCAGCATCTCGACACAAGGTCCGCGGAACTCTAATCCCCCCGAGCCCAGAAAGGCAGTCCTCGCATGAGCGTGTCGGTCCGTATTCCAACTATCCTCCGTGCGTACACAGGTGGCGTTGCTGAGGTCACCGCTGAAGGCGGAACTTTGCGCGATGTCATCGCCGGGCTTGATGCCGCCTATCCCGGCATCGGAAGCAGGATTCTCGACGAGGCCGGGAAGCTGCGGCGCTTTGTCAACGTGTATGTCGGCGAAGAGGACGTGCGCCTGGCCCAGGGACTCGATACTCAGGTCCCGCCCGGTATGAAGGTGTCGGTGATCCCCGCTGTGGCCGGCGGCTGAGCAGGCACTGCCTGCGACCTCCCTGCTGGTGTGCACGTTTCGGCCCTGACCGGATTAGGGGTGCAACTGGGCGCGGGAGAGGACGCCACGGGGTAAAGTCAGGTCCGGTCGCTGTCGGTACGGCGAGAACGGCAAGCAGAGCTTGTGCAGCACGTCCAGCCCGCGCCGCGATCGACGGGTTTCGCGACTGCAAGGGCGGAACCCGAAGCCCGAGCAGAGTTAGGGAGTTGTTGGTAATGGCTCAGGGCACCGTCAAATGGTTCAACGCGGACAAGGGCTACGGCTTCATCGCGGTCGACGGTGGTAGGGACGTATTTGTCCACTTCTCGGCTATCCAGTCGGATGGCTACCGCACCCTCGAAGAGGGCCAGCGGGTCGAATTCGAGATCACGCAGAGCGACCGGGGACCGCAGGCTGAGGCGGTCCGCATGGTGTAAGTCTCTTCTGGCGGCACCCGGGAAGTCGGGGACGCGAGTAGGCCCGGGAAGGCCCGGCTCCCAATGAGGGGAACCGGGCCTTCTGGCATCTAGACGCCGGGTGCCGGATGACCAGGACCGTCTGCTCAATGGCCAGCTCGGCTTGCACTCTCACCATGAGAGTGCTAAACAGGGCGTTGGCACTCTCGGGGTGAGAGTGACAACCTAGCAGCGTGATCGGGCGATGAGGCCGATCCGGCGGCAGGCAGGGACTGACCGCGGGGGAAGCCGTCCGTCGCGGGCGTCGGCCGATCGGCTCGCGAGGCACAAAAGTTCCGGGAGGACTGGAGCCTATGGCAGCGAAGATGATCGCGTTCGATGAGGAGGCCCGGCGCGGCCTCGAGCGCGGTATGAACCAGCTCGCTGACGCCGTGAAAGTAACCCTCGGCCCGAAGGGCCGCAACGTGGTTCTCGAGAAGAAGTGGGGCGCCCCCACGATCACCAACGATGGTGTGTCCATCGCCAAGGAGATCGAGCTCGAGGACCCGTGGGAGAAGATCGGCGCGGAGCTGGTCAAGGAAGTAGCTAAGAAGACCGACGATGTCGCGGGTGATGGCACGACCACCGCGACCGTTCTGGCCCAGGCGCTGGTCCGTGAGGGCCTGCGTAACGTGGCCGCGGGTGCGAACCCGATGTCGCTGAAGCGGGGCATCGAGGCGGCCGTGGAGCGGGTGAGCGAGGAGCTGTCCAAGCTCGCCAAGGACGTGGAGACCAAGGAGCAGATCGCGTCGACGGCGTCGATCTCGGCTGGTGACACCGCGATCGGCGAGATGATCGCCGAGGCGATGGACAAGGTCGGCAAGGAAGGCGTGATCACGGTCGAGGAGAGCAACACCTTCGGCCTGGAGCTGGAGCTCACCGAAGGCATGCGCTTCGACAAGGGCTACATCTCGCACTACTTCGTCACCGACCCTGAGCGGATGGAGGCGGTCCTCGAGGAGCCCTACATCCTGATCGTCAACTCCAAGGTGTCAGCGAACAAGGACGTCATCCCGCTCTTCGACAAGGTGGTGCAGACCGGCAACAGGCCGCTCGTGGTCATCGCCGAGGACGTGGAGGGCGAGGCCCTGGCGACCATGGTCGTCAACAAGATCCGCGGCATGTTCAAGTCCGTCGCGGTGAAGGCCCCTGGGTTCGGTGACCGGCGCAAGGCCATGCTCGGCGACATCGCCATCCTGACCGGCGGTCAGGTGATCAGCGAGGAAGTCGGCCTCAAGCTGGAGAACGCCGACCTGGAACTGCTTGGCAAGGCGCGCAAGGTCGTCGTCACCAAGGACGAGACGACGATCGTGGACGGCGCTGGCGACGCGGAGCAGATCGCAGGCCGGGTGAACCAGATCCGGGCTGAGATCGAGAACACCGACTCGGACTACGACCGGGAGAAGCTGCAGGAGCGGCTGGCCAAGCTGGCTGGCGGCGTTGCGGTGATCAAGGCCGGGGCCGCGACCGAGGTTGAGCTGAAGGAGCGCAAGCACCGCATCGAGGACGCGGTGCGCAACGCCAAGGCAGCGGTTGAGGAGGGCGTGGTCGCCGGCGGCGGCGTGGCCCTGCTGCAGGCCGGGCAGATCGCGTTCAAGAAGCTCGAGCTGTCCGGTGACGAGGCGACTGGTGCGCAGATCGTGCGCCGCTCGCTTGAGGAGCCGCTGAAGCAGATCGCGATCAACGCCGGCCTCGAGGGCGGCGTTGTGGCGGAGAAGGTGCGTGGGCTGCACGCGGGTCACGGCCTCAACGCAGCCGACGGCGAGTACGTCGACATGTTCAAGGCCGGGATCATCGACCCGGCGAAGGTGACGCGCTCTGCTCTGCAGAACGCTGCTTCCATCGCCGGGCTGTTCCTCACCACCGAAGCTGTGATCGCTGAGAAGCCGGAGAAGGACAAGGCTCCTGCCGCTCCGGGCGGCGGCGGTGACATGGACTTCTAGTCCAGCTTTGGCTGCGAGGAGGCGGTCCCGGTAACCGGGGCCGCCTCCTCGCGCATGTTACAGGGGGTAATCAGGCGGGCCGCCGTGGCGATTTCTGGCCACATCGACAGCGTGTAGTCGCAGGTAGGCCGATGGCCTCCTGGGATCTGGCTACAGAGAGTTGGCGTGCCGGCCTCCACAAGACAGCTTTCTTGAGGGATCATCGGCGCATGGGCCCCACTGCCAGGCGTCATCGCGCCGCAGCGGACCGTGGCCGCGCACAGGTGGCCGCGGAACCAGCAGGTCATGGCAGATTAACGTCCCCGGGCGGCGGCAGCGAGCCGGCCAACCCCGAGGTCCTGCCCGGGCGACGGCCCCAGCCGCGGGTGCGGCCTGGTGCCCTGGCCCAGGGCGTCCCGAGCGGAACGGCCCGGCAGCAGGAGGTTCAGCCGGGCAGGCTTGCCCGCGGCGTCACTGGCGGCATCGCCTGGCTGCAGCGGGTCCAGCCGGGCCGCTTGGCCCGTGGTATCGCTGACCGGACAGCGCGGTTGCAGCCGGGCCGCCTGGTGCGGGGGATCGCTGACAGGACCGCGCGGTTGCAGCCGGGCCGCCTGGTGCGGGGGATCGCTGACAGGACCGCGCGCCTGCAGCCGGGCCGTCTGGCCCGTGGCATCGCTGACAGGACAGCACGGTTGCAGCCCAGCCGCCTGGCCCGCCGCATCCGCAGCCGGGTGGCGCGGTTGCAGTGGGTGCAGTCGGGCGAGCTGGCGCGTGTCATCGCGGTCGGTACCTCTCGTTTCCAGGGGGTGCACCTGCGTCTCCCGGGGCGGGATGGGACCGCGCGCGTGCGTGCGGGCCGTCTGGCCCACGGGATCACCCGCGGGGCCGAGGGCTTCTGGCGCCGGCACCCGTGGGAGGCGATCGCGATCATCCTGCTGGCGCTGGCCGCGGTGGCGTACCCGGTTCCGTTCTGGTGGCTCGACTTCGTGGTCTGGCTGACCGGCGCGGCCATCGCGGCGTCGTCCCGCCTCTGGGACCTGCGCGACAAATGGGTAGGGCTGGTCGGCCCCATAGCTGTCGTCATCATCGGCACGTCTGTCGCGCTGACCCTCGGCGGAACGCGGTCCAGCATGGCCGGTTACGTTCACGAGATGCTGGCCGAGTCGCTGTACATGATCAAGCTCGGCTCCCTGGCCGGTGCCGGGTACCTGGTCTGGCGGATCTACCAGGGGCGCCGAATCCCGCGCGTACCGCCGTGGCAGCGTCGGCACAGGTGATTGCCGGTCCAGCGGAACGGGTATCACCAGAGTGCGTTTCCGGTGGTGGCCGGGGGCCTCTGGCCCCCCGCTGTTCCCGGCCTCGCACGCGATCCCGTCCCAGCACCATCGACAGTGTGAGGCCGTGGAAGGCGTGGTCCTGGCCCCGAGGCCGGGGCCACGTCGCTTCAGCCGCCCGGCTGCTCATCAGCGCCGCCGGAGGGTCGCGGCACACTATATTCGCCGTGGTACCTATAGCCTTGAGTGACGCGCCCGTCATGACTGGCGCATCACCATAGTTCCTCTTCGCGTAAGGTCTCGTTCGTGCCAACTGGCAAGGTCAAGTGGTATGACGCCGACAAGGGGTTCGGCTTCCTAACCCGTGATGACGGCGGTGAAGTGTTCGTGCACTCAACCGCCCTGCAGAGCGCCAATACCGTGCTGCGGCCCGGGCAGCGCGTCGAGTTCGGCGTTGCCGAAGGTCGCCGGGGTACCCAGGCGCTCCAGGTGCGAACGCTGGAGCCGCCGCCAACCGTGGCCAAGGCCAGCAGGAAAAGCCCCGACGAGATGACGGTCATGGTCGAGGACCTGATCAAGCTCCTCGACGGGGTATCCAACACGTATCGGCGCGGAAAGCACCCGGATAGCCGCGACTCGAAAAAGATCGCCGCCGTGCTCCGCGCTGTTGCTTCAGACCTCGAGGTGTAGGCGGGGGGCGTGACCTGGGTGAGCAACGGTGCCCAGTTCTTGGTAACAGATCTGCTGGGGGCTGGGCCGCGAAGGTCGGCGATCGTGGTTGAAGCTCTACTGGCGTAATAGCGCCAGTAGAGCCACTTTGACCGGCGGCGGGGGGGCGTCGGCGGGCGGAACTGGGCGGGTGACGAATGCTGGGGATACGGGCGGCTCGGGCGGATGACTACGATGCGGTCATCTCGGTGGTAGATGACTGGTGGGGGCGGGATGTGGCTGGGGGGCTGCCGCGGCTGTTTCTGGACCACTTTTACGGGACGAGCCTGGTCGCGGAGGATGACGGTGCGCTGGCCGGGTTCCTCGTCGGCTTCTGCTCGCCTGGTCAGCCACATGAGGCGTACATCCACTATGTGGCGGTTGATCCGGGCCACCGGGGCGGGGGACTGGGTCGGCGCCTCTATGAGGAGTTCCTGGGGCGGGCGATCCGGTCGGGGTGCAGCGTCGCCCGTGCGATTACGTCGCCAGGGAACCAGGGATCGATCGCGTTCCACCGCCGTATGGGGTTCGACGTCGCCGGGCCCGTGCCCGGCTACAACGGGCCAGGCCGGGACATGATCGTGTTCAGCCGTGTGCTTGCTGGCTAGTACGTCCGTGGGGTCGGCGGGCGGTTGCGGCGGCGGCGGTGGCTACGTCGGCGGGGTAGCGGCGGCTGGCGGCGAAGAGGAAGACGGCGGAGGCGGTGAGGGGGACCATCATGACGACGAAGGTCCAGCGCAGGCCGCTGTTGCTGCCGCCGAAGACGAACTCGGAGACGAGGCCGAAGAGGACCGGTGCGAGCGCCTGAGCGCCGGTGCGGACCAGGTTGCGGATGCCTTCGGCACGGCCCCAGAGCCATGGCGGCATGATGTCGAGACGGGCGGCATCGATCGGCGGGTTCTGGGCGGAAAGGGCTGCCGCTGCCAGGACCACGTACGGCAGGGCAGTTACCGCGCTGTGCGTGATGAGGGCGGGAATGAACGCCAGTACGGTGATCGCCGCGGCGACGGCGGCCACGAGCACACGGCCGTTGATCCGGCCTCGGTGCAGCAAGCGGTCACCAAGCGGCCCGCCAGCGAGGACTCCGATGACCGCGCCCGCGCCGACGACGAGCAGCAGGAAGTTGGCGAGCACCTGGCCAACGCCGTACTGGCCGCGGACGAACTCGACGCCGAAGGTCTGCACGCCGGCGAGGAAGTAGTAGCCGAGCGCGCCCGAGACGATCAGGGCCACGTTCGTGCGCACCCGCAGCGTGTACCGGACGGCCTGGCCGAACCGCATTCGCGGCCTGGTCGCCAGCCATACCAGGTCGGGATCGGGTGCGATCCCGTGTTCTGTGGCCAGCCGCTGGGCGTCGGTCGGTTCGTGCTCCTGGCCCTTGCCCTGGCCATGCCGCTGCTGTGACCCGTCCGGCGGGGGAGAGGCGACGGTCTTCTCGTAACCAGGCTCGGGGGCAATCGCCCCCTGGCCGCCCCGGGCGGGCTCTGGCAGCCTGAAGACCAGCCAGGCAAGGGCGAAAGCGGGCAGCGCCAGGATGACGAAAGCCGCGCGCCATGAGAGCGCGGCGATGTCGCCGGTGACCGCGAACCCGATACCCGCTCCGGCAAGCTCCCCGGTCAGGATGTAGCCGTAGATCTTCCCGCGCTCCTCAGCCGGGAACCAGTCGCCGACGAGTGACGCGGCGATCGGGCCGGTCGAGGCGGTCACCGCGCCCAGGAACAGCCGGTCGAGCAGCAGCTGGCTGAACGACCCCGCGGTTGCCCCCCAGATCATCGCGACGCCCCAGATTAGGATGCAGAACGAGAGGATCCAGGTACGCCGGGCCCGGTCGGCCAGCACGCCGAACGGCACCGAGAACACCGCCCCCACCAGGGAGGTCACCGCAACGAGCAGCCCGATGTCGGCATTGCCTATGTGCAGGGCGTGCCGTAGCTGGACTGCCGCGGCCCCGACCGTCGACGCGTCAGCGCTGGAGAGTCCCAGAACGCTGCCGAGCACGAGCACGATCCGCGTTCTCCGAGGACCACCAGAAGCGACGATCAGCTGCCGCCTCGCTGCCTGCCCGCCCCGGCGGACGGCCGCGTAAGCAGTGCTGAACGCCCCAGGGCGTGCCGCCGGGCCCTCTACGCTCCGCACTCGTCCTCGTTCTCCACGGGGCCGGCCCCGGCTAACCGCAGGGTCGGTCGGCGCATGATGATGTGCAAGCCCTCCAGGATCCTTATGCCCGTCTCGCGGACGTCCCCGCCTTGTCCATAGCCCAAGTATTCTTCCTCAGGATGGATGTGACGACGTCCCCGGTCACTGAATCCCCGGGAGTCTGGGCATCCGGATGTGTGCTTACTGTCGAATGAGGAACAATTACTCAACGTGAGCCAGGTTAGCCCGCAGCGTACCCGTACCCGCGATCTCGACGAAGCTTGCGCGGCCGCAGTCGATCTCGCGCGCTCGGCAGCCGAGGAGGACACAGGCCCAGAGCGGGTCGGTGACTACCTGGGCGCAACGGCCGAGGCTGAGCGCGTCGTCACCCACCTGTTCGCGTGCCTGGATCCCGCGTACGTGGGCTGGCACTGGGCAGTGACGGTCGCCCGGGCTTCGCGGTCCAAGACGGTCACGGTCAGCGAGTGCGTGCTGCTGCCCGGCCCTGGAGCCCTGCTGGCCCCCGACTGGGTGCCATGGCGCGACCGGGTCAGGCCGGGTGACCTCGGAGTCGGTGACCTGCTGCCCGCCCAGGAGGACGACGAGCGGCTGGTGCCCGCGGCCGTACTTGAGGGCGACGACGGCATCGTGGACTGGGACGCCGCCCCCTGGCGTGCGTGGGAGGCCTGGGGCAGCCCGGCTGACTGGTCGACCGGGGAGCCGCGGCTCGAGCAGGCCGCAGCGGGCGTGGGGGAGTCGGTCGAGTCCCTGGCGGACGACGGTGAGTTCGGGTCTGTGGAGGCGGTCACGCCGGCTGGCGCAAGCCCGGCCAGCGAGGTGGCACGGTATGACGTGCCACCGACGGTCAGGCGCTCTCGCGTCCTGTCGGCGATCGGCCGGGACGAGGCCGCCCTCCGCTGGTACACCGGCGACCACGGGCCGCGCAGCCCGCTGGCGCACGCGGCACCCGGGCCCTGTATGACCTGCGGCTTCCTGGTCCAGCTCGGCGACCCGCTCGGGCGGGTGTTCGGGGTGTGCGCGAACGAGTACGCGCCGGACGACGGGCGGGTCGTATCCCTTGATCATGGCTGCGGGGCGCACTCAGAGGCGCTGATCCCCGCGGGCGCACGCGAGGCAGCGTCGCCGATCATCGACGAACTCGGGTACGACCTCGCCGGCACACCCGGGACCTCGGTGGACGAGACGGTCTTCGAGTCGCTCGATCACGGCTGAGGTTGCGAACCCGGGTTGGTCACTCTGAGTCGGCCGGCCCTGAGCCGGCCGCCGCCCGCCTGCGGGCGGCGCGAGCGCGGGAACGCTTGAGATAGGGCACGTACACGAGGCCGAACAGCCCCAAGCCGAGCCCGGTGACGCAGGTCCAGATCCACCAGCGGTCGGACGCCGGCAGGTCTCCATGGACCGTCAGCAGCGTTATCAGCGCAATCGCCCAGCCGACGGAGACCACCACAGCGACTATCTGGTCGTTGGCCTCCAGCGGCGGCGGGGCTGGTCGGCGCGGGCTGCTGCTCACACCACCACGTTAGCCCGCCCAACGGCTGATCATCGCCAGCGCGCCGGATGGTCATCGGCGGCCGCCGGCCGGGCCGTGCATGGTGTACTTGGAGCGGGCACGCCGGACTGCGCTTGCCCGTTCATCCCGCTAGCGGTCTGAGGAATGCCAGCGGCAGCAGAGCCGTTAGCAAAGGTAATGACGCAGGCTAATGAATATGACCACACCTCCAGAGACGATGTCCGACGCGGGCCTGGCCTCAGCGCTGAGGATCTCGGTGAGCCGGCTCGCACGTCGGCTGCGCGCCGAGCGAGTCGCGCATGGGCTGCAGCTCGAGCTGTCCGACACCCAGCTGGGCGCCCTGGCGACGCTAGATCGCAAGGGCGCCATGACCCCAGGCGAGCTGGCCGAGCACGAGAAAGTGCAGCCGCCCTCCATGACCCGCGTTATCGCCGTCCTGGAGCAGCGCGGCCTGGTGATGCGGGCAGCGCACGCAACGGACAAGCGGCAGGTGGTACTGACCGTGAGCGACGCTGGCCGGGAAGTGGTGGACCAGTCGCGCAAGTTCAGGGAAGCCTGGCTGGCCCGGCGGCTGCGGGAGCTGAGCCCGCAGGAGAAGTCGAAGCTGCGCGCCGCAGCGCCGATCCTGGAAAAGCTCAGTCAGTCCTAGCGCGTCCCCTGCGCATGGCCTGGTCAGGCCTGACCCGGCAGGCGCACCGCACGTTCGGCTCACTGAGCACCCGCAACTACCGGTTGTTTGCGACCGGTCAGGTGATCTCCAACACCGGCAGCTGGATGCAGCGGGTGGCGCAGGACTGGCTGGTCCTCGAGCTCACCCATAACAGCGGTGTGGCGCTCGGCATCACCACCGGGCTCCAGTTCGCGCCGATGCTGTTCAGCCCCTGGGGCGGGATGATCGCCGACCGGTACTCCAAGCGCCGGATCCTGATGGCGACCCAGACAGCGATGGGCGCGCTGGCTCTCATCCTCGGCCTGCTGGCGCTGACGCATACCGTGGCGATCTGGCAGGTTTACGCGCTTGCGCTCGGGCTCGGCCTGGCCACTGTCGTCGACAACCCGACCAGGCAGGCCTTCGCGACCGAGATGGTCGGGCGTGACGGGCTGGCGAACGCGATCGCGCTCAACAGCGCCGTGTTCAACCTCGCCCGGATTGTTGGGCCGGCCGTGGCCGGACTGGTCATCGCCGCGGTCGGGACCCCGGCCGCGTTCCTTATCAATGCCGCGTCCTACGGCGCGGTACTGATCGGCCTCAAGCTGATGCGGCCGTCGGAGCTGCACGTGATCGACCGCGCGCCGCGGGCCAGGGGGCAGCTGCGGGAGGCCATGAGTTACGTGAGGGCGCGCCCGTCGCTGTGGCTGCCGCTGATTCTGGTCTTCTTCGTGGCCACGTTCGGCATGAACTTCCAGGTGACCAACCCGCTGATGTCCCGCGAGGTGTTCCACACCGGCGCTGGCGCGTTCGGTCTGGCGTCCGCGATGTTCGCGGCAGGTGCGCTAGGCGGGGCGCTGCTGGCTGCCCGCCGGGCCCGGCCGACCACGACCCTGTTGCTGGTGACCGCGGCTGCGTTCAGCGTTCTCGAAATAGTCACTGCGATCATGCCGTCGTTCTGGACATTCCTGATCTTGCTGGTGCCGACTGGTCTGGCCGTGCTCACGTTCACGACCGCGGCGAACTCGGCCACCCAGCTCGGCACCACCGCCGAGATGCGCGGCCGGGTGATGGGCCTGTACATGCTCGTGTTTCTCGGCGGCACACCGATCGGGTCGCCGCTGGCCGGCTGGATTGCCGAGGCCTTCGGGGCACGGGCAAGCATGATCACCGGTGGCGTGATCTCTGCCGTGGCCGCCGGTGTGGTCGGCGCGCTGCTGGCGTGGCGTGCCGGCGGGTCGGCCTGGGAGCGGCTGCTGCCTTCCAGGTGGCGAAAGGCGGCAAGTGGCCGGACGGTCCCTGCCGTTGAGGGTGCGAATGCCCGCTTAAGTACGGCCGGCCATCCCAGGTAAGACGGCGACGTTCAGTCAGCAATAAGAAACGTGATGGCGCATGCTGCGGCTTCGGCCGTGCGACCCAGGTCGGCGTTACGTCGGGGCCGGCGGTGCGGGAACGTTGCTCGCCCAGCAGTGACTGCAGGCATTGCTGCAGGACGGGTGAGGGCTCAACGCCGAGCTGTTCTGTGAGCACCCGCCGGGCCTGCTGATAGACCGCCAGCGCTTCGCCAACCCGGTTGGACATCTGCAACGCAGTCATGAGTCTCAGGTAGAGCCCCTCGTGCAGCGGTTGGGTCGTCAGCAGCTCCTTGACCTCCCCTATGACCGCCGCTGGCCTGCCGACAGCCAGTTCTGAGTCGATCAGCAGCTCGTAGGCCTCTATGCGCTCCTGCTCAAGCCGCGCGGCCGCCGCGCGGCAGACCGGGCCGTAGGCCGCGTCCTGCAGCGCAGCCCCCCGCCAGGCCCCCAGGGCTTTCCTGAGCAGGACCGCCGCAGCCATCGGCTCATCACGTGCGGTGGATGCCGCAAGGTTTCGCATCTCGCGAAAACCAGTCACGTCAAATTCGTCGCTGCCCATCCAAAATTGATACCCGTCCTGCTTGGTGACCAGCGCGGACGGTCTGCCAAGCCGCCATCCAGCAAGCGAGTGACGAAGCCGACTAAGGTGAGCGTAGAGTGCGCCAAGCGGATCCCCCGGCTCATCTGCGCCCCACAGCTCAGTGATGAGCGCTTTCGTGGATATCGTTCGGCCACTGTTCAGTACCAGTGTCGCCAGCAGCGCTCGCTGATGTGCCCCAGCTACCTCGCTAGTGCGGCCGTCGTCAGTGCGGACCTCCAGAGGCCCGAGCAAACGGAACTCCACGGATTCCCCCCTCAGGACGGGCCACTGGAGCGGGGTCAAGCCCGGAAACCACTGTAGGCACACTTTCGTGCGTTGTTGGCCGCTTCGCGTCCAGCAGCAGGCGGACCGCCGGGCGGTGCCACTCTGATCTGGGCGGCTACCTGACACGGCCCTGACACGGGCCCGATATTTCGGCCATGTGAGGGCCATATCAGGGCAATATCAGGTTCTCGTCGGGGCGATGTCATGGCCATCGTGCGACGTTGGCCTCAGCTCGCGGGTCGCGAGAGGGGGCGAGTGCCAGGTCCTGCAGCCCAGCGCGGAGGAGTAGTGGGCGAGAGCGTCGATGATCTGGTGATCGGGGAACGCGCGCCACTTCCGTGACCCTCGGCCTCGCACCTGGGGTGCGCGCCTGAGGCCGTGTCCGCGAATCACGGAAGGAGGGAAGCCGTGAGCGTTCCGTGGTACCTGGCGGCTTTTTCAGCACCTTTGGACGGCGGTACCGATGACTCCCTAGTCGAGATGGTTCGCGAAATCAGGGCGCGAGTGCTGTTCGATTACGGCCGGCGTCCCGCGTTCCGCCTGGCCGACAGCGCGCATGTCGATGACCAGGAGCTGGATTATGGCGCTTGGCACTTCATCGCGCGCAGAGATCCCGGCGGAGCCCCGCTCGGGTATGTCCGGCTGGCCACGCCGTCGACGTGGGAGTTGTTCCAGTCGCGCGCATTCCTGGGCACTGATCGCTATCGGGAAGTCCTGCACATGGAAGGCGCGGGCGAGGAAGAGACCTTCGAGCACAGCAGGCTGGTCGTTGAGCATCACGCGCGAAAGCTGGGGCTGGGAGCGTATCTCAATGCGGTGGCGATCGGAGCGGCGCACTCGCTAGGCGCAAAACTGATGATCGGCACGTCCGGGACGAAAGACGGCCAGAACCTTTTCCACGAGCGTTTCGGCTTCCGGGAGCTGCCGGATACGCGCCGTTACGTCAGCCAGTACACCGAAGATGTCGTGATCATGGTCCATCGCGTCGGCGACGGGGCGGGTGAATACGCCGGGCTGGTCAGCGAATTGCGTGATGCGTTTCCCGCGCTTGCAGCAGCTGGCTGCCGCCCGCCCGGCACAGCAGCCCCGCCGCAGCTCCTCGCCGCCAGCGTCTCCCGGCGTCCGACGGCCACGGTCATCGATTCCGCTGAACACGGTGACTGGCGAGCCGTCTTGTTCGACCGCGCCCGCGCGGATGAACGCGAAGCCTGCGAGGCGCTGCTGGCATCAGGGAAAGCGCGCGAGGTCTGTGACACCGTCGACGACCAGCTCGTGGAGCTGATTCGCTGCCGTGAGCCGGGCGCGCGTTATGACCGCACCCAGGTCGCCGCCCTGAAGGCGCGGCAGCTAGCGCTATGCGCGCTGGGCGACTTCGGAACCTGGGCCTGGTATCCGTGGTCGGCGCGGCTCGTGCACGTCCTGCCGCGAGAGGAGTTCCGCCTTGTCCGCACTGACCGCAACCGTGGCAAGATCGAGCGCCCGGCTCAGCGCCGCCTGCTCGGCTACCGTATCGGCGTCATCGGGCTCTCGGCCGGCAGTGCGTCGGCCCGCACGCTCGCGCTAGAGGGAATCGGCGGCGCTTTCAAGCTCGCCGATGCCAGCCAGATCAGCCTGGCCGATCTGAACCGGCTGGATGCGGGCACCCATGAGCTGGGTGTGAACAAGGCGGTGATGACGGGCAGGAGACTGTCCGAGATTGATCCGTACCTCCATATCGAGGTGGTCACCGGTGACCTGTCGGGCGCCGCCATGGGCGAATTCCTCGCTGGCATCGACCTGCTCGTCGAGGAATGCGACGACCTGCATGTAAAGATCGCCTGCCGGGAACGCGCGCGTGCCCTGGGCATTCCCGTGGTAGCACCATACGGCGACCGCGGAATGCTCGACATCGAGCGCTTCGACCTTCAACCCGCTCGCCCGCTCCTGCACGGTCTTCTCAGCGGCATCTCATCAGCCACAGCGCGCTCGCTGACGGAACCGGAGAAGGCCGATCTGATCCTGCAGTTGCTCAATGAAAAGCACCTCAGCCCCGAGCTGCGCGCGTCGTTGGGGCGGGTCGGCGAGGAACTCAGCGGCTGGCCGCGGCTGGGGTCCGAGGCGGCGCTCGGCGGCGCCCTCACGGCCGAGGCGGCGCGCCGTATCCTGCTTGGCGACTACTGCCCGTCCGGCCGCTTTTATGCTGACGTCGCCGGGCTCATCACTGTCGGCGGCGACAGCCTGCCACAAGGGAGCCCGCAGTGAGCATCGCTGCGCCTGTCGTGGTCGCCGGCACTGGCATCTACCTGCCGGAAACGGTCGTGAGCAACAACGATCTGGCCAGCGTGATCGACACCTCGGATGAGTGGATCGTCGGCCACACCGGCATCCGTGAGCGCCGCTGGCTCGAACCGGGACGCGCCGTCTCCGACATGTGCGCGGAAGCGGCTGATCTCGCGCTGGAAGCCGCATCGCTCACGCCGGCATCGGTCGACGTGATCATCGTCGCGACCTACACCTCGGACGAGCCGCTGCGGTCAACTGCGCTGATGGTCAAGGAGAGGCTGGGAGCACACCGCGCGCTGGTCCTGGACGTCACGCACGCCGCGTGCGTGAACGGCCTGCACGCCATGCTGCTGGGCTGTTGCCTGCTGCAGGATTCGTCTATCGGCTCGGTGCTCGTACTGGCCGCCGATGCCGCATCGCGCGTCACTGACCCGCAGGAACGTACCACGCGGATCCTGTTCGGCGATGCGGCTGCCGCAGTAGTGCTGCGCCGGGGCACACAGGCAGGCTCCGGGCTGCTTTCGTGGGACTTCGGCTCGGAGTTGTCCCACGCCGTGGAAATCCCGGCCGGAGGCTCCAGCCTGCCTCCATCGGCCGCGACGCTGCATGCGCGCCAGCATTACGTGGCGATGGATGGCCCGGCCGTCTGGGACGCGGCAACCCGCTGGCTTCCTGACAGCATCCTCGGTGCCATGGCCCGGGCCGGCTTGCCGGTCACCGACGTTTCTCATTTCTTTGTGCACCAGGCCAACCTGAACATCATCAAGGCCGCTATGGGCAAGCTCGGCATCCCGATGTCCCGCGTCCCGGTCACCGTGGACAAGCTCGGCAACACCGGCTCGGCCGGCGTGTTCACCGCGCTGCACCACTCCTGCAGCCACGGCCTGCTCAGGCCCGGAGACATCTATGTACTCTCGGCCATCGGCGCTGGCTTCCAGTGGGGAACGCTCTGCTTCCGTCACGCGTAACTGCTGGTGCCGGGCGCACTGAGTTGGCTGACGGCTTAACCGGTTGCCGGCTCCCGGGAACGGGCATCAGGATCGCGGTGTCGCTGACCGTGAGCTGGTATGAGGAGCGTGCCTGGTGGCCATTACCAACCGCCTGACCTATGTGCCGGATGTCGCCCCGCCGCCGGGGTTCGCGCACGCAGTCACAGCGTCGGGGCAGGTGACCTTCGTGTCGGGCCAGGTAGCCCTCGACGCCCCCGGCAATGTGGTCGGCGCTGGTGATCTCGCCATGCAGACTCGTCAGGCGCTGACCAATCTGCACAGCATCCTGCGCGCGCTCGGTGCCGACTGGCCCGACGTGGTCCGTTTTGGCTGGTACGTACTCGACGCTGGCTCCGTCCAGGTGATCCGCGACGTGCGCGACGAGCTCATCCGTCCCTCGCTGGGCGACCTGCCCAACCCGGCGAGCACGCTCGTGCAGGTGGCGGCGCTGTTCCGGCCCGAGTTCCTGGTCGAGGTCGAAGCGGTCGTCGCGCTACGGGACTGACCCGGTCGGACCCGGTCGGCTAGGAAGGCCTCATGAGGCTGTTCGTCGCGCTCACCCCGCCCCAGCAGGTGCTGGACGAGCTTGAGGCCACAGTCGCGCCGCTGCGGCCGGCCTGGCCGGGCCTGCGCTGGACCGGACAGGAGGCCTGGCACCTGACGCTGGCTTTCCTCGGCGAGGTCAGCGAGGACACCGCCGCGGCGCTCGGGCCGAGGCTGGACCGGGCCGCACACCGCCATCAGTCCCTGTCGCTGTCGTTCGGCCCCGGCGGCGCGTTCCCGTCGCCGGGCCGGGCCCGGGTGCTGTGGGCCGGGATCGGGGGTGACCGCGAGGCCCTGAAGGCTCTGGCACGCTCGGTCGCGGCCGGAGCCAGGCGGGCCGGGGCGGCCCCACCAGACGAGGGCAGGCAGTTCCGGCCGCACCTCACGCTGGCTCGCTGCCGACAGCCCGCCGACGTGCGTGAGCTGGTCGCGTCGCTGGCCGGGTACGCGGGAACGCCCTGGACCGCAGCCGATATCCACCTCATTCGCAGTTTCCTGAACGATGGTCCGCCTCGCTACGAGACGGCAGGAACCTGGCCGCTGCGTGCCCGGCAAGATCAGGCGGCTGGCTGATCGCGGCGGCGGGCGACGTGCAGGACCGAGCCCCAGTGCCGCCGGAGGGTCCCGTCCGGGCGCTGCCGCAGCCGCCTGCGGATCTCGCTGTACAGCCGCTCCCGCTGCCAGTCCTCCATCGCGATGTGGCCGGAAAACGTGTCCAGCAACGCGATGTAACCCTCGGCGTCATAGATCCGCTCCCAGTCGAACAGCCGCACGTGTGTCACCGTGAACAGCTCGCTGGCTTCGATCTCGGCGGTGTGCTCGGGCATCTCGCCCGGCCGGGGCCAGTCCTGGCCCGGCGGCTTGCCTTCACCGATCTCGTCGTACACGTCCTGGATCTCACGGAAGAACGGGTCGCCGCCATCGGGGAAGACGTGGGTAGCGCCCCAGAACGCCAGGTGACCACCGGGCCGCAGCGCCTGCCACGCGCGCTGATAGCGGACCGAAGGGTCGACCCAGTGCCACGCCGTCGCCGCGAAGACCAGGTCAAAGCTCTCCGCGGGCTGTGGCCGCCAGTCCTCGAACCGTGCCTGGATGACCTCGGCGTTCAGGCCGGCCAGGTTGCGCCGGGCAGCAGCGGCGAGGTCAGCGCCGAGTTCGACGCAGGTGACGGTGAACCCGCGCCGCGCCAGCGGCAGGGTAGCTTTTCCGGTGGCGCAGCCGACTTCGAGCAGCCGCGCACCCGGGGTCAGCTCCGCGGCCGCGATCAGGTCGTCGAACAGTTCAGCCGGGTACTCCGGCCGCGCCTGCTGGTAGGAGCCCGCCGCGGAATTGAACGTGCCCCGCAGCCGCTCGGTGTTTCCCGGAGCGCGCGCGTCGGCTGAGCCGCCGCGCGGCCGCTCGGTGTTTGCTGGAGCGCGCGCGTCGGCTGAGCCGCCGCGCGGCCGCTCGGGGTCAGGATCGCCGGTCACCGCCTAGAAGTAGCCGGTGGCGCCGTCGAGGCGCTCGCGGAGCAGGTCGGCGTGGCCGTTATGCCTGGCGTATTCCTCGATCATGTG
>Ga0335074_10000619_pt1 | contig 49643 bp, 42 predicted proteins | sample Lox_Sample_23_FD_206715 | JGI IMG/M metagenome (GOLD analysis project Ga0335074, IMG submission 206715) | Soil microbial communities from Loxahatchee National Wildlife Refuge, Florida, United States - Lox_Sample_2.3 | ecosystem: Environmental > Terrestrial > Soil > Wetlands | place: USA...
CGGATGCCCAGCGCGTCGAGGACCTCGAAGATCAGGCTGAGCTGGCTGCGGAAGTCCTCGGGCGTCTCCCGCCGGTTGGCCTTGTACTCGACCCACTGCTCGTGCCTGAACGTCGGCTCCCCGCGGTCGAACGCCACCGCGACGTGCGTCGGCTTCTCGTCGCGCAGCACGTTGATCAGCATTGCGGTGAAACCGTAGACCGCGTTGGTCGGCTGGCCGGTGGTCGTGGAGAAGTTCTCGATCGGCAGCGCGAAGAAGGCCCGGTAGGCCAGCGAGTGGCCGTCGAGCAGCAGCAACCGGTCTTGACCTGAGGAGTTCGGTGCGTGTGTCGCCACGCACCGATCCTATGGTCCGAACGGGCGGTGGTGGCCCCGTCCGCCACGTGTGCGGAGTTGTGATACCGGGTCGTTCCGGCGCGCCGGGTCGCGGCGGCGCTGCCGGTGGACGGCAACGGCAGCGGGTCTTCTGGGTAAATGGGTGATTACTCGCAGGTGATCACGGGTGTCGCGGCGGGCAATGGGCGCGTCAGTGGTGCCCGCCGGCGGGTAACGTGGGGACCTCGGGCCCGGGGGGTTCAAGTAGAGAACGTGTTGGCCGGGGAAGGCGGACACGGCACCAAAGGCCCCCCGGGTCCCATGCAGCTTCCGTCCCTAACGTTGATCGCGGCTGACTCGGCGTCGAGGTCGAGGCTCAGGGCTGGGGTGAGTCGGCGGAAGCCGGCATGCTGCCCTCGATGACCGCTTCTGCGACCTTCCGCATGGTGAGGCGGCGGTCCATCGAGGTCTTCTGGATCCAGCGGAACGCTTCGGGCTCGCTGAGCCCGTGCTCGGTCTGGAGCAGGCCCTTGGCCCGGTCGAGTAGCTTGCGGACCTCCAGCCGATCGCGCAGCGAGCCGATCTCGGCGTCGAGCGCGCGGATTTCGGCAAACCTGCTGACCGCCATCTCCACGGCGGGCACGAGGTCGGCCTTGGTGAACGGCTTGACCAGGTAGGCCATCGCGCCTGCGTCCCTGGCCCGCTCCACGAGTTCGCGCTGGGAGAAGGCGGTGAGGATGAGAACCGGGGCGATCCGCTCAGCCGCGATCCGCTCGGCGGCGGAGATCCCATCCAGGACCGGCATCTTGACGTCCAGGATGACCAGGTCCGGCCGCAGCGCCGTGACATGCTCGACGGCCGACTCCCCGTCGCCCGCCTCCGCCACCACGTCGTAGCCCTCCTCCTCCAGCATCTCCTTGAGGTCGAGCCGGATCAGGGCCTCGTCTTCGGCGATCACGACACGCAACGGGTTCTCGTTCACCCCACGAGAGTATCGTGATCGGGTAGATTGGTTTCGAGCCGCCTATCTTGGCGCCACCCGAGCCCCGGTAGACCAACGGCAGAGTCCGCGCTCTCAAACAGCGTGCAGTGTGGGTTCGAATCCCACCCGGGGCACTTTCCAAAAAAGGATCCGCGCGTTTCCGGTACCCGTTTTGCCGGTGCTGAACGAGACAATTTCGGTTATGTACGCTCCGGAATACGCCGTGATGCGATTGCTCAGATGGGTGCGGCCAACACGAGCCATCGCGTGCGCGAACGCCTGGCCCAGGCCCTTCCGGGAGTGCAAGCGAGCCATGAGCGCAGTCCGGCCAGGCAACAAGGTAGCATCCAGCAGCGCGCGGGCTGCGCCGAAGTAGCGAGCCGCTCGCGGCGCTGGCGAGCCGCTCGCGGCGCTGGCGAGCGCTGGCGAGCGCTGGCGAGCGCTGGTAAGAGTATCCGCGTTACCTGCTCACCAACGAATCCGGGGACATTCTCCGGTTGTGCGGCGAGACGCTGGATCGCCGCTCAGCGACCCGCATCTCCAGCGCCGCCCGCCTCTACGTCCGCGCGGGCCCGCGATCGCGCCCGGGGGGCGACGGCTGGCGCGGAATCCCATGCCGATGTCCCTAGGGCTGATGCTTACCGCCCGCCGCGCGCTTACCATCGGGTTATACGCCGGACCCTGCTCCGAAGGAGCATGAATTATGGACAGTGCGGCCAGGGACTTCCCGCCCGGTGACTTCCGGGTATCTGACGCCGACCGCGACCGGGCGCTGGCCGAGCTGGGCGAAGCCTTCCGGGTCGGCCGGCTCACGGCCGACGAATTCGACGAGCGAGCCGGGCAGGCCCTGTCGGCACGCACCGGGAAAGAACTGACCGTCCTGCTCGCCGACCTGCCCGTAGATCGCGCCCCGGCGACGGTTCCCGCCGCTGCGGAACGAGGGCTGCGCGTCCTAAGCGCCCGGCGCGTCGTCATGGTCTCGGCCGGCCTTGCCGCCATCAGCTGCGCCGCCATCGCAGCGGCGAACGCCCTGGTCGGCGGCGCCACCGTCGGCCGGGCGGCAAGCGTCCATATCGCCGTCCAGGGGGGAGGCGGAGTTAGCGGAGTTATCTGCCCGGCGGCAACCGGTAACACGTGCCTCGAGCTCATCCAAGAAATGGCGGCCCGGAACGGCCAGATCCCGCTCCCGGTCCCGCCCGACTCCGTCACCACCATCAGCAGCCCCGGCTTCGACTGGGCCGCTACCGTGACACCAGCAGCAATCGCTGTACTGCTCGTCGTGCTGATCATCTTCATGAGCGTGAGCCGCGCCCGCCGTGCCTAGAACGCGGGCCGGGGCCGGGAGGATCTCAGCGCGCGGCGTCGCGGACGGCGGCGTAGCGGTCGCGGACGGCGGGCTCGGGATCGGCCTCGTACCGCCGGGTCGCGGTCAGCGTCCAGTCCGGCGGGGCGTCGCCGGCTGCCGCCAGCCAGGCCGCCTGCCGGGCCGCGCCGTCGGCGACGTACTCGCCCGCTTCGGGTACCTCGACCGGGACGCCGAGGACCGCGGGGGCGATCCGGCGTACCGCTTCTGACCGTGCGCCGCCTCCGATCAGCAGGACGCGCTGGACACCGATGCCTGCCGCCCTGATGGCGTCAAGCCCGTCGGCGAGCCCGCAGAGCATGCCCTCGACCGCGGCCCTGGCCAGGTTCTCCGGCCGGGCGTTCGTCCCGGTCAGGCCAGCCACGGTGCCGGTAGCGGCCGGCCGGTTCGGGGTTCGCTCGCCCTCGAGATAGGGCAGCATGACCAGCCCGCCGGCGCCCGGCCTGGCCGCGAGCGCCAGCTGGGAGAGCCTGCCGAGGCCGGTGCCGAGGACGGCGGCGACGGCCTCGAGCACCCTGGCGGCGTTCAGCGTGCATACCAGGGGCAGGAAGCCGCCGGTGGCGTCGGCGAAACCGGCGATCGTGCCGGCGGGGTCGGCCGTGGGCGCGCCGCTTACGGCGAAGACCGTGCCGGAGGTGCCGACGGAGACCACGACGTCGCCGGTCTGGGCGCCCAGGCCGAGTGCGGCGGCGGCGTTGTCGCCTGCGCCGGGGCCGAGCAGGGGCGCTGGATGGCCCGGGCTGGCCGACGCTCCCTCTCCTGCTGGCTCGGCGGGACCGAGCACACGGGGGACGGCCGGTTCGCGTCCGCAGGCGCGCCGTATCAGGTCGGGCCGGTAGGCTCCGGCCGCCGGGGACCAGTAGCCCGTGCCGCTTGCGTCACTGCGGTCGGTGCGCAGGCGGTCAAGGTCGCGGCTACCCGCCAGCTGCCAGGTGAGCCAGTCGTGCGGCAGGCACACGGCGGCCGTTCGAGCCATCGCGGCCGGTTCGTGCTCGGCGAGCCAGCGCAGCTTCGTCACGGTGAACGCGGCGACCGGTACGCTGCCGACGGCATCCGCCCACTCCACCGCGCCGCGCACCGGGTCGCCCGCGCCGAGTTCGGCGACCAGTTCTGCCGCCGCCGCCGCTGATCTGGTGTCATTCCACAGCAGCGCCGGCCTGACCACGTCGCCGTGCTCATCGAGGCACACCATGCCGTGCTGCTGGCCCGCCACCGAGACGGCCACGACGCCGTCCAGGCCGCCGGCCTCGGCCAGGGCAGCGTCCAGCGCGCGCCACCAGACGGCGGGGTCGACCTCCGTTCCCGGCGGGTGCGCGCCTCGGCCCTGCCGGACCAGCGCCCCGCTGCTGGCCTCGCGGATCACCACCTTGCACGACTGGGTAGACGAATCGATGCCGGCGACCAGCGCGTTCATCGGGCGCGTAGCACGTGCTCGATCGCCAGCTGGTTGAGCCGCACGAAGCCGTAGCCGGGAACTCCGGCCGCGTCTGCGTCGAAGTCCTCGAAGGCGCTGCGGTCGGCCAGCAGCTCCGCGTAGGTCTCCCCCGGCGCCAGGGTCGGTATGCCGAGTTCAGGCACCCGGCAGGCTCGCTGCGCCTCGATGACTTCCTGGTCGGCGCAGAACGCGGCGGCGCGCTCCTTGAGGAGCAGGTACATGCGCATGTTCGCCGCCGCCGAGGCCCACACGCCTGCCTTGTCCTCGGTCCGCGATGGCTTGTAGTCGAAGTGCCGGGGGCCGTCGTAGGCGGGCCCGCCGCCGATTCCGCCGAACTCAAGCAGGTAGACCAGCGAGAAGGCGTTCATCAGGTCGCCGTGGCCGAACACCAGGTCCTGATCGAATTTGATGCCGCGCTGGCCGTTCAGGTCGATGTGGAACAGCTTCCCGTGCCAGAGCGCCTGCGCGACGCCGTGCGCGAAGTTCAGCCCGGCCATCTGCTCGTGGCCGACCTCGGGATTCAGCCCGACCATCTCGTGGTGCTCGAGGCTCGCGATGAAGGCCAGCATGTGCCCGACGGTCGGCAGCAGGATGTCCCCGCGCGGCTCGTTGGGCTTCGGCTCCAGCGCGAACCGGATGCCGTAGGCGCGGTCCTGGACGTAGCCGGCCAGCGTGTCGACCGCCTCCCGGTAGCGGTCAAGCGCCGCGCGCACATCCTTCGCGCTGTCGTACTCGCTCCCCTCGCGCCCGCCCCACATCACGTACGTGCTTGCGCCGAGTTGCGCGGCCAGGTCGAGGTTGCGCATCACCTTGCGCAGCGCGAACCGGCGCACCGCGCGATCGTTGCTTGTGAACCCGCCGTCCTTGAATACCGGGTGCGTGAACAGGTTCGTCGTCATCATCGGCACCACCAGGCCGGTGTCTTTCAGCGCGGCGGTGAACCGGTCGATGTGGCGGCCGCGGGCCGCGTCGTCGCTGCCGAACGGGATCAGGTCATCGTCGTGGAAGGTGACCCCGTACGCACCAAGCCGGGCAAGTTCGTGCACCGCCTCCACGGGGTCAAGCGGTGCGCGCGTAGGGTCGCCGAACGGGTCGCGGGCTGGCCAGCCGATAGTCCACAGTCCGAAGGTGAATCGGTCAGCACGGGTAGGTTGAGCAGGCATTGGACCTCCATGAAACTTGCTGACTGACCGGCGGAGACGACGATGGTGATCGCTCACAATCTAATCGCTTCCGCGGTGCTTCGGTCGGCCTCGGGCGATCACCCGTGGTGCGCGGGTGACGTCCTTGGAACCCGCGTGACGGAGCAGGTGCGGCCTGACCAGCGGTGTCTGGGGTACGATAAGTTTCGAGCCGCGCACGTGGTAACACCGGCCAGAGCGGCAACGCAACGGGAGGCTGGCCAGGGCCAGAGGAATGGCGGTGCGATGGCTGCGGCAAGCCGCCCGTCAGCGAGGCCGGTCATGGTCGACGTCGCGCGGCACGCTGGCGTGTCCCATCAGACGGTCTCCCGCGTACTCAACGGTCACCCCAACGTCAGCCCGCAGACCAGGGCAAGCGTTCTCGCCGCGATCCGCGACCTGGGCTACCGCCCGAACGCCGCCGCCCGGACCCTCGTCACCGGCCGGACCAACATGCTGGGCGTGATCAGCTTTGACAGCACGCTCTACGGCCCGGCGTCGATGCTCTACGGCATTCAAAGTGCCGCCCGTCCCGGCTACTCGGTAGCGATCGCCAGCCTGGCCCGCTTCGATCGTGGGTCGCTGCCCGAGGCGGTGGAGTGGTTCCTCGGCCAGGCCGTCGACGGCATCATCGTGATCGCGCCTGAAACCGCCGCCGTCGAGGCCCTCAGCGGCCTGACCTCCGACATCCCGCTGGTCGCCGTGGGATGCGGGACTCACGCTCCGCTCCCTTCCGTAGCCATCGACAACCTGTCCGGAGCGGCGCAGGCGACGCAGCACCTGCTCGACCTGGGCCACGAGACGGTGCACCACATCGGCGGCCCGGACAGCTGGCTGGATGCCCAGGAACGGGTGGAAGGCTGGCGGCGGACCCTGCGCTCGGCAGGCGCCCCCGAGCCCGACCTGATCTACGGCGACTGGTCGGCGCGGTCGGGTTACGAGATCGGTCACCAGCTTGCCGCGATGCCCGAAGTGACCGCGGTGCTGTGCGGTAACGACCCGATGGCGCTCGGCCTGCTCCGCGCCCTAGCCGAGCGCGGCCGCCAGGTGCCGCGCGATGTCAGCGTGGTGGGCTTCGACGATGTCCCGGAAGCCGCGTTCTTCGTGCCGCCGCTGACGACGGTCCGCCAGGATTTCGGCGAACTCGGCAGGCGTGCCCTGCACCTGCTGATGGATCAGATCTCTGACCAGCGCAAGCTACACACAGCACGGCCGATAGAACCGGAACTTGTCGTGCGGGCGAGCGCGGGGCCGCCCGGGGGCCGCCGCCCGCCGCGCCGGTGACCCGGCGGCCCGGGGTCGCGCCGGCGGCCCGGGGTCGCGCCTGCGGCCCGGGGTAGAGCAGAATATCTTTGTGAGCGCTAACAACGCGCGGGGCGGTTACGTCGTGGGCATCGACTTCGGCACCTTGTCCGGGCGCGCCCTGGTGGTTCGGGCGGCCGATGGCGCCGAAGTCGGCACTGCCGTGCACCAGTACAGGCATGGCGTGATGGACGCCGTGCTGGCCTCCTCCGGCAGACCTCTGCCGCCGGACTGGGCGCTGCAGGACCCCGAGGACTACCTGGACGTACTCCGTCATGCCGTGCCGGCCGCGGTCGCTGACGCTGGCATCGACCCGGCGCAGGTGATCGGCATCGGCACAGACTTCACCGCCTGCACGGTGCTGCCGGTCCTGGCCGACGGCACCCCGCTGTGCGACATCTCCGAGCTGCGGGACCGCCCGCACGCCTATGTGAAGCTCTGGAAGCATCACGCCAGCCAGCCGCAGGCCGACCGGATCAACGAGCTGGCGCGCGCCCGCGGCGAGCCATGGCTCGCCCGGTACGGCGGCAAGATCTCGGCCGAGTGGGAGTTCGCGAAGGCGCTGCAGTTGCTGGAGGAGGACCCGGACACCTACCGGCTCGCGAACCGGTGGATCGAGGCCGCTGACTGGATCATCTGGCAGCTGACGGGCACCGAGACCAGGAACGCGTGTACCGCCGGGTACAAGGGCATCTGGCAGGACGGGCACTATCCGTCGCGTGAGTTCCTGGCCGCCCTGCACCCCGGCTTCGCCGGGTTCGCCGACGACAAGCTGGTCCACCCGGTATCCGCGCTCGGCGGCCGGGCAGGCTTGCTCACCCCGCGCGCTGCCGCCTGGACCCAGCTGCCGGCCGGCATCGCCGTCGCCGTCGGCAACGTGGACGCGCACGTGACCCCCCCTGCGGCGAACGCGATTGCGCCAGGCCAGATGGTGGCGATCATGGGCACCTCGACGTGCCACGTGATGAACGGCACCAAGCTGGCCGAGATACCGGGCATGTGCGGCGTGGTCGACGGCGGGATCCTGGCCGGGTGGTGGGGGTACGAAGCCGGCCAGAGCGGGGTCGGCGACATCTTCGCCTGGTTCGCCGAGCACCTGACGTCACCGGAATACCGCGAAGCCGGCCGGCGCAGCGGGCTCACCGTCCATGAGGTGCTGAGCGCCGAGGCCGCGGCGCTGCCTGCCGGGGCCAGCGGGCTCGTCGCCCTGGACTGGATGAACGGCAACCGCAGCGTCCTGGTCGACCATCACCTCTCGGGCGCCATCGTGGGCCTCACGCTGGCCAGCCGGCCGCCGGAGGTGTACCGGGCGCTGCTTGAGGCGACCGCGTTCGGCACCAGGGTCATCATCGACGCGTTCGAGGCAGCGGGCGTTCCGGTCACCGAGCTGGTCATCGCCGGCGGGCTGATGCGTAATCAGTTGCTCATGCAGATCTACGCCGACGTGACCCGCCGCCCGCTCAGCCTGGTCGCTTCGGAGCAGGCCCCGGCGCTCGGCTCGGCTATCCACGCGGCCGTGGCGGCGGGCGCCTACCCCGATGTGCCGACCGCCGCGGCCGCGATGGGCAAGATGCGCGGGGGCGCCTATAAACCAAACCCGGTGAGCGCCGATGTCTACGATCAGCTGTACTGCGAGTACGTCCTGCTGCACGACTATTTCGGGCGCGGCGCCAATGACGTCATGCACCGCCTGCGGGCCTTGCGTAACCGGGTGCTATCAAGCCAGCCTGCCGCGCCGGACGCCGAGGGCGAGCGCTGATGAGCGCGGTCGGCGACGCGATATGCCGGACCCGCCAGATCGTCGCGGACCTGCACGCGGAACTCGTGCGCAACGGCCTGGTCGCGTGGACATCCGGCAACGTCTCGGCCCGCGTGCCCGACGCGGACCTGCTCGTGATCAAGCCGAGCGGCATCACCTACGCCGACCTCACGGCCGAGACCATGGTCGTATGCGACCTGAACGGCACCAGGGTCAGCGGTGACCTCAGTCCGTCCAGCGACACCGCCTCGCACGCCTACATCTACCGGCACATGCCCGCAGTCGGCGGCGTGGTGCACACCCATTCCCGGTACGCGACCGCGTGGGCGGCCCTCGGCGAGCCGATCCCCTGCGCGATTACCGCGATGGCCGATGAGTTCGGCGGCGAGATTCCCGTCGGGCCGTTCGCGCCGATCGGCGGCGAGGAGATCGGCCGCGCGGTGGTCGCGACCCTGTCCGGTCACCGCTCGCCGGCCGTCCTGCTGCGCAGCCATGGGGTGTTCACCGTCGGCGCTACCCCGCGGGAGGCGGTGAAGGCGGCGGTGATGTGCGAGGACGCGGCCTGCACCATCCACCTGGCCAGCATCAGGGGCCAGGTGACTCCGCTGCCGCCTGACCGGATCGACGCCTTGTACCGGCGATACCAGGACGAGTATGGCCAGCGCTGATCGGCTGGCGCTTGAACCGGCCGCGCTAACTCGCACAGGGAGGCTGTGAATGACCAAGCGGAAGCCCCGGATCGGGATCTTGGGCATCATGCAGGACCTGTATGACGACATGATTCCTGGCATCGCCCGACGGCAGGAGGGGTACGCCGCCGAACTGGCCGACAGGCTGGCCGCAGTCGGCGAGTTCATCCCCGGCAAGGTGGTGAAGTACCGGGAAGACGCCGAGTTGGTCATGCGTGAGTTCGAGGATTCGGATCTGGACGGCGTGCTCGTGGTGATGCTGACCTACGGGCCCGCGATGCGCGTTGCGCGGCTGCTGGCCGAGTCCAGGCTGCCGATCTGCCTGGCTAACATCCAGCCCGAGCCCGCGGTTACCGCAGCGTGGGACATGGCGGACATGACGTACAACCAGGGCGTGCACGGCGCGCAGGACACCGCCAACGCCATGGTCCGCGCCGGGCGGCGGTTCTGCGTGATCACCGATGACTGGCACAGCGAATCGTTCCGCGCGGACGTGGGCCGCTGGGCCCGGGCCGCGGCGGCGGTGACGGCGTGGCGGTCGCTGAAGGTCGCGCTGTTCGGATACGCGATGAACGATATGGGCGACATCCGGGTGGACGAGAGCGCGCTGGTCCGCGGCCTCGGCCCGCAGATCCGCGCCGTGGCGCCCGGTGACCTGTACCGTCACATGCTCGAGGTGACCGACGCGCAGGTGGCCGAGGTGATCGCGTTCGAGGACGGCAGGTTCGAGATCGACCCGGCGCTGTCGCCGGACGAGCGCGCCGACCACGCGCGAATGCAGGTCGCCATCCAGGCCATCCTGGACCAGGGCGGCTACGGCGCCTACACCGCGCACTTCGACGCGATCGGCGAGGACGGCCGGTTCACCCGGCTGCCGCTCGCCGCCGCCTCCACGCTGATGGCCTCCGGCTATGGTTATGCCGCCGAAGGCGACGTGCTGACCGCCTGCCTGGTCTCGGCCGGTCACACGCTGATCGGTGATGCCCACTTCACCGAGATGTACGCGATGGACTTCCCCTCCGACTCGGTGCTGATGAGCCACATGGGCGAGGGCAACTGGAAGATTGCCCGTACCGACCGGCCGGTGCGGCTGATCAAGCGGCCCCTCGGCATCGGCAGGCTGGACGACCCGCCGACGTTCGTGTTCCAGTACCAGCCGGGCCCGGCCACGCTGGCCACGCTGGTGAATCTGGAGGGCGGCCTGTTCCGTCTCGTAGTCGCCGAAGGCGAGAACCTGGACAGCCTGCCGCTGCCGAGCCTGGAGATGCCCTACGGCCAGTTCCGGCCTGCTACCGGACTGCGCCAGTGCCTGAATGGATGGCTGGCGGCAGGCGGGCCGCACCACGAGGTGATGAACCTCGGCCACCACGCCGCGTCCTGGCGCGTCTTCTGCCAGCTCGCCGGCATCGAATTCGTGCAGGTGTAGGCCCGGCCATTACGCGCTCCGCTGGCGCTCCTGCAGGGCACGGCGGTATTCCTCGATGACGATCTCGTTGAGTTCGGTGACCGAGGTGTCCTTGCCCGGCTTGTCGAACGTGATCTCGCCCTGCTGCAGCAGGTTGACCCGGTCGCAGATGTCCAGTACCTGCCCGTAGTTGTGCGCGATGATGATGATCGACACATCGCCCCTGCTCTTCAGGTCCTGGACCAGGCTCAGGATCATGGCCGCCTCCTTGGCGCCCATGGCGGCCAGTGGCTCATCAAGCAGCAGGATCTTCGCGGCGCTGAACACCGAACGGGCCACCGCGATGGCCTGGCGCTGGCCGCCGGAGAGCGCGGCGACGTCGGTCTCGACGGACGGGATGTGCACGCCCATCTCGTCCAGGTACTGCCGCGCAAGCCGCTTCATCGCCCGGTTGCTGAGCAGCAGCCCGCGGACCCGTTCCCGGTTGAGGAACATGTTGTGGTAGACGCTGAGCTGATTGACCAGCGCCAGGTCCTGGTAGACGACGTCGATCCCGAGCGACCGGGCGTGATCGACCGATTTGAGCGTGACCGGATGGCCATCGAGCAGGATCCGGCCGGAATCGGGCGGCTGGAAGCCGCACAAGATCTTGATGAGGGTCGACTTGCCCGCGCCGTTGTCGCCGAGCAGGGCGAGTACCTCCCCGCGGGCCAGGTGCAGGTTCACGTCGCGCAGAGCGGTCAGGGCACCGAAATGCTTCGAGATGTGCTCGGCTCGCAGCACGTCCGTCCCGCTGGCCTGCGGCGCTTCCGCCGTCATCGTTTTATCCTCCCCCCGGCGCGCAGCCGGGCAAGCTGGACGCTGGCGATCATCGAGATGAGGATGGCGCCGCCGAAGAAGATCTCCAGCGGGTAGGCGCTGATCCCAAGCACCGCGAAGCCGTCCTGGAGAATCGTGAGGACGGCCGCGCCGAGGAATGCGCCGATCATGGTGCCGGAGCCGCCGAGCATCGAGGTGCCGCCGAGGACCGCGGCGGCGACCGCGTAGAACATCGGCTGGTAGGCGGCCCCGCCGGAGAACGTGTCGATGACGTTGGTCTGGAACGCGATCTGGATGCCCACGAACCCGCCGAGCACGGCGGTGATCATGAAGTTCCCGTACTTGATCCGGGCGACGTTGACGCCGGCCTCGGCCGATCCGAGCTGGTTGCCGCCGACCGCGATCGTGTGCAGCCCCCACCGGGTCCGCCGCAAGAGCACGTGGAACAGGGCGACGAGGGCGACCGCCCAGATGATCTCGGCAAAGGCGTAGGTGCCGAGCCAGTGGCCGATGCCGAGCACCTGCGGCGAGACAGGGGCCTGCTCGCCGTGGGCCATCGTCAGGATGAGGCCGTAGAGGACGAAGCCGGTGCCAAGCGTCGTGATGAACGACGGCACCCCGATGGTGACCGTGATAAACGCGTTGACCCAGCCGATCGCCGCCGCGCAGACCAGCGCGAGAATGATCGCGAGGATGCCCGGCACGCCGTAGTACTGGATCAGGAAGTACATGATGAACGGCGTGAACGCGTAGATGAATCCGACCGAGATGTCGATCTCACCGCAGATCAGCAGCAGCACCTCGCCGAGCGCGATGATTATGATCGGCGCCGCGATCTGGCCGAGGTTGATCAGGTCGGCCTTCTCGAAGAACACGGCCCGGCCAGTCGAGGAGATGACGCCGAAATAGAGGACCAGCAGGACCACGACCACGAACACCGTCAGCTCGCGCTGGCGCAACAGGAGGGTTCCCAATCCCCGCAGGAGTCGCCAACTGCCGTTCTCGCGCGCCGGGGATCCCGGGGGCCTTCCGGCCACAGCCGGAGTACGCTCGGCGGTCTCGCTCACTTCGGCCGCTCCCTTCGGTGTGCTTGCCGTCCGCACGCACGGCGCGCCGACGCCGGAAACCTGGGCCCGTCCACAGGCCCAGTATCCGACGCCGACGCGCCACGATCGAGTCAGGACTTCGAACCCCGGCCCGTCACGTGCTCGTGGTGGCGACCGGGCTGCTGATGGGGCCGGACCGCGACACGAGGGTGGGCTTGGTGGCGCCCGTCGAGCCCTCGTACGTGGTGCTCGTCGAGAGGTACTGGCCGACGGAGGCCGAGTCCACGAAGGTCAGGCCGGTGTCGGTGTCCGGCGGGAGGACCAGCCCGCCGGTCAGGTTGAACATGTACAGGTACAGCGTCGGCAGGAAGCCCTGCAGGTACGGGTCCTGGTTGATGGTGAAGTCGAGCTGGCCGGCCTTGATCGCGGTCAGCGTGCCCGGGGTGAGGTCGAACCCGCCCGCGTAGATCTTGCCCGCGAGGCCGAGGGAGGCGAGTTGCGGGCCGAGCAGCTCGGTCGAGCCCGCGTCCACCGCGAACGCGCCCACCAGGTCCGACTTGTTGGCGAGCAGGAAGGCCTTTTCTGGCGGCCCCTCGACCGCCGTCGACGCCCCTGTCGCCACCATGCTCACCTTGTAGCCGGCCGGGGTGAGCACCGAGGCCGCGCCGTCGTAGCGGGGCTGGATGTTGGCCGTGCCCGGGGTGGCGATGAAGATGACGACGTGTCCGGGCTTGGTGTTTTGCAGGATCCGCGTTCCCATCTGCTGGCCGGACAAGTAGAGTGCCTGCCCGACGTAGCAGAGCCGGTTGGTCCCTGGCGTCGGGACACCCTTGATGATGGGACCGTCGGCGTTGTAGCTGACCACGGGGATGCCGGCGCTCATCGCGGCCGCCACGGGGGTGGCGAACGTCGTGTCAGTGGGAACGGAGTTGATCACCGTGGTGGCGATCCCGCTCGCCCCCGCGGCAATCGCGGTCCTCATGTAGGCGACCATGTCCGCGTCGATGGAGTTGTCCGAGCCGCCCCACTTGGGCGTGGGCAGGTTGAGCAGCGCGGCCGCGTCCTTGAACCCGAATATGGTAGGCACGAAGAACAGGTTGGTGGTGACGTGGTTGTCGAACCAGAACTGCCACCTCGGAGTCGACGGGAAGTCCCCGGCGACCGCCGCCGCGTGACCGCTGGAGCTGGTGCTGGCACTACTGCTGGACGTGCAGGCGCTCAGCAGAGCCGAGGCCGCGGCCGTCGCGCTGACCAGGCCGGCGCCGGTAAGCAGCTTCCGGCGTGCGAGCCCGTCTTTCATGTTGAGCGTTTGGATTGCCTCATCGACCTTCGGGTCGACTTTTCCCATCGCGGCCTCCAGTCACTTTTCTAAGGCCGAAGGCCAGCAGTGCCGCTGGGCCTTGCGGCGTTCCCTATCGCTAAAGGCGACCCCCAATAACGGCGAGCAGGTCCCTGCCTTAGGGCCGTGGCACGCTACAGAAAGAACGGCGACAACCTCCGCCGAGGCCAGGGCCGTTAAATTTGTGAGCGCTCACACCGTTGAACGATACGACGTCGCGGCGCTAAAAGCTAGATCACCGGATTGTAGACACCGTCGAAACTAAGGCCCAAAGTTTCGCTGAGCCGCACGCTTCTCCGCGTGAAGCCGGATCACTTCGGACCGTGGCGCAGTCAGGATGCCTCGGGCGCGGCGTAAGGGATCAGGATCGCCGTGATGTTGTCGGCACCGCCGGCTTGGACGGCGAACTGCACCATGTCGACCGCGGCGGAGAGCGGATCGTTCAGCGCCTTGGGCAGGGCGAGTTCGGCCAGGTCTGCGGCCTCGGGCAGGTAGTTCCACAAACCGTCAGAGCACAGCAGCAGGATCCCTGATCCGGGCGGCTCGTACTGGTCGACGTGCGGCGCGCGCTTGGGATCCCCGTCGAGGTCGGCCGCGTCCCCGCCCAGCCAGCGGGTCAGCACGTGGGCGTGCGGCGAGGCCATGGCGGCGGCCTCGGTGGCCAGGCCCGCCTCGACCATTCCGCCGGCTACCGAATCGTCGCGGGTGAGCTGGTGGGACTCATCCTCAGGCAGGGTCAGCCAGTAGGCGCGACTATCACCAAGCCAGCACAATGTCACAAGCCCGGGGGCTGCCACGGCCGAGACGAAGGTGGTCGCCGATCTGTCGTGTGAGGCCTCGCCCAGCTGGGCCACCGACTCACGCCCGGCCCTGACCGCGGCCTGACAGGCCTCGATCAGGTCCCGGCCGTCCCGGACCGCTGCCAGCAGGACGGGCAGCGCCGCCTGCGCGGCCGCGATTGACGCCTCGTCGGGCCGCGGCGAGGACGAGACGCCGTCGCAGACCACGGCCACCACTACCGGGCCGTCGGCGGTCACCTCGCTGGCCAGGGCCATCGCGTCTTCGTTGCGGTGATGCCGCAAGCCGCGGTCACTGACTCCGGCGGCGTTGCCGAGATCGACCTCGGCGTGATCGCGCGAGGGCGTCACGTTCGTCATGTGCATACGTTAGTGCCTTGCGTCGCCGCGAGCCCAGGGGCCCCGGGCAATAGCTGCTGCTAACCGCGCTGAACAATCAGCCGCTCTGCACCGTGATCACGGTCCAGGCGCCGAGGTTGATGCGGTCCCCGTCGTGCAAGGGCACCGGGTTCCCCGTCGGTATCGGGGTTCCGTTGACGCGGGTGCCGTTGGCAGAGCCCGGATCGAGTACCGACCAGCTCCCGTCCGGCTGGGCGATCAGGACGGCGTGCAGCCTGCTGATGCCAGGGTCGGCGGGCGGACCGGTCAGGTCGATCTCCGGGTCCAAGCCGCGTGACACGCTGCGCCGGCCGATCTGCACCTGGCTCCCGGACAGCCGGAACCGGCGCTCTGCACAGTAGGCGGGGAAGTCTATGGCCTGCCCCTCCGGGCCGCTCTCGGCCCGGACCATGTCGTAGTAGTCGCGATCGGAAGACACGACGGCGGTCCAGGTGACCAGTGCGTAGGGCGGCGCCGGCCGGGTCGACGAGTCCAGGGCCGGCGGGGGCGGGTACGGCGGGGGCGGGGGCGGGGGCGGGGCTGACTGGGACGGAAACGGCGGGGGCGCCTGGGACGGGGCCGGAGGGGGCGTCTGGGTCACGGGCAGCGATAGCTCGGTCGGAACCGGCGTCTCGGGCGGACGGGAGATTACCGGTGCGTCCCAACTCACCGACGGAAACGGGGTTCCTGACGAGGCTGGCGTTGCTGGAGGGGCCGGAGACACCGGCGGGACCAGAGGTGCGGACCGCAAGGGAGCGGGCGGGACCAGAGGTGCGGACCGCAAGGGAGCGGGCGGGACCAGAGGTGCGGACCGCAAGGGAGCGGGCGGGACCAGAGGTGCGGGCGGCGCCGGTGGTGCGGGCGGCGCCGACGGAGCGGCCGGCAGCGACGGCACGGGGGGCTTGGCGGCGGCGAAGCTGAAGCCGCACGACTCGCAGAACTGTCCGACTCTCCCGGTGCCGCACACCGGGCAGAGCTGGTCAGGGCCCGCGGCCTGCGGGAAGCTGCCGGCGGGGGCGCCTAGCGAAGCGCCGGGCACGGCTCCGGCGGGGGGCGACGGAGCGGCAGCCCGGCTGAGGATACGCATGCCGCATACGTCACAGAAGTCGTCGCTCGCCGAGTCATGCCCGTTGGGACATACCGCCATCGCCCTCTCCTCCCCGCGCCGCGGCCGCTACTTCGTCGCCCGGACGGTCTTGGTTGACCTGGTGTCGAGGGCCATCTCGTCCGCGTCCTCGACCTGCCTCTTCAGCCGTACCGTCCCGGTACTCACGTCGACGACGTCCACCACCTTGGCCAGCAGCCTGGCGGTGTCCTCGTTGCCCGACTGGTGCGCCAGCGCCACGGCCCGGCCCAGCTTGGCCGTTGCGGTCTCCTCGTCGCCCTGCTTGCGCGCTTCCAGGCCCTCCTGGATCGCACCGGCGAGCTCGGCCTGGCCGGTGTAGTGGGCCACCCGCAGGTTGATCTTCGTGGACAGCGCCTCGTCGTCGGTCCAGATCGCGCGGACCAGGCCCTGCCCGAGTACGTCTTCGCCGGCAGGCGAGCTGGCCACCAGGCTCACCCGGGCGGCGAGCATTTCCTGCCCGATTCCGGCCGGGGTGACCTGGATGCCGACGTGGTAGTCACGGCTCTCGCCGGGCCCCCACGCGCCGGTGGGGTAGTCACCCGCCTGCGGGCTCCGCGACGTGCGCCTGGAGGTCAGGTCATCGACCGCCGGCGCGACCTGCTTGACGAACGCGACGGCCGCGTGCTGCGGGGTCCAGACGCGGAGCGCGACGTCGGCGACCTGCTTGCCCATCGCGTTCTGCATCATGGTCGCGAAGTCGGCGGCCAGCCCGGACGGGTCGGGCACGATGTCCACAGAGCCGAGCAGCGCGGTCGATATCCTGCGCAGCTCGCTGACCTCCCAGTCGGTGCCGACACCGCGGCAGTCGCAGCTGAAGACGCCCTCGCACTGACCGATCGCCGCCGCGAGCTGCTCTGCGGTCTCGTGCTGGTTCTTGCCGTCGGTGAGCAGGATGGCGTGCCGCAGCCTGGCCGGGTAGGCCGCGAAGATCTGCCTGGCCAGTCCCAGCCACTGCCCGATGGCCGTGCCGCCGCCGGCCCGCAGGCCCGCCACGGCCTGCTTGGCGGCGGCCCGGGACGCCGGGTCGGCGACCGCCATGGTGCCGTCGGGGGGGAACACCGGCCAGGCCAGGTTGGTGCCCGCGATGACCGCGAACCAGGTCCCGTCGCGGATCACGTCCACGGCGGCGGCCGTGGCCGCCTGGGCTTCGGTGATCTTGGTGTGCGGGTATTCCATCGATCCCGAGCAGTCGATGAGGATGAGTTCCGCGTTTGCCGTCGGGCCGGTGGCCGGACCGGGGCTTGAGAACCCGGTGGCGTTCGCGGCCGACGCGACGGTGACGATGGCGCTGACGTCGCGCCCGCCCTCGGGCACGTACAGGTTCTGGTCGACGTCGACGGTGAAGCCGGACACGGTCATGGCTGGACTCTCCTCGGTAACGTCGCCGACCCGGCGGGCGGGAAGGGGATCAGGACCACGGTGATGTTGTCTACGCCCCCGGCGTCGAGCGCGAACTTCACCAGGCTGGCGGCAGCGCCGAGCGGGTCGCTGAGCGCCGCAGGAAGGGCAAGCTCCGCGAGGCCCGTCGCCTCGGACCGGTAGTTCCACAGCCCGTCCGAGCACGTGAGCACGACACCGGGCCCAGGTGGCTCGAACCGCGTCACGTGCGGCTCCGGGTCGGCGAGATCGGCGCCGAGCCAGCGGGTGATCACGTGGGCCTGCGGGGAGGCCATGGCCTCAGCCTCGCCCATGGCGCCCCGTGCGACCAGTTGCTCGGCCACCGAATCGTCCTGGGTCAGGCGCGTAGCCCCGTCACCGCCTGTGGCGGGAAGCCAGTAGGCGCGGCTGTCACCGAGCCAGCACACGGTAACCGCATCCCCCGTGACCACGGTCGAGACGTACGTGGCGGACGGCGCCTGACCCGGCGAGCCCAGCGTGGTGAGGGCCCGGTACGCCGCGCTCACCGCGGCCTGCGACGAGTAGGCCGGGTCCTCGCCGCGCCGCGTCGCGGTCAGCAGCACCCGGACCGCGGCCTGCGCGGCGGCCAGCGACGCCTCGTCCGGGCGGGGTGAACTGGACACTCCGTCACAGACCACGGCGATCGCGACCTGGCCAGCGGGGGCCGCGGCGGTCGCCAGGGCCATCGCGTCCTCGTTGCGCCGGTGCCGCAGGCCCCGGTCGGTCACGCCCGCCAGCAGCCCGAGGTCGAGTTCGGCATGGTCGCGGCCGGAGGGCACCCTGCGGCCGCACGACTCGCAGTAGCCGTCAGGGCTGATCGTGCCGGGCGGGGCCGACGGGTCCACCGAGCATACCGGGCACTCCGGCGTGTACCCGGGGGACGCGGTGCTGACGATGGCCGGGGGGAGTTCCGCGCCGCAGGATTCGCAGAAGCTGTCCGTGGCGCCGATGGGCTCACCGCAGGTCGGGCAGGTGCCACCGGGCTCGCCCGGCCCGCCCGTCACGTCAGCGTCCCGGGCCGGATGGCGTTGGCCAGGTCGACAAGCTCGATCCCGCGGGTGTCGTTCGGCGTCAGCCGGGCCAGTGCCCGGTACGTGCGTTCCAGCCCGAAGCGGACGGCGCGGGCGTTCGGCTCGCAGCCGAGGGTGGGGCCGCCACCGGCCGGCTGCCCGGAGGTCCACAAGTCGAGCGCGGCGCGCAAGACCTCAAGGCTGAGCTGCTGGTGCCGCATCTCGTCCAGCGCCAGGTGCACCAGCCGCCCGTAGCCGGCCGACTCCCCCGTCTTACGGTCCGCGTGCTGGACGAAGTTGTAGATCCGGACGATGTTTGGATGCTCGACCTCGGCCAGGAACCGCCGTTCGGCCAGGGCGGCCGCCATCGCGTCGGGGCCTGCCGTGTTCAGCAGGCCCTTCGGGACCACCCATCGGTCACTGACGTTGCGGTCCTTGGCGAGGTAGATCCAGCCGAGCCTGCCGTGCGCCAGGCAGCCGAGCACCTCGTACTGGCCCGCCACCAGCTCACCGCGGGCCAGCTTGGGGCTGAACGAGAACCGGGTGCCGCAGTCCCGGCAGAAACCGTCGGCCAGGCCAGGACGGCCGTCCCGGCTGCGCCCAACGGGCTGGTCGCAGGTACCGCAGAAGCGCTTGCCCTCCGCGACCTGCGGACCTACCAGGATGGCGCTGGCCGGATCGCGGTACGCGACGGGTGGTAGGTCCGCCAGGCCCGCTCCGAGCCTCCCGCGGGCGGACCGGGCGGAACCCGCACTCCCCGAGGCTGGCACCGGGGCGGGGGTCCGCCGGGCGGCGGCCAAGCCGCAGGTCGTGCCGTAACCGTCTTGGATGGTCCCGTCGCAGCCGGGCTGCGTGCACCGGACCATGGCCGTGGTCATCGCGGCTATCCTCCTAGCGCCAGGACGGCTTGCTGGTAGCCGGTCACTGCCTCGGCGGCGGCCTCCAGGTCACAGGGCGCCGTCCAGAGCAGCCCGTGGGCGCGGTCGTAGCGTTCGGCCAGGCGGGCGTCTTCCGCCGCGCCGAGCCGCGCCGCCTTGGCCTGGTAGGCGCCGAGCAGCCCGCGCAGCTCATCACGCCTGCTGACCAGGGCGGTCAGGTACCGCTCGGCGTCACGGAAGCTGGCCGTGGCCTCGGCCAGGTCGCGGTCGGATTGATCAAGCTCGGACGCCAGCCGGGTCCAGCGCCCGCTGTCCAGCAGCGCGCCGAGGTTGGCCAGCCTCGCCGAAATGTCGGTGACCGGAGAGGGCGGCGCAGGCAGCGACGCAGCGGTGATCTTCGCCTCGGCGCGCCGCCAGGCGGCGGCCGCGTCCTCGCCCGCGGCGCGCGCCACGGCGGCGGCCGCCGACACCTGCGCGATGCGCTGCCGGGCGTCGTCGCGGAGCCGGAGGAGCTCATCGACCTGCGTCACCGTAGCCGTGACCCGTTCGGCCAGCCGTTCCGCGCTCGAGGCATCGACCTTCCCCGGGGCCGGCCCGCCCAGCCACAGGGCGAGCGGATCGGTGTTCAGCGTGTCGCGCAGCTTGGCCAGCTTGCTCTCGGCCGCCGCCACGTTCGCGGTGAGCGCCTCATCGCCGAACGAGGCCGCCAGCGGCCTCACGCGGGTTAGGTCGCTGGCGATGGAGTCGAGCCTGCCCGTCATCTCGTTCCACACCTGCTCGGCGCCGGAGGTCACCTCGGTGATGTCGGCGAAAGCGCGCCGCATCCTCGTCACGGCCGCGACCAGGGTGAGGGTTTCGCGGCCCGAGTCGGCGAGATCACGCCCGCCAAGCGGAGCAGGTCCGAGGGCCACCTCGATGGACGGCCCCGTGAGCAGGGCGTTGATCGCCGCTAGCTCCTTGGGCCCGAGATTCCTGGTCACCGCTTCGCCGGCCCGGTCGACCACGGCCGAGTAGGCTGAGAAGATCTGCCAGAGCCGGCCTAGCGCGACGGCGGTCAGGTCCCAGCGGCGCTTCGTCTGCCCGGTGAGCGCGGCGCCCTCCAGCAGCCGCTTGCCGAAGCTGCCGTCGAGCTCGAGCAGGTTCGCCTGGATCGCGTCGCGCTCGTCGACCGCGGCCTGCACCACGGCAGGGGCCCGGTCCCTCGTCAGCACCTGCGCGGTCATCGGTACTCCGCGAGCCGGCGGGACAGCCCCCAGGCGCAGCCGATCGCCATCAGCAGGGCGAGCACGATGACGCCCGCTTCCAGGCCGGTGAAGGCGTCCGCGCCTGCCGTCGCGTTGCCGGCGAACACGCCCTGATCGGTGTTGATCGCGGCCCCCAGGTCCGCCGCGGCGACCGCGATGTCGCGCTGGTAACGCTGCCGGTCCGCGAACGGGCCGATCCGCCTCCGTCGCCGTGCACGGGCCGCGCGCCCCGGCGGCGCGGCCTGCCCTTGAGACGGGTTGCTCGTTGCCGTGGCCGTCATTGCCAGCCCGCCATGCCCGCTCCCGTCATCGGAACTGACGCACCATGACGTTCTCTATTTTGCCTGCCACTGACCGCTACTTGGCGCAACCTGCCTAGCCGTGGTGCACGGTGATCACGGTCCAGACGCCGAGGTTGATGCGGTCGCCGTCGCGCAGGCGGATCAGCTCCCCGACCGCGATCTCGCGCCCGTTGAGGAGCGTGCCGTTGGCTGAGCCCGGGTCCAGCACCGACCAGCTACCGTCCGGTCCGGCGATCAGGACCGCGTGCAGCCGGCTGATGCCCGGGTCGGCGGGCGGGTCGGCCAGGTCTATCTCCGGTTCGAGTCCGCGTACGGCGCTGCGCCGGCCGATGCGCATCTGCCTGCCCTCGAGCCGGAATCTCCGCTCGTTGCTGAACGCCGGAAACGTTACCGGGGGGCCGGCCAGGGATCTGGTTTTCTGCATCCGGTCGTAATACGCCCGGTCGGAGGCAACCAGGATGGTCCAGGTGGCCGGGGTGAAAGTCGGCATCGGCGCGGTGGGAGTCGGGGCCGCTGGCGACGGCGGAGCGGGCCACGCGGGCGGTGCCGGTGCGACCGGTGAGGGTGGAGAGGGTGGAGAGGGAGACGAGAACGGCGGGGCCGTGCGGGCTTCGGACGGCGCAAGCGACGAGGGTAGCGGCGGCGAGGAGACCGGCTCGGAGGAGACCGGCTCGGAGGAGACCGGCTGCGAGGACCAGGAGTATGAGTCGCTCGCGGCGGTGCGGTTACTGTCTTCCAGGAACAGGGTCTCGTTCGTGAGCGGGATGTCATCCCGGCGCGCGGCCTCGTCCGGGCTCAGGGTATCGTCCGCGGGCGCGGTCTCGTCCGTGAGCAGGGTCTCTTCGGCGAACGCAAGCGCTCCAGCCGGCGCGGGCTCGTCCGGGGACGCGGGCTCACCGGCAACCGCGGGCTCAGCTTCCTGCATGTACCCGGCCAGACGCCCGGGCTCGCCGGCTGACTCTAGCTCATCTTCCGGCGCGTACTCGCCCACGGGGGCGTACTCGCCGATGGACGCCGACTCACTCGGAGGCGCTGGCTCGTCGCCAGGCGGGAGATCACCGGACGGCGCGGGGTCCTCGTGGGGACCGAACCCGTTGGCGGGAGCAGGCAACTCGGGCTCGGGCGGGGCCGTCCAGGACCGGGAGAAGTAGGTCGCGGGCGGGTCCTGCGGCGCGGCCGGGTCCGTGAACGGCGGGGCGTACGGCGCCGCGGGCGGCGAGTAGGAGGCCGGAGGCGGCGGGAAGAACGACGCGGCAGAAAGCAGGGGCGGGGACGCCGACTCGAACGCCGCGGCCTGGGGCGACGGCGGCGCGGGCGGGGAAGGCGCAGCGGGCGGGGAAAACGCAGCGGGCGGGGAAGGCGCAGCGGGCAGGGAAGGCGCAGCGGGCAGGGAAAGCGCGGCAGGCGGGGAAAACGCAGCGGGCGGGGAAAGCGCGGCGGGCGGGGAAAGCGGCTCGGGCCAGTCCTTGTGAGTCGACTCGGGCCGGGCCACCGGCGGGAATAGCGACTCCGGCGGACCGCCCGGTGCGGGCGGGCCGGGCGGGTCAATCGGCGGGAACAGCGACTCCGGCGGCCCGGCGGAGAACGACCGAGGATTGGACGGCGAGGCGTAGGGCCGCGCCGCGGCGTACGACGCCGGTCCGGCCAAGGACGGGGATCCCGCGGAAGACGCCGGTCCGCCGGGCGGCGGTCCGAAGGGTGACGGCGACCGGGCGGGAGACGCCGGTTCGGCGGGGGGCGGCGGCTCGGCGGGCCAGGGCGGCGCGGGGTAGGCAGCCGGCGCGGCGGACGGCGGCTCGGCGGGCCAGGGGGGCGCGGAGTAGGCAGCGGGCGCGCTGGACGGGAGGTAGGGCTCCGCCTCCGTCAGGGGGGCGAACGGACGGCGGCCCCAGAATCGGTAACCGCAGTCGGGGCAGAGCTGGCCGGTGCTCAGCGCGCCGCATCGCGGGCACGCCACGGCCGGACGCGCTGGCTGGCCCGCCCCGCCGACGTGGTGCTTGCCTGCCGTCCGCGACGGGTCGGCCGGGGATCGCCTGGCGATGTGCTTGCCGCATACGTCGCAGAACTCATCGCTGGCCGAGTCGTGGCCGTTGGGACATACCGCCATCGCCATAATCTGCCCGCATAACGCTAGACAATGCCAAGATCCGTCTATCTAAGGGTATGGCCGTGATCGCGGTTTTCCTGGCCTTTTGTCAGCTTCCGGGCTCAGGACAGCGGCCGGGCGGTCGGCGGGATGGGCGCGGGCAGCGCGGAAGTCCCGCTCAGGTAGCGGTCCACGCCGGCGGCGGCGCTGCGGCCCTCGGCGATCGCCCAGACGATCAGCGACTGCCCGCGCCCCATGTCGCCCGCGGCGAACACGCCGGGGACCGACGTGGCGTACGACGCGTCGCGGGCGACGTTGCCGCGTGCGTCGAACGCCACGCCGAGGTCGGTGAGCAGGCCCGGTCGTTCGGCCCCGGTGAAGCCCATCGCGAGCAGGACCAGGTCACATCCCAGCTCGCGTTCGGTGCCCGGGACGGGGTCGAACCCGGCCGCGTCGGCCAGCCGCAGGGCGCGCACCCGGCCGGCGTTGTCGCCGGCGAACTCCAGCGTGGTCACCGCGTAGGCGCGCTTGCCGCCCTCCTCGTGCGCGCTCGAGGTGCGGTAGATCATCGGGTAGAACGGCCAGGGCTGGTGGGCGGGCCGCGACGCGGGCGGCCTGGGCATGATCTCGAGCTGGGTCACCGACGCCGCGTGCTGGCGGTGCGCGGTGCCCAGGCAGTCCGCTCCGGTGTCGCCGCCGCCGATGATGACCACCTGCCGGCCGCGGGCGCTGACCGGGGGGTCGGCGGACTCGGTCACCGCGCGGTTGGCGAGCGGCAGGTACTCCATGGCCTGGTGGATGCCGGCTAGGTGCCGCCCGGGCAGCGGCAGGTCGCGCGGCACCCGGGCGCCGCCGCACAGCACGATGGCGTCGAACCTGACGCGCAGCTCGGCGGCGCTGACGTCGGTCCCGGCCTGGACACCGCAGCGGAACTGCGTGCCTTCCGCGCCCATCTGGGCCAGACGCCGGTCCAGGTGGCGCTTCTCCAGCTTGAACGACGGGATGCCGTACCGCAGCAGGCCGCCGGGCGCGTCGTCGCGCTCGAAGACGGTCACCGCGTGCCCGGCCCTGGTCAGCTGCTGGGCCGCCGCCAGCCCGGCCGGGCCCGAGCCGATCACCGCTACCGTGCGTCCGGACAGGACCGCCGGCGGCCGGGGCACCACCCACCCGGACGCGAACGCCTGGTCGATGATCTCCACCTCGACCTGCTTGATCGTGACGGGATCGGAGTTGATCCCGAGCACGCAGGCTGACTCGCACGGCGCCGGGCAGAGCCGACCGGTGAACTCGGGGAAGTTGTTCGTGGCGTGCAGCCGGTCCGCGGCCTCGCGCCAGTCGTGCCGGCGGACCAGGTCGTTCCACTCCGGGATCAGGTTCCCCAGCGGGCAGCCGCTGTGGCAGAACGGGATGCCGCAGTCCATGCACCGGCCCGCCTGCCGCTCGAGCCGGCCGGGCGGGAACGGCTCGTAGACCTCACGCCAGTCGAGCAGCCGAACGTCGACGGGCCGCCGGGCGGGGGTTTCCCTCGGTGCGGAGAGGAAGCCCTTCGGGTCGGCCATGGCGCGCCTCACCCGTGCGCCGCGGCCATGACGGCCTCGTTGACGTCGCGGCCCTCGCGCTCGGCCTGGGAGGCGGCGGACAGGACCCGCTTGTAGTCCTTGGGCATGACCTTGGTGAACCGGCCGGGGTCCCAGCCGGCCAGCAGGCGCGCCGCGACCCTGGAACCCGTCAGCGCGTGATGGCGCTCCACGACGTCGAGCAGGAACCTGACGTCGGACCCGTCCGGCGGATCGAGGTCCACCATGTCCGTGTTCACCCGGCGCGCCGACAGGTCGAGCACGTAGGCGATGCCGCCGGACATGCCGGCCGCGAAGTTCCGCCCGACCGGGCCGAGGATCACGACCCGGCCCCCGGTCATGTACTCGCAGCCGTGGTCGCCGGTGCCCTCGGCGACGGCGAGCGCGCCGGAGTTCCGCACGCAGAACCGCTCCCCCACCAGGCCGGACAGGAAGATCTCGCCGCCGGTGGCGCCGTAGCCGATCACGTTGCCCGCGATGACCTGCTCGTGCGCGGCGAACGGCGAACGCGCAGGCGGCCGCGCGACGAGCCGCCCGCCGGACAGCCCCTTGCCCAGGTAGTCGTTCGCGTCGCCCTCCAGCCGCAGGGTGATGCCGCGCGGCAGGAACGCCCCGAATGACTGGCCCGCCGACCCGGTGAACGAGACGTCGATCGTGCCGTCGGGCAGCCCCTCGCCACCCCAGCGCCTGGTCACCTCGTAGCCCAGCATGGTGCCGACGGTCCGGTTGACGTTCCTGATCGGCAGTTCGAGCCGGACCGGGTGGCCTTCCTCCAGCGCCCCCTCGGCGAGGGCGATGAGGGTGTGGTCCAGCGCCTGGTCGAGCCCGTGGTCCTGGGCGCCTGTACACCGGGTCGCGGCCCCCGCAGGCAGCGGCGGCGCGTACAGCACCGGGGACAGGTCGAGCCCGGAGGCCTTCCAGTGCTCCACCGCGAGCGCCGCGTCGAGCAGGTCCACCCGGCCGACGATCTCCTCCAGGGTCCGGAACCCTAGCGCGGCCAGGTACTCGCGGACCTGCTCGGCGATGAACTCGAAGAAGTTCACCACGAACTCCGGCTTCCCGGTGAACCGGGCGCGCAGCTCCGGGTTCTGGGTGGCCACCCCGACCGGGCAGGTATCCAGGTGGCAGACCCGCATCAGCACGCAGCCCGACACGACGAGCGGCGCGGTGGCGAAGCCGAACTCCTCCGCGCCGAGGAGCGCGGCGATGATCACGTCCCGGCCGGTCTTCAGCTGGCCGTCCGCCTGCACCACGATCCGGTCGCGCAGGTTGTTGCGCAGCAGGGTCTGCTGGGTCTCGGCCAGCCCGAGTTCCCACGGCGCGCCCGCGTGCTTGATCGAGGTCAGGGGCGCGGCGCCGGTGCCGCCGTCGTGCCCGCTGATCAGCACCACGTCGGCGTGCGCCTTGGACACCCCGGCGGCCACGGTGCCGACCCCGACCTCGGCCACGAGCTTGACGTGCACCCGGGCCGCCGGGTTGGCGTTCTTCAGGTCGTGGATCAGCTGGGCCAGGTCCTCGATCGAGTAGATGTCGTGGTGCGGCGGCGGCGAGATCAGCCCCACCCCCGGCGTGGAGTATCGGGTCCTGGCGATCCACGGGTACACCTTGTACCCGGGCAGCTGGCCGCCCTCCCCCGGCTTGGCGCCCTGCGCCATCTTGATCTGCAGGTCGTCGGCGTTGACCAGGTACTCGCTGGTGACCCCGAACCGCCCGCTGGCCACCTGCTTGACGGCGGACCTGCGGCGGTCGCCGTTGGGTTCGGGGGTGAACCGGTCCGGGTCCTCGCCGCCCTCGCCGGTGTTGGACCGCGCGCCCAGCCGGTTCATCGCGATGGCCAGGGTCTCGTGCGCCTCCGCCGAGATCGACCCGTAGGACATGGCCCCGGTCGCGAAGCGCCGCACGATGCTCGAGACAGGCTCAACCTCATCAATCCGAACGGGTGGTGGTTTCTCTCCTGCGGCATCCGCAGTGTCCACGCCGCGGATCCGCAGCAGCCCGCGCAGCGTCAGCAGCCGCCTGGACTCGTCGTCGACCAGCGAGGTGTACTCCTTGAAGATTTCGTACCTGCGGCCGCGCGTCGCGTGCTGGAGCTTGAAGACGGCTTCCGGGCTGAACAGGTGCGGCTCGCCCTCGCGCCGCCACTGGTACTCGCCGCCGGTGGCCAGCCGGCGGTACTCAACGCCGGAGACAGGGGCGGCGCGCCGGCTGATCTCGCCGGCCAGGGCGTCGAAGCCCACGCCGGACAGCCGCGACGTGGTGCCCGCGAAGCAGGTCTCGATCACCTCCTCGCCCAGGCCGACGGCCTCGAAGATCTGCGCCCCGGTGTAGGAGGCGACCGTGGACACCCCCATCTTGGACATGATCTTCAGCAGCCCCTTGCCGAGCGCCTTGAGCAGGTTGGCCTCGGCCTTCTTCTCGGTGACTCCCGCCACGACGCCGCGCCGGACGAGGTCCCTGACCGACTCGATGGCCAGGTAGGGGTTGACGGCCGCCGCGCCGTACCCGATCAGCAGCGCCACGTGGTGGCACTCGCGCACGTCCCCCGCCTCGACGACGAGTCCCGCCATGGTCCGCGACTTCTCCCTGATCAGGTGGTGGTGCACCGCCCCGGTCAGCAGCAAGGACGGGATGGGGATGGTGTCGGGACGATCGGCCGTCACACGGTCGGAGAGGATGATCAGGCGACCGCCGGAGGCGATCGCGGCGGAGACCTCGGCGCAGATCTCGGCCAGGCGGTTACGCAAGGCCTGACCGCCGCCGCGCGGGTCGTACCGGCCGTCCACCACGCAGGCGGCCAGGCCCGGGAGGCTGCCGTCGTCGTTGATGTGGATGATCTTGGTCAGGTCGTGGCTGCTGATCACCGGGTACGGCAGGACGATCTGCCGGCAGGACGCCGGGACCGGCTGGAGCAGGTTCTGCTCGGGCCCGGTGATGGTGCCGAGCGAGGTGACGAGCTCCTCCCTGATCGCGTCCAGCGGAGGGTTGGTTACCTGGGCAAACAGCTGGGTGAAGTAGTCGAAGACCAGCCGCGGCCGGTCGGAGAGCACGGCGAGCGGCGTGTCGGTCCCCATCGACCCGATCGGCTCGGCCCCGGTCTGCGCCATCGGCGCCAGGATGACCCGCAGCTCCTCTTCGGTGTACCCGTGCATCCGCTGAGACGCCACAAGGTCGGGGTCAGGCGCGCGGGAAACTGAGGGGTCGGGCAGATCATCCAGGTGGACCAGGCCGGCGTGGAGCCAGGCCTCGTAGGGGTGCTCGGCGGACAGGGCCGCCTTGACCTCTTCGTCCTCGACGATGCGCCCGGCCGCGGTATCGGCCAGGAAGACCCGGCCCGGCTGGAGGCGGCCCTTCCTGGTCACGGTGGCGGGGTCGAGGTCGAGCACGCCCACCTCGCTGGCCAGCACGACCAGGCCGTCGCTCGTCACCCAGTACCGGCCGGGGCGCAGCCCGTTGCGGTCCAGGACGGCGCCGATCACCGAGCCGTCGGTGAACGCGATCAGCGCCGGGCCGTCCCACGGTTCCATCAGCGCGGCGTGGAACTGGTAGAACGCGCGCCGCCGCGGGGTCATCTCCTCGTGGTTCTCCCACGGCTCGGGGATCATCATGAGCACGGCGTGCGGCAGCGACCGGCCGCCCAGGTGCAGCAGCTCGAGGCACTCGTCGAAGCTGGCCGAGTCGCTGGCTTCCTCGTCGAGGATGGGGAACAGCCGGTCGAGGCCACGCCCGTCGGCCGAGGCGGGGATCAGGTCGCTGGCCAGCATCGCCTCCCTGGCCCGCATCCAGTTGCGGTTGCCCCTGATCGTGTTGATCTCGCCGTTGTGCGCCACGTACCGGTAGGGGTGGGCCAGCGGCCACGACGGGAACGTGTTGGTCGAGAACCTGGAGTGCACGAGGGCCAGCGCCGAGCGGTACCTGGGATCGGACAGGTCCGGGTAGAACGGCTCGAGCTGCGGCGCGGACAGCATCCCCTTGTACACGATGGTCCGGGCCGACAGGCTGGCGAAGTACGCGCCGGCCTCGTGTTCGGCCCGCTTGCGCAGGCAGAAGGCCATCCGCTCCAGCTCGAGGCCGCGCTGCCCGCGCTGCCCGGCGACGAACAGCTGGACCAGGTCCGGCCGGACCGCCAGCGCGCCGGCGCCGCAGGCGGTCGCGTTATACGGGACCTCGCGCCAGCCGAGGACGGTCAGCCCCTCGGCGGCCGCGAGGCGTTCTATGGTCCGGGATACCACCGTTCGTTCGGCATGATTGAGAAAAGCCAGGCCGGCCGCGTACCCGCCAGCCTCGGGCAGCGGGAAACCACATGCGGCGCGGAAGAACTCGTCGGGCACCTGGGTGGTGATCCCCGCCCCGTCGCCGGTGTCTGGGTCGGCACCCTTGGCGCCGCGGTGGTCCAGGTTGCACAGGACCCGCAGGGCCTTGGCCACCACGTCGTGGCCGGCGCGGCCGGACAGGTCCGCGACGAAGCCGACGCCGCACGCGTCGTGCTCGTATCGGGCGTCGTAAAGGCCAGCCGCCATGCGATCTCCTGTCGTCCGAATACGCCTGTCAGGTGCGTTCGGGACGACACTGGCCCTGTTACGAGGACATTACATCACCCGGGGAATCGTCTACGAAAGACACCGGGCCCGCTTTGGGCTGAAGCCGGGGTGCGGGCGTCGGCTTGGGCCTGGTGAAATACAGCGCGGCGACGGCCAGGACGAACAGCACAGCGTCCTCGAGCGCCCCGTACCGGACGCCGAACAGGCGGGTCAGCGGGCCGATCCGGGCGAGCTGGGCCAGGAAGGAGCCGGCCGCGTACCCGGCCGCGGCGAGCAGGAACGTGCGCGCGCCGGACAGGGCGAACCGGCGGGCCACCCAGATCACGGCCAAGCCGACCACAAGGTCCCACAGCGCCTGGTACAGGAAGAGCGGCTGGAACGTGGCGAAGTTCTCGTAGCCGGGGTCCCGCCGGGTGGGCGAGATCTGCACCGCCCACCACCACGACGACGGCGGGCCGTAGAACTGCTGCTCCCACCAGTTGCCCAGGCTGGCCAGGGCGAGCCCGAAGGCGACGGCGGGCGCGGCCGCGCCCGCGACCGGGCCTAGGTTCAGGCCGGCGCGCCGGCAGGCGACCCACGCCCCCGCGGCGCCGAGCGCCACCGCGCCGGGGACGCCGAGCAGCGCGACCCCGACCGTGGCGGCGTGCCAGAGTCCCGCGATGGCCTTGAAGTCGTGCTTGCCGTCCACGAGCACGGCGTGGACGACGGCGCCGGCCAGGCCGAAGGGGACCGCCCAGGCGGCCACGTCGAGGATGACCCCGTTGCGGTTGCCGGTGTGCCGGTACCTCCGGCTGGCCACCACGATGGCGACGACGATCCCGGCGACGACGCACAGCGCGTAGGCGTGGACCGGCAGCGGTCCTAGGCGCCACGACGAGCGCGCGGGGCTCGGAATCGACGCGAGCGGCACACCGGGGACATTACCGCGTGTTCCTGTGGACACCGTCAGACAGTTCGGCGGCCAGGTCCCTGACCCCGGCCACGCCTGCGGCGGGGTCTTCTGCGTAGGCGGCGGCGAGCACCCGGCGGACGAAAGCGGTACCCACGATCACGCCGTCGGCGTAGGCGGCCACCTGCTTGGCCTGCGCGCCGTTGCTGACGCCGAGGCCGACGGCCACGGGGAGCTCGGTGTGCTCGCGGATCCGCTCGACCAGGGCGGGCGCGTCGCTGCTTACCGCGTCCCTGGTGCCGGTGATGCCCATCACCGAGGCGGCGTAGACGAAGCCGCGGCAGGCCTGCGCGATCGCGGCCACCCGGGTGTCCGTGGAACTGGGCGCGGCCAGGAACACCCGGTCGAGGCCATAGGTGTCGGAGGCCTCGAGCCAGGGCCCGGCCTCCTCGAGCGTCAGGTCCGGGGTGATGAGGCCAGACCCGCCCGCCTGGGCCAGGTCGCGGGCGAACGCGCCCACGCCGTACCGGTCTACGGGATTCCAGTAGGTCATGACCAGCGTGGGAACCCCGGCCGACGCGAGCGCCTCGACCGTGCGGAGCACGTCGGCGACCCGCGTCCCGCTGGTCAGCGCCCGGTGCACGGCCTCGGCGATCACCGGGCCGTCGATGAGCGGGTCGGAGTACGGCAGGCCGATCTCGAGGACGTCTGCCCCGGCTCCGGCCATGGCCAGGGCGGCCTCGATGGCGTCGCTTACGGAGGGGAACCCGGCGGGCAGGTAGCCGATCAGGGCGGCCCGGTTCTCCGCGTGGGCCTGGGCGAAGGCTTTCGTGACCGCGCTGGTCATAGGCCGAACCACTTGGCGGCGGTGTCCACGTCCTTGTCGCCGCGGCCGGACAGGCTGACCACGATGAGCCCGTCCGGGCCCAGCTCGCGGCCGACGTCGAGGGCGCCGGCCAGGGCGTGCGACGACTCAAGGGCCGGGATGATGCCCTCGGTGCGGCACAGCACGTCGAAGGCGTGCATGGCCTCGGCGTCGGTCACGGCGCGGTAGCTGGCCCGGCCGGTCTGCATCAGCCAGACGTGCTCGGGGCCCACTCCCGGGTAGTCGAGCCCGGCCGAGATGGAATGGGTGCCCTGGGTCTGGCCTTCGGCGTCCTGGAGGACGAAGGTCCGCATGCCGTGCAGGACGCCGGGAGATCCGCCGGTCAGCGTCGCCGCGTGGCGGCCCGTGTCCAGGCCGTCGCCGCCGGCCTCGCAGCCGATCAGGCGGACCCGGGCGTCGGGGATGAAGGCGTGGAAGATCCCGATGGCGTTGGAGCCGCCGCCGACGCACGCGATCACCGCGTCCGGCAGCCGTCCGGTCTGGGCCAGGACCTGCTCGCGCGCCTCCTGGCCGATCACCCGCTGGAAGTCCCTGACCATCATCGGGAACGGGTGCGGGCCGCCCACCGAGCCGATGCAGTAATGCGTGTGCCCGACGGAGGCCACCCAGTCACGGAACGCCTCGTTCATCGCGTCCTTGAGCGTGCGGGTTCCGGTGGTGACCGCGATGACCTCGGCGCCCAGCATCCGCATCCGGGACACGTTCAGCGCCTGCCGGTGGGTGTCCTCCTCGCCCATGTAGACCGCGCAGTCCAGGCCGAGCAGCGCCGCCGCCGTCGCCGTGGCGACGCCGTGCTGGCCGGCCCCGGTCTCCGCGATCACCCGGGTCTTGCCCATCCGCCTGGCCAGCAGCACCTGGCCGAGCACGTTGTTGATCTTGTGCGAGCCGGTGTGGGTCAGGTCCTCGCGCTTGAGCAGGACGGTGCACCCGCCCGCCTCCTCGCCGAACCGGTGCGCCCTGGTCAGCAGCGTCGGACGGGCAGCGTAGCCGTGGAGCAGGCCGTCGAGTTCGGCACGGAACGCCGGGTCCGTTCGGGCGTGTGCGTAGGCGACGGCCAGTTCGTCGAGCGCCGCCGTGAGCGCTTCCGGGGCGAACCGCCCGCCGTACGCGATGGCCTGCCCGTCCGGCCCGCCTGCCACCGTGAAGTGCCCGAGGGTGTCGGGCACGGGGGCGATGTCGGGCTCGGCGGGCCGCGCGGGCGGTTTAGGCGCCTTGGGCGGTTTGGGCGGTTTGGGATCGGCGTCGCTTGGGCTCATCCGCGCTCACCGCGGAGCGCGGGGTGCGAGCCCGCGGTCACTAGGTCGGCCACGGCCATGCGCGGGTCTTTCTCGCTGACCAGGCTCTCGCCCACGAGCACGGCGTCGGCGCCCGACGCGGCGTAGGCGAGCAGGTCGCGCGGCCCGCGGACGCCGGACTCGGCGATCTTGACGATCCCCTCGGGGATCTGGCCCGCGACCCGGCCGAAGATCCCCCGGTCCACCTTGAGCGTGGCCAGGTTGCGCGCGTTGACGCCGATCACGGTGGCGCCGGCGTCGACCGCACGGTCGAGTTCGGGCTCGGCGTGGACTTCGACGAGCGGCAGCAGGCCGATCGATACGGCCCGCTCGACCAGCGAGACCAGCGCGCTCTGCTCAAGCGCCGCGACGATCAGCAGGATCACGTCCGCGCCGCGGGCCCGCGCCTCCCAGAGCTGGTAGGAGCTGATCACGAAGTCCTTGCGCAGCACGGGCACCTGCACCGCCCGGCGCACGGCGTCAAGATCCTCCAGCGTCCCGCCGAACCAGCGCGGCTCGGTCAGCACGCTGATGATCTTCGCGCCGCCGGCTTCGTATTCGGAGGCCAGCGCGGCCGGATCGGCGATGGTGGCCAGCTTGCCGCGGGACGGGCTGGCCCGCTTCACCTCGGCGATCACGCTGACGCCCTCGGCCTTGAGCGCGGCCATCGCATCCCGCGGTGACGGCGCCCGCCGTGCCATCTCCTTGAGCTGGTCCAGAGAGACACGCCGCTGCCGTTCGGCGAGATCGGCACGCACGCCGTCAAGGATCTCGTCGAGCACACTCACGCGGTTCGATCGTCTCCTGTCGTCGGTACTGTTGCGCCACCGATGGTAGCCCGGCCGCATGGGGCCATCCAGAACTGCCCCCCTGGGTTGCACTCCATCTCCAGGTTGCGCAGGTTAGTCTTGCCGTCTTGGTCTTGCCGTCTTGGCCTTGGCGTCAGCCACCGCGCCTGCCCTTACCCGCTCCTTTCCGGCTTTAAGCACGATCCTGCCACTGCGGGCGGCCCGCCGGTCACCGGTCCAGGATGTAGCCGACGCCGCGGATCGTCCTGATCACGCAGGTATCCGGGTCCGGCCCGAGCTTGGCCCGGAGCTGGGCGATCAGCACGTCGGCGGCCCGGTCGCCCGTACCGTGGCGGCCTGCGGCCGCGAGCAGCTGCGGCCGGGACAGGACCCGGCCAGGGCTGGCCGCCAGGGTCGCGAGCACCGCGAACTCGGTCGGGGTCAGCGGTACGCGGTGACCGCCGGCCACCGCGGACCGGCTCGCGCGATCGAGCCGCCAGCCGCCGGGGTCCGGCTCGGCGGGTGGTGGCCGTCCCGGCCCGGCGGCCTGGGTCGCCGCCCGCGCCTCGACCTGTGCCTCCGCCTGGGCCAGCACGGCGCGGACCATCGTCACCAGCTGCCGGGGGCTGAACGGCCGGGCCAGCCAGCGGCGCTGGCCGTGGACGGCCAGGCCGCGGGGGCGCGGGCCGCCTGAGCCTGCCGCCAGGAAGATGACCGGGGTCCGCAGGGCGCGGCGGATCCGCCTTGGATCCAGGCCGGGCATGGTGAGGTCGATCACCGCGGCGGCGTCGGGGCCGCCGGTCAGCTCGGCCAGCGCCAGCGCCGGGCTGGTGACCAGCCGGACGCGCAGTCCGTCCCGGCGCAGGTAGCGCGCGGACATCTCGGCGACCTCGGGCTCGTGCTCGGCGAGGAGGACCGAGACGCGCCGGGCGTCAGCCGGGGAGCCGGCGTCAGCCGGGGGTCCGGTCACCGGACAGGTCCTGGCGGTCCGTTCCGTCCTCGACCGTGGGGTCCAGGTCCCGGCTGAGCGACTCCCAGATCGTCGCGGAATCGGCGCTGGCGCTGGCGCTGGCGGACACGGTACGTTCCCGTTCGAACCGGGTCGACATCACCGGCCAGCGCGGGCCGCGCCACGCGGTGGCCAGGCCGGCTAGCACCACCGCAACCGCGCCGCAGACCGCGACCGCGCGCCAGGGCGTCCCGGTCATGACGGCGTGCCCGGCCGCGCCCGTCAGGATCAGCACGTGCGCGGTACTGCCCGAGGAGGTACCGCCGGTGGTAGACCCGCCCGGGGCGCCAGACGCGGCCTGCGCCCGGGCCGCCGCGAGTACCGCCGATGCGGTTACCGGGGCGGCCGCGGCAGCCGCCGCGCCCGCGCCGAGGATCGCGAGCAGGACCCCGGCGACGCGCCTGGCCAGCGACCGGGTGGCGATGACCGCCGCCAGGCAGGCCAGCGCCGCGAGCGCGAGCGCGCTTGCCAGGGGGACAAGCTGCTGACCGGAGACGGCGATGTCCTGCGCGGGCAGCGGGTGCGGAGCCGTGAAGACCCCGTGCGCCCAGGCCGGACGCACGGCCAGGACGATGAGCCCGGCTCCTGCCGCGCAGACCACGAGGACGAGCACGAACTGACGCGCTGGGTTCCCTCCGCTCATGACCGGGTTGCCCGCTCCACTGGACTCCCCTGGACGGCGTTCAGCACATCCGCGTCGAAGCAGGTCCGGTCGCCGGTGTGGCAGGCCGCGCCCACCTGGTCCACCTTGACCAGGAGAGCATCGCCGTCGCAGTCGAGCGCGACCGACTTGACCCATTGCTGGTGCCCGGATGTCTCGCCCTTGACCCAGTACTCCTGGCGGCTGCGCGACCAGTAGGTACACCGGCCGGTGGTGAGGGTGCGATGCAGCGCCTCGTCGTCCATCCAGCCGAGCATCAGCACCTCGCCGGTGTCGTACTGCTGGGCGATCGCCGCGATCAGCCCGGAAGCGTCCCGTTTCAGCCGCGCGGCGATGGCAGGATCAAGCATCGCTGCCTCATTTCGTCATGACTTCAGTCAGGGTAGCAACGGCGCCTACCATCAGCAGGTGACCTACTCCCGAGACGAGCGCCTCGCGCTGTGCGCGCTGCTGGACAAGACAGGCCCGGACGCGCCAACGCTGTGCGAAGGGTGGACCACCGGTGACCTCGCCGCGCACCTCGTGCTGCGCGAACGCCGGCCCGACGCCGCGGCCGGCGTCCTGGGCGGCCCGCTGGCCGGGTACACGGCCCGGGTGCAGCAACGGATCCGGGACCGGACGCCCTTTGCCGACCTGGTACGGATGATCAGGTCCGGCCCGCCGATGACGTCGTTCATGGCGATCCCGGGCATGGACGAGCGAGCCAACCTCGTGGAATTCTTCGTGCACCACGAGGACGTGCGGCGCGGCGCGCCAGGCTGGGAGCCCAGGCAGATCGACAGCGGGGAGTCGGACCAGCTCTGGCAGCGGCTGCGGCTGGCCAAGTTCATGCTCCGCCGGGCCCCGGTAGGCGTCGAACTGGCCCGGGAGGATACGGGAGCAGACGGTCGCGCCTACCGGATCACGGCGAAGAATGCCACCCCCGTAGTGACGGTCATCGGCAGCCCGGCGGAACTCACCATGTGGGTGATGGGCCGCACGGGCGCGGCGGGCGTCCGCTTCGACGGGACCGACGCGGCCGTGCAGCGGCTTACCGGGGCCAGCGCGCGGTAGACGCCCAGCCCGGGTTGACGGGCCTAGCGGCCCATCTCGCGCTTGAGCCTGGCCAACTCGTCGTCAACGTCCTGCGAGCCCTGCCTTCCGGGCTGGGGGGTCACGGGCTCGATGTCGGCCCGCGGCAGCGGCCTTGAGTACTCGCTGTAGTCGGGCTCGCGGACCTGCTTTTCCTCCCGCTTGCCCGAGACCTGCTTACGGGAGCGCGCCATCTTGACGGCGACGACGATCGCACCGACCACGGCCGCGGCGATCACCAGGTCGAGAACGGCGTGAATGACGAACCCGATGATCCAACCGCCGACCAGGAACGCGATGAGTATGCCGACGCCGATGGCGGCGACCTTGAACCAGTTCATCTGCCGCATCCTCCTTCGAGAACGCCCCCGAGCACCAGCACCGAACAGATGCCCTACTGGCGAGGTTACCCGTCCCGCCGACGGTTCGGAACGAGCACCACTGCCGAACTTACCCGTCCCGCCGACGGCTCGGAACGAGCACGGCTCCCGAACTTACCCGTCCCGCCGACGGCTCGGAACGAGCACGGTTGAATACTCTATGGCCATGCACGCACTCGGCATTGACATCGGAGGCACCGGCATCAAGGCCGCTCCCGTCGACACGGACACCGGGAAGCTGCTCGCCGCCCGGCAGAAGATCGACACGCCGCACCCGGCCCTGCCGGATGCGGTGGCGGGCGTGGTGAAGGAGCTCACCACCTCGTTCGGCTGGTCCGGACCGGTGGGCATCACCTTCCCCGGCGTCGTCACCGACGGCGTGACCAGGACCGCCGCCAACCTGGATAAGTCCTGGATCGGGGTGAACGCGGCCGAACTGTTCGGCAAGGCCACCGAGGACCCGGTCCGGGTCCTCAACGACGCGGACGCCGCGGGCGTGGCGGAGATGACGTTCGGCGCCGGGGTCGGCGAGCACGGCACGGTGCTGATGCTGACGTTCGGCACCGGCATCGGCAGCGCGCTGTTCACCCGGGGCGTGCTGGTGCCGAACACCGAGTTCGGGCACGTCGAGATCCGCGGCCACGACGCGGAGTCGCGCGCCTCCGAGCACGCCAAGGAGGCGCACGACCTGAGCTGGGGCAAGTGGGCCGAACGCGTCGAGGAGTACCTCCAGCACATAGAGGCGCTGCTCTCGCCGCACCTGATCATCGTCGGCGGCGGGATCAGCAAGGAGTCGGAGAAGTGGGTGCCGCGGCTGACCGGCATCCGCGCCCGCATCGTCCCCGCGGCCCTGCTCAACGACGCGGGCATCGTCGGCGCCGCGATGGCCACGGCCAGCTCCGCGGTTCCCGACACCTCGGGAGCGACCGGTACGGGCCACTAACCCCCGCACGGGCAGTTTCAGCGGACGGGGTGACCCGCGCTGCGCAGGGCGCCCTTGACCTCGCTGATGCGCAGGGTGCCGAAGTGGAACACGCTGGCGGCCAGAACCGCGTCCGCGCCGGCGGCGACGGCGGGCGCGAAGTGGCCCAGGTCGCCTGCGCCGCCGCTGGCGATCACGGGCACGGTGACCACGGCCCGCACGGCCCGGATCAGCTCCAGGTCGAACCCCGTCGTGGTGCCGTCGGCGTCCATGGAGTTCAGCAGGATCTCGCCCGCGCCGAGCTGGGTCGCCTGGCGGGCCCATTCCACCGCATCGAGCCCGGCCCCGGTCCGCCCGCCGTGCGTGGTCACCTCGAAGCCGCTCGGGGTCAGCCCGGGCGCGGCCCGGCGCGCGTCCACCGAGAGGACGACGCACTGCGACCCGAACCGCTGCGCCGCCTCGGCCAGCAGTTCCGGCCTGGCAATCGCGGCGGTGTTGAGCGAGATCTTGTCGGCCCCGGCCCGGAGCAGCCGGTCCGCGTCCGCGACGCTGCGGATCCCCCCGCCCACGGTCAGCGGGATGAACACCTGCTCAGCGGTGCGCCGCACCACGTCGTCCATGGTCTGGCGGCCGTCGCTTGACGCGGTGATGTCCAGGAAGGTCAGCTCGTCGGCGCCCTCGGCGTCGTAGCGGGCGGCCAGTTCCACCGGGTCCCCCGCGTCGCGCAGCCCGCGGAAGTTCACGCCCTTGACCACCCGCCCGGCGTCCACATCCAGGCACGGGATGACCCGCACCGCGACCGTCACCGTGCCGCCTGGCGACTCGGTCTCACCATGCTCTCCTCCATCTCCAGTCACATGGCGCAGCAGGTGAAGACCAATGGTTGTGACAACGTCCCGTGTCTTCCGGGTAGGTTGTCACATTCATTGAGTCGTCTGGGGGGTTATGGCTACTTCGGCGAGGGCCTGTTCCAGGGTGAACGCCCCCTCGTACAGGGCGGTGCCGATGATGGCACCTTCCACGCCCAGCGGGACGAGCGCGGCCAGGGTGCGCAGGTCGGCCAGGCTGGACACTCCCCCGCTGGCTACCACCGGCGCGGACGTGCGCCCGCACACGTCCCGCAGCAGCGACAGGTTCGGGCCGCGCAGCGTGCCGTCCTTAAGTACGTCCGTGACCACGTACCTGGCGCAGCCGTCGGCGTTTAGCCTGTCCAGGGTCTCGTACAGGTCACCGCCCTCGGCGGTCCAGCCACGGGCGGCCAGCCGGGTGCCCCGGACATCCAGGCCGACGGCGACCCGGTCCGCGAAGCGCCCAATGACCGATCGCACCCACTCCGGGTTCTCCAGCGCCGCCGTGCCGATGTTGACCCTGGCGCAGCCGGTGCGCAGCGCGCGGGACATGGACTCCTCGTCCCTGATGCCGCCGGACATCTCGACGGCGACGTCCACCCGGCGCACCACGTCCGCCAGCAGGTCCGCGTTCGACCCGCGCCCGAAGGCCGCGTCCAGGTCGACCAGGTGGACCCACGACGCCCCGGCGCGCTGCCAGCCGAGCGCCGCCTCGATCGGGTCGCCGTACTCGCGCCCGCTGCCCGCCACGCCCTGGACGAGGCGGACCGCCTGGCCGGCGGTGACGTCGACCGCGGGCAGCAACTCCAGCGCTTTCATAGCGTCCCCAGCCAGTTCGCGAGCAGGACGGCGCCGGCGTCGCCGGATTTCTCAGGGTGGAACTGGGTCGCGGCCAGCGCGCCCTGCTCGACGGCGGCGGCGAACCGCTCGCCGTGCTCGGTCCAGGAGACCAGCGCGCCCGCCCCGGCCAGGTAGTCCGACCCGGCGGCCCGGAGCGCGTAGGAGTGCACGAAGTAGAACCGCGTCCCGGGCGGGATCCCGGCGAACAGCGCCGAGCCGGGCGCAGCCGACACGGTGTTCCAGCCCATATGCGGGAGCACGATCGCGTCCAGCCGGTCTACCGTGCCCGGCCAGGCCCCGCAGCCTTCGGTCCAGGCCCCGTGCTCCACCCCGGCGGAGAAGAGCACCTGCATGCCGACGCAGATGCCGAGCACCGGGCGGCCGAGCTCGAGGCGGCGCGCGATCAGCTTGTCTCCGCCCACCACCCGCAGCCCGGCCATGCAGGCCGCGAACGCGCCCACGCCAGGCACGACCAGCCCGTCGCACTCCAGGGCGTCGCCGGTGTCCGCGCTCACCTGCACCTGCGCGCCGGCCCGCTCAAGCGCGCGCTGCGCGGAGCGCAAGTTCCCCGACCCGTAGTCGAGCACGACCACGCGCGGCACTTTAGAGCACGCCCTTGGTGCTCGGGATGCCGCCCACCCGGGGGTCAGGCGCCGCGGCGGCGCGCAGCGCCCGCGCTACCGCCTTGAACTGCGCCTCGACGATGTGGTGCGGATTACGGCCCTCGACGACACGCACGTGCAGGCAGATGCCGGCGGAGGTGGCCATCGACTCGAAGAAGTGCCTGGTCAGCGTGGTGTCGTAGGTGCCGATCAGCGGCGCCATCCCGGACGGCTCGTGGTGCACCACATAGGGCCGCCCGGACAGGTCCACCGCGACCTGGACCAGCGTCTCGTCCAGCGGGACCAGCGCGTCGCCGAACCGCGTGATGCCCGCCTTGTCGCCGAGCGCCTCGCGCAGCGCCTGGCCGAGGGCGATGGCCGTGTCCTCCACCGTGTGGTGCGCGTCGATGTCGGTGTCGCCCTTCGCCCGCACGGTCAGGTCGAGGCAGCCGTGCTTGCCGAGCTGGGCGAGCATGTGGTCGAAGAACGGGACCCCGGTGCCGACCTCGACCTTCCCCGTGCCGTCGAGGTCGAGCTCGACGAGGATCTGCGTCTCGCGGGTAACCCGCTCGACCCGCGCCGTCCGGTTGGTCATGACTGTCCCCCGCCGAGCACCTCGTCGAGCGCCGTCCGGAACGCCGCCATCTCCTCCGGCGTCCCGACCGAGACGCGCAGCCAGCGCGGCGGGCCGACCTCGCGGATCAGCACGCCGCGGTCGACCAGCTCCTGCCAGAGGAGGTGCCTGGACGCGAACTCGCCGAACAGGACGAAGTTCGCGTCCGAATCGGCCACGGTCAGACCTCGCCGCCTGAGCCAGGCGACCAGCGCGTCCCGTTCGGCCCGCAGGACGGCCACGGTCGCCAGCGGCTCGGCGGCGTGGGCGAGCGCGGCCCGGGCCACCGCCTGGGTGACGGCGGACAGATGGTACGGCAGCCGGACGAGCAGCAGCTTCTCGATGACCTCGGGGGCACCGGCGAGGTAGCCGAGCCGGGTGCCGGCCATGGCGAACGCCTTGGACATCGTCCGGCAGACCACGAGGTTCGGGTAGCGGGGCAGCAGGCCAAGCGCGCTCGGCGACCCCTCGCGGGCGAATTCCGCGTACGCCTCGTCCACCACCACCAGGCCGGGCGCCGCGTCGCAGATGGCCTCGATCACGCTCGGCGGGGAGGAGGTGCCCGTGGGGTTGTTCGGCGAGGTGAGGAACACGACGCTGGGCTGCGCGCGGGCGACCGCGCCCGCGGCCCGGTCGCTTTCCAGGCCGAAGTCCTCGCCGCGGTCCGCGGCCACCCATTCGGTGCACGTCACCGTGGCGATCAGCGGGTGCATGGAGTAGCTCGGCTCGAACCCGAGCGCCCGCCGCCCGGGGCCGCCGAAGGCCTGCAGGACCTGCTGGATGATCTCGTTCGACCCGTTGGCCGCCCACACGTGGCGGGCGGTCAGCCCGTGCCCGAGGTAGTCGGCCAGGTCCTTGCGCAGCTCCACCGCGTCCCGGTCCGGGTAGCGATTCAGCGTCCCTGTCGTCTGCGTCACCGCGTCCGCGATCGCCCGCTGCAGCCGCGGGCTCGGCGGGTACGGGTTCTCGTTGGTGTTCAGCCGCACGGGTACGTCGATCTGCGGCGCGCCGTACGGATGCAGGTCCTTCAGATCATCCCGAACGTGCGGTGGCGACACCTTCACGACACCATCCCGTGGTCCCGCGGCACCCTGACCCGGACGGCGGCTACGTGCGCGGCCAGGTCCTCGGCGCCGCCGAGCGCGTCGATCAGCGGCGCCGTGGCGGCCAGCGCCTGGCGGTTGCACTCCACCACGTTGACCAACCGCAGGAACGGGAACACGGACAGGCCGCTGGTGTGCCGCGCGGTCCCCCCGGTCGGCAGTACGTGGTTCGAGCCGGCCAGGTAGTCTCCCAGCGACACCGGCGAATACGGGCCGGCGAACACCGCGCCCGCGTTGGTGACCCGCGCGGCCAGCTTGGCGGCGTCCCTGGCCTGGATCTCCAGGTGCTCGGGCGCCCACGCGTCGCTGACCGCGAGCGCCGCGTCGAGGTCATCGACGAGGACGCACGCGGACTGGCCGCCCAAGGCGGCTTCTACCCGCTCGCGGTGCCTGGTCGCCGGTACCTGCCGGGCGAGCTCTGCCGCCACGTTGCCGGCCAGGCCCGCGTCGGGGGTGACGAGCAGGCAGGCGGCCAGTTCGTCATGCTCGGCCTGCGCGATCAGGTCGGCCGCGACATAGGCGGGGTCCGCGCTCTCGTCGGCGATGATCGCCACCTCGGTCGGGCCGGCCTCGCCGTCGGTCCCGACGACGCCGCGCAGCACGCGCTTGGCGGCGGCGACGTATACGTTGCCCGGGCCGGTGATGACGTCGACCGCCGCGCAGTCGGCGGTGCCGTAGGCGAACATGGCCAGCGCCTGCGCCCCGCCCGCCGCGTGGACCTCGCGCACCCCGAGCAGGGCGCAGGCGGCCAGCACGGACCGGTGCGGCAGCCCTCCCTGGTCGGCTTGCGGCGGCGACGCGACGGCGATGGACTCGACGCCCGCGGCCTGTGCCGGGACGACGTTCATCACCACCGACGACGGGTAGGCGACCAGCCCGCCCGGCACGTACACCCCGGCCCGGCCGACCGGGACGAAGCGGCCGGTGACGGTCAGCCCGTCGGTGACCCGGGTCACGATCTCCGCCGGAAGCTGCGCGCCGTGCACGCGCCTGGTGCGGCGGACCGCCTCTTCCAGGGCGCGCCTGACCTCCGGGTCCAGCCCGGCCAGGGCCGCGTCCAGCGCCTCGGGCGGTACCAGCGTGGTGGCCAGGTCCACCCCGTCGAAGCGCGCCGTGTACTCGCGCACCGCCTGCGCGCCGCGCTGCCTGACGTCATCGCACACGGGTCGGATCCGCGCCACGGCGGCCTCGACGTCGGTGGCGGCGCGCGGCAGGACGCCGGCCAGCGCGGTGCGGCTCAGGTCACCCGGCGCGCGCCCGCGCAGGTCGATACGGGAAATCACGTGCCTAGTCTACGGAGCGTGCCCGTCGTCGGCCGGCCATCCCGGCTGGGCGCCTTGAGGTCCGACGACGCCGGCGAGCGGCTGGTTCGAGCCGCGGGAACCGGTCTCGGCCATCAGGACGACGACCGAGGTGAGCAGGGGCCAGAAAACCAGCGCGCTCTTGGCCCCGAGCGCCAGCGAGGAGTTGAAGTAGGCTCCGACCTGGCTCGACGCGAGCAGGTGGTTATACGTCCCCAGGCCGATGTTGCTCCCGACCCACAACGCGACCAGGGCAGCGGCCAGCGCGCCGAGCACCAGGCCCGCGGTCGCCGGCCAGCCAGCCCGGCGGATCAGGATGGTGTAGCCGAGCACGCCGGTGATCAGCCCGCCCACCGCGCCGATCAGGCAGAACCAGGCGTCCGCGACGATGTACGCGCTGGTTTCGACGTTGACGACCTGGGCCTCGCCGCTGGCGACCTCCTGCAACAGCGCCCGCGGCGCGACCGCGGCCCAGATGAGCCCGGCCACGACGCCGAGTACCGCGCTGCCCGCGAGCCCAACCGCGAACGCCGCCAGTCGCCCCTTCGTCGGTCCTCCCTCAACGCCGGATTCGCTCCGGGGACGATCGTACCTGTCCATGCCCCCCGCCCTGGGCACCGCGGGCAGGCAGTGACACGATAGAGCCGTTTAACCCCGCCCAACCGGGGGAGTCGGACGTGTGATTCGACCCCCACGGGAGGTAATCATGTCCACCGGTGCGATCATCGCGATCGTCGTCGTCATCGCCCTCATCGCCGTGGCGGCGGTCGCCATACCGCAGCTACGACGGGCCAGGATGCGTCGCCAGTTCGGTGCCGAATACGACCGTCTGGTCAAGGAAGTGGGCACCAAGAAGGCCGACGCCGAGCTTTCCGCGCGGCAGCGGCGGGCCGACGAGCTCGGCATCCACCCGCTGTCGGCCGAGCAGCAGGCGAGCTACGGCGCCGACTGGCCCGCGGTCCAGGAGCGGTTCGTGGACGCGCCGGCCGAGGCGGTATCCGCCGCTGACGCGCTGATCTGGGACGTCATGCGGGCCCGTGGCTACCCGGCCGACGACCGCGACGCCAGCATGGAGGCGCTGTCCGTCTACCACGGCGACCCGCTGCAGGGTTACCGGCGGGTCCGCGAGGTAGAGCTGGACTCCGCGGCCACCGAGGATCTCAGGCAGGCCCTGATCCGGTGCCGCGCGCTGTTCGAAGACCTGCTCGGCGAGCAGGCCGGGACCGCGGACCGGCGCGAACTCACCGCGCGCAGCGGCGCCCGCACCGCGGGCACGGAATGACAGTCGTCCAGCAGGAAGGGTGATCTCATGACGCAGGACCAGTGGGGCCAGCCGGCCAACCCCGGCTACGTGGTCCGCGGCGAAGTGGTACCGAACGACGAGCCCACCGTGCCCCCGGCGGGTCAGGTCCCGCCGATGACCCACTTCCAGAAGGTGGCCTCGCGCGCCGACCAGGCCGACCCGCCGACCGACCAGGAGCCGGACGAGACGCCTGAGGAAGAAGAGGAGGGCGCGGTGAGCAGTCCGGATGCCGGGCAAAGCGACTACTGGGATGTGGGCGAGGATGAGGCTACCGAGGACCCCGCGGCCGGGGACCCGGCGGCCAGGACGGACGAGGACACCTCGGCCAGCGTCAGCGAGCCGGCCACTGACCCCGGCACGGGCCCCGGCACGGGCCCCGCGGCCCCGGCCGAGGACGCGGCGGCGAGCATCAGCGTACCGGCCACCGAGCCCGGCGCCGACGACTCATCCCCAAACGGACACGAGGCCACGGACCCCTCGATGACGCCGGCTGGTGCCACGTCGCGATCGGCCGGGGAGATCCAGACCGTCCCGATCCCCCTGGCCACGGCGTCGGCTGGCGACCAGGGGCGGCACGCGGCTCCGGCACTTGCTGAGCCGGAAACCGAACCGGAACCGGAGGCGGAGCTTCGTCCCGGCCAGTCCGGAACCACGCTCCCGCTCGGGGAGAGCGGGTACGCAAGCCTGATCCCCGATGCGGGGGACGTTCGGGCGCAGTGGCACCGGATACAGTACAAGTTCGTCGATGACCCCCGTGTCTCGGTGACCGAGGCAGCCGACGCCATCGCGCAGGTGGCCGCGAGGCTTGAGGCCGCCATCGCCGAACGGCAGCGGGGGCTGCGCGGCCGCTGGGACAGCGCCGGGACGGTCGACACCGAGACGCTGCGCGAGACGCTGCGGATGTACCGTTCGTTCCTCGACCAGCTGATCGGCCCCGAGCCTAGCTGACGCAGGCCGGACCGAGTAGCTGCTTCAGATCGCCGATCAGGGCGGCCGAGGCGGCCACGCGGAGCTTGTCGTCAAGTCGCACGATCGTGGTGCGCTCGGGACCGCGAAGACGCAGGTGCACCTGCGTCGGCCCCGGGTGGGTGACCAGCACTTCCCTGAGCCGCTCCACCACCGGCGGCACGCACCTGGCGACCGGGAGGGACACCACGAAGGGGGCGCCGTCCGCCACCGAGGTGTCGGGGACGGTCAGGTCCATGGCGATCAGCTTGGGCACGTCGTCCCTGCGGTCTACCCTGCCCTTGACTACGACCACCGCGTCCTCGGTGATCGAGGCGGCGTACGAGGAGTAGGTCTGCGGGAAGAACAGCACCTCGATCGCCCCGGCCAGGTCCTCCAAGATGGCGGCCGCCCACTGGTTACCCTGCTTGGTTACCTTGCGCTGCACCCCCGACAAGATGCCGCCCACCCGGACAATCTGCGCCTCAGGACGGTCACCACGAGGTCGTTCGGCATCATCAGACATCAGCTCAGCAAGAGAGCAATCGCTCTCTGCAGCGAGGATGTGCTCAATGCCGAACAGCGGGTGGTCCGAAACGTAGAGCCCAAGCATCTCGCGCTCGAAGTTCAGCAGCGTGGGCTTGTCCCACTCCCCCGCCGGGATGGGCACGTCGAAGACCGCCTCGGCCTCGGCGTCGTCGCCGAACAGCGAGTCCTGCCCGATGGCCTCGTTGCGCTTGACGTCGATCACGGCGTCGACCGCCTGCTCGTGCACAAGCACCAGGCCCTTGCGCGCATCGCCGAACGAGTCGAACGCGCCCGCCTTGACCAGCGACTCGATGACCCGCTTGTTGCACACCACCAGGGGGACCTTGCGCAAGAAGTCGGCGAAGCCAGTGAACCCGCCCTTGGACTTGCGCGCGGCAATGATCGCCTCGACCACGTTGGCGCCCACGTTGCGGATGGCCGTCAGGCCGAACCTGATGTCCCGACCGATCGCGGCGAACGTCGCCACCGACTCGTTGACGTCGGGCGGCAGCACCTTGATGCCCATCCGCCGGCACTCGTTCAGGTACAGCGCCGACTTGTCCTTGTCGTCGGCGACGGAGGACAGCAGGGCGGCCATGTACTCGGCCGGGTAGTTCGCCTTCAGGAACGCGGTCCAGTACGCGATCAGGGCGTACGGGGCGGTATGCGACTTGTTGAACGCGTACCCGGAGAACGGGACGAGCACGTCCCAGATCGCCTTGATCGCCTGGTCGGAGTAGCCGTGCTGCCGGCAGCCCTCCTGGAACGGGACGTACTCCTTGTCCAGGATCTCCTTCTTCTTCTTGCCCATCGCGCGGCGCAGCAGGTCGGCCTGGCCGAGCGAGTAGCCGGCCAGGATCTGCGCCGCCTTCTGCACCTGCTCCTGGTAGACGATCAGGCCGTAGGTGGGCTCGAGGACCTCCTTGAGCGGTTCTTCCAGCTCCCGGTGGATCGGGGTGATGTCCTGCCGGCCGGTCTTGCGCAGCGCGTAGTTGATGTGCGAGTTGACGCCCATCGGACCGGGCCGGTACAAGGCGTTCACGGCGGAGATGTCCTCGAAGTTGTCCGGCCGCATCATCCGCAGCAGCGAGCGCATCGCCCCGCCGTCCAGCTGGAACACGCCCAGCGTGTCACCGCGGGCCAGCATCTCGTAGGTCGGCTTGTCGTCAAGGGGCAGGCTCAGCAGGTCGATCGATACTTTCCGGTTCTTCTCGATCGACGCGATGGCGTCGGCCATGATCGTCAGGTTGCGCAGGCCGAGGAAGTCCATCTTCAGCAGGCCGAGGTTCTCGCAGGTCGGGTAGTCGAACTGCGTGATGACCGCGCCGTCGGAATGCCGGGTCCAGACCGGGATGTGGTCGGTCAGCGGTTCGGCGGACATGATGACCCCGGCCGCGTGGACGCCGGGCTGGCGGATCAGCCCCTCGATGCCGCGCGCGGTGTCGATGACCTGCTTGACGTCGGGTTCGGCCTCGTACATGGAGCGGAGCTCCGACGTCTCGGCGTACCGCTCGTGCTTTTCGTCGAAGATCGCCGAGAGCGGGATGTCCTTGCCCAGCACCATCGGCGGGAACGCCTTGGTGATCCGGTCCCCCAGCGCGTAGGGGTGGCCGAGTACTCGGCAGGAGTCCTTGATGGCGGCCTTCGCCTTGATCGTGCCGAAGGTGACGATCTGCGCTACCCGGTCCGAACCCCACTTCTGGGTCACGTACCTGATCACGTCGGCGCGCCCGCGCTCGTCGAAGTCCACGTCGATGTCGGGCATGGACAGGCGTTCGGGATTGAGGAACCGCTCGAACATCAGCCCGTGCATGATCGGGTCCAGGTCGGTGATGCCCAGCGCGTAGGAGACGATCGAGCCCGCCGCGGAACCGCGGCCAGGGCCGACCGCGATCCCGTTGTTCTTCGCCCACATGATGAAGTCCGCGACCACGAGGAAGTACCCAGGGAACCCCATCTGGCAGATGATCTTGATCTCGTATTCGGCCTGATTTTTTCTCTGCTCGTCGTAGCCGCCGGGATAGCGGCGGTCCATGCCCTTCCAGACCTCGGCGGCGAACAGATCGGCCTCGGATTCGAAGCCCTCCGGGAGCGGGAATCGCGGCATCAGGTTCCGGTACTCGAACATGCCGGTGGCGTCGACCCGGTCGGCGATCAGCAGCTGGCTGTTGCGGCAGCCCTCCTGCCACAGGTCGCTGCCGTCCACCCGGTACATCTCGGCGGCGGGCTTGATGAAGTAGCTGCTGCCGTCGAACCGGAACCTGTCCTCGTCGGCCAGGGTCTTGCCCGTCTGGATGCAGAGCAGCATGTCCTGCGCCTGGGCGTCCTGCTGCCGGGTGTAGTGCGAGTCGTTGGTGACGACCGGCGGAATGCCCAGCTTCTTGCCGATCTCGACCAGCCCGGCGCGGACCTGGCGCTCGATGTCCAGGCCGTGGTCCATCAGCTCGAGGAAGTAGTTTTCCTTCCCGAAGATGTCCTGCCACTCGGCGGCGGCCTTGAGGGCCTCGTCGAACTGGCCGAGGCGCAGCCTGGTCTGCACGTCACTGGACGGGCAGCCGGTGGAGGCCATCAGCCCGCCGACGTGCGCCGCGATGAGCTCCTTGTCCATCCGGGGCCACTTGATCATCCAGCCTTCGGCGTAGGAGCGTGAGGACAGCCGGAACAGGTTGTGCAGGCCTTCGGAGTCCTTGGCCCAGATGGTCTTGTGCAGGTACGCGCCGTTGGCGGAGATGTCGTCTTTCTTCTGGTGCGGCTGGCCCCACAAGACGCGCTGCTGGCTGCCCCTGGCCTCAGGCGCGACGTACGCCTCGATCCCGATGACCGGCGTGATGCCCGCCAGCTTGGCCTGCCGGTGGAACTCGGCGGCTCCGAACAGGTTGCCGTGGTCGGTCATGGCCACGTGAGTCATGCCAAGTTCGGCGACCTCGGCGAGCAGTTCCTTGAGTCGGGCGGCCCCGTCAAGCATGGAGTACTCGGTGTGCACGTGCAGATGGGCGAACGGCTCACCGGATCCCGCCATGACGAACCGCCTCCCTCAGCGCACGCCGCACCCCGCCACTCCCGGGAAGGGCGGCGCGCATGGTCATCAACCGGTGTTGCTTACCCTAGCGCGGCTCGGCCCCTCCCGCCGGTCTGCCGCGCCGGCCTCATCGCCTGGACCTGGCTGCCCCGGCGCAGAGGTTCGATACTCGTAGTTCTTTGCCGCAGTCCAGGCGAACGGGTTTACGCCCCAAGGCGACGGTTGGAACGGCTCGGGCTGGTCTTGGGGGTCCGGGCGTTGCTGGTCGGCGGGTTGCTGGTCGGCGGGTTGCTGGTCGGTTGATTCTGGCCGCTGGGCCTGGTCGCGCTGGCGGGCCCGGAGTTCTGCGTTGGCTAGGCAGACGTAGATGGCGTGGTCCAGGTCGAGCCGCTCGCCGTACCAGGACGGGATGATCGTGTCCGGGGTGATGCCGGCGTCGTGGCAGCCTCCGATGGTCCCGCCGGCCAGGGGCAGCGCCGGGCTGGACGGGACGGGCATGCCGTCCGGGCGGTAGAAGGCGAACGCGCCGCCCGGTCCGGGCTGGATCAGGTACCCGCGGTCGTGGACGAGCTGGTGGTGGTACTTGCACAAGCTGATCAGGTTGGCCAGCCTGGTGCGCCCGCCGGTGCTCCAGTACTGGATGTGGTGCAGGTCGACGCGGCGGGATCCACAGCCCGGGAACCGGCACCGGCACTTATCCCGTTCCCGGGCGGCGCGGCGCAGCGCCGCGGTGGGGCGGCGCCCCGCATCGAGCAGGGTCCCGTCGTGATCGTGCCGCATCCAGCTCAGCGCCGCGATACAGGCGAGCCGGCGGGCGGTGCCGGCGCTGATCGCCGGCCCGTCCTCGACATGGCACCGCGCCCGGCCGGCCGGATCGCCCGGCACCGGCCCGGCGGCGGCCGGCGTCTCCGCGGCGGCCGGCGTTTCCGCGGAAACGCCCGCCGGGCCGTCGCCGGCGATGGCGCCGGTGACGGCGCCGGTGATGGCGTGCACGATGACCTGGTACACGTCAGGGTCATCGGCGGTGGCCACCTTGCCGGCCAGGAACGCCTCGCAGATCGCCACCAGCGCGTCGGCCAGGCTCGCCGACGTTTCCGCCCGCGGCTTGCCGCCGGCGGGCCCCTCCGCGGAAACGCCCGGCTCCGCGGAAACGTCCGGCTCCGCGTCGTGCGGGTGCTCCAGGTCACCCGCCGCCGCGCGCAGCGCCGTCAGCAGCGCCGCGGCCTGCAGCGGCGGCAGCCGGAACGTGCCGGCCAGCGACCCGTCCTCCTCCAACCGCCACGCCAGCCGGCGCCGGACCCGGGCCGCGTCATCATCGGCGGAGGTCACCCGCCGGTACGCGCGGGCGAACCGCTCCAGCTGATTACCCGTCATCGGGCCCGCGATCTCGGCCAGGCCCACCTCGTTAGCCGGCGTGGCGATCCTCGTCAGGGCACGGACCTTGGCGTAGGACAGCCTGCCCGCCGCGAACTCCCCGCCGATCACCGGCAGGTGCCGCAGGGACCGGGCCACCCGGACATGTTCCCTGGCAGTACCCGACGACATCTGGCACTTCCACGACAGCCACGCCGCGCAACTGCTCATCTCCCAGCCCGCCCAGCCCCGCCGCTCATCGAAATCGCCGACCAGCACCAGGAACCGGCACGTCGCCGCCGCCAGGTGCCCGGCCAGCTCGCAGATCTGCGCCTCCAGC
>Ga0335074_10000620_pt1 | contig 49628 bp, 42 predicted proteins | sample Lox_Sample_23_FD_206715 | JGI IMG/M metagenome (GOLD analysis project Ga0335074, IMG submission 206715) | Soil microbial communities from Loxahatchee National Wildlife Refuge, Florida, United States - Lox_Sample_2.3 | ecosystem: Environmental > Terrestrial > Soil > Wetlands | place: USA...
GCAGGCTGGCACGTCGGGCGCCGCTGTCACCGCCATGAATGTGGCTTTGGTGGCGTCCCAACGCCACTTTTGCTTCAACCACGACCCGGCGGAAGATCACGATGCGTCCGCGCTGAGATCCGAGATGCTTATGTGGCAGCTGAGCTTAATAAACCCAGACCCTGCTGGCGCGCAGAGCCAGCCCACCCGGCCGCTCCCTTCTGGGCCGGGCCTAAAGGTCTACCCATACCAGTCCGCTAACCACCATCATGTCCCAATTATGAGTATTCGGCTAACCCCGAGATTTCGGAAGACTGCTGGTGGGAAACGAGCCCCGCCGGAATACCCTCAAACAGGCTTCAACACGACCAGAATTACTAAATTGATCGATCAGTTGCCATATAGGCAGTCGATCAACCAACTTGTGTGGCTGTGCCCTGCAAGTTGTCTGGGTGTGCCGCTGCCGCCAAGCTGGCACCGGCGCCGCCTCAGGAGTCGGCCGCCAGTCCGGCGCCCGCCTGGCCCGGTGGCCCGCACGTTCCCAGCCCACTACCCTGAGTGGAATGCCCGGATAATCGCCCTCATCCGGACCATGCCAGATCAAGCATGTACTGATGATCCGGCCATAGTAGGATCATTGGTTCATCCTTAACCGTGCGCGGTCCAAGGCCCCGCCCGCTCGTCACCCTGCCACCACACCCACCACCGCAATCAGCAGCCACTGACGTCACAGACCGTGCGTCGCTGCGGGCAGCGCTACGGCAGCCGCGAGCGCCACACAAACCTTTCGATCGACCAACGCGGGCACGGGCACATCCTCTCCGAGGTCTTGACGGCGCCTGCCTGCTGCGACACCATGGCTGTATCCTGCACACGGTATACAATCCGCGTGCAGGCGGCTGACCGGCCTCGACGCCCGGCCCGGACACGAGGGGAGCGCAGCGGTGTATCACGAGCTCACGGTCTGGTCGCGCGGGATCATCATGGACAAGGAGGCGCGCGACGTCTCCTCGTGCATCGCGGCGGCTGCCCGCAAGGCCGGCTACTACACCGAGAACGTCAGCGACTACATCGATGACCCGGACCGGACCAACTGCCTGGTGCGAAGGTACGCGCGGTTCGGGGACAAGCCGATCCTGGACCGGTTCGTCTACGAGAACCCGCATCCCGACTGGGTGGTGCTGATCGAGGAGACCATCGTCAAGGCGGTGAACTTCTTCCGCGGCACCGGCGACGGCCAGGGCGTCCTGGTCATCAACTCGGCCCGCGACCCCGAGTACCTGCTGAAGTTCCTGCCCGACTCGATGCGGGCCAAGCTCAGCAAGCTGGTAGTTGTCGACGGCGTCGGGCTGGCCGAGCAGCGCGGCGACAGCCCGTGGATGTTCGTCCGCAACCTGTCCGAGCTGGCCTTCGACCGCATGTCCACCGAAGGCGCCGTAGAGCGGCTGGCCATAGGGCTGGGCATCGCCGCGCCGGTGATCGGCGCACTGGTCGCCACGACCGGCGCGCTCGCGCTGGATGACGTGGCCACGGTGGTCGCCGACAGCGATGCGATGTACCGCGGGGCGCAGCAGCACCGGGTGATCGAGTTCGGGCCAGCACTGGCCGCAGACTCCGCAGACTCACGCGCCGCCGGCTGACAGGCGGCAGCAGCACAGCGCACACAGCAGCAAAAGCAGGGAGAGGATATGTCGGTACGCGGCACTCACATCCCGGAGCACTTGAGGCTGCCGATCGCGGGAGTAACCCCGCCGCCCACCGAGAAGGACGGGCAGCGGCTGTTCCCCACCGGTAACTTCCGCTTCTTCCGCCCCGTGTACCGGGACAAGACGCCGCCGTGCAACAACGCCTGCCCGACCGGCGAGCAGATCCAGCGCTACCTGGACTTCGTGAAGCACGAACGCTTCCTCGACGGGTACCTCACGATCATCGAGGACAACTTCATGCCGTCGGTCACCGGGCGGGTCTGCTACCACCCATGCGAGACCGCGTGCAACCGGGCAGCGCATGACGAGCCCATCGGCATCCGCAGCGTCGAGCGCTTCCTCGGTGACTTTGGCCTGAACCTGACCGAGAACCCGATCACGCCGACGCTGCCCCCGCTGAACGGCAAGACGGTAGCGATCGTGGGCTCAGGCCCTGGCGGCCTGGCGTGTGCCTATCACCTGCGCCGTCACGGCTACTCCAGCGTGATCTTCGAGGCCATGGACAAGGCGGGCGGGATGCTGCGCGGCGGCATACCGCACTGGCACCTGCCTGAGGAGGTCCTCGACGCCGAGCTGGCCAAGCTGCTGAGCCTGGGCGGCATCGAGATCCGCTGCGGAGTGCGGGCCGGGACACCGGACCTGACGTGGGACGACCTGCGGAATTACGACGCGGCGTTCCTGGCCCTCGGCCAGGACGTGGGGCGCCGCCTGAACGTGGACGGCAGCCAGGCGCGCGGTGTCACCGGAGCACTGGAGTTCCTGCGCGAGGCGGGCCTGGGCCGGCCGGTGAAGGCGGGCGCGAAGGTGCTGGTCATCGGGGGTGGCAACACCGCCTCCGACGCCGCACGCAGCGCGATCAGGCTCGGCGGCGGCACAGCGACGATCGTCTCGCTGGAGTCAGAAGACGAGCTTGCGATCGTGCCCGAGGACCTCGTGCAGGCCCGCGACGAGGGTGTTCAGTTCTCGCCGAACCGCTCCTGCACCGAGATCCTCACCCAGGACGGGCACGTGACCGGCGCTGTGCTCTGCGAGGCGCGGCTCGGGAAGGATGAGCACGGAACGGTACGGCCCGAGCTGGTCGAGGGCACCGAGCACCAGGTCGAGTGCGACATGATCCTGGTCGCCATCGGCCAGGTGCAGCAGCTTGAGTGGCTGCCGGGTCACCTGGCCGGCGACAGTGGCGTGATCACCGCGGACGAGCACGGCCGGGTCGAAGGCACCGTCTTCGTCGGCGGCGACGTGCTGCGCGGCCCATCGATGGTCGTGGACGCGCTCGGCGACGGCAAGCGGGCAGCGCGCGACATCGACCGGCTGCTGACCGCCCAGGCGCTCAGCCCGGAGCCGCCGGTGGAGATCATGCCATACGAGCGGCTGAACTCTGCCTACTTCAGGCACGCGCCGCGGATCGATGCACCGCTGGCGGACCCGGCGGAGCGGCGCCGCAGCCAGAAAGTCGAGGTCACCCTGGCCTACAGCCGCGAGCAGGCGGTCGCCGAGTCGGACCGCTGCATGAGCTGCGGCGTCTGCAACGGCTGCGACAACTGCTACATCGTCTGCCCGGACGTGAGCGTGATGCGCGACGCGCGGGAGAACGGCCGGTACTCGATCCGCACCACATACTGCAAGGGCTGCCTGGTCTGCGTGCAGGAATGCCCGACCGGCTGCCTGGAAAAGGTGCCCGAGCTGGACTTCGACGAACCGGAGGCGGTGACCAGGATGGAGACGGCGTTCGCCCCATACGACGGGGCGCACGCCGAGCAGTCGGGGTTCACCCGGCAGCTGATCGAGGAATCGATCGCCGAGTACGACGCCGCGCGGCGGGTACCCGCTGCAGCGGGCAGCAAGGAGACTTCACATAACGGAAACTCCGGGGTGACCAGATGACCACGGTGCACGTTGATGCGGGCCAGGTCGCCCGGCTGGCCCGCGGCAGCAGGACGGCTGACGGCGAGAAGTTCCTTTCCGACCTGGCCGGCCAGAAGCTGCGGCTGAACGGCTGCGCGTCAGCGGCCTACGCGGCGCTGTACGCCAACGTCGACGTGATCACGGCGTACCCGATCCGGCCCTATACCGCGATCATGATGAACCTGTCCCAGTTCATCGCCGACGGGATCCTGGACGCTGAGTACCTGCACGCGGACGGCGAGCACTCGCAACTGTCGGCGGCCTTCGGCGCTGGCTCCTGCGGCGCGCGCGCGTTTACCGGCTCGTCCGGGGTCGGGGTGACCTACGCCTACGAGATGTACTCGATCATCTCCGGCGCCCGGATCCCGATCCAGATGTCGATCGCCGACCGGACCCTTGACCCGCCGGGCGACTTCGGCTCCGAGCACACCGACGCGCTCTGCACCAGGGACATGGGCTGGCTGCTCGGCTGGGCCGCGACACCTCAGGAAGTCTTCGACAAGAGCCTGATCGCCTACGCGATCGGCGAGGACCCCCGGGTCCTGCTGCCGCAGATGGTGGTCCAGGACGGCTACTTCGTCTCGCACATCGCGGGCGAGGTCGACATGCCGTCGGCGGCCCAGGTCGACGCCTACCTGCCGCCCTACCAGCTGCCGTTCCCACTCGACCCGCGGCGGCCGGTGTCGCACGGCGCGCAGATCCACCCTCAGCAGGGCCCGCCGCTGCAACTGGAGCGCGCCCGGGCAATGGAGGACGCGATACCGATCATCCGGCAGAAGACCGACGACTTCGCGGCGGCCTTCGGGCGCAGCTACCCGCACTTCGTCGAGGAGTACATGCTCGATGACGCCGAGATCGCGCTGGTCATCTCCGGCGGCCACGCGGTGACCTGCCGGGCAGCGGTCCGGCGGCTGCGCGAGCAGGGCATCAAGATCGGGATGGCCCGGCTGCTGTGGATACGGCCGTTCCCCAGCGACGACCTGCGCGCGGCGCTGAGCGGGGTCAAGGCGGTCGGGGTGGTGGAGACCAACCTCGGCCTGGGCGGGGCCAGTTACGGCGGCATCCTGTCGCTGGACGTCACGACAGCCATGTACCAGGCCGATTACGAGCGCCCGCTGGTCACGTCGTTCATGGCGGGTCTCGGCGGGGAGACCGTGCCGGTTGCCGAGTTCGACTGGATGGCCGGCAAGCTGAGCCAGGCGGTCGCCAGTGGCCGTGTCGAGAAAGCAACCCACTGGGTGGGATTCGAGGAGTAGCAAAAATGACACACGAGGTCGTCCGCCACTACCTGCCGCTGTTCGAGGAGGAGGGCCGCAGCGCCGCCCCAGTGGTTGACGAAGGGGATGCCGACGATGTCGGCCGCGACCGCCACTACCTGCCGGACATGCCGGAGGAGGACCCGTTCGCGGCCGGTCACCGGACCTGCGCCGGATGCGGGCCCGCGATCCAGTACCGCTGGGTGCTCAAGGCCGCAGGCAACGACAGCGTGCTCGCCGGGCCCACCGGCTGCATGTACGTGGCTAACTCCACGTACCTGTGCACCCCGTACACGGTGCCCTGGGCACACACGCCGATCGCCAGCGGCGGGTCGTTCACGTCCGGCATGGCCGCCGCCTATGAGGCGATGATCCGCAAGGGCCGCCACCCAGGCCCGTACCCCAACATCATCGTGATGGCGGGCGACGGCAGCGCGTCCGACATCGGGCTGGGCGCGATGTCCGGTGCCCTCTACCGCAACCACGACGCGCTGTTCATCTGCTACGACAACGAGTGCTACGCCAACACCGGGATCCAGGTCTCGCCGACCACGCCCTATGCCGGCATGACCACGTTCACGCCGTTCGGCAAGGCGATCCCCGAGGGCAAGAAGCTGCCGCCGAAGGTCCTGGCGAAGATGATGGCTGAGGGGCACCCGCACTGTTACGTGGCCACTACCACGGTCGGCTACCCGGTCGACCTTATGAACAAGACCCGCAAGGGCCTCAACCACGTCGGGGCTGCGTTCCTGCACTGTTACACGCCGTGCCAGAAGGGCTGGGTGTACCAGACGTCGATGACGGTGGAGCTTGGCCGCCGCGTGGTCGAGGCCGGCCTGTTCCCGGTCTGGGAGTACGACCCGGCCACCCGCGAGTACCACTACTTCCATCCCCCGGTGCAGCGGCCGGTCACCGACTACCTGGCTATGCAGGGCCGGTTCGGTCACATGCTGCCTGAGCACATCGCGACGATGCAGCGCGGCGCCAACCAGAACTGGCAGGACATCGGCATGGACGTGCCCGCTGAACTGCGCGAGGGCGAGGACCCAGAGCGGCACAAGCGCATGGCCGAGGAGAGCTACTCGATGCCGCTGAACCGGGGAGTCGGTGCCTGAGCGGTGTTAACCGTCGAGCAGCCCCCCGTGAAGCCGACCACCCCAGCCGGCCAGCCGGCCACCCCAGCCGGCCAGCCGGCCACGCCAGGCGAGTGGCAGGTCCGCTTCGACGGCGGCCACCAGCAGCGGTACCTGCCCGACCGATGCTCAGTGCTGCGTTACATCCTCGGCGTAGCGGTGCAGGCTGGGTCCCCGCGGTTCGAGGTCTTCGCCGAGACCGAGCCCGTGCGCCTTGCCGACGGCTCGCCCGGCGGCCGCCAGTTCGCGCTGGCCGAGGTGATCGACCTGAGCCGACCAGGTGAAGCAGACCGCCTGAGAGCGGAACTGGCCGCATGCCCGCCTGTCACCCCGGGAGCCGACCATGAATAGCGTGTCCCCCGGGCCGAACGCCAAGATCATCCCCTTGCGACCGGGGATCGCCAGGCCGACAGGCGAGCGACGGCCACTGATGCGAGACGCGGTGCTGCAGGTGGTGCATCACCTGGTAATCGAGAACGTGCCGCCCGGTGAGCGCAGTCCCCTGTTCGATCAGGCAGCGGACTTGCTCGACCTGGCTGGCTGGGGACTGGACGAGCTGTTCGAGGCGAGCCGGGATGGCCCGGCTCGGGATGAGCTACTGCGCAGGCTCGGGCTCTTGGAGACCTGAGCCGAGCCGCGTGCCAGTCGCGTGGCGGGATGGGGGCGGATATGACGGGCCAACGACGGCACCGCCGCCGACACGGACTCGCACGCGCCGTGACCGCAGGCTCGCGCGGGCCACCTAGCACAGCGCCCAGCACGTGCCGCGCTTATCCAGCCCGGCCGGCCTGCCCACCGGGACGCGCCAGCCCGGCTCCGCAGCGCTGTACGCGGGCTGGCCGGGGGACGCACTCCCCCGGCCAGCCCACCGGGATCGAATGCCTGCGTCGTGCCGCGCGCTGCTGCCGGGCAGCGGCGGCGCCGCGTGGCGTCCCGGTTACCGGCACCTGCGCCGGACCGGAACGCGGCCCAATAGCGTCTCGCACGAGAGGTATCGGTGGCGACCGATGAGCGCAACTACCGGATCTAACAGTCTTCCCTATCAAGAGCTAACCAATGCCACAGGCCGGGTGTTCCGGGTGGGTGAGCAGCCCGCGCAGATTCTGGGCTACCCACGCGCCGTCATCATCTGGTCAGCCTGGGCGGCCATGGGCCTGGCCGGCCTGCTGGAGTACACGTGGGCCGCGCTGTCCGGCTCACTCCAGGCAGCACATCACTGGGGCGACGCCCCGACGTTCTGGCTCTTCTCGTTCTTCGTCATCTTCGAGTCGTTCGTTCAGATACTCACCGGGTACCTGCGCAACCGCGGGATCCTCAAAGTCAGGTACGCCACGATCGTCGGCGGACTGGTCTGCGGCATCATCGGGTACCTGATCCTGGCCGAATCTACCAATATCTGGACGGCCTACCTGGGCTACGCGGTCCTCGGCGGCATCGGCTCCGGAATGGTGTACTCGAGCTGCATCAACATCGTGGCGAAGTGGTTCCCGGAGAAGAAAGGCATGCTGACCGGGTTCGTCAATGGCGGCTGGGCCTACGGCTCGGTGCCGTTCATCATCGCGGTCGGCGGCTTCAGTACCGGCGCTGGCGCCCTCGGCACGATGAGCCCAAGCGCCGTGAAGCACTTCATCATCCTTCAGGGCATCATCATGACCGTCGGTATCGGCGTCGCCGGATGGTTCCTCAAGGACCCGCCAAAGAACTGGTGGCCGACTTCCGTCGACCCGCTCAACTGGCAGAAGCACAGCACACGTGACCTTCGGAGCAACCCCCCGGCGCTGCGGCACTACACCCTTGGCCAGATGTGGCGGACGAAGGCAGCGAAGTGGCTCGGCATCCAGTACGCCCTCTACATCGGCTGCTCCCTGTTCGGCGTCGCGTATTACTACGGCTTCGGGTCGGCGATGCACCTCGGGAGCTACGCCGTGGTCGGCGGGGCAGCCGGGTTCGCTCTCGCCGATGGCATCTGCCGCCCGATCTACGGGTTCATATCCGAGTTCATCGGGCGGCGGAGAACGATGATCTACGCCTACCTGGGCAACTTCGTCTTCCAGCTGCTCGCGCTGTGGGCGGGTGAGGCGCACAACGGGCTGCTCTTCGCCATATGCGCGGTAATCTCCGGCGGCCTGTCCGGCGCGAACTTCCCGATGACGGCCGCGATCGTCGCCGACTACTACGGCGAGACCAACAACGCGGTCAACTACGGCTCGATCTACGCGTTCAAGGCGCTCGGTGGCAGCTTCGCCGGCGGCGGGGCCGCCCTGGTGATGACCGGGACCCTCTATGGCACTGCGCACTTCGACTGGGCACGCGGCTTCTTCTTCGGTGCCACGCTCGGCTTGCTCGCGGCGCTGACGCTGATCTTCCTGGTCAGGCGGCCGACCGAACAGGAGATGGAGGCTGCGGTAGAGGCAACGACGGCCAAGCGGGCGGCCCCTGCGGTCGCCTGACGGACTCGGGCCGGCTCGACACGGGCTGGCTCGCCCCGGTACCCCCGGCCGCCGGTTTACCCCCCTCCCCCGGCGGCCGGGCTGGGCCGGTTACAGTCGCGAAGGACCACGTGAGGGATTTCGGCGGAACGGAGCGTCGGCGTGCCGGAGAGCTACCCGTACGAGCTGAGGCTGCCGCTGGCTCCGTACCGGTTCGAGTGGCGGGACGAGCCGGCCGTGGCCGCGTCAAAGAACGCCACCGAGCTGTACTCCGAGGAGCGCTACACCCACGCCGACGGGACAACCACGATCATCCGTGAGTATCACGCCGACGGCTCACTGCTCATCCTGTCGGACCGGGCGGAGATCGAGATCACCGACAACGCCCAGGACCCGTACGCGCCGGATCCGGTCAGCGTGGTACGCCTGCCCTAACCAGGCCGACGATTATCGCCAATTTTGACGGATTGGCGGCACAATAGAAAAGTGCTAGATATTGGCCCGGGCATCGATCCGCTGGCCAGCGATGCCCAGGTGGTGGCCGACCGCTACCGGCTGGTGCGCGAGCTGGGCCGTGGCGGCATCGGCACTGTCTGGCTGGCCGAGGACCAGCAGACGGGCCGGCAGGTCGCAGTCAAGGAACTGCGCCCGCCTGCGGACCTGACACCCGCTGACCGGCGGGCCAGCAGCCGGCGGGCACTGCGGGAGGCCCGCAACGCGCTGCGTCTGCGTCACCCCAACGCTGTTACGCTGCGTGACGTCCAGCCGGCCGACGCTGGCGACGACGCCGTCTACCTGATCATGGATCTGCTCGACGGCCCCACGCTGGCCCAGATCATCGGCTCCCGTGGCCCGCTGCCAGCACCTACCGTCGCCGCCTACGGCCTGCATCTGCTGTCGGTCCTTGAGGCTGCGCACGCTCAGGGCATCGTGCACAGCGACATCAAGCCGGTCAATATCATCATCGCTGGTGGCCAGGCCCGGCTCACTGACTTCGGCGTCGGCGATGCCCGCCTGACCCGCGGCGGCGTGATAGGCACCCAGGCCTACCGGGCGCCTGAGCTGTTCGAGTCGGCCCCCATCAACCCGGCTGTCGACCTGTGGTCCCTGGGCGCCTGCCTGTTCTTCGCCGCCGAGGGGTACGGCCCGTTCGAGCACGACGACGTTAAAGCCACGGTGCGTGCCATCCGCGTCGACAAGCTGCCGGTCCCTTCCTGCCAGGGACCCCTGGCCACCGCTATCAGCAGCCTGCTGCAGCGCGACCCCGCCCGCCGCGCCACCAGCGGCAGGGCCCGGGCTTATCTGCTGCAGGCGGTGCAGCCAGCGACGCCCGCGGCACTCTCCCCGGCCAGCGCCCCGCCATGGCAGAATGCCCAGCTTGCGCCGCAGCCCCAGCCGCAACCAAAGCCAGTACCGAAGCGGCACGCCAAGCCTGCACCGCAGCCGCGCGCCTTTCTCGCGCCCCAGCCGCATGCCGAGGCAGCGCTACAGCCGGACTCCCGGTCAACGCCCGGCCCGGGCCCTAACATCCCGGCAGGCTGGGAGCAGGCCTACGCGGCACTGTCGCCAAAAGCTCTGGCACGGCCGAAAACGTCACGACAGCCACCGCCGCAGCAGGCACCACCCCAGCAGGCACCACCCCAGCAGGCACCGCGCCACCAGGCAGCGGCGCAGTCGGCAGCGCCGCGGCCGGCACCGCCGCGGCCGGCACCACCGCAGCAGGCACCGCCGCAGCTGGCACCGCCGCGGCTGGCACCACTACCGGCCGCCCCGTCACCGCCGGGACAGTCACAGCGGGTACGGGCGCGGCCGATGCAGCCATCGCCGCCGTCACAACCCCAGCTCACGGCGGGCACGCTGGCACCCGGCCCAGGGCACCGTCTGCGCCGCCGCCTGCCTCCGCTGCCTCCGGCTGCCACCAAGGTGGCAGCGGCAATCCTGGTCGCTGCTGTCGTCAGCGTGCCCCTCCTGGTCCTTACCGGGCAGCATCAGGCCTCGGATTCCAGGGGGCAGCATCAGACGTCGCCGCCGGGAAGCAGTCGCGTTCCGCTGGCTTCGGCGGCTCATCCGGTCTTCGCTGCCACTCTGCCAAATCCCGGCAGTGACAACCGCCCGCACGGGCTGGCGTTCAGCCCAGACGGAACGCTGCTCGCGGCCTCCAGCGACACCGGCGACAGCACCCAGTTGTGGCACGTCGCCACCCACAGCATCGCCGCGACGCTGACCGACCCCGGGGGCGGCAAGAACACGGTGTACTCGGTCGCGTTCAGCCCGGACGGCAAGATGCTGGCTGTTGGCGATACCGATGACAGCACCTACCTGTGGGACGTTGCCAGCGGCCACATCGTCGCCACGCTGACCGACCCCGGAGGCGGCAACGCAGCCGTGGAAGCTGTGGCGTTCAGCCCGAACGGCCAGACGCTGGCCGTCGGCGACTTCGACGGCAGCACCTACCTGTGGAATGTGGCCAGTGGCCAGCTCGCTGCCACGCTGACCGACCCGCATGGCAGCGGGAGCGTGGACTCGGTAGCTTTCGCGCCCAACGGCCAGACGCTGGCCGCCGGTGACTCTTTCGGCACTACCTATCTGTGGAATGCGTCCACTGACCGGCTGGCCAGCACGCTGACCGGCCCGGGCGACAGCTCACCGGTGGATTCGGTCGCCTTCAGCCCCGGCGGCCAGACGCTGGCCGCTGGGTACGACCAGGGCAGTACCGACTTGTTTGATGTCGCTACCGCCCAGGTGGCCGCCACCATGACGATCCCCGGCAGCCCGGTAGTGAACGCTGTCGCGTTCAGCATGGACGGGACGCTGCTGGCTGTCGGTTCCGACCGGACCTACCTGTGGGATACCACCAGCCGACGCATCGTCGCCACCCTGGCTGACCCGGTGACCGGCAGCAGCGTTCCCGGCAACAATGTGGGTGCCGTCGCGTTCAGCCCGGACGGCTCGATGGTGGCCGCTGGCGACACAGGCGGCACCTACCTCTGGAACATCGGCTGAGCCCTCAGCCCCCGTCCCCGCTCGTGGCCGGGCGGTGATAAGCGTTCCTGGTCCGCTCCGTGTGTACCCGGGCCAGGGCAGCGGCCCGGTCCTCGTCGCCTGCCTGGATGGCTGCGACCAGCTCAGCGTGCTCAGACCATGACTCGTGACCGCGCGCTGGGGCGACCTGGCGGTAGTACCAGCGGACCCGGCGCCCAACGATCTCGGACAGCTCGGCCAGCACGACATTCCCGGCGATCGCGGCCACCGCCGCATGGAAGTCGTTGTTGGCGGCTACCGTGGCGGCCACGTCGCCGCTCTCGACCGCGGCCATCCCGTCCTGCCAGGTAGCGCGGAGCGAGGTCACCGCTTCGGGGGTCGCCGCACGGGCCGCAAGTCGCGCCGTCGCCCCCTCGAGCAGCTCACGCACGTCCAGCAGCTGGTCGACCTCTGTGTCGGTTGGCACGTGAACGTAGGCACCCTGACTCGGCCGCAGGTCGACCCAGCCTTCGGCCTCCAGCCGGTGCAGCGCCTCACGGACTGGCTGCCTGCTGACGCCTAGCTGGCGGGCCAGCTCGGCCTCCACCAAGTGCTGGCCGGGGCGGAGCGCCCCGCCGACGACCAGCTCGACCAGGACCTCGTACACCGACTGCCGCAGCGGCACCGGCCGGTCGACCGGACGGAGCGCAGCTGGCACTCCGGCAGCTGTCTGCGCCACGCTCATCGTGGCGTCCACTGACTCGGCACGTTCTTAGTTTATCGGCGACTGTATCCAAAATGCGCTCGGCGGTGACCTGGCTTGCCCGCCGCAGCGGTGCGGCTGCAGCCGCGGTCGCTTGAGCGCGTTTCAGCCAATGTCGCGGCGGCGCAGTCCGGCCAGCCCGGCGAGGGCAAGAGCCACCGCTACCACGGCCAGCAGGACGAGCGGCTCGGCGCTGACCGTGCCGCCTGGCAGCTTGGGCGAGTCCGTGAACGGCGAGATGTCCTGGACCGCCTGAGCGATCTGCAGCGTCGGCCCGAACAGCGCGATCACTGCGGCCAGGCCGAGCACCGTCCAGCCGGCCGCCACACACGACCGCGGCAGCAGGCCGAACAGGGCGACCGCGATGGCTGTTATCACAAGGACGGCCGGAAGCTGGGCCAGAGCCGCGCCCAGCAGGCGCGGCAGCTGTCCGCCGACGTCGTGGACACGCGCTCCATAGGAGAGCCCGGAACCCAAGCCGACAGCCGCAAGTACGAGTGCCGCTCCCCCGGCCGCGAGGATCAGCTGGCTTGCTGCCCAGCTCAGCCGTCCGGAGCCAGTGGCCAGGAGTGGCTCGGCGCGTTCCGCGGTCTCGTCCGACCGGAGCCTCAGCACAGCGGAGACTGCGTAGGCGGCCGCGACCAGGCCCATGATGGTCATGGTGGCCGCCAGGTAGGCATCGGTCACGCTGGACTGCCCGCCGAGCCGCGTGATCGCGTTCTTCAAACCCGTGCCGCTGCCAAGCAGGGAACCGATGCTGCTGGCGATCGACCCGAACACTGCCCCGTAGAACAGGCCACCGACGACCCAGCCGACCAGGCCGGCCCGCTGGACCCGCCAGGCCAGGGCGAGCGGGCTGCCGAGCCACCTGGCGGCCCGCGGCGGGCCAGGCCGTTCCGGCACCAGGCCGGCCCCCAGATCCCGCGTGGCGGCGAGCACCGCCGCCACGGCCAGCACGACCGCCGTCGCTGCCACCATCAGCAAGAGCACGAGCCAGCGGTCGCCGGTATAAGCGCGAACCTGGGTCACCCAGCCGACCGGTGAGGCCCACAGCAGCCAGCTTGCGCCGCCGCCGCGCGCGGCGGCGCCACCCGACATGACCAGGTAGGCCGCCACCATCAGCGCGATGGCGATGCCCCGGGCACCCCGGGCAGTCGCCGACAGCTGGGCCGCGGCCGCCGCGACAGCGGCGAACACCAGCCCGCTGGCTCCGATAGCGAGCCCCAGGGCGGCGGAGCCGCCGGCCGGCAGGCCCACGGCGGCCAGCCCGGCGAAGATCAGCAGCGCCAGCACGCAGTTCGCGACCGCCGCCAGGATGACGCCGACGGCAAGCGAGGCCTGCCGGCCCACCGCTGTCGAGCCGATGAGGTCGAGCCGCCCGGTCTCCTCGTCAGCCCGGGTATGCCTGATCACGATAAAGATGCTCATGAGCGCGGCCGACAAGGCACCGCCGGCGCCGATCTTGTAGACGGTCAGAGCGCCGATCGAGTCACCGTACAGCGGGCCACCGAGCGCCAGGTTCGAGGCGCTGCGGCCGATGTCAGCGGCGATCGACTCGCGGGACGCCACCGTCTTGTAGAGCCCCTTGAAGCTGTCGCCGGTGCCAATCATGACGATCGCGATCACGTAGATCCAGGCCGGCAGCATGATCCGGTCCCGCCGGGCGCCCAGCCGGGTCAGTGCCCGGATCCCCGCCAGAGCGCTCATGCCGTACTCCCCGCGGCTGGCACCCGTGGCTGATCAGTGTCGGTGCTGGGCGTTGGCGCGTAGTGCTGCAGGAACAGCTCCTCCAGCGTGGGCGGCTGGCTCTCCAGGCTGCGGACACCAGCGGCGACCAGCATCCGCAGCAGGTCATCCAGCTTGTCCGAGTCCACCTGGCAGCGCACCCGTGCGCGCGTGCCATCGCTCTGTCGGCCGTTCCCGGTGAAGTCCTGCACGTCGAGGTCATATACGCCGGGCAGTTGCGCCAGCCCGGCAGGGACAGTGGCCAGTTCGGCCGAGATCGAGGTCCTTGTGAGGTGGCGGAGGTCGGCCAGCGAGCCCGATTCCACCACCCGGCCGGCGCGGATGATCGTGACCCGCTCGCAGAGCGCTTCCACCTCGGACAGGATGTGGCTGGACAGCAGGACCGTACGACCGCCGCGGCGCTCTTCCTCGATGCAGGTGCGGAACGCCGCCTCCATCAGCGGGTCAAGCCCGGAGGTCGGCTCGTCGAGCAGCAGCAGTTCCACGTCGGAGGCCAGCGCCGAGATCACGGCGACCTTCTGCCTGTTGCCCTTGGAGTACGACCTGGCCTTCTTGGTCGGATCGAGATCGAAGCGCTCGATAAGGCTCGCCCGCCGCTCGGCGTTCAGGCCGCCACGCAGCCGGCCGAGCAAGTCGATGATCTCACCGCCGGTCAGGGTCGGCCACAGCGTCACGTCGCCGGGAACGTAGGCCAGCCTGCGATGCAGCGCGGTCGCATCGCGCCACGGGTCGCCGCCGAGCAACTGGGCCGTGCCTCCGTCGGCTCGCAGCAGCCCCAGCAGGATCCGGATCGTGGTGGTCTTGCCCGCGCCGTTAGGCCCGAGGAAACCGTGTACCTCACCCTGGGTCACGCGCAGGTCCAGCCCGTCCAGCGCGACCGTCTTGCCGTAGTTCTTGCGCAGGCCGGATACGGCGATAGCCTCTGTCACAAGCAGCGAGACTACACGAGATTCATAAAAACGTGAAAGTTATGAAGGAAGCAACGGGGAGTCTTTGATGAGGGAGGCGGCAGACACGGCTGCGGGGCAGCGGGATGCCGAGGCAGGCACGGCCGCCGGCCAGCGGGATGCCGACGCAGGAACCGCCGCCGGCCAGCGGGACGCCGACGCAGGAACCGCCGCCGGCCAGCGGGACGCCGAGGCCGTCAGCCGGTTCGTTGAGGACCTCACGTTCGCGCTGGCTCAGATGGGTTTCCCGCGGATGCCCGCCCGGGTCCTCGCCGCGCTGTTCACAACCGACTCGGGCCGGCTGACCGCCGCCGAGCTTGCTGCGACGCTGCAGGCAAGCCCGGCAGCGATATCCGGCGCGGTGCGTTACCTGACCCAACTCGCGGTCATCCGCACGGAAGGGGAGCCGGGCTCCCGCCGCCACTTCTACCGGGTACCGGACAACATGTGGGAGGAAGTCTCGCGGAGCCGCGATGGCCTGATGGGACGATGGGCAGCGGTGGCCCGCACCGGCGTCGGCATCCTCGGCGCGGGCACGCCCGCTGGGGCGCGGATGGCCGGCACAGCGGAATACCTGGAATTCGTGAGCGAGGAACTGCCGCAGGTCATGGCCAGGTGGCAGCAGCACAAGGCGGCGCTTGACGGCCAGGCGGCTGTGCCTGCGGCTGGCGATGACGCCTAGCCCTGCGGCCAGGCCTGGGGTGTCCCCGCCCACTGCCGCAGGGTGGTGGCAACCTGCCAGGCGGCAGGATCCTGGCGCTGCCCGCCGGCCACGATCGCGTCGGCCAGCGCCAGCAGCTTCCACGGAGCCAGCGGAGGCTGCAGGTTCAGCCGCACGGCCTGGCGGCCGTCCATCGCGGTCAGGGCGGGCATCACGCTGCTGCTCTGCACCGGCATGACGCCGCCGTTGCCTATCGGCACGAAGCTGGTCATCTGGTACGCGCCGAACGTGACGACAGACCGGGTGAGGTCGCAGCTGCGATAGCTGAACGCGCTGCGCTCGGCCAGATCCGGCCCCTCGAGCAGGATCGCATAACGGAACACGCGGACTGTCGCGTAGGCGAGCATCGACAGCAGCAAAACCGGGATCACGGCGAAGAACCAGGAGATCTCGTCAGCGATGAGCAGGAATATCAAGCACGGGACCAGGGCTACGGCCCACGCGACACAGATCAAGACCTTGCGCCAAGCCGAGTACGTGTAAAGCACGAGTTTGTCCGGCCTGGTGCCGGGGGCCGGAACATAGGGGAACCCACTCACGGACAAGAAAGTACCGAGCGGCGCTGTGAAACAGCATGACGTGAGTTGTGAGACCCCAGAGCGGGGCTCACGCCAGTCCGGCGGCGGGATTGGCTACGCATGGCCTTACGTTGGTAAGACTTAGTCTTTACCCAAGGCAATGAGGAGGCGGCAGACGTGGCGCGAGATCCGGGTGATCTCTACCGGGTGAGTTCTGACGCGCCCGAACTCGACGACGTCGTGATGCTGTATCACCTCGAGGGGTTCATCGACGCGGGCGGGGCCGGCCGTCTGCTGGCCACCCACCTGCTCAGCGTCCTCGAGCACACCGAGGTCGCCCGGTTCGACGTGGACTCACTGATCGACTACCGGTCCCGGCGACCGGTCATGACCTTTGCCAAGGATCACTGGGAGAGCTACGAGGAGCCTGCGCTCGTGGCCTGGCTGATGCACGACAGCGCCGGAACTCCGTTCCTGCTGCTGGACGGCCCGGAACCGGACCACGACTGGAAGTCGTTCACCACATCCGTGCTCGACCTGGCGACCGCGCTCAAGGTCGGGCTGGCTGTCGGCTTCCACGGCATCCCGATGGGCATCCCGCACACCAGGCCGCTCGGGGTAACCGCGCACGCCACGCGGGCCGGACTCGTCGAGGGCTACCGGCCGCTCGTCGACCGGCTGCAGGTTCCCGGCAGCGCGGCGGCCCTGCTGGAGCTGCGGATGGGCGAGAACGGCCAGGCGGCCATGGGGTTCGCCGTGCACGTGCCGCACTACCTGGCCCAAGCGGCCTACCCGGCGGCAGCGGTGACGCTGCTCGAGTCGGTGCAGCGGGCCACCGGCCTGTCGCTGCCAGGCGACGCGCTGCGGCAGGCAGCCGAGCGTACCGACCGGGAGATAGCCAGGCAGGTGGACGGCTCGGAGGAGGTAACCGAGGTGGTCCGGGCGCTCGAGCAGCAGTACGACGAGTTCGCTGCCACCGAGGGTGGCCTGCTGGGCGACGAGCCCGAGAACATGCCGACGGCCGAGGAACTCGGCGCGCAGTTCGAGCGCTTCCTGGCCGAGCAACAGGGCCGCGGCGACGCCCCTGATGCGTAACCGCCGGTTCTAGCTGACCTCGATCAGCTTCCCGGTCGCGACGTCGAACACGAAGCCCCGGATCGCGTCGGTGTGCGGCACGAACGGGCTGGCCTTGATCCGTGCGATCGACTGGCGGACGTCGGCGTCAAGGTCAGCGAACGCTTCCGCGGCCCACGGCGGCTTGATACCGGTCTCCTCCTGGATGGCTGCCTTGAAGTCGTCGTCGGTGAACGTGAGCATGCCGCATTCGGTGTGGTGGATCAGGATGATCTCGCGGGTACCGAGCAGCCGCTGGCTGATAGCGAGGGACCGGATCTCGTCATCGGTGACCACTCCGCCGGCGTTGCGGATCACGTGCGCCTCGCCCTCGGCCAGCCCCAGGATCGCGTAGACGTTGAGGCGGGCATCCATGCAGGCGATGACGGCTACTCCACGGGCGGGGGGCAGCGGCAGCGGCCCAGTGAACGCCTCGGCGTAACGCAGGTTGTTGGCAAGCAGCTCATCAGTTGCGGACATGCCGGAATCCTCCCCCTGTCACCACAGTTCCATGCGCCGGACCGGGCGCACGCAGGCATCGTTCTGAAAAATCTACATAATCCAGATCGGCTATATCAACTATCCGGCCGCACATCCGGTGAACAGCCGGAGATCGAACCTTGAGGCTTCCTTGGGCGAGGGGAGGCAGTGATCCGGGAATGAACGTTCCGCCGGCGTCGCGGTGCCGGGTATCGGGACCATCGGGGGGCGGCACCGCGGCCGGTTCCACGCTTGCGGGCCTCGAGGCCTTGCGGGGGACGGAGGCCATGAACCGCTCGGCTGTACGGGAGTTCCTTGCGCCGGAAACCAGCGTCGCCCAAGGCGAGGTGCTGGTTCCCACCCAGGTCGGAGACCCTGTGCGCGGCGCGCTGCCGAGTCCGGCCGCGCCGCTGGTCGGCGGCACGCTGCTGCGCCGCGGGGCCCGGGTCGGCTACGGGCCGGTTGGCCACTGCGCGGATCCCGCCGATGATGTGGGCGGCGCGAAGGTGTTCGTGGCGACCTGCCAGCAGCGGGACGGGACGACCGCAGCCGTGGCTGCCGCGGCCAGCGCTGCCGACCGGGTCGCCACGGCCGCGGCCAGGTCCGCTGTCGATGACTGGTCGGCCGTGTTCGGCACGCGCAGGCTGCTCGCCGCCGGGAGCCCGTGGTGCGCCGGCGCGACGCGCGCCCTCGATGAGGCCCGCCGGGCTGTGGCCGGGCACGCCGTGGTGCACGTGTACGGCGAACTGGCCGCCGACCCCGTCGCCGCCGCTGACCTGGCGAAGGGCGGCGCTGTCTTCGTCCGGTCGCTGGACGAGGTCCCGGACGGCGGCACTGTGCTGTTTCCCGCGCAGGGAGTTGCCGCCGAGGTGCAGGCCGCGGCCGAGGCGCGCGGGATTGAGATCATCGACGCGACGTGCCCTCTCGTGGCCTCGGCGCACGCTGAGACGAAACGGTTCGCCGAACGCGGCGACGACATCGTCCTTGTCGGCCAGGCCGGCTACGCGGCAGTCCCGGGGATAGCGGGCCAGGCCCCGGGAAAGGTTGCCGTGGTCTCCAGCCCGGCAAGCACCGCAGCGCTGCAGGTGACCGATCCACGGCGGGTGTCCTACCTGCTCCAGCCAGGGATCCCAGTCGAGGATTCGGTGCCGGTGACCGCCGCGCTGCGGTCGCGGTTCCCGGCGCTGCACGGGCCGCACCCGGACGGGTTCTGCTACGCCGCCTCCGACCGGGCGCAGACGGTGCGCACGATCGCGGCGTCGTGTGACGTCATGCTGGTCCTGGGCTCGCCGGATTCGCTGGACGCGAGGCAGGTCTCCGCGCTCGCCCGGGGATGCGGCACCAGGACGCACGTGATCAGCCGGGCCGCGGACCTCGCGCCGGACGTGCTGAGCGGCGCGGGCATCATCGGGCTGGCCGAGTCGGCGTCGGCCGGCCCGGGCCTGGCGGCTGAGGTCACCACGGCCATCTCCGGGCTGGGCCCGCTGAGCGTGACCAGCCGCCGCGTCACCACCGACGTGATCGGCGCCCCGGCCTGGCGGCCCTGACACCGGCTGGCCGGGCCGCCTATTGTGGCAGACGCCGGGCAGGTCCGGCCGTGCGCAGCCTGCCCCTCAGGCCGAGCCGTATCGGAGGCACGCATGCTCTTCCCCACGTCGCTTGTTGGCAGCTATCCGCAGCCCGACTGGCTGATCGACCGCGGGCGGCTGGCCGACCGGTTCCCGCCCCGGGTGAGGGCGCGCGAGCTGTGGCGGGTCGACCCGGCCTATCTGGCGCAGGCACAGCAGGACGCGACCCTGCTCGCGATCAGGGCCCAGGAGGACGCCGGGCTTGACATCGTCACCGACGGCGAGATCGGCCGGGAGAGCTACTCCAACAAGTTCGCCACCGCCCTGGACGGCGTGGACATCGACAACCCCGGCACCGCACTTGACCGCAGCGGGCACCCGAACCCCGTGCCCAGGGTCACCGGGCCGATTCGCAGGCGCCACCCAGTGGTGGTCGGCGACCTGAAGTTCCTCCGGGCGCACACCGCCCGGACGGTCAAAGTCACCGTCCCTGGCCCGTTCACGATGTCGCAGCAGGCGCAGATCGACTACTACCCGGACCGCGAGGCAGCGGGGTTCGGGTACGCCGAGGCGGTCAACGAGGAAATCAAGGACCTGTTCGCCGCCGGCGCCGACATCGTTCAGCTTGACGAGCCGTACATGCAGGCGCGACCGGATGAGGCCCGCGGCTACGGGGTAGCTGTGCTGAACCGGGCGCTCGAGGGAGTGACCGGGACCACGGCCGTGCACATCTGCTTCGGCTACGCGGCGATCATCCATAACCGCCCGGAGGGCTACTCGTTCCTGCCCGAGCTCGCCGCGAGCCAGGCCGACCAGATCTCGATCGAGACCGCGCAGTCCGGGCTGGACTGCTCGGTGCTCACCTCCCTGGACGGGAAGACGATCACCCTGGGCGTGCTGGACCTGAACGACCCGACAGTTGAGACACCGGCCCAGGTGGTGGCGCGGGCCAGGAAGGCGCTCGACTATGTTCCGGCCGAGCGGCTGGTGCTCGCCCCGGATTGCGGGATGAAGTACCTGCCCAGGGAGGCCGCCTTCGGCAAACTGGCGGCGATGACCGAGGCGGCCCGCCTGCTGCGGGCCGAACTGGGAGGCTAGCGCGATGACCAGCATCGCTGACTTCGCCGCCCTGGTCCCCGGCGACCACGGCCTGTGCGTGGTGTCGACGGTGCGCGGCGACGGCACTATCCAGTCGTCGGTGGTGAACGCGGGCGTGCTCGCCCACCCGGTGACTGGTGCCCAGGTGGCGGCGCTCGTCGCCCGGGGTGGCTCAGTGAAGCTGGCCAACCTGCGCGCCCGGCCGCGGGCGACGATCGTGGTCCGCGCGGGCTGGCAGTGGGCAGCCACCGAGGGACCGGCCGAGATCGCTGGCCCGGACGACCCGCTGCCCGGCTTCGACCAGGCCCAGGTGCCCGCGCTGCTGCGTGCTGTCTTCACCGCAGCCGGAGGCACCCACGACGACTGGCCCACCTACGACCGCGTCATGGCCGAGGAGCGCCGCGCCGCCGTCCTGATCACCCCCGACCGCGTCTACTCCAACGCCTGACTCGCGGCTACCGCTGCACTCAGCGGGGCGGCATCGCCTCGATGGCCACGCGGGCCAGGTCGCGCCAGTGGTCACGGGCCGACCAGGGCAGCGCCACCATGCCGCGCAGGAATCTGGGGCGGTCGCCCTTCCCCAGCAGCAGGCAGCCCGGAAGCTGCAGCGTCTGCTGGGTGCGCTCCGGGTCGAGCTTGACCGCGATGCCCTCCTGGTAACCGGCCACGGCGATCTGCCGGTTGCAGAAGATCACCGGCCGCCGCAGCTTCGGCGCGGCCCGTACGCCTGGATTGCCTGAAGCGTCCTCAACGATCTGCTGAAACAGCCATCTGGCCTCAGGCGTCCACGAGACAAGGGCCCGGCGGCGCCCTGAGGCGCCAATGACAAGCCAGTCCATGCCAACGGGCATACCACAGGAAAGTTGCCCGCGGCCGGTCAGTCCGGGCGGTAGGCCCGCAGGAACACCCGGACGCTGCCTGTGACGATGCGCTCGACCTCGGCGTCGCTCAGCGGCGCGAACATTGACCTGGTGCTGACCTGGGCGAACGTCAGCGCGAACAGGTGCTCGGCGGCCTCGGCCGGGTCGCTGACCGCTAGCTGGCCGGACCGCGCGAGCCGGGACAGGACCCGGGCGAGGGTTCCGTGCGTGCCCTGCTCGCCGACCTCTTCCCGCAGCAGGGAAGGGAAAAACGGCGCCTCGGTAAGGATCAGCCGGACAAGCGCGTTCCGCTCCGGGTCGGCCCACAGGGTGCGCGCCGCCTCGAGGACGAAAGCGGTCAGATCCGGTTCGAGGGTGTCTTCCCCTGGAGGCACACTGCTCCGTGGAGGCACGCTGCTCCCTGTGGCCGCGCCATCCTCGGGGAAGTGCGCGTCGGCGATGCTGCGGAACGTCGCCAGCATCGCGGAGAACGTCTCCCGCAGCACCGACAGGAACAGGCGCTCCTTGTCGCCGTAACGGTTGTAGATGGTGCGCTTGGACACCCCGGCCTCGGCCGCGATCGCGTCGACGCTGGTGCGCTCGTAGCCATCCGCCAGGAACAGCCGCATGGCGGCCCGCGCGATCGCTTCGCCCTTCGGCCCGGATCCGCCGACAGCGCCCCTGGCCCCGCCTTCCAGCACGCTCGCCATGCCGGACCTCCCTCCGCTCACCACCAAAGTACACCGTACAGTTTACATATCTACACTGCACGGTGTAGTTTACCTTCATGAACACGACGCCGGCCGCTCCCGCGGCTACCGGAGCTGACCAGCCAGCTGGCCGGCTTGACCCCGCCATCGTCAAGCTCATTGTCGTGCTGCTGACCGGGGCGATCCCGGCTCTGCTCGACACCGCGATCGTCAACGTCGCCATAAGCGCGATCGGCCGCGACCTGCACGCCACCGTGTCGTCGATCCAGTGGGTGATCACCGGCTACCTGCTCTCGTTCGCCATGGTTATACCGCTGAGCGGCTGGGCCCTCGCCCGGTTCGGCGGGCGGGCGGTCTGGCTGGCATCGCTCAGCCTGTTCCTGGCCGGCTCGGTAGCCAGCGGAGCGGCGTGGAACGTTGGCAGCCTGATCGCGTTCCGGGTGGCGCAGGGACTGGGCGGCGGCATGCTGACACCGCTGCTCACCACGCTGCTGGTGCAGGCCGCTGGGGCCAAGCAGATGGGACGGCTTATGTCCACGGTGAGCCTTCCGGTAGTGGTCGTCCCGATCTTCGGGCCGGTTGTGTCCGGGCTGATCATCAGCAACGTGAGCTGGCGGTGGTGCTTCTACGTGAACGTCCCGATCTGCCTGGTCGGCCTGGTACTCGCCTGGCGCGGCCTGCCGTCCAAGCGGGCAGCGGGCAGCGTGCCGCACCTCGACATCCCCGGCTTGCTGCTGCTGCCGCCCGCGCTCGTCGCGCTGCTGTACGGCCTGGCCGAGGTCAGCACCAGCGGCGGTTTCCGCAGCGCCTCGGTGATCATCCCGCTGAGCGCAGGCGCGGTGCTCTTGGCCGGCTACACGGTTTACGCGCTGGCGTCGCGCGGCGCGCACCTTGTCGACCTGCGGCTGTTCCGGGCGCGCGCGTTCACAGGAGCGAGCAGCCTCATGTTCCTGGCCGGCCTGTCGATCTACGGGGGGATGCTGCTGCTGCCGCTGTACTTCCAGCAGGCCCGCCACGACAGCGCGCTGACGGCCGGCCTGCTGATGGTCCCGCAGGGCGTCGGCAGCCTGCTGCCCCGCGTGGCCACGGGCAAGCTTGTCGACAGGATCGGTCCCCGGCTGGTCGTCCTGGCCGGGATGCTGGTGGCCGCCCTGGGCACTGTCCCGTTCGCCCTGGCCGGGCTGCACACGAACGTGGTCGTGCTCGGGGCTGCCCTGGTCGTACGCGGAGCCGGCATGGGAGCCGCCACGATCGCGGTCATGGCCGGTGCCTTCCAGGGACTGCCCAGGGAAGACGTGCCCCACGCCAGCAGCGCCACCAGGATCCTGCAGTTCGTCGGCGGCTCCTTCGGCGCCGCCGTGCTCGTGGCCCTGATCCTGGACCGCCAGGTCGCCGCCCACGCCGCCGCTGGCCCGGCTGGCCTGGCCGTGGCCTTCGACAACACGTTCTGGTGGTGCGTCGGCTTCACCGCACTTGGGGTGCTGCCCGCGCTGTTGCTGCGCGGCCGGGCACCGGCGGCAGCGCAGCGGTAGCCAGCGGGGACCGGCACTGTGGGCAAGCACAAGGACGCCCGGGCCGAGGCGGCCAAGCGAGATGGCTGTTGGTCTGCCGTGGTGCGGAAGGCGCGGTGACTGGGCCGAGGCGGAACTGATATTCCTTGTGGTATCCCACAAGCTGGCTATGACTACGGCACTGTAAGGTGATACTCCATGGCGGACAGGTGGCCGCAGGGCCGTCAGGGTTCCGTGCTGCTCGATCACCGCGAGGTCCAGAACGAGAACGCGCTGCTGCGCGAACTGGTAACCGTCTATCAGCAACTCACCGGCCTTACCCTGCAGGATGCTGACGCGTCGACGGTCGCGCGGCTGCTCGCCGACCGGGCCAAGGCCACGGTGGCGGTGGTGAGCCGGAGCCTGGAGGTGATCGCGGCGGCGTCGGCCGACGCGAACGTCGACGTGGCCGCCTATGTCCGCGCCTATCTGAGCAGTCCCAGGCTCGCCGCTGTCCTGCACAGCACCGCTCAGACCCGCAGGTCGCTCCGGCTGCCTGACGTCGGCGACGCGGCCGGGGTGATCGTGGCACCGATCCTGGTCGGCGACGACGTGCCTGCCTACCTGATGACGTTTGGCGACAGCCACAACGATGCCGCCGGCGACCTCAGCCTGCTGGTCACCGAGCACGCCGCGACGATCTGCGGGGTGATCCTCGGCCGGGAGCGCGTGGTCGCGGCCGCGGCCCGGCAGGTGCGTGATGACCTCGTCGAAGGGCTGCTGCTTGGCAGCGGCCGCGGCAACGGCGAGGTGGGACGGTGGGCCAGGCACCTCGGCTACGACCCGGCCCTTGAGCACCGGATCCTGGCGGCGGCCATCGAGGCGACCGGCTCGGCGCGCACGCCCGGCAGCACGGCCGGACAGCTCAAGCGGGTGTCCGCTGCCATCGACCATTTCTTCACCACGCGCATGTCCGGAGCGATCACCTCGATACGCGACGACGAAGTCGTCATCGTGGTGCCCGAGTCAGCGGCGGAAGCCACCCGGCTGAGTTCGGCCTGCCTGGCCCGGATGCGCGACCTGTTCCCTGACACGGTGATCACCATCGGCATCGGCGGAGGCTGCCACGACCCGGCTGATATCGCCCGGTCCTACGGGCAGGCGCGCCGGACCATCGACGCCGTTGTCCGCCTCGGACGGCAGGGGCAGGTGGTGGCGTTCGAGGATCTCGGCATCCACCGGCTGCTGCTGCAGGTCCCCGACCTCGCCGAACTGCGGTCGTTCGCTACCGAGATACTCGGCAAGCTCGACGGGCAGGAACGCCAGCGGGGCACCGAGCTGCTGGCCACGCTGGCCTGCTACTTCCGGGAGAACAGCAGCCCGCAGCGGACGGCGCGCAGCCTGCACGTGCACCCCAACACGGTCGCCTACCGGATCAGGCGAATCCAGGAGATCACCGGCCTGCAGCTCGACGCCTACCGTGACCGGCTGATGGCGCAGGTAGCACTAGAGATCATCGACGCGCTGGGGACGGGGCTCGACGTGCTGCGTTACGCTCCGGCGCCTGCCGACGCGTGAGGAGATGGCGCCCGTGACTGATGACCTGGTGTCCGCGCTCAGCGCGCGCGTCCTGATCTGCGACGGCGCGATGGGGACCATGCTGCACGCGGCGGGCAACTCGCTCGACCGGGCCCTGCCCGAGCTCAACCTCTCCAACGCCGAGCTGGTGAGCACGATCCACGAGAGCTACGTGAGCGCGGGCGCCGACGTGATCCTCACCAACACGTTCGGCGCCAACCGGCTGCGGCTCGCCAGCCAGGGCTTCGGCGACATGGTCCGGGAGATCAACCTGGCCGGGGCGCGGATCGCGGCCCAGGCCCGGGAGGAAGCCGGCCGGCAGGTCTTCGTGGCCGGCTCGGTCTCCCCCGCTGTCAGCGCCGGCCACCGCCGCCGCGCGGCCGGGCCGGCCCGCGGCGACGCGCTCCGGGAGCAGATCCAGGCGCTGGCCGACGGCGGGGTGGACGCACTGATCCTGGAGACCTTCGGCTACCTGGACGAGCTGGCCGAAGCCGTCATCATTGCCGCGGAAACGTGCGGCCTGCCGGTCATCGCCCAGGCCACGTTCGCCGACGACGGCAGAACGCTGGGCGGCGAGACCCCGCGCGAGGTCGCCACCACCCTGTCCGGCCTGCACGTCGCGGCGGCGGGGACCAACTGCACCCTTGGCCCGCAGGGCGTTCTGTCGGTCATCGAGGCGATGGTGCTGCACACGGACCTGCCGGTCAGCGCGCAGCCGAACGCGGGCCTCCCCCGCCGGGTGGCCGGGCGCCGGTTCGAGTACAACGTCGACGGCGCCTACTTCGCCCGCTACGCGCGGCGGCTGGCCGAGGCCGGCGTCACGCTGGTCGGCGGCTGCTGCGGAACGACGCCGACTCAGATCCAGGCGGCGGCCAGTGAGATCGCCGGCATGCCCGCCGGTGGCCGCCGCCCCGAGCGCGCCGCTACCCAGACAAGGCAACCCCCAATATCAATTTCTCTGAACGGGCTCGGCGACCACCGCGGCGCGGACCTGAGCGAGCGGCTGGCTGGCGGTGAATTCGTGGTCGCTGCCGAGATCGCGCCGCCTCTCGGCGGCGCGGCCGACGAAGCCGCCGACCAGGCCACCGCCCTTCGCGAGCGAGGCATAGGAACGTTCTTCATCTCTTCCAGGCAGAGCCCGCGAGCCCAGCTCAGCTCGCTCGACCTGGCGTTCCAGCTGCAGCAGCGGGCGGACGTGGAGACGATCGCCACGGTGACCACCTGGGATAAGACGATCATGGCACTGCAGGCTGACCTGCTCGGGGCTAACGCGCTCGGCATCAGGAACATTGTCTGCGAGACCGGCAACCCGCCGCTGCTCGGCGACTACCCGAACGTGGACGGCATCTGGGATGTCGACTCGGTCGGGCTGGCCGAGCTGGTCGCGGGCCTGAACGACGGAACCGACTGCAACGGCCTGCCGCTGGCGACCAAGACCTCGTTTCATGCCGGTGCGAGATTCAACCCGAGCGCGGCCGACCTGGACGCGGAGATCGCCCGCACGGCCAGCAAGATCCAGGCCGGGTCGAAGTTCCTGATCAGCCGCCCGGTGTACGAGCTCAGCCGGTTCCGCCGCATGATGGCGACGCTGGCGCCCGAGGGCATCCCGGTGCTGCTGTCGATCGTGCCGCTGCGCAGCTTCTCCGAAGCCGACTACCTGTCGCACGAGGTGCCGGACATCAGCATCCCGGAGCAGACGCTGACCGCGATGGAGCGAGCCGGGCAGCGCGCGGCCCGGACCGGCGTTGAGCTGGCCGCCGGCCTGCTCGCCGAGGCCCGCCCACTGGTTCAGGGAGTTGTGCTCGCGCTACCAGGCGGAGACGCCGCAGCGCTTGATGAGATGCTCGGCGCCCAGGCCTGAGGCGCGATTCTGCCTGGCTGCAAGCTTGTCCCCACGGCACAACGAGCCCGGAGCGGCGTTGTGGCAGGCGATGTTGTCCCGACGACTCCGCTCCCTTGATGCTGAACTGGATGACCACAGCTAGGACTGCCTCGTCCAGCACTGCCTCGTCGCCGCGCCCGGTGCGGCCGCACGCGACCGCGCGGTCGATGTACCGGCTGCACCACCTGCTCGAGCCGAACGCCGCCTACCGGCAGCTCGCTACCTGGCTCGAGGCGAGGCCACGGCTGCAGCGGCTCTTCACCCGGGCCGAGAAGGGCGTGAAGAAGGAGATCTTCGGCTGCCGGATGTGCGGCCAGTGCGCCCTGCCGGTCACCGGCTACGCCTGCCCGATGACCTGCCCGAAGCAGTTGCGGAACGGGCCGTGTGGCGGGGTCGGCGCCGACGGGTCGTGCGAGGTGTATCCCGAGCAGCGCTGCGTGTGGGTCATCGGCATCGAGCGTGCTCGCGGCCAGGGTCACGTCACCGACCTGCACCTGCTGCAGCGGCCGGTCGACCACCGGCTCTGGGAGCAGAGCTCGTGGATCCAGTACTGGCAGGGCCGCGACGAAGACCTGTGGACGCAAACATGACGCCTGCTGACCCTGGGGGCAGGTTCCGCTCCACCCTGGAGAGCGGGGCGTTCACGGTGACCGCTGAGGTCGGGCCGCCGCGCGGCGCTGACGCAGAGGCACTCGTCCGCAAGGTGACGCCGCTGCGCGACCTGGTGACAGCCGTCAACATCACCGACAACCAGGGAGCTACCGTGCGGCTGTCGAGCTGGGCCGGGAGCCTCGCCGTGATGGCCGCAGGCGTGGAGCCGATCATGCAGCTCACCTGCAGAGACAGCAACCGGATCGCACTGCAGGCCTCGCTGCTCGGCGCCGCGGCGATGGGTATCCCGAACATCCTGGTGATGACCGGGGATCATCCCCGGTTCGGCGACCACCCAGGCGCCAAACCCGTGTTCGACATGGACAGCGTGCAGTTGCTGATGACCGCCCGGACCATGCGCGACGAGGGCAGGCTGCTGTCAGGCCGGGAGCTGAAACCGCCGCCCCGGTGGTTCCTCGGCTCGGTCGAGAACCCGTCAGCGCCGCCGCTGGACTTCCGGGCGATCCGGCTGCGGAAGAAGATCGGGGCGGGCGCGCAGTTCATCCAGACGCAGTACATGTTCGACGTCGCGCTGTTCGCCCGGTTCATGGCGCAGGTCCGCGACCTCGGACTGGATGAGCGCTGTTACATCCTGGCCGGTGTCGGGCCGGTCTGCTCGCTGCGCGCGCTCAGCCACATGCAAAACGGTGTCCCAGGGCTGCGCATCCCCGATGACGTTGCCCGCAGGATCCGTTCTGTTCCTGAAGACCGAATTGCCGAGGAGGGGGTCAGCATCTGCGCCGAGATCATCGGTGAGCTGCGGCAGATCCCCGGCGTGGCCGGGGTGCACGTGATGGCGATGGGCAACGAGCACCGGATCCCGGCCATCCTGGAGCGGGCAGGCTTCCAGCCGCGGCCCCCGGCCAGCATCGCCGGGGCAGGAAACGATCATGCGCATTGACGTGCGCCCGGTCAGCAGGCTGCGCGGCGCGCACCCGCTGGACGTAACGGCGGCCCTGAGGCCGGTCATCGACGCGCTCAGCGCCAGCTCTGCCGACCTCTCACAGGCCCGCGTGGTCTGCGACTGGATCCAGTACAAGTCGAACTTCCGCGAGGTCGCCGACTGCCGGCCAGTCCTGTCGGCGCCGTGGCCCGGCAGCCCGCCGGAGACCGCCCTCGAGATCGCCATCGATCTCCGGCGTACCGCTGACGTTGACCTTCGCGCGGCGGTCAGCGCGCTGCTGGACGTCCGCGCGCATCCGTGGTGGCAGCCCGGGACGGGCGCGGCGACGCCGTCCCGGGTGCCGGTCGGGCCGTGGTCGACGCTCAGGAACAGCTGCATCTGGCGGTTCAACACGCTGTACTGGCAGGCCCTGTCGCAGTGGGAGCAGGCGGCGGGCCGGGAATACGAGATGGCGCTGCCGGGCGGGGAGAGCGCAGCGCGGGACCGGTCGGCAGCCCGCGACCTGATCCTGGAGCTGTTCAAGACCTGGGATGACCTGGACGCGAGGAGCGCGCTGCCCGCCGAGCTCTACGTGGTGGAACTCGGGGTCGGCAACGGCGGCCAGGCCAGCACGTGGCTCGACGAGTTCGTCGAGCTGTCCCGGGCGCACAGCCGCGACTATTACCGCCGCCTGCACTACATCATGTGCGACTACTCACCGCACGTGCTCGGCCGGGCGCTCAAGGCGGTCGCCGGGCATTCAGATCACATAAGCACGCTGGTCGTCGAGGCCACGCATCCTGCGGTCAGCCTTGGCTTCCTGCGCGGCAAGGCATTCCTCGTTTACATTTCGAACGTTTACGACAACCTCCCGACCGACGAGGTGGCCCGGATCGGGGGTCTTAACTACCAGGTCCAGGCCCGGGCGTTCCTGCCGGCCGCCGAAGCGGACAGGATCGGGCAGGAGGTCTCAGCTCCGCCCGAGCGAGTCCCGGAACTCACCGACAAGCTGCTCCGGCTCGGCCCGGAACTGCTGTCGGAGGCGCTGCCGCAGCACTTCCCCGGCATCACCCAGGCGGTGACGTTCTGGCGCGAGGTATGGGGCGCGCTGCGGCTGGCCGAGCGCTACGTCCCGCTGGAAGGGCTCGACGAATACCAGGTCACCCCCGGCCTGACCGGCGACATGCTCCGCTCACAGCTGGAATCGCACGGCGACATCCGGGTCCACGTCAGCAACGGGGCGCTGAGCAGCTTCGCCGAGACGCTGCCGCTGCTCCACCCGTTCGGGCGGCTGCAGTGCCACGACCTGTTCACCGATGACATCACCCGCTACCAGACTGGGTTCTTCGGCCCAGGCAAATACGACGGCTCGGTCGTGAACTGGGTCAACGGGCCGCTGCTGCGGCACATAGGCGGACGGGCCGGCTTCGACATCACGATCGCGCCGTTCGCGCAGCGGCCGGCGTCGGCGGTGCGGACGCTGACCGCGGTGGTGCGGGATTGAACGTGCTGCCGACGACAGTGATCGGCTCCTACTCCGTGCCCGAGTGGCTCGGGCAGCTGAAGAACGACTGGTACCGGCACCGGATCAGCAGGCGCTACCTCGACGAGGCCCAGGAGATGGCGATCAAGGCGGCGGTCCTCGACCAGGAGCGGGCCGGCATCGACATCGTCACCGACGGGGAACTGCGCCGCGACAACGACATCGACTACCTGCTCGCCAGCATCCCCGGCGTGGACATCGCGCAGCGCGACAAGGCGGACTACTTCGACTACTACGACGCGACGGTCAGCCGCCCGCTGCCCACGGGCGGCTATGCGAGCCTGGGACTGGCCGAGGACTTCCGGTTCGTCCGGCAGCTGACCGACAAGCCGGTCAAGCTCTCCCTCACCGGCCCGTTCTCGCTGGCCCGCAGGATCCGCAATGACGGCGCCTACTCCGACCCGGCCGGCCTGGTCCGCACGCTGGCCCGGGTGCTCAGCGCGGAGGCGGCCGAGCTCGCCCGGGCGGGGGCGCAGGTGCTGCAGATCGACGAGCCGCTGCTGGCGGGCTACCCGGAGGACGTCAGCCTGGCGGTCGAAGCCATCAACATCGTGACCGAGGGTGCCGACGTCAGCTGGATCCTGCACGTCTGCTACGGCAACCGGTACTCCAGGCCGCTGTGGGAGGGGCATTATGACTTCCTCTTCCCGGCGGTGCAGGAGGCGAACGTCGGCCAGCTGGCACTGGAGTTCGCCCGGACCGGCGACGACGACCTCAGCCTGATCGAGCAGCATCACTGGGACCGGTGCCTGGGCCTGGGCGTGATCGACGTGAAGACCGAGCAGGTGGAGCCGGCCGAACTGGTTGCCGCGCGGATCCGGCGGGCGCTGCGGTTCGTAGCGCCAGAGAAACTCGTGATCAACCCCGACTGCGGCCTTCGGCACTTGCCTCCCCCCGTGGCACGCGCGAAGCTGGCCTCCATGGTCGCAGGAGCGGCACAGGTCCGCGCCGGGCTGCCCGCGCCCATCGGTGCCAGCAACGCTGGCCCCGCAGCCAGTGACACCGCGTCCAGCAGCCCAGCGTCCCGAACCACTGTCCCGAGCAAGGGGTCATCCACGTGAGCAACAGCGACCAGGACGGATTCCACTTCACCTCTGAATCGGTGACGGAGGGGCATCCAGACAAGATCGCCGACCAGATCTCCGACGCGATCCTCGACGCCGCATTGGCCGAGGACCCAGCATCGCGGGTGGCCTGCGAGACGCTGCTGACGACCGGCCTGGTCGTGGTGGCCGGCGAGATCACCACCCGGGCGCACATCGATTTCGCCGCCGTTGCCCGCGACACGATCTGCGGCATCGGCTACAACTCCGGCGATCTTGGTTACGACGGCAACGCGGTCGGCGTGATCGTCGCGATGGACAAGCAGTCCCCTGACATCGCCCAGGGCGTGGACAAGTCGCACGAGATCCGGGGCACCGCAGGAACCTCTGACGCTTACGACGAGGTCGGCGCAGGCGACCAGGGGATGATGTTCGGCTACGCCAGCAACGAGACGCCCGAGCTGATGCCGGCCCCGATCGCGCTGGCGCACCGGCTGGCCCGGCGCCTGGCTGAGGTCAGGAAGACCGGGGTACTCCCCTACCTGCGGCCGGACGGCAAGACACAGGTGACCGTTCGCTACGACGGCGACGGCAGGCCGGCCGCGGTAGAGAAGGTGCTGATCTCCACCCAGCACGCCGACGGCTTCGAGGACAAGATTCCCGACGCGCTCTGGGATGAGGTCGTGACCGTGGTCCTGCCCGAGGACCTGTACGACCCGGCCACCCTGCGGGAGAACTTCTACGTGAACCCGACAGGGCGGTTCGTGATCGGCGGCCCGGTCGGCGACACCGGGCTCACCGGGCGGAAGATCATCGTGGACACCTACGGCGGGATGGGCCGTCACGGCGGCGGCGCCCTGTCGGGCAAGGACCCGTCGAAGGTGGACCGGTCAGCGGCCTACGCCGCCCGGCATGTGGCCAAGAACGTCGTGGCCGCTGGGCTGGCCGACCGGGCCGAGATCCAGGTCGCCTACGCGATCGGGATGGCCAGGCCGCTGTCGCTGCATATCGACACGTTCGGCACCGAGAAGATCTCGCGGCCGCGGATCCTGGAGCTCGTCCGGCAGAACTTCGACCTCCGGCCGGGCGCGCTGCGCGACAACCTCGACCTGCTCCGCCCGGTCTACCGGCCCACCGCCGCCTACGGCCACTTCGGCCGGGACGAGCCCGGCTTCACCTGGGAGCGCACCGACGTTGCCGGCCGCCTCCGCGACCAGGCTGGCCTGGCCCCCGACGTTGCCCATTTGTAACAATTACCAAAAACGGCCAAGACCGGAATATTACTGCTAAAAAGGGCAGTATGAAGCTGACATCGCGCGCCCCAGTCGCTTTAATCACCGCCGTTCTCGCAGCGAGCATCTCGCCCGTCGCCGCTGCTGCGGCCCCAGCACGACCAGCCGCCTCGGCAGCACGCGCTCAGACCACGCCGGCCGCGTGGAAGGCGGTGTCCGTTCCGTCATCGGTGACGTCACCGGCGCAACTGGCCGGTGTAGCGGCCACGAGCGCCTCGTCCGCCTGGGCCGTCGGTGCCGACGCGATGACCCCAGCTGGCACCGGCACGCCGCTGATCCTGCACTGGAACGGGACCAGCTGGTCGCCGGCCGCCCTGTCTGGCGTTTCCGGACCCGGTGGCCTCACGTCGGTGGCCGCGGCATCGCCGCGGGACGCGTGGGCAGTCGGCACCGACAGTTCGGGCGCCGTCGTCCTGCACTGGAACGGCAAGAAGTGGTACACGGTCAGCTTTCCCGACCAGGCGACGGCGATCGTGTCGAGCGTGGCCGTCGCGCCGGACGGCACCGCCTGGCTCGCGGGCGGGGTTCCGAACTCTTCGGGCGACTATCAGAGCCTGGTCGAGGAGTGGAATGGCAACGCCTGGCGTGTAGTGAACACCGGCCTTGACGGCGGGGCTCTCAGCCTCGTCCGCGTTGCGGCGTCAGGTGATGTGTTCGTCGCGGGCCCTGGCGTCACCAGCAACAACCTCGTTGCCTATGAGCACGGCGGGACCTGGACATCGCTGCCAGCGCCACCTCTCGACTCCGTCAACGACGTGCTCGCCGTGTCCGGCACCGACGTGTGGGCGGTCGGTCTCTTCCTCACCACGACGACCGGAAGTACCCCAGCCGAGATCTGCAACTGGAATGGGAGTACCTGGTCGACGGTGAGTGTTTTCTCGGCAGGCCAGGCCCTGTCGATCTCGCCCGATGCCTCCGGGCAGCCGCAGTGGGTCGGCCTCACGACCAACACCGACCCGGCCAGCACGCTGTACTCGTACTACGACGGCTCGTCATGGTCGAACGTGTCCGGCGCGACCGCCCTGACCGGCGCGTTCGAGGGATACACCGTGACCGCGCACATACCAGGCACCAATGCCACCTGGGCCGTCGGCGGCTCGGTCGGCCTTGACTCGGTCGGCAATCCGGTCCCGGCCAGCCCGATCATCGAGTACAACCCCTGAACGGAGCGCACATGAAACTCGCATTGCCTGGCTCGCTGACCTTAGCCGCGGCGGCGGCTGCCCTTCTCGCCAGCGTCTCGCCTGCAGCCGCGGCCGCGGCCGCGGCCTCGGCGCCCACCGCGGCCGCCACCCCGGCCGCGTGGCAGGCAGTTTCCGTTCCGTCATCGGTGACGTCGCCCGCCACCCTGGCCGACGTTTCGGCGGCCAGCGCGTCAAGCGCCTGGGCGGTCGGCGCCGACGCTGAGACCGCGCTCAAGACGGGCACGCCGCTGATCCTGCACTGGAACGGCAGCAAATGGGCCAAGGTAGCGCTGTCCGGCGTTCCGGGGCCCGGCTATCTCACCTCGGTGGCCGCCGCGTCGGCGTCGGACGCCTGGGCTGTCGGCACCGACAAGTCGGGAGCGGTCGTCCTGCACTGGAACGGCAGCAGGTGGAGCAAGGTCGCCTTCCCCGACAGTTCCACCGCCACGGTGTCGAGCGTGGCGGCCGGCCCGGGCGGCACCGCCTGGCTAGGCGGGTCGACCCCGTCCACCGGCACCAGCAGCAACATCCTGGTCGAGCAGTGGAACGGCAACAGCTGGCATGTGGTGAAAACCGGACTGGGCCAGGGATGGCTCAACAGCGTCCGGGTAGCCGCTTCCGGTGACGTCTACTTCGCCGGCAGCGACAGCAACGGTGGCATGGCCGGCTACTCCCACGACGGGTCGTGGACAGTCCTGCCGTCTGCGGATATAGAGACGTTCCAGATCAACGACGTGCTCGGGGTGTCGCACACCAACGTGTGGGCAGTCGGGCTCAACTTCAACAACGAGGTTGGCATCTACGCGCCCGTCGTCAACCACTGGAACGGGACCGCGTGGGCGACGGTCAACGCCCCTGCGAACGTGCTCAGCCAGGACCTGTCGATCTCAGCGGACAACTCCGGTCAGCCGCAGTGGATCGGGGCCGAAGCCGGCCTGGATCCGTCGACCACGCTGTACGCGTACTACAACGGCTCGTCCTGGTCGAACGTGAACGGCGCGACTGACGTGTCCGGCCTCTTCGACGCCAACACTGTGACCGCGCACATACCAGGAACCAACGCCACCTGGGCTGTCGGCGGCTCGGTCAGTAACAACACCACCATCGCGCCGGTCAGCCCGATCATCGAGTACAACCCGTGACCGCAGCCGCGGTTGGCGGCTAACGCTGCGCCGCGGCCAGGGCGTCACGCAGCCGGCGTGCCTGAACGGCAAGCTGGCTCGAGCCCTGGCCCGCGGCCAGCGCGGCCAGGCACGGGAGTGTGGCCGCCGGGCGGATCGCCTGGGCCGCTTCGACGCCCAGCGCGATCAGCTCGGCTGCCCGCTGCGGCGGCTGGCTCACCGCGGGTGGCAGGATCTGCGGCAGCATGGCCGCGACCAGCGGCCACACCGGAGCCAGCGCCCCGGCGCGGGCCACCTCCCGCAACCCGGGCAAGACCCGGGTCAGCGACACGGTCCCCCGGGCGACCAGGAACCCGAGCTGCCGCCCAAGCGCCTCGCCGTCGAGCTGGCCCCGCGCGGCCAGGATGACCAGCGCGTCGGCGGCCGCCGTCCGGTCACCTTGGTCACGGGCACCAAGCCCGTACGCCAGGGCCAGGTGCATGCCCGCCCCCACCGGCCCGTCGGCCCGGGCCAGCGCGGGCAGCACGCCGCCGCCGCCCCGGCCTTCCCCGACCCGCTTGAGCAGCAGCGGCACCATGTGGGCGGCGATCACGTCGCGGTGCGCGGGCAGCATCATCGGCCAGCACGACATCCAGCCGGCCGCATAGCCCCTCATCTGGTTGTCGTAGAACCGCGCGCCCTCCAGCCACAGCTCTGGCTCAGGCAGATCGCCGGCCAGCTCGCACGGATCGCCAGCTCGGCCCGGTTCCGGCGACGAAGACCGAACAGTGGCGAGGATGACGTCCTCGTCGGCGATCGTGACGCGGCGGCCGCCCTGGTGCTCCTGAACGGCCGCGGCCTGGGCAGCGGTCAGCCGGTTGACGATGACGCCCGGAGACTGGGGCAGCCTCATCAGCAGGGCGCTGCGCGGTGCCACGGTCACCTCCGGGTCGGCCGCGCCTGCGGTCAGCCGCCGGGCCAGCGCTGTTCCAGCGGGGGTACCAAGGCCAGCGGCCCGCGCCGCCGTCGCCGGGTCGGGGTCGCGGGGCAGGCGCAGCAGCGCTTGCCCCAGGTCGAGAGGCCACGGTTCCCAGCCCTCGGCCGCGGCGCGCTGCAGCCGGCTCAGCAGCTCGCCCGGCTCGATCAGCCCGGTCATCGTGCTCGGCGCTGACACCAGCAGCGGGCGCGGGGCGTAACACACGCCGACGGCGATCTCGTACATGCGGGCCATCAGCCCGGCATACGGTCCGGGCAGCCGGTCGCGGCCGCCGTACTCCGGGTAGGCGGGCAAGCGACCGTTCGCCGGCCCTTCCGGCGGGCAGACCGCAGCGCCAACGATCAGGTCGAGCGGGCCGTAGATGACCTGGTGTTCCTCGGCCCGAAGACGCGGCCGCCCCGGCTGGATCCAGCCGTACCGGGCCAGGACCGGCTGCAGCGCGGCCGCCAGCGCCGCTTGGCCGGCCGCGCCGCATGAGACGAGGCCGGCCAGCACGCGCTCCAGGCTGACCGGATCATGTCCGTCTGGGATCGCCGCGTAGAGCGCCGAGATCTCAGCGGCGAGTTCCTCGGCCGAGCCCACCGGCGGCGGCATCGCGGCGGCGGCCGGGGCGGCAAGCACGGGCACAGGCACGGGCACAAGCGCACTGGTCTCGCTGGCTGACTGGACCGGGCCCAGCGCCGCCGCGGCACGGGCGCGCAGGTCCGGAGGCAGCGCGGCCGCCGCGACCGCGAGCGCCGCTGTGGCCGCCGGGTCCAGCGCATCGCAGTGCTTCAGCACGACGGCCAGTGCCCGCGCCTGCAGGTCGGCCGCGTCGTGGCTGAACGCTGCCGCCGCCGCGAGTGTCAGCTCGGCTGCGCGCTCAGGATCCCGAACGGCTGCCTTGCCGAGCCAGTCGAGCTGTGACCGCACCAGCGTCTTCTCCGGGCGCAGCAGCACCGCCTCGCTGGCCTCCCGCAGGGCCGCCGGGTCGAGCTTGCCTGCCTCGTCAAGGCGGCGAAGCTGGCGCTGCGCCGCGGCCGCCACGGTGGAGTGCGCGGCCGGCAGCAGGGGCAGGTAATCCCGGACGTGCGCGGCCGTCTCGGCCAGGTCGAGGGCCAGCGCGTCGTGGACTGCGAGCAGCCCGCGCAGGGCACTGAGCCGCCCGCTGCGCTGCAGCCCGGCCAGGCAGCAGTCGATCAGCATCGCCCGGTCGACAAGACCCTCGGCCGCCAGCGAGGTCAGAGCGCTCGGCCAGTCGGTGTCCGGATGCCCCGAGAACAGCGCGGCGACTGCGTCGATCTCGAAGAACCGCGGCACCAGCGCGGCCAGGCGCGGGTCGCGGCGGATGTCCTCGGCGACTCGCTCTCCCTCCCACCAGCGGTCGTTGGCCCAGTGGGTCACGTAGCCCTCGGCCAGCGGAGGCTCGATACCTGTGACCGCGACCAGGCTGCTGACCAGTGACCACAGGCGGACGTCGCGGCCGTTGCGGGGCAGCCGGTCGGCGAGGCGGACGGTCAGGTCGGCCAGCCACGGCACCCCGCGATCGCGGAGGACTTCCATGATCACAGGCGTCGCGTCGGTGGGCCCGGTGGACCGGTCCCACGACGAAGCGTCGTTGCGGGCCAGCCATGGGGCCAGCGCGGAAGCGCCCGGCAGCACGGCTGCGCCGGCAACGGCGAGCACCTGGCGCTCGCGCCATCGCAGCGGATCGGCCCGCACCTGCCGCTCATACTGGCGCAGCGGCTCCACCAGCGCCCGCCGCTGCTCAGGCCCCAGGCCGGCCGCGGCCAAGGCCACCCCGGTCGCGTCGTGCCGACGGATGAGCTTCTCCAGCTCGGGCCAGTCGACCACGTGCCTCAGCCTCCCTCGCTCCGCTCGGCACAAATACTGCCATTCCGGGGCGCACGTTAAAGAGACATAAACAGAGCAGTCAGGAAGCGGCAATGGGACTAACTTCGGTGGCGGCACGTGAACGGCGGCGGTGCAGGCGCGGGTAACGGGCCCGGGCGCCCCGCGCCTGAACCCAGGAGGATCAATGAGCCTGCCCCGCTCGATGCGACGCCTATCAGCCGGACTGGCTGTCGTCCTGGGGACGTTAGCTCTTGGCGCCACGACAGTTCCGGCGGCCACCGCGGCCCGCGCCAGTGGCCCGGCCACGACCGACACCTCGCCGGTGAACCTGTCCACCAAGATCAACATGGCGGCAGGCGAGGCCGCGCATGGCGCCACAGTGGTCGAAGGGGATGCCCGCTTCGAGGTGCTCACGCCGGACGTCATACGCCTCGAGTACTCGCCTACTGGCCACTTCCTGAACCAGCCAACGTTCAATGTCCTGAACAGGGATTTCGCGGTACCGCGGTACACCACGAGCCAGCAGAATGGCTGGCTGGAGCTGCGCACCAGCGACGCGGTGCTGCGCTACCGGCTGGGCTCGGGGCCGTTCGGCCCAGGCAACACCCAGCTCACGCTGCTGCACCCGCTGCCGGGTGCGGCCGCGGCGGTTTCGCCGGCCTGGGGAAACGAGTGCACGTTCGGCCAGGTCTGCCAGTCCGGCGCGGCCACGCTGAGCGGCGGCGCGGCGCTCGCAGTGAACCACAGCAACTACCAGAGCCCGCCCGGCTTCATCGCCGACTACAACAGCACCCCGGGCGCGAGCGCGTCCTGGCAGCTGCTCGGGGCACCATCTGGCACCGCCGCGGTGACGATCCGTTACTCCAACAACATCGGCCTGCTCGGCGGCCCGGCGCCGCGCACGATGAGCCTGGTCGTCAACGGCACGTCCACCCAGGTCACCCTGCCGCCGACAGCGAGCTGGGACGACTGGGCCACGGTGACCCAGTCTGTGTCGCTGAAGGCGGGGACCAACACGGTAGCTGTCACCTGTGCCACTGGTGACAGCTGCAACGTCAACGTCGACGACATTGGTATCGCCGCGCCCAAGGCCACGCCGGCGCCGTTCCTTCCGGCCGGGCCGCTTGGCGGCTACCTCAGGTCGTTCGACTCCACCAACGGCACCTACAGCACCTCGCCCTCGTGCACCGGCGGCGAATCGGGCGACACCTGCCAGGCCAGCATCCCGGCGATGACCCCGGGCCTGCTGGACAAGTCCGGCTGGTACCTGCTGGACGACACTCAGTCGGCGGTGTGGACCTCCAGCGGATGGCTGGCGCCGCGCCCGGCTGGCGACGAGGAGGACGGCTACCTGTTCGGGTACGGCCAGAACTACGCCGCGGCGCTCACCGACCTGGCTAAGCTCACCGGCCCGGCCCCGCTGCTGCCCGAGAACGTGTTCGGCAACTGGCTGTCGCGCTACTACCCGTACACGACCGCCGACTACGAGGATCAGATCCTGCCGCAGTTCACGGCCAACGGGGTCAGCCTGGATGACCTGTCGGTGGACACCGACTGGAAGAGCCCGAACACCTGGGACGGCTGGGAGTGGAACCCGGCCCTGTTCCCTGACCCGTCGGCCTTCCTGGCCTGGGCCAAGGCCAACCACATCGACGTGACGCTTAACGTCCACTCCAGCGTGGCCACCAACGACCCGCAGTACGCCAGCGCCCAGGCCATCGCCGGCGGCGACCTCGCCCCCAGCACCTGTCTCGACGGGTCGTGCGCTGTCTTCGACTGGAGCAAGGTCGGCGACGCCGAGGCCAACTTCGCGCTGCAGCAGCCGCTGAAGACACAGGGCGTGGATTTCTGGTGGCTGGACTGGTGCTGCGACAACAGCAAGGTGTCCACACCTGGGGTAACCGCGGACGCCTGGATCAATCACCTGTACGCCCAGCAGATGATCGACGCCGGCGAGCGCGGGTTCGACCTGGCCCGCATCGGTGCCTCGCTGCAGGACTCCGTGGCCGGCTCCTCCCCGACCGGCCCGTGGGCGGACCACCGCTCGGTCATCGCGTTCACCGGCGACACCTGGAGCACGTGGAACACCCTGACCCAGGAGGCCCAGCTCGCACCGGACGAGGGCAGCGTCGGCGAGCCGTACCTCAGCGACGACATCGGCGGTTTCCTCGGCCCACCCGGCGGCGCCGCCAACGACCCTGACGACCTCTACCTGCGGTGGCTGCAGCTGGGCACGTTCCAGCCGATCATGCGCGAGCACTCGAATCTCGGCCAGAACGCCCGCCTGCCCTGGGAGTACGACGCCGCCACCCAAGCCGTCGGGGACCAGTTCCTGCAGCTTCGCGAGGAACTCGTGCCCTACCTGTACACGCTGTCGCAGCAGGCGTCGGCCACCGGGCTGCCGATGACCCAGGCGCTGTACCTGGACTATCCCGATCAGCCCAGCGCCTATAACGTCCCCGGCGAGTACCTGCTCGGCCCGGACATGCTCGTCGCCCCGGTGACCACCCCGGGCGCGGTGGCCACCACCACCGTATGGATCCCGCCGGGTACGTGGACCGACTGGTTCACGGGCGCGACGGTCACCGGCCCGAGCACCCAGACGCTGCAGGTGCCCGACGACCGCATGCCGGTCTTCGTCAAGGACGGCGGCATAGTCCCGTTGCAGCCCGCGACCGGCCACGCGGACACTGCCGGGTCGGCGCCGCTGACGCTGCGGGTCACCGACGGCGCCAGCGGCCAGTACAGCATGTACGACGACGCCGGCCAGGGCCTCGGCTATCAGCACCACCAGTTCACCCAAACCCCGATCAAATTCCAGAACGGGGGCAGCACCAGCTCGCTCGTGATCGGCCCAGCGCGCGGCTCCTATCCCGGCGAGCCGGCCAGCCGCACGTACACGGTCGACCTGGTCGACACGACCAAGCCCCAGGAGGTCAAGGTCAACGGCAAGGCGCTGGGCCCGTCCGGGTGGAGCTACGACAGCGCCACCCACACCCTGCAGGTGAAGCTGCCCGCCACAGCGACCAGCAAGGCGATCACCGTCACGGTGCTCGGCGCGACCTCGGTGACCGAAGCCGAGCCAGCCACCTGACCACCGAGCAGCCAGCTACGGCCGGGCGGCAGGGAGGGCGTCGCGCAGTCGGCGTGCCTGCACGATCAGCTGGCTTGAACCCCGTCGCGCGGCCAGTTCGTCCACGCACGGGAGCGCGGCCGTGGGCCGGACGACCTGGGCGACCTCGACACCGAGCGCGATCAGGTCACCGGCCCGCTGCGGCGGCTGGCTGACGGCCGGGGGGAGGATCAGCGGCAGCGCCGCCTCGACCAGCGGCCACACGGTCGTCTGTGCCCCGGCCCGCGCCAGCTCCCGCAGCCCCGGCACCACCCGGCCCAGCGGCAGGTGCTGCCAGGCGACCAGGAATCCGAGCTTCTTCCCGAACGCTTCGCCGTCAAGCTGGCCCCGCGCGGCCAGCGTGATCAGCCCGTCAGCGGCTGCCGCCCGGTCAGCCTGGTCGTGGGCGCCGAGCCCGTACCCGAGCGCCAGGTGCATCCCGGCGCCCACCGGCCCTTCGGCCGCGGCCAGCCCGGCCATGGCCACGCCGCCGCCCCGGCCATCGCGGACGGCCATGTGCAGGTACGGCACCAGGTACGCGGCGATCACGTCGCGGTTCGCTGGCAGCATCGTCGGCCAGCACGACAGCCAGCTTGTCTCGTAGCCCACCATGACTGCCGGGTGCCCAGATTGCAGCCATCGCTCCGGCTCAGCCAGCTCGCCGACGAGCTGGCACGGGTCGCTCGCGTCACCGGGACCGGCAGCGGGCAGGACGGTCGCCAGCATTATCTGCTCGCCCGTCTCGGTGACCGTGACGTGGTTGCGGGCGTCGAGCACCTCGGTGACCGTACCGAGCCCCTGGGCGATCATCGGGGAGTAGATCGTGCTTCGCCGCTGGAACGTGCGGTCGGCAGCGGTCACGTCCGGGTCGCTGATACCGGCGGACAACCGCCGGGCCAGAGCGGTTCCCGCCGGGGTGCCGAGAGCGGCCGCGCTCGCCGCTGTGGCCGGATCGGCGTCACGGGGCAGTCGCAGCAAGGCCTGCATCAGGTCAGCCGGCCACGGCTCCCAGCCCTCGTCAGCAGCACGGCGCAGCCGGCCCAGCAGTTCACCTGGGTCGATCAGCCCGGTGCTGGTGCTGGGTGTGGACAGCAGCAGCGGCCGAGGTGCCTCCCAGACTCCGACAGCGATCTCGTGCAGCCGCGCCTTCAGCGCGGCCTGGGGGCCAGGCAGCTCGCCCCGGCCCCAGTGCGCCCGGTATTTCGGGTCACTGCTCGCGGACCCATCCGCAGGGACAACGGCGGCACCGATGATCAGGTCCAGCTCACCCAGGAGCGCCAGATGCTGGCCGCTGTCCCGGTGTGGTGAGCCCGGTTCGAGCCACTCGTACCGGGCCAGGAGCGGCTGCAGCGCCGCCGCGAGCGCTGGCCGGCCGGCGTGGCTGAACGCGACCAGGCCGGCCAGCACCCGCTCCAGGCTGACCGGGTCGAGCCTGTCGGTCACCCCGGCATACAGCGCCCCCAGCTCGGCCGCGAGTTCCTCGGCCGAGCCGACCGGCGGCGGCATGCTGGCCGATGCCGGGGCGAAGAGCATCGGCGTCACAGTCTCATCGGCTGGCCGGACCGGGCCAAACGCCTTAGCGGCGCGGGCGCGCAGGTCGGGCGGCAGCGCCGCGGCCGCCGCTGCCAGCCCCGCCATCGCGTCGGCATCCAAGCCATCGAGCTGCCTGAGAACTACACGAAGCGACTGCGCCTGCAGGTCAGCGGCCTCCTGGCTGAACGCGGTCGCCGCCGCCAGGGCCAGCTCGCCAGCGCGGCCGGGGTCGCGGGCCGCCGCCTTGCTGAGCCAGTCGAGCTGTGACCGCACCAGTACCTTCTCCGGGCGCAGCAGCACCGACTCGCTGGCCTCCCGCAGCATGGCGTCCTCCAGCATGCCCGCCTCGTCGAGCCGGCGAAGCTGGCGCTGCGCCGCTCCGGCCACGGTGGAGTGCGCGGCCGGCAGCAGCGCCAGGTAGTCCCGTGCGTGCGCCGCGATCTCGGCCAGGTCGAGGGCCAGCCTGTCGTGGACCGCCAGCAGCCCGCGCAGCGCGCTGACCCGCCCGCTGCGCTGCAGCCCGGCCAGGCAAGAGCCGATGAGCACCGACCGCTCGACCAGCCCCTCGGCTGCCAGCCTGGTGAATGCCGCTGGCCACCCCGCGGCATCGACGTCCGGCTGATGGAAATCAGCCGCGACTTCGTCGATCTCGAACAGCCGTGGCACCAGAGCGGCCAGCCGCGGGTCGAGGCGGATCTTCCCGACGACGCCCGCGCCCCAGAAGTGATCGTTCGCCCAGCGCATGACGTAGCCGTCGGTCAGCGGCGGGTCAATCCCTGTCTCCCTTACCAGCGCGCTGACCAGCAGCCACAGGCCGCCACCATCGCGCCCGCGCGGCAGCCGTTCGGCCAGCAGCAGGGCCAGGTCAGGCAGCCACTGGACACCCCGATCACGCAGCACATCCACGACAGCGGACGCGGTCCGCTGCTGCCGCTCGCCCCGGTCGTCCCACCAGGCAGCGGTACGCGCTAACCACGGCGCCAGGGCTGGCGGCCCCGGTAGCACCGCGGCCCCGGCAACCGACAGCGGTGACTGCGGACCCCACACAAAGTCCCGCCGGAGCTGCCGTTCATATTCCTTCAGCGGGCCGGCCAGCGCCCGCCGCTGCTCGGCTCCGATCCCCCGAACCAGCGCGGCCACCCCGGCCACGTCACCCCGGTCGATCAGTTCCTTGAGCCGCGGCCAGTCGACCACGCGCGCGCCTCCCCGCCGTACCCGTTCCGCAACCCCTCCCTTATTGCCAGATTCTACGTAAACACCACCCGAGATCAGGCCGGGGCCGCCCGGACCGTCCAGGCAAGACTGCCCGCTTGGGGGAGCCGGCGGGCCAGGGCAGCGGCGACCTCGTGGCCGATCGCGTCGGCATCGCGTACGGGCAGGTCCGGATCAACCCAGCCCTCGATCTCCACCCGCAGCGTCCGCCCCGTCCACCGGGCCCTGGCGTGCGCGTGCACTACCCCCGGCACCGAACCCGCGGCAGCCTCGGCCGCAGTGATAACGCCCGGGTCGATACTGTCGGCCAGGCGGCGCATCACATCGGCGGTGACCTCGTAGCCGACGTGGCAGATCAACGCGGTGACCGCCAGCCCGGCCACGGGGTCACCCCAGCGCTGCCCCGCGGCAACAGCGATCAGCCCGGCCAGCGCCCCGGCGCTCGACAGTGCATCCAGCCACGAGTGCCTGGCATCGGCTACCAGCGTGGCCGAGCCGATCCGCCTGCCCACACGAAGCTTGTAACGAGCCACCACCTGGTTACCGACGATGCCGAGCACCGCGCCGGCGATGCCGACGCCGACATGCGCAGTGTGGCCGTGCTCAACCAGCTTGCGGACGCTCTCATATCCGGCGAACGCCGCGCTGGCCCAGATCACGACCGCGATCCCGACCCCGGCCAGGTCTTCGGCGCGCTCCAGGCCGTAGGGGTAGCGGTCGGTAGGCGGCTTGCGCGACAGCCGGAAACCGAGGAACACCACGACACTGGTCGAAACATCCGACAGGTTATGGATCGCGTCACCGAGCAGTCCGACCGATCCGGTTACCAGTGCCAGTACCAGCTCAACCAGGCCAGTTGCCGCCAGCCCAGCCGCGCTGACCCCGACTGCCCGGTTCGCCTGCCGCCGGTCACCAGCATCATCACGGACCGCTGGCAGCGGAAACGCCGCAGCCGGATCACGAAGCCCAGAGATCTTATGCACGCTGACAGGATCTGCGCCCGCCCCCGGGCAGGCAAATCCTGCCCAGGGCTACCGCCGTTCGCGTAAAGCCTCTTTTAGCCCGGAACGTTGCGGTCAGTTCTCCTGGGTGAGTCCGGTGCTCGTTCCGTTGGTGCTGGCGGATTGCAGCCTGGCGGCCCACCGCTGCTCGATGTGACCGAAGTGCCAGATCAAGATGGCGGCGGCCCAGGTGACGATGAACATGCCGACGATGACGAACCCGGCGGTGTTGATGTTGAAGTTGTACATGAAGCCCCAGAAGCCGCTGGTCTGGCTGACGCCATGGACCTCAAGGGGGACCAGGCTGAGGGTCTCGATACCGCCGATGAAGACGCAGATGGCCACGGACAGGCCGGTGATGGCCAGGTTGTAGAAGACTTTGCGGATGGGGTTGAAGAACGCCCAGCCGTAGGCGACGTTCATGAACAGGCCGTCGCTGGTGTCCATGAGGCTCATCCCGGCGGTGAACAGGATCGGCAGCGCGATGATGGCCTGCCAGGGAATGTGCTCGGCCGCCAGCAGGGCTGTGGAGGTCAGCAGCGCCACCTCGGTCGCGGTGTCGAACCCCATGCCGAAGACGACGCCGACGGGGTACATCTGCCATTCCTTGTCGATGGCGTTCATCCAGCGGCGGAAGAACCGGTAGAAGAAGCCGCGATTCTCCAGCTGGCGTTCCAGCTCAGCCTCGTCATACTCGCCGCGGCGCATGGACCGGAACACACGCACAATCCCGAGAAGGATGATCAGGTTGAGCAGGGCGATGAGGAAGAGGAATCCTGCGGACACGATCGTGCCGAAGGTCCCGCCGAAGGATTCCAGCGAGGAGTTGGAGTGGGTGACGGCGGGCAGCACGGTCTTCTCAGCGATGATGATGCCGACGCCAATGGCGATCACGATCGTGGAGTGGCCGAGGGAGAAGAAGTAGCCGAAGCCGAACGGCCGCGGCTCGCCAGTGTCCTGGCGCTGGTTCATCGCCTTGCGGGTGGTGTTGTCGATCGCGGAGATGTGGTCGGCGTCGAACGCGTGCCGCAGGCCGAGCGTGTAGGCGGTCACGCTCAGCCCGATGCCGAAGAACTTGTAGTGCGCGGGCAGCACGTAGGCGATGAACATCGCGAACCCGAGGGCGTGCAGCAGCAGGATCGAGCCGTACATCCCGATCACGCGGCGACGTTCGGGTGGGGTCATTGCGGCGAACGAGGAGCGTATCACCGTGCCGAGGCCGGGTTTTCTCGTGGCGGCAACAGCTGACATGGGGACACCCTCCGGTCGGCTCGGCCTGAATGCTGCCTGTTCGCACGCTAACCCGAGTTGCAAAAGAGTTGCAAGTACTTGTTATTCGCATCTGTTGCTGGCAATGGGCCGGGCTTAGCATCTGGTGGGTGGGCAGCCAAGCCCCGGCCGCGCTGCGATTGCCGGCAGCCGAGGTCATCCAGGGCGTTCTGACGGTGCTGCGCGACCACGGCTGCCGGATTACCCAGGCCCGGCTGCTGCTGCTGGCTGCTCTGGCCAGGCCTGGCCATCACAGCGCTGAGGAGATCGCGGCTGCTGTCCGCGAGCAAGCGCCAGCGGTGCACCTGACGACCATCTACCGCAACCTGGACGAGCTGGAGCGGCTGCACATCATCGACCGCACCTACATCAGCCATGGGCCGGCGACCTATCACCTGGCGTCGGCGGCGCATGGTCATCTGGCCTGTGAAGCCTGCGGTTCCATTGCTGAACTGCCCGGGGAGGCCTTCCGCGCGCTGAGCGATGCTGCCCTGTCGGCGCACGGGTTCGTGATCAGCCCGTCCCGGTTCGCGGTCCCTGGCCGGTGCGCAGCCTGCCAGCCGTCCCGTGACCGCGGCTAGCGAACAGCCGCGGCCACCCTAGGCAGGCCAGCGGCACACAGCTATAGTTGCGAATAATTCGCAATTGCAAATTGCTGGCAGAACATGCCGACAGCCCACTTGCCCGGAGGACCAGCTCATGGCCGTGTACACCCTTCCCGACCTGCCGTATGACTACGGGGCGCTGGAACCGGCGATGACCGGCGAGATCCTGGAGCTGCACCACGACAAGCACCACGCCGCCTACGTCAAGGGCGCCAACGACACGCTGGAGCAGCTCGCCGAAGCCGGGGAGTCCGCCAGCCCGGTCACCACGGTTGGTCTGGAGAAAACCCTGGCGTTCAACCTGTCTGGCCACGTGCTGCACTCGATTTTCTGGCAGAACCTCTCCCCCGACGGCGGGGACCGGCCAGACGGCGATCTCGCCTCCGCGATCACCGAGCACTTCGGCTCGTTCGAAGCGTTCAGCAAGCGGCTGTCGACCGCGACCGCCGGAGTCCAGGGGTCAGGGTGGGGTGTGCTGGGCTATGAACCGCTGTCCGGTCGCCTGATTATCGAGCAGCTCTACGATCACCACGGCAACGTCGGCGTCGGCTCCACACCGCTGCTGGTCTTCGACGCCTGGGAGCACGCCTATTACCTGCAGTACCGCAATGTCCGCCCCGACTACGTCGCCCGGCTGTGGGATCTGGTGAACTGGGCCGACGTCGCCCGCAGATTCCAGCAGGCCCGTGCGGGATCTCCGGCGCTGCCCGCAGGCTGATGGACAGCCGCGCCGCGTCGTTCCTGGCCGCAGCGCAGACCGCTCAGGCCGGCGCCGGAATCATCGCCGCGCGTCATCGCGGCGACCTGGCCAGCGCTGATGCCCTGCTCGACGGCCTCGACGACCGCGCCAAGGCCGCCGGGTTCCTGTTCCTGGCCGACATCGCCGTGACCCTGCTGGCCGCAGCGGAGGACCGGCCCGTCGATCAGGTCGCCGCCGACCTCAGCCTCCAGATCGCCGCTCACGCAGCCGCCGGCCCGCAATGAGGAGCGGCGCGGCGGGTGCGGTCCGCCTGGCCAGCGGCGGGGACATTCCCGAGCTGGTGCGCTTGCGAGCCCTGCTGTTCACCGGCCTTGCCGCCACCTGGGGCCCGGCACCCGCTGGTGATGCCTGGCGGGACACCTGTGCCGACACCCTGGCCCAGCGGCTGGGCGACGACGGGACCTGCATTGTGGTCATCGACTCAGCCACCGGCCTTGCCTGCTGCGGCATGGGCATCATCGACCAGCGCCTTCCAGGCCCGTTTAACCCGGCCGGGCAGATCGGCCACATCTTCGGCATCGTCACCGACCCGGCACACCGCCGCCGCGGTCACGCCACAGCAGTGATGCGCGCGCTGCTCAGCTGGTTCGACACCCACGGCGTCGCCCGGGTGGACCTTAACGCCAGCCCCGACGGCCAGCAGCTGTACCGAAGCCTCGGCTTCACCGACCACCCCGACCCCACCCTCTGCCGGACCCGATGACTCTGATGAGGAGCATGGGCGAGGCACGGGCGGTACAGCGACGCGCGCCCGTGCCTCGAAAAACCGTATTCTGGGTGGTGAGCCGACCGAGTTAGCCGAAGGGATACCACTCATGGCACCCCCGGGTGAGGGCCAGCGGCGTATTGGCGAGAACGTGCGTGCAGCCCGCCGGTCGCGTGGAGTCAGCCTCGAAGCACTCGCCGGGCTCACTGGCCGGTCCAAGGGCTGGCTGAGCAAAGTGGAAAACGGGCACGCCCGGCTGGAACGCCGCCAGGACATCGCAGCAATCGCTGAGGCGCTGGCGGTGTCAGCGGACAGCCTGCTGGGCGAACCCGCGCCCGAGATCCGCGCGAACGGCCAGATGTACAACGTCGCGCCGTTGCAGCGAACTTTGCTGGACGCATCACCAGATGACCCACCGGATATCGCGGCACGGCCGCTTGATGTCTTGGGCGAGGAAGTCGCACAGGCAGACACGGCGCTTCGCGCGGCTGACCACGCTACGGCTATACGGATTCTCGGCGGCACCATCGGTGAGCTCTGCGTGCATGCTGCCACTGGCGACACACCTGATCGCCGGACTGCACTGCAGCTCCTTATCCAGGCGTACGGATCAGATGGCACCTGTGTGCTGCGGCAGATCGGCGAGATCAATCTGGCCTGGATCGCGGGTGAGCGCGCTCGCCAGGCCGCCGAACTTCTCGATGACGTGGTGTGGAAGGCTGCCGCAGCGTTCGGCCGGGCGCACGCTCGAAGCTCGGCTAACAAACCTAAGGGGCTGATGATCACTCCCCGGATCGCTGACGAGGTTGAACCCAGCATCGGTGATGACCGGTTCGCGCATGAGACGTACGGCATGCTGCGGCTGTCAGCAGCCTTGGCCTGCGCGGTCCAGAACGATCATCGCGGTGCTGCCGAGCAGGCAGCCGAAGCCGCCACGCTGGCCGACCGTGACGGGGAACGCCGCGGGGCATGGGAATTGTTCGGTCCCGCCAACGTTGGCGTGTGGCGTACTTCCCTGGCCGTCGAAGCCGGCGAAGCCGGGAAAGCACTCAGCTACGCCGATCAGGTCGAGCCCCGGAACCTGTCCTCGCATAACCGGCGGGCTGGCCTCCGGCTGGAAAAGGCCCGCGCCTATGCGATGCTCGGCAAGGACTCGCTGGCAGTGCAGGAGATGCGCCACGCCGAGCAGTTGTCCGCCGCCCAGACTCACAGCAATCCCTTCATCCGTGAGCTGGTCCAGGACATGCTGACTCGCGCTCGCCGTGAGGCTGGCGGGAGGGACCTGCGCGGCCTGGCCTGGCGGATGAACCTGATCTGACAAGGTTTCTGAGCGGAAACAACCTCTTTCGGCCGCTGACTACCTTTCTGGGCATGAATGCTGCCCATCCCGAGGGCGCCGCTGTTGACGCTCCTTTTAACCCGCTTGTGGTACACCCGGCCCGCGTCTACTCAGTGTGGACCGGCGGGAAGGACCACTATCCAGCCGACCGCAAGGCCGCGCACGAGGCCGCTGCCTGCCGCCCCGAGGTCGTCGGCCAGTTCTTAGACATGGCCGCCGACATGTACGCCGGGCTGGTCATGACCGGCAGGCAAGGACACCGGCGATGACCAATCCAGACGTCACTCCTGACCCGCTGCCCGCTTTGCAGCGTGACTTCCCCGCCTTCGACATCTGGCGCGAGACCACGCTCACAGGCGTCCGCTACATCGCCCGCAGCCGGCACCTGAGCCAGAACCCGCACACCCTCATCACCCGAGACCCCGCCGAACTGCGCGCCGTCCTGACTGCCGCCACCATCCCCGCCCAGCAATCCGGGAGTACCCGATGACACCAACGCCCCGCGACCAGCCCGTCGCCGTCGCCCTCGCCCTTATCGACCATCGGTGGCCACCGGCGCCGACGGTGGCCACCATCGCCGACGAGCAAGCCCTGACCCGGTTAGAAGACGACCCCCGTTACCTCATCGGACGGCTGCAGCAAGCCATCAACATGCTCATGGCCCCGGAGCTGGCACCGGCCGACCCGCTGACCGCGCTGCTGTCGCAAGCCATCAGCGACGC
>Ga0335074_10000621_pt1 | contig 49622 bp, 51 predicted proteins | sample Lox_Sample_23_FD_206715 | JGI IMG/M metagenome (GOLD analysis project Ga0335074, IMG submission 206715) | Soil microbial communities from Loxahatchee National Wildlife Refuge, Florida, United States - Lox_Sample_2.3 | ecosystem: Environmental > Terrestrial > Soil > Wetlands | place: USA...
CACTCGGCAGCGCATGTGCGCCAGCAGCTTGGCCATGGTGATGATGTCGCGCACGTGCGGAATGTTATTCAAGCGCACGGGCTCAGGCGTCAGCAGCGCGGCGGCCATGGCCGGCAGCGCCGCGTTTTTCGCGCCGCTGATGCGCACTTCGCCGTTGAGTGTTCGTCCGCCGTGAATTTTGAATTGGTCCATCTGCTATCCCCGGTTTTTGTGCTGAGTTTTGCTGTTCGCCGCCAGTTCGATGGCACGCCGGACATTACCGCCAGTCTGCTCCAGCAAACGCCGAGCATCGCCAGCTCTCGCGTTGGTCTCGAGCATCACAATCGCTGCGGGCAAATCGTGTCCGGCCTGACGCAGAGCGTGTTCCGCCGCAGACGCGCCGGCGCCTGAAATCTCCTGCAATATCTGCGCCCCGCGCCGCCGCAACTTGCCGTTCGTCAGCGCCATGTGGATCATCCAGTTGTCGTAGACCCTGCCGATGCGCACCATGGAAGCTGTAGACAGCATGTTCAGGACCATTTTCTGCGCTGTGCCGGCTTTCAGGCGCGTCGAGCCGGAAACCGCTTCCGGGCCGGTGTCCGGCACGATCTTGATTTGTGCAACGTGCGTAATCGGCGATCCCGGATTGGAGGTGACGCAGATAGTTGTCGCGCCGCGCTCGCGCGCAAATCGCAGCGCGCCCAGAATAAAGGGCGTCGTGCCGCTCGCCGAGACGCCGACGACCACATCGTGACGCGATAATTTCATGCGCCTCAAATCACGCGCGCCGTTCTCCACGGAATCCTCCGCGTCCTCGGACGCGAACCGCATCGCCCTTTCGCCGCCTGCAATGATCGCCTGCACCATCTTATGCGGAGTGCCGAACGTCGGCGGGCATTCCGCGGCATCGAGCACAGCTTGCCGGCCGCTGGTTCCCGCGCCCACGTAGATCAATCTGCCGCCGCGGCGATATGCGTTCACGATCGCATCAATGGCTTTCGCGATTTTCGGAAGCTCGCGCCGGACCGCCCGCGCCACACGTGCGTCTTCGCCATTCAAAACGCGCAGAATTTCGAGCGTGCTTTTGCGGTCGAGTCCACGCGAACGGGGATTGCGCTGTTCCGTTTTCGCTGATTTCAAAGGAGGCCCCGGCCACCTTCAGAGATTATATCGGTAAAGCTTCCAAAACCATGACCAGCCGCGCCGCCCGCCGGAAGTTGTGCTGGGGAAGTCATCCGGTTTTGACCTGCGAGCTCGCCAGTCCGAAACCTTCGATGATCGAGTCATGCAGCGCCGGACGCACCTGGCGGATCTTATCGTTGGTGCGCGTGGGATGAACGCGATTCGTGAGCAGCAAGACGAAAAGCTCGCGCTCGGGATCGATCCACAGCGACGTTCCGGTGAAACCCGTGTGCCCGTAAGTGTTTTTCGAGAGATAGCGGCCGGAAGACGAGGGAATGACCGGCACGTCCCATCCCAGCGCGTGAGCCGAATTACCGATTTCCTGGCGCGCGGTAAACTGCTCGATTGTTGCACGCGCGAGCAATCGGTGATGGGCGTAGATGCCGCCGTTCAGCATCATCTGCGCGAACGCGGCCACGTCGGTTGCGGTCGAGAAAAGTCCCGCATGGCCGGCGACGCCGCCCATGGCCCAGGCGTTCTCGTCATGCACTTCGCCGCGCAGCAATCGTTTGCGATAGCTGGAGTCTTTCTCCGTTGGCGCGATGCGCGCTCGCAACCCATTTGTTGGATTGAAATGCGAGTTGGACATTCCTAGCGGGACGAAGATGCGTTTTTCAGCAAAAGCATCCAGCGATTCGCCCGTTAATGTCTCGACGATTCTGCCAAGCAAAATGAACCCGAGATCGGAATATTCAAATTGCGCGCCGGGCTCACGAACCAGCGGCTCGGCGATCAACCGTGTGAGCACCTGTTGTTTTGTCTTCGCTTGCTTGTAAAAATCGCGGTGCGCGGCGAGACCGGCGGTATGCAGCAGCAGCATCCGCACGGTGATGCGAGTGCGCCATTGGGGATCGGGATCCAATTGCGCGGCGCAGCTGAATTCCGGCAAATAGCGCTCAATGGGCGCGTCCAGATCGATTTGCTTGTGCTCGGCGAGCATCATCACCGCCGTTGTGGTGACGATCGGCTTGGTCAGCGATGCAATATCGTAAATCGTGTCTGGCGCTACGCGTGGCGATTTCGCTTCGTACGTGAGCTTGCCGAATGCGCGCACCGCCAGCTGGCTTTTCCATCGGACGGCCAGCACGCCGCCGGGGAACGCGCCGTGCTTAGCGGCGCGGTCGAGCAATTCATGCGCGGGCATCAGGCGTTCCGAAAGCTCGCGCGAAGCCGGCTGCAACGTCATCGGATCTGCGGCGACACTCAAACCGGCGCCGCGCTCAACGACTCCCGGAACTGCGACCGGAATCTTTCCGCAGGTTGGAATCTGGCCGAATAACGCCCGCGCCACGGCTGTCTGGGCCACGCTATTCGCAGAAAACGCGGCAATCCACGTCTTCGCATTTGGGAATTTCTCGATCAGGTAAGGACTGCCAAACGCCGCCACGATCGGCGGTTTCCCTGCGGCGAGCAGATCATTTACAAATTCACGCTGATCGTCCGGAAACCCCACGTGGCCCTTGCGATCCGCCACGCGCACAAACAGTGCAGCGATGGCCACATCATAGGAATCCGGCGGCGGCAGCTTGAGCATGTTAACGCTGAAAAAATGAGTGTCCGCGCGGAGCACCGTGAGCGCGTCGACCCGCGCCTGAATTTCAGGAGCGAGCGTCTCGGCAGGGCAAGAATCGCGGTCGCCGGAAAGAGCGACGAGCAGCACGCGCAGTGGGCGAGTCGGGTCAATCGGCAGAAGTTTCCGCTCATCGCGCAGCAGCGTGATCCCGCGGTCGGCTATCTCTTGCGCTTCGGCTGCAAATTCCGGCCTGGCGAATCGCTCATTCAATCGCTCTACCTCGACGAAGCGTTTTTCATCGAGCCCGAGCCGCGCCTTGGCCGCTAGAATGCGCCGCATCGATGCATCGATTCTCTCCACGGAAATGCGCCCCGATTGCACCGCCTCTTCCATGCTCGCAAGCGCGGCGCTCGGTACCGGCGGCATCAGCACCACGTCGGCTCCCGCTTCCACGGCGCGCACCGCAGCCTCGCCCGGCGGAAATAGGGAAGTGACGCCGCCCATCTCCATCGCGTCAGTGATGATCAGACCGTCAAATTGCATTTCCTCGCGCAGCATCCCGGTCAAAACCTTGCGCGAGAGCGTCGCCGGCACATTCGGCTCCGGCTCAAGAGGCGGAACAGCCAAATGCCCCGGCATAACTGAACTGACGCCTGCGGCAATCGCGGCGCGAAACGGGGCCAGTTCGTTGCGCTCCAACCGCGCGCGAGTTCCTGGAACTGTCGCAAGCGCGAGATGTGAGTCGATATTCACGTCGCCATGGCCGGGGAAATGTTTGGCGGTGGCCAGCGCGCCATTTTGTTCGACCCCGCGAATGTATTCCGCCACATACTTCGCCACCGTCCGAGGATCTTCGCCGAAGGAGCGGACGTTGATGATCGGATTGTCCGGATTACTGTTCAGGTCAGCCACGGGCGCGAAAACCCAATGCACGCCGGCGGCACGCGCCTCCAGCGCTGTGATTTTGCCGGCTTCGTATGCGAACTTCGTGTCGCCCGCGGCGGCAATAGCCATCGGAGCGGGAAGGGGAGTCCCCTCATCCAGACGCATGCGCGTGCCGTACTCGAAATCCGCGGCGATCAGCAGAGGAATCTTCGCTCGCCGCTGCAGTTCGTTTACGATTACCGCCGTCGGATAAACTTGGCTGCGCTGAATGCCATTGGCTGTGCGCCGCGCCTCCAAGATCAAGCCTCCGACGCCAAGATTCTCGACGTTGCGCAGGGCAGCTTCATATTCGGCGCTGTCGGCGGATTCAAAACCACCGAAGAACGTCGTCATAAACATCTGCGCGATTTTCTGGCGCAGAGTCAGTTTGCCGAGCGTCCGCTCGACCCAAGAATTTGCAGCTCGCGAGCTCCGGAGCCGGCGCCGGGTGTTCTTTGGCGTACGCTCAGCGGATTTCATGAGCAGGATTGCAACGGGCAAGCGCACGATCGCCAGCAGCACCGGGAATTTTTCTTCGCGATTGCATTTCGCAGCAGTATAGAGCACGCGGCAGGCCCTCGGCACGCAATCCAGCGCATCTGTGTCGTTCCTGCTGCGGATTACCTGCGACGCTCGTCGCGTCGCCTTATAACTATATGAAACAGCAAGGGATATCTAAGCAGCGAACTTTTTGGCGATGGACATTATCGAGCATCCGCGCGGGTGTAATATAGCCTGCGGGAACTAAGGGGAAGGAGTTCCAGCGCCGCTCGCATTTGGCACGATTCCGACGGACTCATAACCAGCGCAACACTCTGATCGGCTATCGCCTGCCCCCAGCACAGGCGCTAGTTTCAGTTTCAAAACTCGGCGCGATCCTTTGATCCGATGTATCAGCACGAATTGTGGGTTCCCGAAAAATCTCCCGTCGCATCAAGGAGCCTATGCCTCAGAAAATTTCAGCATCGGACGCCAACTTTTATCTTGGATTCGACGGCGGGGGCACGAAGACCGAGTGCGTCCTTGCGGACGCGGACGGCAGCGTGCTGGCTCGCGCGTTCACCGGCCCTTCGAATCCGTTGCGCGCCGGGTATATGCGCGCGTGGTTCGCGTTGAGCGAGGCCGCCGATTGCGTCCTGGGCCGCCAGAAACTGCATGCGGCCCACATCGGCGGAATTAGCGCTGGGCTCGGAGGCGCCGGTCGTTCGGGAGTTACGCGTCGCGCCACTGCCTTTTTTGAGGGTGGATTTCCCAATGCGCGCGTCCGCGTGACCACCGATCTCGATATCGCCCACGAAGCGGCGTTTGGCAAGGGAGAAGGAATTCTTCTGATTGCGGGCACCGGCTCGGCTGCATTGGGACGAGACTCTGCCGGACACCAGGTTCGCGCAGGCGGCCAGGGCCCGTGGTATAGCGACGAAGGCAGTGCTTTCGACATCGGCCGGCGCGCGTTTGAAGCGGTAGTTCGTGCGGACGAGGGCCGCGGATCCGCGACCGAGCTATCAAAACACATTTTCGAATTCCACCAATCGACGGGCTGGGGTCTGATTCGCGACTCGATTGCCAAGAACCCGGACGATATCTTCCCAAAGACTTTTCCGCTGGTGGCGCAGCTTGCAGATAAGAACGATGCGGTGTCGCGCCAGATTCTGTCGGATGCGGCTGCATCTCTTGCTGGACTCGCGGCGGCCGCGGCGAATCAGCTTGGCTGGCACGATCGCGAAGCGCCGATCGCCAAAGTCGGCGGCCTTTACGGCCACTCGAAATTCTTCGATGCGGCCATCGACGCCGAATTGAAGAAGGCGCTGCCGCGAGCGCATTTCGTGCCGGTGGAGATTTCGCCGGCGGAGGCCGCGGTTCGCATGGCCATCCAAACGGCCCGCGCAAAGGGAAATGCCGCCTGAGGCGGAAGTTGATATTGAATACGCGAGGTCTGCGCCGGGCGATGCGCTGAAGGCTCTGGTGCACGATGCCCGCGAGGAAATTATTCTCGCGCTACTCGAAAATCCAAACCTCGAAGAGCCGCATGTCAGAGCGCTTCTCGACCGCCTTGATCTCTCCGTCCAAGCTCTGAGCACGATCGCCCAAAAAGACGCTTGGAGCGCACATGAGAGCGTCCGCCTGGCGCTCGCGCGGCATCCGCGCACTCCTAAGCGCCTCGCGCTGGCGATGGCTCGGCGGCTTTTTCTTTTTGACCTCGCGCGACTGAGCTTGCTGCCGTCGGCCCCGGCCGATATTCGCCGCGCCGCGGAAGAGATGATTCTGACGCGCGTGCCGCATTTGCCCGTTGGCGAAAAACTGACGTTGGCGCGGCGCGGTCCTTCCCGGGTGGCGGGTGCGCTGCTTGCGGAGGGACATCCGCAGGCCATCAAACTGGCGCTCGACAATGCGCATCTGACGGAAAGCCAGGTGCTCAAGGTGCTGGCGAGAGCGGGACTGCCCGAGCGCTCCGTCACAGCAATCGCGCAGCATCGGAAGTGGTCGCAGATGTACAACGTGCGCGTGGCGCTGGTGCGGAATCCTTCGACTCCGGTACCGGCACTGATAACTTTCCTGCCCGACCTTACGCTGCGTGACTTGCGCGACCTCGCCGGACTCGAAACTTTGCCGCCGCATGTGCGAAGATACATCGACAAGGAATTGCAGCGGCGTCCGGAAGGCGCCGGGAAGCGCGCGCAATCGTGACATTCCGGGGCGCGACGGAACATGCGGGAATGCGGTCTGTTTTTCGTGAGGGCACGAATTCAGCCTTTCCGCAGAGTGACGCCGCATCAACGCGGCTTCAGCCGCTGAGCTCCCGACTTTGCCCATGTCACACGGGCTCTCGATCTTTGGCGCGAATCGGCGGAGATAACGAATGGCCAATAAATCGAAGCAACTAGGATGGATCATCGGGCTGGGCGCCGCGCTGTTTATTGGCATCCTGGCGTACTCCTCGTTTCAGGCGACCCGCGATCAATACGAAGTGTGCATGAGTTTCAACGGCAACTCGCATTGCGCTTCCGCGTCCGGCACGAATTATCAGCAGGCCGTGCGCAGCGCCCAGGAAATCGATTGCGAACTGCTGGCCAACGGCCGCGATCAGAACATGGTCTGCCTCGACCAGCAACCCACCAGCATCCGTCAGGAAAAGCAGTAGTCTGATCTTTTGATCCGATCTTTGCCAAAAGATTCGCTGGCGCATCGAACCGTTTCGCCCGCCGCGGTGTCTAATATTTGTGGCGTTCGGCCGCCGGCACGAGGCGGCTTCCAGCGCAGCCCGGCCCTGATCGGCGTCCGGTGGGAGGCAAAGCACACGTGCATATGACCCGATGCCTGAATTGCGGGTCTGAGCGGGACGGCGACGTGTGCGACTATTGCGGGCTGAACTCGGTCGCCGCGGAATTCTCACTGCGCAAAACCCTGCTGAACCGCACCGCCATTTTTTTGCTGGGCGCGATTCTGTTTGTCACCGCCAGCGGCGTCTATCCGGCGCTCGATCTGGATCAGATGCTGATTTTCGGCGGGCTCGTTTTTTTCGCGGTTCTCGGGCTGGCCATCGTTGTGGAGCGCCGAGCGGTGCGCCACACCGAAACCGAGGCGTTGAAGCGCATCTACTACGGACTCATCCCGGTTCCCTGGATTCTAGGCGCGCTGCTGATGGCCAACGGGGCGCTGGACACTTCGCGGCCGAACGTGGAGCAAACGCGCGTGGTGGGCAAATTTTCGATGCCGGGCCCGGTGCCGACCCGGACGCTCATCGTGCGGTCGTGGCGCGAAGGGAACCGCTTCGAACACCTCGCCGTCTCGCGCCAGGATTTCGACGCCTTCAATCCCGGCGACCCAATTGAAGTGGAAGTGAAGGACGGCCTCGCCGATATACCCTGGGTTGAGGGCGTCACTCACCGCTAGCCGCGTTCCGCCTCGCGCGAGATTGATTGTCATCCCCAGCAAGGCCGCGTCCGGCCGACAAAGGATCTGCTGTCGATCTCTCCTGCACGCACCGCCGAATTTCAGTCCGGCGTCTTTACTCTTTCCGCTGATTGCGCCCCTCGCCCATCGTAAACATACCCGCACAAAGCTCTTGACAGATGCTCCGATTTACTGTACTTTCTGTAAGGACAGAAATAACAATAAACCCTATGAAAACTATCACGCCGGTCGCGCAAAAATTCATCCTTCACTGGGGCGAAATGGGCACTCGCTGGGGCATTAACCGCACCGTCGCCCAGGTCGACGCCCTGCTCTTCATCTCGCCAAAACCCCTGGACGCGGAAGAAATCTCCGAAGCGCTTTCCGTCGCGCGATCCAACGTCAGCAACTCTCTCCGCGAACTGCAAGGCTGGGGCATCGTTCGCGTGGTGCATGTCCTCGGCGACCGCCGCGACCACTTTGAGTCCGTAAAGGACGTTTGGGAGATCTTCCGCATCGTCGCCGAGGAACGCAAACGCCGCGAAATCGATCCCACCGTGCGAGTGCTGCGCGAGTGCGTTGACGAGCTGCGGTCGGAGGGCCAGCACGACAAATTTACGCGCGAGCGGCTCGAAAGCATGCTGGACTTCCTGACCGTCACATCGAGCCTTTTCGAAGAGGTAATGCGCATGCCCACCGGCGCTTTGAAGGGAATTGCCAAGCTCCGAGGCAAGCTTTCAGCGTTGCTCGGGTCGAGTCGACGCACGCAGGGCGAGACGTCGTAATTCGTCCAAGTCTTGAGCCCTGCACGGAAGGAGTCGCCAATGAACGTGTTGACCGTGGCTTTGTGGGCAGCCGGAACCGTCGAGTTGGCAATAGCCCTTGCCAATATCGTACTTCCACGCAAACTCAAGTATCGCGAGAACCTCGCGCGCGTGACTCCGATGATCCGCCAAGTCTTTGTCGTGCATTCCGCATACATTGTGGGCATCGTTCTGCTATTTGCATTGATTACTTTCAAGTTCACCAACGAGCTTGCCAGTGGGCGAGGCCTGGGCCGATTTCTGGCAGTGGCGATGGCGGCGTTCTGGTTCTGTCGAGTGCCGTTGCAGCTTTTCTACTATGACCGCGCCGTGCGCCGCGACAATCGAGCCGGCGATGCCGCCATCACACTGGCTCTTCTGTTTCTCGCTGCAACTTACACCGCGGCAGCGCTCGTATAGCCCACTCTTGATTCGACCGCCCGGTTTGCTGCACGTGTAAGCGCACGTAAATGTGGAGGTCCAGCCATGAAAACCGAGTCATTCGCTGATATGAGCGTGGCGCATGGCAACGTCGCGCGGCGTCGGCGTTGCCATGCTGCGCAAGCCAAAACTTCCCGACAACATTGGATTGGCTGGCTGCTGCTCGCCGTCCTTGCGGCAGCGTGTCTCGCGATTCGCGCCGCCTTGATTCCGTGGGTATTCATGTGGGCAATGGCAGTCTCAATCTTCGCGGGATTCAAGTGGCAGACGTGGTGGGAGCAACGGTGCACGGCGCCCAAGGCGAGTTGGAAACGGAGTGCGGCGTACTTACTGCTTTGGCCCGGTATGGAGGCCGAACAGTTTTTGGATCGCACATCGCCGCAGCCGGAGATTTGGGCGCGTGAGTGGCTGTCGGCTGCGCTCAAAACGATCGCCGGTACGGCACTGATCCTCGCCAGCAAGAGTGCGCTCCTCGCCAGCAGGCCGCTGGTCGCGAGCTGGGTCGGCATGGCCGGAATGGTGATGATTCTTCACTTTGGAACCTTTTCTTTGCTGGCGCTCGCGTGGAAACGTGCCGGCATTCGCGCCGAGGCAATCATGCGGCGGCCGCTCACCTCGCAATCGCTCGGCGAGTTCTGGGGCAAGCGCTGGAATCTGGGTTTTCGCAAACTGTCGCACGATCTGGTGTTTCGTCCCCTGCAGAGGCGATATGGCGTCGTTGCCGGTAACCTCGGCGCCTTCCTCGCGTCGGGGCTGCTTCATGAACTAGTGATCTCCGTTCCGGCGCGGGCGGGGTACGGATTGCCGACTGTCTATTTTCTGATTCAGGGCGCCGGAGTGCTTGTGGAGCGTTCGCCGTTGGGCCAGCGGCTTCGGCTATGTGGCGGCACACCCGGGGGCATCTGGACAGTGCTAATCGTCGCCGGGCCATCGCCACTTCTGTTTCACCCCTGGTTTGTGCTCCGCGTCGTACTGCCGTTCCTGCGCGCAATCTGAGGATTGAAGGGAGCACGAGACCATGCCGCGAAATTTCGATCAGTGGCTCAGTTTGGCGCTATGGCTTGCAGGCGCGGGACACTTTGTGGTCCTGATTGCCAGCTTTCAAGTGCCGTACCGGCTGAAATGGAAGCAAGATCTCAGCAAGCTGACCCCATTCAACCGAAAGCTGATGTGGGTCCACGGCGGATTCGCCGTTTATACGATCATCTCGTTCGGCGCCCTCACTCTGTTTTTGCATGACGAGATGTTGCATGGCCAGCGCGCCGGACCGGCCCTTTGCGGGTTCATCGGTATCTATTGGCTGTTGCGCGTTATCGTCGACTTCACCTACTACGATCACTCCGACTGGCCGCAGGGGAAAACCTTCATCGCCGGACATGTGCTTCTGACTTCGCTGTTCGTGTTTCTCTCCGCGACATACCTCGGCATATCGGCCATGTATGTGCTTGGATAGAAACCGTTCTTCGGCAACCGCTCGCGGCCCAGGTCGGAATTGTGAATTTCGGGTGCTCTGCGATGTATGCGCGAGCGTCGGATCGAAATGGGCTGCACTGGAGTGCAGCGGTCGCGGGAGAGGGAGCTTCGATTCCGCTATGGCTTACTCACGGGCAACAAAATCCGCGGAAGGCGGCGCATCGGTGGCCGCTCACGCTAAGATGGTCGCGTCCGAACAACTTCGGAAATGTTCGGGCGCCTCAAAACAATACGGTAAGGACCTTCCAGCGAAAAATGAAGAGCGCGATATCAACCGCGTCGCAGAGTGAGCCGCGCTGGCCGGTGGCGGTCGCGTTGGTTGCCGCGGGCTGCATGTATTTAGGACTGCCGGAAGATCTTTCGGTGGGACCGCGGTGGCTGCTGCTCTCGATCATTTTGGTGCTGCTGGCGCCGCTGGTGATCACGCATCGCACCGGCCGCTACCGCCTCAATCACATCTTGGCGCTGCTTGCCGATGGGATCCTGACGGTTTTTCTGATCGGGTCGCTGACATTCTTAGTGCAGGGGCTGCCATCTCATCGGGAGTCGCCGCGCGCGCTGCTGCAATCCGCGGCGGGACTGTGGCTCACCAACATTTTGGTGTTCGCGCTGTGGTATTGGCGGCTGGACGCCGGCGGGCCGCACGTGCGAGAAAATGCGACCGGGCCGATTCAGAGCGCGTTCTTGTTTCCACAGATGACGCGTCCGGACGTGGATGGGGATGTCAAGTCCTGGTCTCCGCATTTCGTGGATTACCTTTTCCTGGCTTTCAATACCAGCACCGCATTTTCGCCGACAGATACGTCCGTGCTTTCCCGCAAAGCCAAACTGGCGATGATGGCGCAGTCTTTGATTTCCCTGATGATCATCGCGCTGCTGGCCGCCCGGGCCGTGAACGTGCTATAGCGCGAGCTGGACAAGGCTCAGAAACGAACGGCGACGCGAGGCTCGCCGCGCAGCCGAACGGTTTTATTGGGAACTGTTGCTGGTTTGGCGATTTTTGCGGTCGCCGTTTTTCGGAATTGTCGCGGTTGCGTCAGCCTCGATCGTAACGTCCACTTCGGCGCCCACTTTCAGGCTGACTTTGTTTCCATTCTCGTCGCGAAGCGAATTTTCGATGCGGAGTTCGCGGTACATGTGCTCCGCCTGTTCGACTGCGATTTGAGCTTTTTCGGGCAGGGCGGGATGAGGGGAGGGAATCACCTTCTCGACGGTTCCCGTGAGAGTCACCGAAGGCTTTTCCTTCTTGTCCTGCTGGTCTGCGGTTTCTTCGGAATTCTTCATACGCGATTTCCTCCGCCGATCAACGGCGACCGGCAATCGTCGATTTGCGTTCCGGCGAATGCGGGCCAATAGATCAATCGGCGACGTCGGCGCTGCGCCTCGATCAGGAATGGCCGCGGGGGCTGTTGCGCTCGAGAAGTCGGCCGCTCAGCGAACGACGGTCACCGTTCAAGTATTTTTGCTGGAATTCGCCGACGCGCGGAACTAGGTGTTTACCCTAGTTAGCAAGACTTCCACCGATGCTCGACGACCGCTGGCGGCGGACGTGAATCCCGCATTCGCCTGACTTCAGATTTTCGCCAAAGACGGAGGCGACGATGCGCTGTGGGCACGTGCAAGCAAAAATTATCATCGGTGCGCGTTTGCGAGCCATGTGCGAGCCTTCGTTTTCAGGTAAGATATTGAGAATCACTGCAGGGGCGTAGCTCAGTGGTAGAGCAGCGGCCTTTTAAGCCGAAGGTCGTGGGTTCGATCCCCACCGCCCCTACCAATCCTTCTCCTTGAAAACACGGGAGTTCTGGCGGCGGGTCGCGCCGTGTACCCCGCGTGTACCTCTTTAATCAGCGGATCGTTGCTCCAAGCGGCCCGGAGGTCGGCTTCGATCTGCTCTTGCCGAGATCGCGTCCAGGGCGCGTAATGCCGTTCTGTAATGCGGATGCTACTGTGCCCGAGAAGGATTGAGACTCTATCGAGAGGCACACCTGCGAGGAGCAATTCGACGGCGAACGTATCGCGGAGGCGGTGCGGATGGCCAGTAGGAACCTTTGCGAATTCAAAGAGGCGCTGCAAGCGGCGCTGCCACTTTCCCTTTGCGCTCCGCACGGTGGATGCGCCCGTCCAGAAGAAGTATCGCTCGTTTGAACGCGGCGCTGTCTCTAATGCCTCGACAACTGCATCCGGCAGGACGCAATACACGGGCACGCCGGTTTTCTGCGTATGGAGAAGCAGTTTGTTTCCGTTGAGGCGGCTCACTTCAAGCTGTGTTGCATCTCCGATTCGAAGCCCTGAATAGCGCAGCAAAAGCAGAAAAGCTCTGAGGCGCTGTGCATTGCGTTTGCCGGCGCTCTCGCCGTAAGGCTCAAGGGCCGCAATGATCCGAGTCATTTCTTCGCGCGTAAAAGGCATAGTGGGCTTGTTCGGCACCTTGGGAGCTTTCAAATCAATTGCTGGATTGTCGGCAATCCATTTTCTCTTTTCAGCAAACCGCATGAATGCCCGCAGGCGTTCCAGCTTCTTGAGGCTCGTGCGCGGCCCTTGTGTCCATGTCGCACGAAACGTTGCAAGCGTGTCGAGGTCCAGCTGCGTCAGGAACTGCAGCTTGTATGCTTCGGCGAAGGCGTCAAGCTCTTGGAAAAGGAGTCTGTACTTGTACAGGGTCGATTGATTCAATTTCCGCGCTTCGGCGTCCGCAATGAATTTCCGATGAGCGTCCTTAATCGTTATTTGCTGCTCCGTTTGACGTGTCCGCCGGTCCTCGGCTTCCCATTCGCGGACCATCTCTTGCGCTCGCTGCCAATCGCGCAGCTTGAGAGACTCGCGTATCTCCTTGCCGCCAAGGAAGCCATCAACCCAAATCGGGCACTGGCAATGCCGGTGCTTGCGCCCCTTATTGCGCTGCTTGCAGCTTCTTCGATGACGGCGGTAGATGGTCAGCATCGCGCAACGCTCCTAGCGAACGGCGGCTTTCGCCGATAGTCGCCGATGGACCCGCTGTAATACAGAGTGCGGAATCCGCAGCGTAACATAGCGTCTCTTGTGGCGGGGACTGCGATCTCCAATCACAAGCACACCCGGTTCATCTTCGAAAAGTTCACGAACTTTATCAGGACTGAGGTTCCACATCTCAGCGATTTCCGTAACGGCATAGTGCCGCTCGATGTGCACTGAGGTTTCGAGTTGTAGTTCGACGCCCATTACTCGCAGCTACTCCTGGATGAAACTCGATTCGACAAATTCGTGTTCGCTCCCCCTGTGGTCCCCTGCACTTGCCGCTGCCGTGATTCAGGGGCATCGGTGTCACGCATGATGCACAGCGGACGCATCCTCGTGCGCATCACCCGCGTGTTGGTCCTGCCAAGACTTGAATTCCTTGTCTCGCCTGAACAGGTCTTTCAGAGCTTCGGTAATCACGTATGATGGAGTTGAGCCGATGAAGTCTGCGTAGCAGTCCAATTGAGCCTTGATGGCTTCCTCAACACGCGCTTGGATCGTGACCGACTTTGGCTGTTTCGGTGGTGCTTTGATGATTGGCATGTCTCGCCCTCAGTGCTCACTTGGGATTTGTCTGACAGTTCGTCTTACAAAGCTCTGGGAATTGCCTGATAGTTCGCGGCCAAAACACGAGCTGCGCTTCCCAGCAGAAAGAGGCGGGAGTGACCCCCGAAGCCCGAAGGGATCGGGCCGCGATTGTGCGGCGCGATGGGGTCGCTCCCGCCTCTGGTCGTGTTTTGGCCGCGTTCCGTTTCCGTGCCTGGTCTCGCGCATTTTCTTGTTCTTTCTTCGGGTTAGGTTCCCGCCTCACTGAACCGGGAGGTGAAATCTCCCTGGAAAGGTCCTTCCCCGGAACTTTTCACCGGCACATTTATGGGCCGATGCGGATGTCTCTCGAATAATGCAGCCTGCCCGTTCACGGTAATACGAAGAGTGGCCTTCGATCATCCGCTGCTCGACAAGGCCATGCTTACGCAGATTTCTGATGTCGGCTTCCATGCGAGCCTGATCGCCCTGGTAGCCAAATCGTGCCAAGTCTTCGGTCGGAACCACGCGAAATCTGCCGACATCGGCAAGCGTGCGGACTTCTGAATCGCGCAGAGAGTACTCGCGTTCGTGCCCACGATAGATCGTTCTGGAGCGATCCGAGCCTCGCGAAGCGCCGGAATGGGAGCCCTTGTCGCGGTCAGCTTGCGTCCGTATTCTGTGGTCGATTTCCGGCCTGCCAGCACGCTCGACCACACTCGGGCTGGAGTCCGAGTCCCATCGGGAGGGGAACGCAAAATCGGAGATGTTATAGGGCAGGTCCATCGCCGCTTCTCCAGCGCTTTTCGGATTCAGGACCGGGGCCGGTGCTCCTGGTCCTCGGCGTACAGAAACACCTCTTCGACATTCTTTCCGAACGCTCGCGCGATCTTGAATGCCAGCGGCAAGCTCGGATCATACTTGCCAGTTTCAATGGCATTGATCGTCCCGCGAGCCACGCCGACACGCGCGGCGAGCTCGGCCTGCGACCATTCCATTTCTGCACGCAACACGCGCAGCCGGGTCTTCATCGGTACCGCCAGGAATACAGAATCAGTCCGATGCTCCACAGCACCACCATCAATGCCGGGATTCCCAGCCATGAGACGGAATGGAAGCCGACAGCTTGCGAATAGCCGACAGCGAGCGAAAAAATCAGCGTGCCTGCGAACGCAAACGTCAGGGCGCGGTAGTTGATTTGTTGCTCGCGCTCATCGTTGGAGCGTAGGAAACGAAGCAGGAACAGAATCGCGGCCCCTGCTGCCAGGACAGCGACGGCGAGGACCGGGACACGAAGGGAAGGGACTTTGCCGACTGCGCTGATCGCAATGGCAGAAACTACCGCAGCGCCATAGAATAGCCAGATCGAACTTCGACGGCGGTGGGTTAGGTTCTCTGGGGATTGACCAGGCATGCGGGCCTCCTGAACTCCTAAAATGGTAATGTATAGCGTACATGTTGTCAAGCACAAGATTCTTATGGTAGCTTATGCAGGTCGAGTCTTGGCTCATTGACATTAGTACCGTTTGTGTTACCATCGAACATGATCGAAGTACGCGAATACCTGGATCATCGTGGACACAGTCCATTTGCTGCGTGGTCCGACAGCTTGAACAAAGAGGCAGCCGCGAAAGTTGCTGCTGCTCTCGCACGAATGCAGCAAGGAAATTTTTCTAACGCGAAGGGCGTTGGGACTGGCGTTTACGAGTACAGGATTGATTTTGGACCGGGTTACCGCATTTACTTCGGGAAGGATGGCGAGCGGTTGGTGATACTCCTTGGCGGCGGTACGAAAAAACGCCAGCACACGGACATCTCGACGGCACTCGCCCGGTGGCAGGACTACAAGCAACGAAAAGGAACAGAGAGGTAAGGCCAATGGCATTGACGCGAGATTTCAAAGAGACGATCCGAGCGCGCGTTCAACGCGATGCCGGTTTTCGCGAGGCGCTCCTGCGCGAGGGGATTGAGAATTTTCTTTCCGGCGATGTCGAAACAGGGAAGATCATCCTTCGCGATTTCATCAACGCCACAGTGGGGTTTCCCAAACTAAGCGAAATCACCCATCGGTCAGCAAAGAGTCTAATGCGGATGCTCGGACCGCGCGGCAATCCCCAAGCGAAAAATCTGTTTGAGATCGTCAGGTACCTGCAGGAAACCGAGGGAGTGCAGTTTGAAGTTCGGCCTAGGCGCGCTGCCTCACGCAGGAAGCGCACCGAGATGCCTGCGACAGTTCGCACGGCACGACGTTCGAACTTCTAGCCCGCAGTTGCGTGAAACCGGCTTTCTCGACCGATATCTTCGGCGATGGTTCAATTGAATGTGCTTGCCGGAAGGGGACGTAACCATGTCCGTGAACGTGAATGAAGTAATTCGGAAACTGAGTCCAGCCGACCGCAACAGGGTCGAGGACCGCGCGGCTGAAATAATCGCAGAGGAAAAGAGTTTGCCTGGCCGCCGAAAGGTCCGCAGGATCACGCAGGCGCGTCCGTGTGTTCCCTAGCGTGCTCCGACGAGAATCTGCGGGTGTAAGCCCAACACCTCGGCGTAGCTGATCAGCGTTTCCAAACTGAACTTCGAGATTTTTCCCGTCATTAAATCGCTGATCCTTGGCTGTGGCTCGTCCAATCGCTTTTGCAAGTCCGCTTGTGTGTATCCACGCCTTTTGATCGTCTTCACGATCTGCGAGTGCAGCTCCGATTTCATCTTCAGTGAGGCTGCTTCCTCCGGGGAGAAACCGATTTGCTCGAACACATTACCTTTCATGCTTGGCCTCTTTCTTCCGCCTCGCGACCTCTTGCCTTAGAAGCTGAAGTCGCTTTCCGGCGGTCTCAATCTCTTTCGGCGGCGTTTGATTGGTCTTTTTCGTAAAGCAGTGCAATACATAAATCAGGCCCGCCACTGGAATGTAGAGGACTCTGTACCAATGTTCGGAATCGCGGTCCCGAAGCTCAAAGACGCCCGGCAAAACGGCACCCATCGGAGCGAAATCCAAAGGCTCCTCACCTTCGTCGAGACGCTGTAAATCGTTCCCAAGGTTCTGGCGTGCTTCTTTGGAAAAGCCACGGATGACATCTTGCGAGTCCCCAAGCCAACGAATGCGGGTTTCCGAACCTGGGCTGGTCACGACCAAGTGTATATAAGAACTTATATATCTGTCAAGAGTTGCTGGGCACTGGGTGGCACTCTCCCTGAAGCCCATAGATGCTGGGGAATCCGCATGTCCCCGAACCGATATCCCTTCGGCATGGCTTAATTGAATGTGTTTGTCGGAAGGGGACGTAACCATGTCCCTGAACGTGGATGAGCTAATTCGGAAACTGAATCCAGCCGAGCGTGAGAAGCGCGCCCGTGTGTTCCCCAGCGTGTCCGAGCCAGAGAAGCGAATAGCCTCTCTGGCTCGGATTCTTCTGCGAAATTCCTGCTTGCGCGTCCGGAGTATAGCGAGTACGCTCTGCTCGGTTACCGAGGGCACTCACATGAGCAAACCTTCCGATCTTGTTCAGGGGACGTTAGACATGTTGTTGCTGAAAATTCTGGCTCTTGAGCCGATGAACGGGTTCGCCGTCAGTCACCGGTTGAAGCAGGTTTCGGGTGACGTGTTGCAAGTGAGCGACGGATCGCTCTATCCGGCTTTGCACAAACTGGAACAAGAAGGCTGGATTACCGCCGAGTGGAAGATCTCGGATAAAGGTCGCCGGGCGAAATATTACTCGTTGACGCGGCCCGGGCGACAACAGCTTGAAAGAGAAGCGGACAACTGGGGCAGGTTGTCCGGTGCAATTTCACGAGTGGTCAAACTGAAAGAGGCTTAGCGGCGCGAGCGCGAGAGGAGACCGAGATGCAGGTGGAACGCTGGCTTTGCAAGTTTTCCCTCTGGTATCGCTCGGCCTTGCATCGGCAAAAAGTCGATCAGGAACTTGATGACGAAATCGAATACCACGTCGAAGCGAAGACAGAAGAGAACATTGCCAAAGGGATGACGCCACACGAAGCACGACGCACAGCGCGAATCGAATTGGGAGGCGTCGAGCAGGTGAAGGAACGAGTTCGTGCGGGACGTACCGGCGCGTGGCTCGACACGCTGTTGCAAGACCTTCGCTTCGGCCTCCGTATGCTTCGTAAGAATCCGGGATTCGCCGCCGTGGCTGTGCTGACGCTTGCGCTGGGGATTGGTGCGACGACGGCGATTTTCAGCTTGGTGGACGTTGTGCTGTTTCGGCCGCTTCCAATCACACGCCCCGATCAGATCGTGCGCATAACCGGGGGAAATGCGAAAGATGTTTCGCGATTTGGGACGATCTCCTTTCCAATTTATATGGAGTTGCGGGATCGGGCCGGCGCACTTTCGGGCGTGGCTGCCGAAATCGACCGACTGCCTGTGAATTTCTCGTCAGGTCTGGCCGGAGCGGAGCGCGTCGACTCGGGGATGGTGACCGGGAACTACTTTGAGACGCTCGGCGTGAAGGCGGAAATTGGACGCATGATTCAAGTAGGAGACGACCGAGTCGGGGCTGCACCTGTTGCGATGATCAGTGATGACTTCTGGCGGAGCAAGTTTTCGCGCAACGGGAGCGTACTTGGAAGCATGGCAATTATCGATGGGCAGGAGTTCATGATCATCGGAGTGACGCCATCTGGATTCGGCGGTGTGACCTTCGACAACTTCCCGAAGGTGTGGCTACCGGCAGCGCTCGGTTTCGAAATCGATCCTCTGCTCAAGACACAGATGCCCCTTCGCCGACGTTCATTTCAGCCATTCACGGTATTCGCGAGGCTTAGGGACGGCGTCCCGATACAGGCCGCACAAGCACAGCTTGATTCCATCGCAGCTGCGCTAGGAGCGGGCAAACCCGTGCCTGGCGAGCACGGCGTGGTTCAGCCATGGCCGGTACTTGTTCCCGCCGCAACGGAGGCGCGACAGGAGTGGACGCGGTACTCATTTATGATTCTCGGGACGGTTTCCCTTGTGCTGCTAATCGCGTGCGCGAATGCTAGCGGGCTGCTGTTGGCTCATTCAGAAGCGCGGCGCAGGGAAATCGCGGTTCGAGCGGCACTTGGGGCAACGCGATTCAGAATCTTGCGCTTGCAGCTCACGCAAGGCCTGATTGTGGGTTTGTTGGCAGCGGCAAGCGGCTCCGTAATCGCGGACTTCGGCGCGAAGTTGCTTTTGGCCGCTTCACCCGAGACTTTGCCCATTCCGGCAGAGCGAGCCGCCTCGATACTCGACCCGCGCGTTCTTGCGTTTGCGATGGTTGCAGCGGTGTTTTCGGCGATTGTGAGCGGATTGGGACCGGCAGTGCGATCATCGAAGATCGATTTGGTTTCTGTGATGAAGACAGAAACGGCGGGAGCCAGCGTCCGGCGCATCTCACTACACGGTTTGTTCGTCGCGGTGCAGGTAGCTGCATCCGTGATTCTGCTTGTGGGAGCTGGGCTTTTGACCCGGACGCTTTGGCGAGTCACGCACGCGCCGCTCGGGTTTGACCCCTCGCATACGATAACGGCCTCGATCGACCCGATTCGCGATGGATACAGCAAGGCGTCGGCCGGAGCGATGCTTGAACCGCTGCTGGGCTCATTGCGCAGGCAGCCAGGCGTCGAATCGGCGTCGTTAGGAGCCGGTATACCCCTTCGAGGAATAGTCACGGATGCTACGTTCGAACAGCACACCGCTGAAGATAATTTTGGTACCCCGATTGAGTTGATCATGGCAAGCCCTGGGTATTTGAGGACGCTCGGGATTCCGCTGTTGCGCGGGAGAGATATCACTGAGGGCGACACGGCGAGCGGTCCGCATATTGCGCTCGCGAATGTGGCGGCGGTCAAAGAATATTGGCCACGTCAAAACCCGATCGGCAGGCGCATTCGTGGAGTTGGGCCAAATGATGAAACATTTGAAGTAGTCGGAGTGACTGGCAATGTGACGACGGCATTCACGAGTTTCGCGGCAGAACCGGCGTTTTACATTCCTCTCGCGCAAGGATACGCGTTGTTTCCGTGGGAGCCGGATATCACGCTGATCGCGCGAGGCACGGGTGGACCCACCGCGCTTGTGCCTGCCGTTCGTGCGGCGGTGCGACGCATCGATCCCAACCTGCCGCTGTTTCAAGTTCATACCATGGACGAGCAACTCCAACGGGCCAGCCCAGAGCGGTGGTTTCTTGCGCGCGTCTTGCTGATCTTCGCTGCGCTCGCGACTCTGTTGTGCGCGGTCGGAATCTACGCCCAGACGTCGTATGCGACTGCGGTTCTCACTCGCGATTTCGGGATTCGGATGGCACTAGGTGCGGAGCCAAAAGACGTGTTTCAAATGGTGCTGGTACGAGGCGTGTGGCTCGCGGCTGGCGGACTCGTGGTCGGATTATGCGCGGCGGTCGGACTTACGCGAATTCTCACAAGCTTGTTGTTTGACGTGAGCCCGCTCGACCCGTGGACGTTCGTCGGGGTTGCCGTTTTTTTCATGGCGATTGTCTTAGCCGCATGTTTTGTTCCCGCACGGAGGGCGATGCGCGCCGATCCGATGGCCGCACTCCGTCACGAGTGAAGAATGAAGTGGCGCAAACGGGATCAAAGGGTTAGCGGATGCTACGTTGGTTCCACCGACTGTACCATTTTTCGCGCCTTCTATTTCGGCGTCAGGAACTCGACCAGGAAGTGAATGACGAAATCGCGTATCACATCGAAGCAAAAACGGAAGAGAAAATTGCGAAGGGGATGACCTCCGAAGAAGCGCGGCGCGCAGCGCAACTTGAGCTTGGAGGCATGGAGCAGGTGAAAGAAAAGGTGCGTTCAGCGCGCACAGGGGCGTCGTTTGAAATGTTCCTACAAGATATCCGCTTCGGCCTTCGGATGGTTCGCAAAAGCCCTGGCTTCACTACGGTCGCCGTACTAACGCTGGCGCTCGGCATAGGGTCGGCCTCGGCCGTATTTACGGTCCTGTACGATGCCATCCTCAAACCGCTCCCGTATCGGGATTCCAGCGAGCTTGTGTACGTTCACAACGAATTTCGCCGAGCGGGACTGGCACGCACCGGGGTGTCGGGGCCGGATTTCGCGGACCTCACTAGGCAACATGAGATTTTCAGCGAAACGGGCGGTTACTATTTTAATGACTTCACGATGACCGGAACGGGCTATGCCCAGCACGTAGACGCGGTGAATGCCTCGGCCAGCATATTCCCCATGCTCGGCCTAAAGCCGGTGCTCGGGCGGACGTTTACTAAGGAAGAAGACATTGCCGGATCTAAGGTCGTCATGCTGAGCCATGATTTGTGGCGCGGAGTATTTGGCAGCGACCCGAACGTGGTCGGAAGAGGCATCGGACTGGATGGCACGATGTATCGAATCATCGGTGTCATGCCTGCCGATTTCAATTTTCCTTTCCCGGCGACACAGATATGGGTTCCACTGTCGCTTCCTCCATCGCGTTACGCGGCCTCTGAGCGCGGACGCGACTGGCTCCAGATGGTCGCCCGTGTCGCGCCGGGACTGACGCCGCAGCGTGCGAATGCGGCTCTCGTCCAACTGAGCCGCTCATATGCAGCCACTTTTCCCGACGCTTACCCTAGAAACTCGGGATGGCATTTCTCCTGCGAGCAGATGGCCGATCAACAGACGGAAACGATTCGAAGCTGGCTTGTGCTCGCGTTCGCTGCCGTGCTTTGCGTCCTTCTGGTCGCCTGCATCAATGCTTCGGGGCTAATTCTCGTGCGCACCGCGGTCCGCCAGCGGGAATGGGCGGTCCGAGCGGCTCTGGGCGCGAGTCCCGCCCGGTTGCTTCGGCAAACCTTCACCGAGACTGGAATCATTGCCTTTACCAGCTGCGGGAGCGGCATCGCGTTCGCGATCGGCGCGGTCCACCTGATCAACGAATTCGGTCCTCTCCACAAATCTGTTGTCGGACCGTGGACCTACTTCTTCGTCTTGATCGTCGGGCTCGGGAGCACTCTTGTGGCTGGGATTTCACCGGCTGTCACCCTTCTGAAGTTGCCCTTAAATGAATCCTTGAAAACCGGGGGCAATCAAATCGCAACAGGCAACGCGAGCTGGCGGAACGTCCTCGTCGCCGCACAAATCGCGATAGCGATTACGCTTCTCTTCACAGCGACAGCCCTGACCCGCAGCTTCGTGAAGCTGCTTAATGTCCCGCTCGGCTTTTCGGCAGAACGAGTCTGGACGGGAGCAATCCAGTTGCCACAGCGCGGCAAGACCGCTGCTCTGCGTTCATCGCAGTTCTTCCAAAATTTGGTCAGCCGAATTTCCGCAATGCCGGGCGTCGAATCCGCATCGGCTGGTTTCGTTCCCTTTAGCCCGGACGGGATGTGGCTTATCGACTTGTATTTTCCCGGTCGGCCGGCACCTGCCGTGCGACCCAGTGCTGCGATCAACGTTGTGCTTCCTGGCTATTTCAAGACACTCGGAATCTCCCTTCTCGAAGGGCGCACGTTTTCCATCGAAGATGACACGAACAGCAGGGCGGTTGCGGTCGTGGATCGCGCCTTTGTACGAAAGTATTTCCGAGATCGAGACCCCATCGGACAGCTTGTCGCGAGTAACGCGACTCAAGGGGATCATCCCTATACGATTGTGGGAGTCGTGGGCAGCGTGGAAGACGACGAATTGGGCAAAGCCCGAGAGCCGGAGATTTACCTGCCGGAATTGCAGGACGGCAATTCCGCCATGTATCTCGTCGTGCGCGAAGCGCCGGGGCAAGAGATCACATCGGCCGTACGCCGCGAGGTCAGCGAGCTAGCGCCTGATGTTGCTGTCTTCAATGTAGCTACCATGTCGCGAAGAGTTTCGCACTCCTTGCGAGTCCGTCGCTTTGTCGCCTCTCTGCTCGTCGGGTTCGCTTTGACTGGCCTTTTGCTGGCGGCTCTCGGGTTGTACGCGGCGCTCGCGCAATTGGTGGAATTGCGGCGACGCGAGTTTGCGATAAGGGTCGCGCTGGGCGCAAGCGCCACCAACATACGGAGACTCGTCGCACGTCATAGCCTGCTGATTGTCTCCGCTGGTCTGCTGCCAGGGATATTTCTTGCAATGGTTGCTGTCCGCGCCACGAGGAGCTTCCTTTTCGGGATCGGCTCCTTTGACCCCTGGACGATCGTTGTCACGGCGCTCGGCTTTCTGACGTTAGGGTTACTTGCTTCGTGGATTCCCACGTTGCGAGCCACGCGTGTGGATGTGTTGGTCACGCTTCGGGATCAATAGGTGGGTCAGTCGGAACCGGTTCCCGTCCAAACGATTCAATCCCACAATCCTTTCGTCCCACAAACGCTGACAACCGGAACGCCTGTCCCGGTACAGTACAGCCCCAAGCTTTCTTCTCCCACCTGCTCGGCTTTCTACCCAAAAACCAGGAGTAACACCCATGCGAACCAACACGCAGGAGGCGGTTTTGTCTGCCTACATCGTGTCCATCGGAAAGCGTACGCCGCGCGACGCTGCACAAGATGCCGCCGAACTTTGCAGGCTCGCGAACTCGCTCAATCGCTTGAACGAAATCGCCTGCAATTTCGGCCTCACCGAGCGGCAAGAGCGGCGCAAGCAAAACCTACAAACCCGAATCAAGGCCGTGCTGGAACAAGCGGGCTTGGTACTCAACCACTTCAACAGTGATCCGCGAGGCTACGCCGTGTACCCGGCGTGTACCTCGGTTGGGCGAATATGGTGTTTTGGGCGTTTTTCTCGTTTAGTAGAATCAATAACTTACGAATTTTCAGTGTCGTTTTTAGTCCGATCCCCACCGCCCCTACCAGAATCCCTTTGAATTCAAGGAGATAAAAATTCCTCGGGCCAATAGCGGGGCACAAAGCCCTTTGTGACGCCAAGACGAAGCGAACGACTTTGCCGTGCGCTTCGCGCTAGCTCTTGTCCACGGCTTTTCCGCAGATGTTCATCGATCTTCGGATATCAGTGTGGCGCATCGATTCTTGCTGCTGCACCTTAGCGGAGCTCCAGTCTCGTGAAGCAGACTCCGAAAAGTGTGGCGGAATGTGCGCCAGCCGATGTAGCCGATGCTGCAGCGTTCGGCTGGGGGAGAAATGTGCCGCTGTGGCACTCTGCACGCTCCTACGCAGCGGCCCACTCCCTTGCTAGTTCTGCAGCGAAGCTGCTGTACGTTCTCGGCTGGTGGCCAAGCAAGGCAGCAAAACGCGCCACCTGGTCCTCGGTGTCGCTGAACCCCCGCTCGACAAAACCCTGGTACATGGTTCGAACATCGTAGGCCAGCCAACTCGGACTCCCTTTTTCCCGAACCTGGGCTTCAAAGCCGTCGAAATCTGCGTGTCCCGCATAAGCGATTTCTCTGCGCAGCAGCTTCGACCATGTAGCGGCCGCATCTGGGCCACGCAGCATCTCTGAGGAAACCAGGTCGTACGTCTTTCCGTTGTGGCCTTCTTCTGTCAGCGATATCGCGGCCGCCTCCGCAAGGTCGCGAACATCCACCACAGCCAGGCCCTGGTTCCCCGCGGGAATCGGATATACGCCGAGTCCCGTTAACTCAGGCTTGAGCCGACGCTCGTTCTGGGCGAAGTACGCTGGCCGCAGAATCGTATAGGGCACCCCGCCCACACGAATCGCTTCCTCGACGGCAAATTTGTTAGCGAAATGCGGCACTTCGAGAAACTGATCCGCCTTGAAGACGGAGACGTACGTCACGTGCTTCAGACCGGCCTTCTTTGCCAAGCCATACGCATAAAGAGCTTGCGTCAACTCAACCGGGACATTCTCTGTGCCAATCAACAGGAACAACTTGTGGACACCCTTCATCGCTTCCGCAACTGAGGCCGGATCACTCAGGTCGCCGAGAGCGATCTCTACCGCGCCAGGAAACGTACCAGGCTTGGGCTGCTTGCGGGTGAAAGCCCGCACCTCCGCTCCGAGCTGAAGCAGCGCCTTAACTACCTCACTACCCACCAAACCTGTTGCGCCTAGAACGAGAACCTTCATCGTTTTCTCCTTCCGCGGCCCTATGCCGCTCTTTCGTTTGACTGGTCAGTGCAACATGTGTAACACTCACTACAGATGTTTTGGGCGGCGCATCGGACTCACGTTTTTAGGCTCCAATTTGAGGGGACGAGCAAAAGAATGAAAAAAGGGAACGGAAAGACGGGACGACCCATCGCCTTCGATAAGGACGCGGCGCTTGAGGCTGCGATGCTACTTTTCTGGGAACGCGGCTATGAAGGAACTTCCATGGCCGATCTTACCCGGGTGATGGGTCTTAACCCCTCAAGCATCTATGCGGCTTTCGGTGACAAGCACGCATTGTTTCAGCTCGCGGTAAGGCGCTATATGGCAATGCGAGCGCAATACGCAGGCAAGGCCCTGCAGGAACCGACTCTCGAAAAGGTTGTTCGCGCACTCTTCGATAACACAGTTGCGTTCCTCACCGCGCCTGGCCATCCGCCGACTTGTATGACGCTGTCGGGGGCGGTGGGCTGCAGCGTAGACGCTGCGCCGGCGAGGGATATCATGACCGAAATACGTAAACAGAATGAAGCCCTTATGAGGGAACGCTTTATTCAAGCGCGGAGGAGTGGAGAGTTGCCGAAGGACGTTAGCGTGGATGATTACACAAGGTATCTGTCGACGATCATCGCTGGTCTCTCCATCCAGGCAGCGAATGGTTCAACGAAGGCGGAACTTAAGCGAACCGCCCAGATGGCCCTACAGCACCTGGGGTACTGAGCCTTGTTTCGGCCGCCCGCCTGCATTGCCGCCCACCCCATAGGAACACGAAGGAGCACTTCCCCCGCCTTTTGTTTGGGAATAGGAGTTTCCTCGTAGCAGATTCCGTCTTGCTAAGCCCGGAACTCACCGCAGATCGCTTGAAATCGGCAAAATCAAGGATCGCGGCAATATTCACCGGAACTCCCAAGCATCGGCGGGTTTGGATCACATTTGGCGGGCAGTATTTTGCAGGCCATGCGGTTTCCGCTGGTAATCGTGAGGGCACGTCCGAAGCTCATCTCCGTCGTCGATCGTCAATCAGGTGCAACACTGGTATCAGAGTTCCCGAACCATACTTGAGAACTGGCGATGATTACTGCAAGCATCAAACGCAACGACAACAGCTGGGAGCGGGCCGAGCGGCGTCAGTGGTGGCTCTCGGCGTCGAGCATTGTCTTGTCACTCGTTCTGACGGTCGGAATTCTATCGCTGGCGCTGCCGCTCTTCACGATTGAGTCCAAGAGTTACGCGACGCTCGATAAGCGCGTGCTGGTGGAGGCGTTGTTTGGCCTGGTGGTGCTGTTTGACCTCTATGTGGCCTTTCAGCAGTTGCAGATCTATCGCGTTCGGCGCCAGATTGCCGCCCGCGAGGAACTTTTCGAGCTGATCAGCGAAAACGCCGCTGACATGATCGCCGTCGTTAACGCCGACGGCACGCGGGCCTACAACAGCCCGTCCTATGAGCGCCTGCTGGGCTACTCGCCCGAAGAATTGCGGGGCACGGTTGGGTTCGAGGAAATCCACCCGGAGGATCAAGCGAAAGTCATCGAGGCAGCGGAGGAGGCGAAACGCTCAGGGCATGGGAGACGCGTGGAATACCGCATGCGCCACAAGGAAGGAAAGTGGGTCTCGCTGGAATCCACTGCCAGCGTCGTGAGGGATAGCCAGGGGCAAATGCAGAAGCTCGTCATCGTGAACCGAGACATCACCGAGCGCAAACAGCTCGAGCAGCAGCTTCAGATGGCCCAGAAGGTCGAGGCTATCGGCAGGCTCTCCGGGGGAATCGCGCACGATTTCAACAACATTTTGGGGGTGATCATCGGCTACACCGAAGCGCTGCAGAAGCGCATGGCGTCCGATAATGCGTTCCGCGATGCAATCGACGAAATTCAGTGCGCTGCCAAGCGAGCTACCTCGCTAACCCAACAGCTGCTGGCCTTCAGCCGCAACCAAGTCCTTGAACCGAAGATTCTCGACCTGAACGCCGTGGTCCGAGACATGGAAAAAATGCTGGGAAGCCTGATGGGCGAGCACATCGAGATAGAACTGGCGCTCTCCGATTCGCTGGGAATGGTGAAAGCCGATCGCACGCAGCTTGAGCAAGTGATTCTGAACCTGAACGTGAACGCGCGCGACGCGATGCCGGAGGGCGGAAAACTCACCATCGAGACCTCGAACGTCGAAATGGATGAAGGCAACCCTGCGCGTCCCGCGTACATGCTGGCGGGCCGTTACGTACTTCTGAAAGTAACGGATACGGGTTGCGGCATGACGCGCGAGGTGCAAGCGCACATTTTCGAACCGTTCTTCACCACCAAGGAAAAAGGGAAAGGCACGGGCCTCGGCTTGGCAACTGTGTACGGCGTGGTGAAACAAAGCGGCGGCTACATCCTGGTTGACAGCGAACCGGGAAACGGCACGACCTTCGAAATATACGTGCCTCTGGTCGAAGCGCCCGCGGAGTTAGCGAAAGAGTCCGGGCCTGTGGTCAAGCGCTTGCTGAAAAATGAGGCGACCGTCTTATTGGTGGAGGACGAGGCCTCTCTTCGAAAATTGACGCGCGATGTGTTGCACGAAATGGGATACGTGGTGCATGAGGCTGCCGATGCAATGGAAGCTCTTGCAATCGCGAAGCACTCCCCAGCGATCGACCTCTTGCTGACGGACGTTGTGATGCCCGGAATGAGCGGCCGGGCGCTCGCCGATGCCCTCTCCATTTCCCATTCTGATACGCGAGTCCTCTTCATGTCCGGCTATACGCACGGCGAAATCGCGAAGCGAGGAGTGCTCGAAGCGGGAAGGGCCATCCTTCACAAGCCATTCACGCGGGAAGAATTGATTCGTAGAGTGGAGGAAGCACTCTTAGGTGTGACCACGTGAGCCCCACGTCACAAGAGCAGCGCATGAAACTCGTCGTCATCGACGACGATCCCCAGAATTTGAAGATGGTGCAGTTTGTCCTGGCGGACGAGCATCTGGAAATCCATACCGCATCGGACGCGCAGCGAGGTCTCGACCTGATCCGGCGCACACATGCGCAAGTTGTGCTGCTGGATCTGGTGATGCCCGGCGTTCAGGGAATGGAATTACTCGAAAAGATTCTCGACTTCGACCCGGGCATCGACGTGATCCTGATGACTGGTTACTACTCAACCGAATCTGCGGTTGAAGCGATCCAAAAAGGCGCGTCCGATTACTTGCCGAAACCTCTGCCGACCGAAAAACTCCAGCAAAGAATTCACCAAATCGCCGATGAAGCTAAGCGCCGCCAACGGAGCCTACGCCTCGACAACGACCTTCTCGAGAATTTTGCATTTGAAGGCATGGTTGGCCGCAGCCCGCTCATGCTCGACCTCTTTTCCAAGATTCGCCGCATCGCACCGCATTTCCGTGCGGTGCTCGTGACGGGCGCCACGGGTACTGGCAAGGAGCTAGTGGCCAGAGCCCTTCACACGTTGTCGAACGCGAAGGACGGCCCGTTCGTGCCTTTCAATTGCTCGTCGATCACCGAAACCCTGGCGGAAAGCGAACTGTTCGGTCACGTAAAAGGCGCCTTCACTGGCGCCGACCAGAAAAAGGTCGGGCTTTTCGAATACGCCGATGGCGGCACTGCCGTTTTAGACGAAATTGGCGAAACGCCGCCACCGATGCAGGCAAAGTTGCTGCGCGTTCTTCAGAACCAGGAGTTTCAACGCGTCGGCTCGCCGGTGCCGGTGAAGCTGGACGTTCGCGTCGTGGGTGCGACGAACCGCGACCTGGTAGCCTTGGTCAAGCAGGGGAAATTTCGCGAGGACCTCTATTTCCGCCTGTCCATGGTGGAACTGCGCGTTCCCTCATTGACGGAACGGCTGGAGGATTTGCCTTTGCTGCAACGCCATTTTCTGCAGCACTTTTCCGCCGAGTACAACAAGCCAATCTCGGGCCTGACTCGCCGCGCCCAGGCGGCTCTTGCCCAATACCGCTGGCCGGGAAACGTTCGCGAACTGCAGAACGTGATCGGCCATGCCTGTATGATGACCGAATCGGAATACATCGATATTCGTGACCTGCCCGAAGCGATGATCGCTGACAAGGCGGATCACAACACGAATTCAGAGGCTTTGCTGTCTATCCGCGAACTGGATCGTCTGCATGCCCGGCGCGTGGTGGAACGAGTTGGCGGAAACAAAGTGAAGGCCGCCGAAATTCTTGGCATCAGCCGCACACATCTTTACGAACTTTTAAAGGACGCGCGCGTAGAGTCCCCGGAAGAGCTCGACGCGACCGTCGCTGACGATCCGTCCTGACGTATTCCATCCCGCCTTTGCACTGTAGTCTCCGCGTACACCTGTTAACGTCGTGAACGCCAACACCTGCGGAAAAACATATAATCCGCTGATACTAAACATCTTAGCAGATCCATCGGAAAGGCCATAGCCGTGCTCTTTCGTAGCCTGAACTGAGGAGCTAGCCATGATGACGGCAGTGGAGACAACGACGGGCACTTCAGCAAGACCCAGGCAATTCGAGCGGCGCCACGACCCGCGCTACTCGTTTACGGCCGCCGTTGAAGTGGTGGACGGGGAATCGGGGACGACAATTACCGCGCGCACCTCGGACTTTAGTCGCGGGGGGTGCTACGTGGATATGTTCAGCCCCTTGCCGAAGGATACGGTTGTGAAGCTCCGGCTGACAAAGTGGCAGGAGACGCTGGAGACCCACGCCAAAGTCGTCTACTCCTCGGTCGGTATGGGGATGGGGCTGATGTTCGGCGTGCTCGATGCGACGCAGCGAGAAATTGTAGAACGCTGGCTTACTCAGATTTGCGGAACGCACGCATGTTGAGCCAGTCGACAGCGCAAGTATACTCAGGAGGCCATCCCATGAATCTCATGACTACGCAGGAAGAGCGCGTGATTTCAGAAACAAGACGCGGCCCGAACCTTGGAGCACGGCTGGACGCGATGGTTAACGCTCTATCCGAAGCGCAGCACCTGGCCGATTCGAGCGACTTGGACGCGCGCGTTCAGACCGAGTTTCGCCACGCGATCGACCACACCCGGAACACGGCGTCAGCTGTTCAACAGTGGTTTGAGGCGCACTCGAAATCAGGCGATGCCTACGCGGTTTTGCCAGTCCTCGCGACCCAGCGAGTCCACCGCGCCGCCGGGCTTGCTAAGGAATTGTCGCTCGATTTGGAAAATATGGACGTCAATGTGGAGACCGAGGGCTTGCAAGATTTGTACGAGGCCATCGTGCAATTGCATCGGAAGCTGGAAGTGCTTTGCAAGCGCGCAAGGTAGCTTATGGACGATCCGCATTTTTCAAACGGCAATGCGGATCGGGGCAGGCCCGAGCTTTCCACATTCATCCGCTTGCCCGAATTCCCTGAAGATTGCGCTGGATTAGCGATTTGATCCGGCTGATTTGCGGGAGGGCTTGCGCGCCGGAGATTCGCCGGGGAGCAAAGCGTTGGCCGGGAGAGCGGGTGAAACGCTGTCGGCTTTAGGAATCGGCAAGGCGACCGATACGAGAGTGCCGTCGTTTTCGCGCGATGCGATTTCCAGCTTTCCAGAGAGCTGCCGGACGCGTTCCCTCATGCCGAGAATGCCAACGCCAAGATAGGACTTCGATTCCTGGCCGTTCAAAATCCGCGGATCGATGCCTTTGCCAAAGTCTCTGATTTCCAAAATGATTTCGTTTGCTTTGCGGATCAGCCGCACGTATCCGCGCGAAGACCCCGAGTAGCGGTGGATATTCGTGAGACTTTCCTGAACGATACGGAACAGGGCGATTTCGGCTTCAGGAGTGAGGCGCGGAAATTCGGGATCGAGTTCGACGGAAATGTCGATGCCACTTCGCTCCGAAAATCCTTCCACGTACCATTTGAGTGCGGGCCCCAAGCCGAGTTCTTCAATCAGGGGTGGGTGCAACAAATAAGAGAGGGTCCGAACCTCCTCCGTAATGCGCTTATTGACTGCCGCACACTCAGTTATGACCTTTTTCGCTTCCGGATCGAACTCCAATTCACGCTCCAGCAAGTTCCAAAGCATCATCGACTGCACGGCCAGGCTTTGCCCGGTTATATCGTGAAGATCACGCGCGATGCGGCGGCGTTCTTCATCCTGCAAAGCCAACAACCGGGAGGAAAGGTCCCGAAGGGATTCCTCGCTGGATCGGAGAGCCTCAGTGATCTGCACGATATCCGTCAATTCGGTGGCGATCACGAATGAGTTCTTACTATGCGAACCGCTCAAGGGGCCTAGAGTAAAGCGGATGGTGCGCTCCGGCTTTCCGTCGCTTCGCAGCACCACTTCGCCGCGCGCGCCCTTGCGAAGCAGACGGATAAGATCTTCGCGGCCGCGCCAGGAGATATGCTCGAGCAACGCCGTGCCGATCAGGAGGTCGCGCGTGGCGCCGAGGATTTCCGCGAAACGTTCGTTGGCGTACAGAATGGTTCCCTCGGAGTCGAGGGTTGCCGCGCCTTCGGTAAAACCCTCCACGAGCACGCGATAGGGATGTTCCGAGTCCTGCAGGACGACGACTTGATCGCCCTTTTCGCCGGATACCACTAGAGCGTCGATCCCGCCCCTGCGGATCGCGTGGACGATTTCTTCGAACTCAGATGGGTGCTTCAAGTTGCCTCTCAAAAACTCTAACGGGCCGTGCGTTTTCCGTCAACGGGCGCTTTGCCACCTGCGCGATTCGCTCCCGCGAACGAGCGGACATCAAGGCCGACGAGAACCTGTTCGGTATTCGAGAGATCGCCAATGATCTTACGCAGCGGCACGGGAACCTGGCGAACGAGTGTAGGTATAGCGAGAATCTGATGATCTTTCGCAAGGGCGGGATTCTTGAGCAGATCAACCACTTCGATCTTGTAGCGCCCTCCGAGGTACTCCGAACAAATTTTCTTTAGGTTCGAAATGGCAGCCAGGGATTTCGGAGTTTGTCCCGCGACGTACAAACGCAAAAGAAACTCGGGTTTCGCGGAATCTCGATTCGCTGCTTTTCGCATTAAGGTTTTGCCTCTCTCAGCGAGATCGGACGCGCAGGTTGCCGCGAACCAGCAGCACGACGGCTTTTGAGCATTTTTTCTTGATCCAACCGCGCCTGTTCGGCGCGTTCGCTACCTTGTCTCGCAATTTGTTCTGAGAGCTCGGCCTGGGCGGCGGCTTCGGCCTTCAGGACGGCGATCTGAGCTTCGAGCGCCAGCAATTTTCGATTCGCCTGCTGGCGCTTCAGTTGTATCTCTTGCTCCCGCGACGTGGCATCCGCTAGCTCCTTGGCCTGCTGGGCGACTCGCGCGGAGCCGGTGAGCACTCCTTCGAGGCCCACGTACGCGGGGATCAGATCGATACCATCTTTGGCGATGACGAATTCGCGGACTTGATTGGAGTGGGCCATGCCGCGCGATTTAAGGACGTAGATGCAGCGATTTCGTTCACCGTTGAGCTCCACATCGCGAAGTAAAATCCAAGTATCTGCCAGAGAGGAAATTCCGATTTTCGTGCCTTCCAGGTCGGAGTCTCGGCTCGTGAGGTCGACGAACATAGCGGTGGCGCCAGCCGACTTCAAAAAATCGACCAGGCGCATCATCGTGGAGCTCGCTTCCAGCTGCGAGGTTCCGGTCAAGAGGTTGGAGACGGGATCAATGATCACGGACGCGGGTTTCCATTTTTCGACGAGCTTGTGGATACGCAACAGATGCATTTCCAGGCCGAACTGAGTGGGCCGCCAAGCTTCGTGGATCAAAAGCTGTTGTTGCGTCCAATGGTCCAGGCTGAGTCCCACGGGCCGAAGATTTCGAGCCACTTGAGCGGGGGATTCCTCGAAGCCGATGAATAGACATCGTTCACCACGCCGGCATGTGGCATCAGCAAAGGCCGCGGCTAGCGTCGTTTTCCCGGTCCCAGCCGTGCCACTGATCAAAACGCTGGACCCGCGATAGAATCCCTGGCCCTCCATCATTTCGTCCAGCGCCGGAATTCCCGATGTAACGCGTTCGTTCGAGGCCTTGTGGCGCAACTGAAGCGCGGAGACAGGCAGGATGGACATGCCGTTCTCATCAATCAGGAACGGATACTCATCCATGCCATGCTGCGTTCCGCGGTATTTCACGATCCGTATGCGCCGGACAGATATCTGATCCTTCACGCGGTGGTCCAGAAGGACAACGCAGTCGGAGACGTATTCTTCGAGGCCTTCGCGAGTGAGCGTTCCTTCACCTCTTTCCGTGGTGACCACCGTAGTGAGTCCCCGTTGCTTTAACCAACTGAATAGACGGCGCAGTTCCGCGCGGAGGATACGCTGGTTTGAGAAGTTGGAGAAAAGCGCTTCGATAGTATCAAGCATGACGCGCTTCGCGTGGACGGCCTCCACAGCATGCTGGATACGGATGAAAAGGCCTTCCAGGTCGTAGTCGCCAGTTTCTTGGATCTGTCCTGGATCGATGGAGATGTAGTCAAGATACAGCTTTTTTTTCGCGGCGAGGTCGTTGAGGTCAAAGCCCAGAGAGGCAACGTTGCGGGCGATTTCTTCGGGCGATTCCTCAAACGCCAGGAGTACGCCCGGCTCGTTGAATTCGGATGCTCCGCGAACCAAAAACTCGATGCCGAGCATGGTCTTGCCGCTTCCCGGGCCGCCGCAGAAGATCGTCGTGCGGCCCTTGGGAAGTCCGCCCGCGGTAATATCGTCGAGCCCGCAGATGCCGGTGGGTGCTTTCTCGATCTGCGCCACGATGTGCGGTTGCGTGTGTGCGGATGCGCGGTCGGATTTCGTCGCCACCGAAAGTACCTCCGAGAATCCTCAGCCGCAGACAGCAAGTCGGGTGCGCCATGCCCCCAAACGCATGTCGACGTGTGCTGGAATGTATATGAAACGACCACAACGTGCTAGTGGCCGAAAGATATATAGAGATACAGAACCTGGATATACATGCCGACGCGAGGCCTGAGGCCACACCGAGCCGGTCAGCCTTCAGCCGCCGCAGGCCAAATTAGGGCTGCACCATTCCTCGGCGGACCGCATACCGGACAAGGCTGGCCGTCTCATGAATATCGAGCTTCTGCATCAGCCGCGTGCGGTGCGATTCAGCTGTTTTTACGGAGATGCCGAGCACCGAAGCGACGTCCTTGGTTGATTTGCCCTCGGCGATCAACTGAAGCACCTGGCGCTCACGAGGCGTGAGGGAATCGGCCGGCTTCTTGGATTTCGACCGGTACGCTTCGAGCAGCGCGCGGGAGACGCCGGGGCTGAGATAGATCTCGCCCCCGGAAACCTGCCGCATGGCCTGTACCAGGTCGCGCGCGGCTTGGCTCTTGAGAACGTAACCCTTCACGCCGGCATCGAGCGCTTCGGAAAGATATTGCTCTTCATCGTGTTGCGTTAGGAGGATGGTCTTAATTTTTGGGAAAGAGCGGCTGATGGTGCGAGCCGCTTCCAGCCCATTCAAGACCGGCATGGCAATATCCATCACCACGATGTCCGGCCGCTGCAATTCGATTTGACGCAAAGCCTCCTGGCCCTCAGCGGCCTCGGCGATGATCTGGAAGCCTTCGCGTTCGAGCAGCGATCGCAAGCTTTCTCGGACCAACACGTGATCGTCAGCAAGTACGACGCGAATTGACATAGCTGTGTGACTCCTTATTGCTGGGTACCCGGGTCAGCAATTTTGTGCCGCGGCGCGGCGAAGAAACCACAGATAGCGTGCCGCCGACGGGGTGTAACGTTTTGCGAATTCCGATCAAACCGAGACCTCTTTTTTTTGTGCGAGGCATGCCCGCCGAAGTCGGCGCGATCATCCTTGACGGAACAAAAGGGCATGTCCGGCTCCAATCCGATGTGGATGGTAACCCGGCGCGCCTTGGCGCGCTTGGTGATATTCGGTCGTGCTTCCTGTACAACGCGGCGAAGCACGATCCCGCCTTGTGCGTAGGAGCGCAGCGATGAGCGGTAATGGTTCCCAAAGCGTTTGAGAAGCGCCGCACCCGATTTTGCCGCGCCGGTCATGCGAAGATGCCCTTCAGCGGTTCGACCAGGTTCGCAGCTGTGCCAGGCCATCCGATTTCGATTGTCCCGGTCATTATCAGTATGTGGTTCAGGGCCATAGGATCGAGGCGAACCGATTTGCTCGAACCAGCAAGAATACATCTGGCGGCTCCACGCACGATCCGTGGCGCCGAGGAATTCACCCCTCGCCTACATCTGACTGCGACCGTTGCGCCTCCGCCTGAGCAGCTAATCATCCGGTAGAACTCAGCGAGCGGAGGAGTAGAAATCGCGAGTTCCGATTGGCGTGAGGTGCAAATGTCATCTTGCATCCCTGGTTCACGCGGGCTACGCCGGACTCGTCGCGTGAGGAGACATGAGAGATTATGTCAGGTCTCGATTCCTCAGCCGCTTTCGTGACGAATTCTTGCGAGCACGCGCCCGGCAAAAGCCCCCTTGCGGGCCGGGACTTCACGATCGCGACCAACCCAGCATCGAGAGTCATTCAGAGATCCCGCCTGAGTATGGCGGCTGAGTGCGTCAGCAATATTGCCGTATCTGGAGCACTGCTATGGTTCGCTTTGCGCCGGACGAACTGCTGCAGCGGCCGCTCCAATAGCGGGTCCGTTCTTGGACTCTTTGCCTTGATAGAGCGCATATTCTCCTGCAACCGGGCTGGCTGCCATTCGTGCCGACCCGCCGGCTGCGCAGGCGGTGTCCCACATGAGTACCATTATGGATGAATGGGTCTCAAGTGAGAGAATCCTGTCATACACACTCAGGTGAATACCCTAGTTGTGGTTCCGCAAGCCCAACGAACCTAAGGATTTGGGTCAACGTACATTGCGGCTTCTGCCGGGTTGCAGGATTTGAGTCTCCGGGCGAATCTTGCCTTATCGAGCCAGCGGGCCTTGGCAGATCTCGCGAGCGGATGGGGAATGTGCCCAGACGAGACTTGCTCCAGGCGACGCGCGAGCAGAGGAGTCATGGGCAAGTCCACAACAGGGCGAGAGGGAGCGGCGCGATCCAGAGGTCGAAAAATACGCTCGCGGAGTTCCGTGGAGAAGCCTCTCGGCGCACGTGCCGCTGTTGGATCGTGGAAGCTCCGCTCGAATGGCGACATCGAGAGTCTGCTTTCATCTCTGTTGATCGCTGGCATTCCGGGCCGCGGCCAAGCGCCACCCAATCTCGATGAATTTCTCGGAGACCTTCGCGAGCGCGACGGGACCGTTGCGAATTCGCGGCAAGCTGTGGCGGCGGTTCTCTGGCCGGCGTTAAAGCAGATGATCCTCGATAGGGAACTGCGCAACCTGGCCCTCACCGACGATTTGACGTGCCTTTACAACCGGCGTGGATTTTTCGCGGCGGGCACTCAGCAGCTGAAGTTGGCGCGCCGAAATATGCGCGAAATGATCCTGTTGTGCTGCGACGTGGACAATCTGAAGCAGATCAACGAATTGTTTGGGCGGGAGGAGGGGGACTTCGCTCTGGTCCGCACCGCGGACGCGATCGAAGACGCGTTCCGCGATTCCGATCTTCTGGCGCGAATGGGCGGCGACGAGTTTGCTGTGTTGGCCTCTGGGGCGTCGGGCCGCAACGAAGCTGTTGTATTGAGTCGACTAAAAACTTGTCTCGAACGAGCGAATGCCGCCGAATCGCGGTACCCGCTATCACTGAGCGTTGGCGCGGCTGCGTTCGATCCCAAACATCCCGCCAAACTAAGCGAGCTCATGGAGCTGGCGGAGTGCGCCATGAAGGAGCGAAAACAACGACGATCGTTTCCCTTTTCTCCGGAGGCGGGAGGCGATTAGCCTTTTTTAATTTCTCTGAAGAATTGCAGAGGCATGCCCATGAACGGTAGGTTCGAAAGCCGCGTTTTCTTGACCGTCCCGTTGTATCTACACGACTCGACCAAGTCGGTTCCCGCAGACCTCGCTCTCACCGAAAACGTCAGTTCGCACGGTGCGCGAATTGTCACCAAACGAGCCGGAAACCCCGGTGAAGAGTGGCAGATTGCGGCAATGGCAAACGGCATTCGGCGCGACGCTCGTGTGGTCTACTGCGAGGAACTATCTAACCGCAATTTCTGTATCGGATTGGAGTTGGAGGAGTCGGCTCAGAATTGGTGGGATGGATCTCAAGAACCTCGACGGCGCGGGCGCCCCGCTAGCTCACAGTTCGCCCGAGCGAGGGTTGCCCCGCGGCCCTCGAGCGAAGCACCTTCCCGGTCCTAATGCGAAACGATTTGATAGCCCTGCTTCAGCTCGCAGCGGTAACTTTTGGACTGAGTTCGGGCTTCCTGCACGTTGCAGTCGGCCCATGGGACGGAAGGGTTAGGGCCCATGGGAAAGACCGTTTCCACTGAATTCACTTCTGCTTCGAACGTCGGTCCTTCCGCGGAAGGCGGCAAGCTAAAATTGATCGAGTCTCCAAAAATAACAGGATACATTTCTTGTACGGTGTCGCTGATTTCCCGGCGAAACACCTCGCCCTGCATCAGAAACGTTGTTGTATCAGACCAGTCCAAGACGGAGACGCTGATCGTGCGGGTCGCCCCCGAATAGTGGTCAGCCACGATCCTTGTAAAAGGGCATGGTCCGGCGATGCAGGAGACTCGTGCGTTCTCAAACACATTGCCTTCGCCGGCGTCCAACGAAGCGGAACCGATGCTAGCCTTCCACTTTCCGTCGGGCGAACAGTGCCTGCTTCCGGCGCAGGGGACATTCCCCTGGTTTTTGACCTCGAAGGTGGTTATTTCGCTCCCTATATTCGCTTCCGTCTCGATTTGAGTGGAATAACGGACTCGTATGTTCGATAGGGCAATCATGGGGCCATGCGGAGTGATCGTGTGCTTCGGAACCGGCGTGAGGCTGACCACGTAGAGCTGGTTTCCGATTACCTCTGAAGCATCCAGGGGGCGGTAATCCGGATGACGCAGCTGGAGGAAGACCGTCTCTCCCGGCCTGGCGCCGATCGGCAGGACGATCCTGAAGTGGCCGGAAAAATCGGACTTTGTGACGATGGGCGGGGCAGCCCCCTGCACGCTGATATCGACGTCGGCGATCGGCGATTGCTTCTTTACGTCGGCATCTGCTTTGATCACAGCGCCTTGCAACACGATATGTTGAGCGCGATGCAGCCAGACGGTCTCCACGAGGCCGGCAAGCACACCGCCAGCGACCAGAATCGCGATCGACAATGCAATTCTTTTACGGCTGCGCATCAAATCGCCAATATTTCCAGCATATCAGTAAGAGTTCGCTTCGCGGGGACGAATCGTCGATAGTGGCGCGTACCCGGCAGAGATTGTATGCTCTCACAGCGCATATGGTTTTGCCGCATCCATGGAGCGGCTATAATCCTACAGATGCACGATTTTCTGACCAGCAAAATGAGCCGGCGGACACTATTGGCAAAGGCGCTGCGTGCCGGTGCATGTTTGTCTTTTGCCGCAGCGGATTTGCCCTCGGCCGTCGCCGAAACAGGTCAGCAACAGCGGATCGTGCCGTTCACTGCGCTGCCGGGACAGGTTCCTTTTTCAGCGGACGAAGACACGCTGCTGGAAGATATCGAACGAACCGGGTTCAGGTTTTTTTGGGAGCAGGCCAATCCGGAAACCGGTCTCGTGAGAGACCGAGCCGACGTGTTCAGCAATAAGCAAAGCTCGCTGGCTAGTATCGCATCTGTTGGTTTCGGCTTGACCGCCATCTGTATCGCGGATGCACGAGGTTACGTCTCGCATTTAGACGCTACGGAGCGCGTTCTACATACTCTTCGATATTTTTGGAAAAAACTGCCAAACCATCGCGGTTTCTTCTATCACTGGGCAAATATCAATACGGCTGAACGGCAATTCGACTCCGAAGTGTCGTCGATCGACACGGCGATCTTGCTGTGTGGAGTGCTGACGTGCCGCCAGCATTTCAAAGAGTGGGAAATCCAGGAACTGGGCCACCTGATTTTCAATCGAGTTGAATGGACGTGGCTCTCCGAAGACACCAGTGTGTTGTCTCACGGTTGGACGCCTGAAACCGGCTTTCTTCCGAGCCGATGGAACGATTACAGCGAGCTGATGATGATGTATCTTCTGGGTCTCGGGTCGTCCACCTACCCTCTGCCGACGGCCAGCTGGGACGCGTGGTCGCGCGTCCCATTTGTGTACGACAACATCCGCTATATCGGCTCGTTCGCGCCGCTTTTCATCCATCAGTATTCGCAGGCTTGGTTCGATTTTCGGAACAAGCACGATCATTACGCCGACTACTTCCAAAACTCCGCGCTGGCCACGAAAGTACACAGACAGTTCTGTATCGATTTAGCCGGGCAATTCCCTGATTACTCGAACGATCTGTGGGGCATTACCGCGTCTGATTCGGCGAGGGGCTACGTGGTCTGGGGAGGTCCCCCGGCCACCGGACCGATCGACGGGACTGTTGTGCCCTGCGCAGCAGGCGGCTCGCTCCCGTTCATGCCGCAGCAAACCGTGGCAGTGCTGAAAAACATGAGGGACCGCTACGGAAAACGTGCTTGGAGCCGGTATGGGCTGGTCGACGCCTTCAATCCGCTTACGAACTGGTATGACAGCGACGTTATCGGGATCGACCAGGGAATTACGGTTGTGATGGCTGAAAACGCGCGCACTGGTTTCGTCTGGGATACCTTCATGAAGAATCCCGAGGCGCAGCGAGGCATGCAACGCGCAGGCTTTCAGCCAAACGGACCGAACTACCAGTTCAACGGCTAAATTCCGGAGCGCATTCAGCGGCGTCTATATTGGAACTGAAGCAGGACAAGCCCTTGCGGCGGAATCGCTAGCTTCAACTTTCCATTTTGAAAATGTGCCGTTTCTGGTGGCGGCAATTTCGCAGCCCGTTGAAGTTCCGCGATTTGCGCCTGCGTGGGGTACGCGGGGCTTCCCATTTGTGCGTACGTCCCCAGCAGCGAGCCATGGGTCGCGTCGAGTCTGGATACGAGAACGGGCGTCCGGCTGCTCAATCCTTTCACATCGATCAGGAAGTTTTTCGTCTCGCCCGCCTGTTCGGGCAAGAACAAGTTCCAGACGGCCATAACCAGCGTCCCGTCGTTTCGCCTCGTCAGTAGCGCCGAATCGGAATTGAGCGCGATCCTGACATCGCCCAAGCGATGCAATAACTTGAAAGCATTGAACGCCGGCTTAGGCAGATTGTCTTCGGCGATTAGGCCGTACCCACCATAAAATGGTTTTCGGACGACTCCTTGTTCCTCGAAAACGTCGGAAAACGTCCAGTACGACATCATATTTGTCAGCCCATCGCATTCGCGGATCGTGTTGGCCATCCACGGCCCCATGTACAGGGAATCTGTCACATCCGTTTCGTTCTTGTAACTGGCGTTGTATTCACTCCAAATAATTGGAAGGCTTGGCCGCGGCGATGCTTTGACCTGGTCGTAGACCTTTTTAGCGGCAAGGCAAACCATCTGATTGCGTGAGACAGGCTGGTCCGTCCCCAGGACATTTTCGGCCGAGTCGTTTCCGTACGTGTGAGTTGAAACAAAATCCATCGGCACATTGTTTTTAACGTTGTGGTCGATAAAGCTGGGAATCCATGCGGCTTGAGCTGTGGCCGGACCGCCCACTCGGAGTCGCGGGCTCACCGATTTCAAGGCGCGAGCGGTAACATCGTACAAGTGGTAGTAGGTATCTTGCTGCGGTTTGCCGGCCCAGAAATCGAGGTTCGGCTCGTTCCAAACTTCGAAATACCATTGAGACACCTCGTCGATTCCGTAGCGATCTACGAGGTGACGGGCGAAATTCGTGATCAAGTCGCCCCACCTGTTCCAGTCTCGAGGGGGCGCAACGACCGGGTGATACCAGAACGCCTGCTCAATCGGAGTGGCCGCTAACTTCGGGGGCATGAAGCTCAACTCGACGAAGGGGCGAACGCCGTTCTCGAGCAGGCCATCATAAATATGGTCGACGTACGAAAAATTGTAAACCGGGTTACCATCGGCGTCTTCGCTATAAAGTCCCACGCCGCGATCGAAAATACCGTGGAAGCGGATGTATTTGAAGTTGGTCGCTTCCTTCACCTCGCGAAGATCCTGACGGTAATCGGCGCGCAGGCTCAAAACCGCGCGGCCCGAGCCGAACATCTGCTCCCAAAAGTGCGGAAACGGGTGATTGGGCGCATCGAGGTCGACGTCAATCTTCACTTCGTTGCCAACTGCCATTCGAGCTGCGACGCTTTGCGGCATCCCGAGGCGATCCTGGTGGGAATTTTTAACGGCGCCGATTAGGGCGGCTGAAGGTATTAAGATCGCGGCAACTAAGAACAGCCTGGGCAACGATGCGTTCACCTGGCAGCCTTTTCCGTTCGCGTGGATGCACTATCCCTCGGCCAGCCAGCGCCGCGAGGCCGACCTCGGCTTGCCGGGATTAGGCGGCGGACTGTGCGGCATCCGTAGGTGAATTAGAGTCTGCGGGTCTGAAATTTGCAACGATTTCTTGTTCCCACGCAGGGATGGCGCGCGGCGGCATTTCGTGCAGAACGCGCTCGGCTGCCGCGACTCTGGAATCGGCGTGGAATCGCCGCTGCATTGCCGAATCGCACAGCGTATTGGAAATGGCCACCAGCGTCATGCCCTGGTGGTGGGCCATCCAGGTGCGCACGAGCTCATGCTTCTTGCCGCGCGCTATTCTGCGGGCCGTGAAATCGACGGCATCATAAAAGCCGTATTCCCCCAGCCAGCCTAGCTGCTTCATCTTGGCAACGTTGCGGACGGCTGCCACGGGCTCGAGCATCATGGCCAGGAACGTGGCGTATGGGGCGATCACCACGTCATTTGAATATTCGTCGCGGTGCAAAGCTAATTTGGGAACGCCGAACGCGTGATACACGTAATGACCGTCGGGTGTGTATTCGTTGCACGCGCACTCGGAGACGCCCCACGGGATGTTTCCCTTATCCTGGGCGAACTTCTGTTGCACCCGGATAGCTGACCGAGCGCTGCACTCTAACAACGATTTCCGGTGCGCTTTGGTCCACAGACAAGGCATCAGGTATTCGAACATGGTGCCCGACCAGGAATAGAGCATCGGTTGGCGATTGTGAGTGCCGTGGAAACGTCCTAGGCGGAACCAGGCCTTGTGAGGGATCGAGCCCTGGGCGATGCCGCCGAACGCGGCCGAACGCGCCTCGGAGGGAAGCAGGTCGTAATGCCACTTGCTGACGGTGCCGTCGCTCGCATCGTAGCCGATCGAGAGCATCTCGAGCTTTTCGTCAAAGAAGATGCCGAAGTCCATCTCTTCCGCTACGCTTTCCGCTTTGTCGGCTATGTGAAGCAGCGCCGTGCGGAGTTGCTTAGCGATGGCGCGCGACCTTTCCAGATCGTTCACCAACCGCTCCGCAGCCGCTTGCACCGCAGGTGGCACATCCGTGCCGTTGTCCACCAGGTGCCTCACGGCCAATCTCAGTCTGCCGAACGCCGTTGAAAGATTTTCCAGATTCAGATCGGAGATGCTGGGTAGCGAAGCGGCTTGCAGAGAATCTCGAACGATGGCGTATTCTGGCCGCATCCACGGCGCGAAGTCCGCCGCCATAGCGACAAGGTGCTTCACCCGGGAGTGCAGCTCTCCAGCCCACCAACGAACTTCTTCACCGGCCGAGCACTCCGCCAGTTTCTCGATGAAGATTGTGGTATCGACTTCAAGCGTGGCGAACGTCTCGAAACCATCCATGCGCTCGTCCGCCAGTGAGCGCACCCGCTGTGTGAGATCGCGAACGGCTGCGGCGAGTTCCTCTGATTCAGGCCCTGCGCCAATAACTTCTTCGAGCAGATCGACGTGATCGACAATCGCGCGCCACGCCCCGGACCGGAAGAGCGGCTGGCTGATGATCTCCCGGCAACCTTCTTTCAACGTCCAAAGGCTGCAGAGCAAATTGCCGTTGTCCACGGTGGAAACGAACAGAGGGTGGTCAGGTTCGAGAGTATGGGTGGAATACCAGTTGTAGAGCTGGCCATTGCACTTGGGCATTCTGTCGATGGACTCGAACGTTCGTTCCGTGTGTTCGGCGAACTCGCTGGGCGTCAGGTAACCGAGATCGTAGGCCGCGAGCCTGGCGTTCAGCAGCAAGCCGAGATTGGTGGTCGAGATGCGGTGCGCCACAATTGGCGGCGCCTGCTGCAGCAGGTCCGGCACCAGCCAGTTTTCGCCGGCGTTGCTGAACTCCCGGAAGAACCTCCAAGTGCGCAACGCGGTGTTTCGAACCAACGCTTCCTCGTTCGCATCGAGCTTCGCCTGCCCTGTATGCGCGGGCTGATCAAGCCACCGGGTGATCTTCGGCAGAGCCATCCACAGAAGCAAAAAGGGCAACGCCACCGCGAGCACCGCCGGATGGAGGATCGCCAGAAGAATTCCGAGTGCCGCGGAAATGAGTGCACTGGCGCGCACGTAGATGTCTACGATGTGCTGGCCGCGCGTGGAGGACTCGGCGTCAGCCGCCGTTTCCCACTCCAACATGCGGCGGTGCGTGAAGTTCATCCGCACTACGGTGCGGATTACGGCGTCCATCGCCAAAAGGCTTTGCTGGCAGAGGAACGCCAGCCGGACGAAAATTCTGGCCTGACTCGGCGCCCAGTCAGAGTACAAACCCTCCCAGAAATGCCGCGACAGCAGGTCGTGCCCGGCGCACACGATGGCCGTGGCGATTCGCAGATACAGGGGCAGCAAGAGCACGCCGAGCAGAAGGAGCGTGCATTCTACGGCGGCCCGAGGCACGGCCAACCACGCAAACAACAGCGCGGCGAAAAGCGCAACGTCCGACACAGACCGGCGCAGATTGTCCAGGATCTTCCAGCGCGAAACGTGACTGATGGGGTTGGGCACAATGCGGCCGAACGCGTTGCGCACGTGCGGCAAGAGCCACGGACTGATCTGCCAATCCCCGCGAATCCAGCGATGCTTCCTGCGATTCAACGCGCTGAAGGTGGTCGGATAATCGTCGATCACCTCAACATCGCTCAGCAAACCCGCCCGGGCATAGGCGCTCTCGATCAGGTCGTGGCTCAGAATCGAATCGTCGGGCAGCCGTCCGTCCAAAACTTTCTGGAACGTCGAAACTTCGTATATTCCCTTGCCGCTAAATATCGCCTCGCCAAAAAGATCCTGGTAGACGTCCGAAACCGCCCGGGTGTAAATGTCCAGCCCCGTCTCACCTGAGAAGAGCGATGCCAAGCGCGAGCTCCGAGCAGAATCGACACTAATTTCCACGCGCGGCTGCAGAATGCCGTAACCTTCCACGACCGTGCTGGTGCCAGCGTCGATCACGGCGGAATTCAGCGGATGGGCGATCGCCCCAACCATGCGGTGGCCGGCGCCGGCTGGTAGCTGCGTATCGGAGTCCAAAGTGATGACGTAGCGGATACTGGGAAGAATCGACAGATTGCCGGTTTTCACCGGAAAGGCGTCTTCCTGCCCCAGCAAGAGCCGATTGAATTGAAGCAGCTTTCCGCGCTTGCGCTCCCAGCCCATCCATAGGTTTTCGCGGGGATTGAATGTGCGCGGCCGATGGAAATGAAAGAACGAACCGTTTTTCTTGCCGGAATACCTTCTGTTCAGCTGCTCGATCATTTCGGAGCAGAGGCCGGCCAGCCCGTCCTTCTCATCGAATTGCTGTCTTGAATCGGCGGGATCGGTGAGCAATCCAAAGTGGAGGTTCTGGTCGCGGTTGCCCAGGAATCGTACCTCCAAATCCTTGACCGCCCTTTTGACTTGCTCCTCACTCGAAAGCAGAGTGGGAACTACCACCATCGCGGCGCAGTCGTCGGCGATTCCTTTTGAGAAATCGATCTTTGGCAGCTTTTTCGGAGGCAAAAGCGTGGTAACCAGCGAATTCGTAATCGCAACAGCGCACTCCGCCGCTGCCAGCATGAATAGAATCAAAACCCACACCGCGGGTGGACGGGAATCGAGACCGGCAATCGCGCCGACCATCAAAGCCACCGCGACCATCTCGAGAGATACAAAGTAAAAGTAGTCGGGTGAATTCACCGCCACGCCGCGGACCTTATCCCAGAACCTGGCGCGGTAGCCCATCTGCTGTTTCAATATCTTCTGGCCGGCCCCAACGAGGTAGAAGCCGACGTGCGTCCTTCGCTCCTTGGCTCTTCCGCTCCGGCCATTGGATCTTTGCGCCTGCCGCGCGAGCACGATGGCAGCTTGCGCCACTTCTTGTTCGCTGTAGGACGAGTGTGCGGCGATGTTGCCGACGGCTCTCCGGTAACCGTCACGGCTTTCGAAATCCATTTTGCCGTACACGCGAAGCGGGTCGGTCTGCAAGATTTTGTCGGTCTCGTCGATTTGCTCGAACAGCTTTTTCCAGTTCACGTCTTGCACTCGCCGCAAACTCTCCGCGCAGCGGCGAAGGCGCCCTGGATGCTTGGCGGTTTGCGGACTTGTCTGGTGTTGAAGGTGCTCGACCGATTCCGCAATGCGCTCTAGAAGCGCAAACTCGAGGTACGCCTTGACCGTCCAGAGTTCCTTCATTTGGAAGGCGGATTCTTCCTGGACCGCTTCCGCGAACAGGGGAAACCGGAATTCGTCAAAGACCTCATCCGAGGCATTCAAGTAGCTGATAACGGCGGCGTACACCCGAGGAACTGGCGCACCCCCATCTTCGCGTCCCACGAGCGGGAGAATATCCTTGGCGCGAAGAGCCTGTCGGCACTCACGCACGGCCGAGCGAATGACCATGAGATTTCCGATAACCAGCGCGGCGTCGCCCTGAAGCCTGGCTCCCGACGAAACGGCCTGCTGCAAACGATCCGCGATTTGGCCAATTTGCTTGGAAGCAATCGCCAATCGCTTTGCGAAAGGCTCGTTGGCATCGCCGGGTTCTGCTGCGCGCCAAGACTGCGCGGCGCGCGCTCCCGCTGCTCGCAGCTTCTCGTCCCAAACGATCACAGCGGGATGCGCGGCCACGGATGCGCGCTCCGGCTGGGCGGCGCCGGCGATGGGAAGTTCCATCGGAGGTGTCGCGCCGGGATCGAATCGAGATTGATGTACTGTCGCCATCTTTAGTTTCCCGTCCTCGTCATCTGTAGTTTGCCGCCTGCAGCTCGAACATTTCGGCGTAGCGGCCGCCGTATTTGACCAATTCGTCGTGCGCGCCCTGCTCCGCGATCTTGCCGGCTTCCAGCACCAGTATTCGGTCCGCCATCCGCACCGTAGAAAACCGGTGTGAAATCAGGACGGACATCTTTTCGGCGGTCAGATCCGCGAAGCGCTGGAACAGATCGTGCTCCGACCGCGCATCCAAGGCGGCGGTGGGTTCGTCAAGAATCAGCACTTGTGCATCGCGCAAGTAGGCGCGAGCAAGGGCAATCCGCTGCCACTCTCCACCGGAGAGCTCCACTCCGCCTTCAAAGCGCACGCCGAGCGTCTGTTGAAAGCCCTTTGGCAAACGGCGAATGATCTGTTCGGCGAAGCTCTTTTGCGCGGCGGCGCGAATGCGGAACTCATCATCACAATGTTCGATCCGGCCCAGGCCGATGTTTCTCGCGGCGGTCATTTCGTAGCGCATGAAATCCTGAAAGATGACGCCGATTTCGCGCCACAAATCTTCGAGGTCGTACTCGCGGATGTCGATGCCGTCGAGCAGGATTTGGCCGGAGGTCACGTCGTAAAGCCGAGTGAGAAGCTTGACGATGGTGGTTTTGCCCTGGCCGTTTTCTCCCACCAACGCGATGCGCTCCGAGGGGCGCAGCCGGAAATTGATGTGATCCAAAACGAGCCGCGAGTTTCCAGGATAGGAGAAGCAGACATCGCGAAACTCAAAGCCCTTGGTAATCGGACGCGGTACCTGCAAGCCGTTTGGTTTGGAGACCACCTTCGGCTTCATCTCGAAGAACTCCAGCAGGTCAGCCATGAACAGCGCTTGATCGGCGATACTGGAAAACGTGGAGAATAGCTGCTGGATGTTGGTGCTCGCTCCGGAAATCGCCCCAGCCAAAAAGGTCAGAGTGCCGATGGTCAACAAACCCGCGATCGTTTCGTAGATGACGTAGCCGTAAGTTCCGTAGTAGCCCGTAGTTCCCAGCAAGGTTAGGAAAGCGCCAACTAACAGCTTGCGCTTGGCAAGAGACACGTTCTGACCGTGCAGCGTGTCCGATATTTTCGTGTAGCGCTGGACGAAGAAGGGACCCAGTCCGAAAAGTTTCAGCTCTTTGGCGCTTTCTTTACTGCCGCCGAGGATGCGCAGGTATTCCATCTCGCGCTTGGCTGGGGTCTGCTGGAAATTCAACGAATATCCGAGAAAGGCGAAGTGTGTCTCGCCGATGAACGCCGGCACCACACAGACGATCAGGCCGACGAGGAGCAGCGGGGAAAACTTAATGATTCCGGCCGCCAAGCTCGCAGTGGTGATGAATTGCTGAAACAATCGCCCGCTGGCCTGAATCATCACGATGCGGTCGGTTCCTTGCACCCGCGCGCGCTCCATCTTGTCGTAGAAAACAGGGTCTTCGTACGCTGTCAGATCCAGACGCGAGCCGTGATCCATGATCTTGGTGCTGATGTAACGGGCGTATTTGTCGGCGAGAACTGCGTCGCAAAAATCGGTTGCCCGACTCAAAATGGTGCCAAGGCACGCCAGCGCGAACTCTGTTACAACTAACCACCAGAAGTACGACGGCATCGCAGAGGCATGTTTCGTATAGTTCACGATGTCGTCGATAATGAACTTCGTCACCCAGAGCATTGCCAGCGGCAGCAGACCGGTGACCGCGCGGATCACGAGCTCGGCCACAACGACGCCCGGCGCAGCTTCCCAAACCAGCTTTCCCAGGGGGCGGAAATTGCTGAGCGCTTCGAGGCGCTCGCGCCATTTGGAGGTTACGGATTGTCCGTTGTTGGCCATTTAGAATCTCGTCAACCTAGACCTTATTTCCAGCAGCCAGCGCTGGCCTGCCTTCCACTGCTAAATGCTTATCGGCATGCCGCGAGGAAGTCGTCGCAAGGACTACTTGCGCCATTGGATGACGGCCGTAGGCGGCAGATGCGACACGGAACCGTCGGGATCGATAACCTGAGCCCCGCTGCTACAGCTAAGATTGGGGCGAACGCTGTGCGGAACCAAACTGAAGCCAACCGAATTGTCCTCTGTAGCCTAGTTTGGAAGTGACGTTTCAAGCGCGAGCACCTCTACCGACAACGTCAGTTGAAGCACGTCGGGTGCCATGGTACTTGCAGGCCTATACCCATGAATTAGAAGGGCTTGTTAGTGCATCTGCTGAGTGCAGGGCATATGTTTTTTGCTCGCTGGCCGCAATTTATTCGTGGTCCAGTTGCGCGGCAATCGGCGGGCCTCCAGAACATGCCGGAGGAATCACTTTTTTGCGAGCAGACGGCTGATGATCGCACATCAAAAGGCGGAATGCGCACGGCGGCGTGAGCGTCCGGAGGCGAAGCAGAAAGGAGCAAAAAGAGGGCGGAAGCGACCGGGCCAGTCTGGGCCCTACGGTTGGGAAACGCTAGTTGCGCCGACCGGGAGGGTGTCTCGTTCGTAGTTGAAGGTTAGCGGTGGCGGCTGATTCATCTTATGCTACCTGTTCCTTCGAAGGTTGAGTTTTCGATTGATCCTCACGGCCAAGAATCGCGGCCAACGTCCAGAGATCCGCGTGGCCATCGATGCGTCGGAAATGCTTTTCGGTAAGCAGCCACGCCGAAGCCACCCAACGCTCGACCATGTCCGCGTCCCGCCAGCGCGTGACGTTGTGAGTGCGGCGTTCCACCCCGCTCTGCGGACTCTCGATGACGTTGGTGGTCGCCAAACATTTGTGCAGGGATGCGGGAATCTGCAAGCGCTGCAAGGTGAACATCTCCGCCATTCCTTCGCGCAGGCTGCGTGCCGCTGATTCATACTCTCGCTCCAGGAAGCGCGCCAATTGCTCCAGTCGTTTCTCTCCTTCCGCGGCAGTCTTCACCTTCCAGGCCGCTCGCAGCAGATTCAAGGCCTGGCCGTGCTGCTCCTTAGGAAGCTCGTCGAGAACGTTGCGCGTTTTGTGATTGCGGCAGCGCTGCACGGGCTGTTCGCTTCCGAACACCTCCTCGACCCCCGCCCGCAACGCTTTGGCTCCATCGATGACGAACAGATACTTCCGGTCGGTCGGCAAGCCGTGATCTCGCAGGCGAGTTAATAAGCGTTTGACCGACGCAGCGTTCTCCGTCGCTCCCGGCTCGATGCCCAGAATGTGCTTCTTCCCTTGGCGGTCCACGCCCACCGCGCTGAGGACGTGGTGTGCGGCAAAACGCTGACCGTCGATATAGATCACCAGAATCGCGACGTTCTCCCAACGGCGTTCCTGCAGTTCTTGGAGTTGTTCGACGCTGGCGTCGATGGCCTTGCGGCTGATGGCGCTGCGCGACACTCCCACCGTCTCCACCATCTGTGGCAAGACTTCCTGGTATTCCCGCGTCGAGATCCCCCGCAGCAGCGCACCCAGCACGTGCTGCCCGAGTCCTCGATCTCGCCGCAACATTTCATACGCGGGAACTTTTACTTCCCCCTTCGTTTTGTGTCGCAGGCGGGGCCGTTGCACTCTTACTTGACGATCTGCCAATTGCACGCGGCCGGACTGCGACCCGTGATAGCGGACCTCTCCGCTGGCTTTGCCGGGGGTGCGTGGGCCAGCCACTTGCTCGGCGCTCAAAACCAGGATCTGTTCCAAGGTTTGGTGCCCGATTTCATGGATTACGGTTTCTACGACCTGGCTGGCGTTCTCCATCAGGTTCAGGATGGGAAGCAGGATCTGTCCGTTGGTGCGACAGAATTGTTCGATCACTGCGGCCGACTCCCGCGCAGCGCGGGTCACGATGTGGTAAGGTTTGTTCACGGCGGTAGGCTCCTTTCGGGATTCTGCGTTTGGCAACCGGATTCTATCGAATCGGCGCCAACCGCCGCCTACCAACCTTCAACTAATTGCGGGACATCCTC